>Ga0210144_1001274_pt1 | contig 10765 bp, 8 predicted proteins | sample Muzzi_PWA_D2_FD_185532 | JGI IMG/M metagenome (GOLD analysis project Ga0210144, IMG submission 185532) | Wetland microbial communities from San Francisco Bay, California, USA, that impact long-term carbon sequestration - Muzzi_PWA_D2 (SPAdes) | ecosystem: Environmental > Aquatic > Marine >...
CGGCAGGTGATCCAGTACGAGACCCACGCACGGCAGGTGCTGCTCCGGGATGCTCGTCAGGTGACCGAGGACAAGATCTGGAGGGCGTATGGTCTTCTTCGTTACGCCCGGTCCCTGACCTTCGAAGAGTTGATGAACCTCCTCAGCGGCGTCAGGCTGGGGACGAGCCTGAAACTGCTTCCGGAGCTTCGGGTATACACCCTCAACAAGCTCATGATCTTCACGCAGCCTGCGCATTTGGAGCAGGCCGCCGGCCGAGATCTCCCTCCGGCGGAGAGCGACTCTCACCGCGCCGCATACGTGAGGCGCGTCCTTTCCACCGAAGGGGCTGTACAATCGGAAGGAACGGGGTCCGCCGGGAATCAGACCGGGGAGGATCCCGAATGAGTGTCCGCGTGGCGATCCCAGGGGACCGATGAACTACAACTTCACCGACCGAGTACGGAAGGTCCTGGCAATGGCGAGAGAGGAGGCGATCCGCCTCCAGCATGACTACGTCGGGACCGAGCACATCCTCCTTGGACTCATTCGTGAGGGGGAGGGCGTAGCGGCCGCTGTTCTGACGAATCTCAGCGTCGATCTCGACCAGATCCACGAACGCGTCGAAGAGTCGGTCAGGAAGGGAAAGGCCACGATCGCGCTCGGCGAGCTACCCTATACGTCTCGCGCGAAGAAGGTGCTCGAGTACGCGATGAACGAAGCCCGTGAGTTCAACCACTCCTACGTGGGCACCGAGCACCTCCTGCTCGGTCTGCTCCGCGAGGAGAAGGGGGTTGCGGCGCAGGTGCTGAACGCCATGGGGGTCACGCTCGAAGAGGCCCGAGCAGAGACGCTCAAGGTCCTCGGGTCGGATGTGAGCCCATCGGAGCCCGCGGGGATCGGGAGCGGCGCGGGAGCGTCCGGCGCTCAGCCAGGCCAGAAGGGCGAGAAAAAGTCCAAGACGCCGGCGCTCGATCACTTCTGCCGCGACCTGACGGATCTGGCGAAGCGGGGGAAGCTCGATCCGACGATCGGCCGGACCTCGGAGATCGAGCGGGTCATCGAGATCCTGTGCCGCCGTAAGAAGAACAACCCGGTCCTCATCGGAGAGCCCGGTGTGGGGAAGACCGCGATCGTCGAAGGGCTCGCCCAGCTCATCTCGAGGGGAGAGGTCACCGAGGCCCTCGCCGATCACCGCGTGCTCGCGCTGGACATGGCCGCGGTCATCGCCGGGACGAAGTACCGGGGTCAGTTCGAGGAACGCCTCAAGGCGGTCATGAACGAGATCCAACAGAGTCAGACCGTCATCCTCTTCATCGACGAGCTCCATACGCTGGTGGGTGCTGGAGCGGCCGAGGGGGCCATCGACGCGTCCAACATGCTTAAGCCGGCACTGGCGCGCGGCGAGCTCCAGTGCATCGGTGCGAGCACGCTCAACGAGTATCGGAAGTACATCGAGAAGGACGGCGCATTGGAGCGGCGATTCCAGCCCGTCATCGTGGATCCGCCCGCGGTCGACGAGACGGTCGACATCCTCCGCGGCCTCAGGGGCCACTACGAGGACCACCACCGGGTGACGATCCCGGACGAATCGCTGGCACAGGCCGCTCGCCTGAGCGATCGCTACATCACGGACCGTTTCCTCCCGGACAAGGCCATCGACGTCATCGACGAGGCGGGGGCCCGCGCCAGGATCGCGAGCCAGGTGCCACCTCCCGAGGTCGAGGAGCTCAAGGAAGACCTGGCCGAGGTCGCCGAGAAGAAGGAGGACGCGATCAAGGATCAGGACTTCGAGCGAGCCGCCGAACTGCGCGACCAGGAACGGGAGCTACTCCAGCGGATCAAGGTCGAGCAGGAGGAATGGGAAGAGGAGCGCAAGCGCCATCGTCCCGAGATTTCGGTGGAGGACGTGGCGTTCATCGTCAGCCGTTGGACGGGGATCCCCGTGACCCGGATCCGGCAAGCCGAGACGGAACGCCTGGTCCACATGGAGGATGAGATCCACGAGCGGATCGTGGGTCAGGACGATGCGATCGAGGCCATCAGCCGCGCCATCCGACGGAGCCGGGCCGGGCTCAAGGATCCGCGGAGGCCCATCGGTTCGTTCATCTTCTCCGGGCCGACCGGTGTCGGAAAGACGGAACTCGCCCGTGCGCTCGCCGAGTTCCTGTTCGCCGACCGCGAGGCGTTGATTCGTGTGGACATGAGCGAGTACATGGAGAAGTTCTCCGTGTCCCGCCTGATCGGTGCGCCCCCGGGGTACGTCGGCTACGAGGACTCCGGCACCCTCACCAAGGCGGTCCGGCGGCGGCCGTATTCGGTCGTCCTCCTCGACGAAATCGAGAAGGCCCACCCCGACGTCTTCAACATTCTCCTCCAGGTCCTCGACGAGGGGCACCTGACGGACAACTACGGCCGTGTCATCGACTTCAAGAACACGGTCCTCATCATGACGTCCAACCTCGGGGCCCGCGACATCAACAAGGGTCGGGGTCTCGGCTTCCAGTCCACGGACGTGAAGACCAGCTACGAGGTCATGCGAGACAAGGTCCGGGAGGAGATCGAGCGGGCGTTCAATCCCGAGTTCCTGAACCGGGTGGACGACATCATCGTCTTCCATCCACTCTCCCGGGACGAGATCGGCCAGATCGTCCACATCCTGATGAAGGAAGTGACCGCCCGGCTTGCGGAGGAGGAGATGACGCTCCGCCTCACACCCGAGGCGATCGAGTTTCTGGTCGACAAGGGGTACGACGAAAAATTCGGCGCACGCCCCCTCAAGCGAGCCATCCAACGGTACCTCGAGGATCCGCTCTCGGAGAAGATCCTCGTGTCCGAATTCAGCTCCGGAGACGAGATCGAGGTCGGCGTCCAACAGGACGGGACCGGCCTTTCCCTCAGGGCCGGATCGCCATCGACCACGTGAGGATCGAGAAGGTTCGGAGGAGAGGGTTGATGGGGAGGATTTGGGTCGGCATCGGTCGTACCCGCGCGCGAGCTGAGTCCGCCCTTCTCCTCGTCGCGTCGATCGTCGCCATCGCACTGGGTGCCCTTCCCGGCGAGGTCTCCGCGCAGCAGGGAGTGGCTCAGATTCGAGTCGACTCCATCGCGATCGAGGGAAACTTCCGGATCAGCCGGGACTCCATCATCGGCCTTCTCGGGATCACCCCCGGTGAGGTGATCAGCACCCGCGACGTGCAGGGGGGTGTGAAGTCGATGATGGCCGAGGGAAGCTTCCGTGACGTGCAGATCCGCCTGCCGGGCCCGCCGGCGGAAGGGGCCACGCTTTTCGTCACGATCGAGGAGCAACCTCAGATCAGGACCCTGACCTTCGAAGGCCTCGTGAATGCCAGCGCGAGCGACGTGCAGGATTCGGTGGGGCTGGCAGGCGGAAACCCGTATTCGGAGGCGAAGCTCCACCGAGCGCAGCAGCTCATTCGGTCCGAGCTGGCCGATGAGGGCATCCCGTTCGCGACCATGAACCACCGCATCGAGCCGGTGGAGGGTCTGTCGAACGTCGTGGATGTGGTCGTCGAGGTCGAAGAGGGAGACCGCGTCGCCGTCGCCGACGTCCAGATCGAAGGGAACGCGGCGATCTCCCAGAACGAGATCGCGTCCGCGATGGGAACTCGGCCGGAAGGCTTCTGGTGGTTCCAGAAAGGCTCGTACACCGAGGACCAATTCGAGCAGGACCTCTTCCAGCGGATCCCGGCGCTCTACTTCTCGAGGGGATACCTCGACTTTCGAATCCTGGCGGACACGATCCTGGTGGACCCGACCAACGGGAAGGCCCGGCTCGTGTTGGATGTCGAGGAAGGCCCGCAATACCGGCTCGCCCGTTTCAACATCAATGGGAACGACGTCATCGACGACGAGATCATCGAGGACTTCTTCTTCCAGGAAGAGGGGGGGCTACTCCAGACCCTCGGGTTCGCTCCGGCTCGGGTGGCGGAAGAGGAACAGCTCGGCCGAGTCTTCGACCAGGTGGGCTTCGAGGAGGCCCGTCAGGAGGTACAGCAGCTCTACAACAACGAGGGCTACATCTTCGCCAGGGTCGGCATCACGACCGTTAAGCAGCCAGCCGAGGAGCCCGACGGGCAGCACATGGTGGAGGTCGAGCTCCAGATCGACGAGGGAAGCCCCGCGTTCGTCAACCGCATCGCCATCGAGGGGAACGACTACACGCATGAGTGGGTGATTCGGAACCAGATCCAGATGCTTCCTGGGGACGTCTTCAGCCTCCAGAGGGTCATCAACAGCTATCAAGGCATCCAGTCGCTCGGATTCTTCGAGAGCCCCCTCCCGAACCCGGATATTGTCCCGGACGAGAACACCGGACAGGTCGACGTCACCTTCCACGTCGTCGAGAAGCAGACGGGTTCCGTGAACTTCGGAACGTCCGTGGGTGGAGGCGTCGGGCTCTCCGGATTCATCGGGTACGAGCAGCCGAACCTTTTCGGGCAGGGCAAGCAGGGACAGCTCCGCTGGGACTTCGGTCGGTACCTCAACAACTTCGTGATCTCGTACCAGGACCCCGCGTTGTTCCGCAGCCGGATCAGCGGGAACATCTCCCTCTTCGACTCCAGGGACCGCTTCTTCCAGTTCCAGAGCGGGGAGCGGAATCGCCGCGGGGGGTCTCTCCGCTTCGGGTTTCCGATTCCGGGCTGGCAACGGACCCGCTTCTTCAGTGGCTACTCCCTCTCCCGCACGAGATACGACCTCTTCAACGGTGTAGACGACCGGTCCGTCTTCGGACTTCCACCAGGAACCCAGAGCCAGGTCTCGTTCGGCCTGACTCGCACGACCCTGAACCACCCGCTCTTCCCGAGCCAGGGGGCGCGGCAAAGCGTCAATCTCGAAATGAGCGGAGGCCTGCTGGGCGGGGACGGGTCGTTCCAGAAGCTCACGGCCGAGGGGACCTTCCGGGTTCCGATCGGTGACCTCGGAGGTGGTGGCCTCGGAGGTGGGTCCTCCACCTTCTCGCTCGGTCTCTCGGTGCGCACCGGGATCGTGCTCGGCGACGCGTCGGACTTCCCGTTCGATCGTTTCTGGATGGGCGGAGTGAACTTCGGGGAGACCCTCCGCGGGTACGACGAGACCAGTATCACGCCGATCGGCTACTACCCGGAGCGAACCGGGGGCATCAGCGACATCGACCGCCTCGGGGACGCCTTCCTCGGATTGACGGCAGACTACTCGCTGAAGGTCGGGGACCAGATTCAGTTGAGCACGTTCTTCGACGCCGGCAACGTGTGGCGGAGCCCCGGGGAAATGGACCCCACCGAGCTCTTCCGTGGGGCCGGCGTCGGGGCCCAGATCGTGACGCCTTTCGGGCCGATCGGGCTGGACTACGCCTATGGATTCGACAAACCTACGCCCGGATGGCAGTTCCACTTCCGCATGGGAGGCGGGCTCTGAGCCTCGCCCTCCGCGGCCGCGCCCGGGGAAACCACGACGTGGTGGAGATTGAAAGATGATCGGTCGGTTGATGCTGGCTGCGGTGGGACTCGTGCTGATGGTTCGACCCGGCACGGCCCAGGAGAGTGCCCTCAAGATCGGCTTCGTGAATTCCCAGGAGATCCTCGGGGAAGATCCGGCCGCTCTGCAGGCGCAAGAGCAACTGAACCAGGAGCTGGAAACGATCCGCACCGAGGTTCAACAGATGGGCCAGCAGCTCGAGCAGCTCATGCAGCAGTACGAGGCGCAGCAGCTCACGCGTTCTCCCCAGGCGAACCAACAGCTCGAGCAGCAGATCGTCACCCAACGCCAGGAGTACGAGAGCCGGGTCGGATCGCTGGAGCAGCAGGCCGGTCAACGCCAGCAGGAGATCGTCCAGCCGGTGATGGACCGTATCAACCAGATCATCGAAGCGATCCGGGTCGAGGGCGGGTATTCCCTGATCTTCGATGTTGCGGCCGGGTCCATCCTCGCGGCCGACGGAAGCCTCGACCTGACTCCCGAGGTGCTCCGGCGTCTCCGCTTGGCCCCGGTGCCTGCGGGTCCGGGCGGCTGACGCACCGTCCTGAACGGGGCGATCCGGCCGGCCGCCACCACCTGCCCAGATCCCGGAGGGGAACCCGTGGACACCATCACGCTGGGGGAGCTGGCTGAATTGGTCGGCGGGCGCCTCGAAGGCGACGCCCAGTTCGTCCTGTCCGATATCGCGCCACTCGACGAAGCCGGACCCGACGAACTCGCGATGCTCGCGGACAAGCGATACGTGGACCGCATCGCAGGAAGTCGCGCGGGTGCACTGTTGGTCTCGAACGACCTCGAGGATCGTATCGGATTCGATCGACCCTACGTCGCCGTCGAGGACGCTCACGCCGCGCTGGTGCCTCTTCTGGCGCGGCTCCACCCCGAACCGGAATCGATCCCCGGAGTGCATCCCACCGCGATCCTGGGTGCAAACGTGCGGTTCGGTGAAGGCGCGACGATCGGCCCCTACGCCGTCCTGGAGGACGAATGCGAAGTGGGCGACGCGTGTCGAATCGGACCCCACGTGGTGTTGGGACGCGGGAGCCGGGTGGGGCAGGGGAGCATCCTTCACGCCGGCGTGACGCTCTACCCGGGTACGGTCATCGGTCGGCGCGTCGTCATCCACGCGGGAGCCCGAATCGGGGTGGACGGATTCGGGTACGCGTTCCTGGACGGCGCCTTTCGAAAGGTGCCCCAGGTCGGGGGTTGCGTCGTGGAGGACGACGTGGAGATCGGGGCGAACACCTGCATCGACCGGGGCTCCATCGGCGAGACACGGATCGGGGCGGGCTGCAAGCTCGACAACTTCGTCCACATCGCCCACAACGTCCGGGTCGGAGAGAACTCCGCCATGGCCGCCCAGGTCGGGATCGCAGGGTCGACCAAGATCGGGAAGGGCGTCCTGTTCGGTGGACAGTCAGGCGCCGTGGATCATCTCGAGATCGGAGACGGGGTCCAGATCGGAGCCAAAGCGGCCGTCCTGCAGAGCGTCGAAGCGGGTGCCACGCTGACCGGGTATCCCGCGCGCGACAAGATGACCTTCCTCCGTGCAGCATCCGTCTTCCCGAGTCTCCCCGAGCTCAAGAAGAGACTTCTTCATCTCGAAGAAAAGATCCGGAAGCTGACCGAAGGGTAGCCGGCGCGACCCTCCTGGGGGTCGCCGGAGCGTTCGATCCTCTGCGGCGGACCTATTACATTCCTGCGGCTTTAGCCCGGGCGGTGCCGGGCTCCCCGATTCGTCAATCCAGGAGTGAACCGACGCATGGAGCCCATTCCCCAGCGGACCGTCGCGCGGGAGGCGAGCTTGGAAGGAATCGGGGTCCATGGCGGTGAGTCCTCGCGGTTGACGCTGAAGCCCGCCGCACCCGACACGGGGCTCCGCTTTCGCCGTACGGACCTTCCCGATGCCCCGGAGATTCCCGCCGACCTCCGTCACGTCGTGGCGACCGAGCTGGGCACGACGTTGGGCGCCGGCGAGGCACGGGTCCTGACGGTGGAGCACCTTCTGGCGGCACTCGCGGCGCACGGGATCGACAATGCCGTGCTCGATCTCACGGGTCCGGAGCCTCCGATCCGCGACGGGAGCTTCCAGGAGTACTTCACCCTTCTGGAGCAAGCCGGCCGCGTCGAACAGGATAGCCCGGCCCGGACCATTCGCGTACACGAGCCTGTCGTGGTCCGTGAGGACGGGGGCGAGACCTATGTCGCCACCCCCCTCGAAGGCTACCGGATCTCTGCAACCATCGATTTCGAGCACCCCGCGATCCGACGGCAGTTCGGCTCCTTCGATCTCTCCGACGACGGGTTCCTGAAGGAGATCGCACCGGCCCGCACCTTCGGTTTCAAGGCCGATGTGGAAGACCTTCGTGCCCGCGGGATGGCCCGAGGCTCCTCCCTCGAGAACACCGTGGTCCTCGACGCCGAGGGGGTGGTGAACGGACCGCTCAGGTTCCCCGATGAGTTCCTACGCCATAAGGTAGGCGACATGGTGGGGGACCTGAAGCTGCTCGGGGCGCGGTTTCAGGGCCATATCGTGGCGGAGCGGCCGAGTCATCGCGGTAACGTGGCACTGGCCCGAGCACTGGAGAAGGCCAACCGTCAAGCCGGCGACCCGATCCTCGATACGTCGAAGATCATGCAGTACCTGCCTCATCGGTACCCCATGCTGCTCGTGGACCGGATCATCGACTTCGAGGAGGGCAAGAGGATCGTCGGGGTCAAGAACGTGACGATCAACGAGCCCTTCTTCCAGGGCCACTACCCGGGCCACCCCATCATGCCGGGGGTGCTCATCATCGAGGCCATGGCCCAGGCCGGTGGGCTGCTGCTCATGGACGCCGTCGAGGGTCCGGAGAATTACGTCGTCTATTTCATGTCGCTGGACAACGTCAAGTGGCGCCGGCCCGTGACGCCCGGCGATCAGATCATCTTCGAGATCGAGATGCTACAGTTCCGTCGACATGTCTGTAAGATGCGGGGCGTGGGTCGCGTAGGTGGCCGGGTGGTCGCGGAAGCCGACCTGATGGCACGCATCGTGGAACGCGGAAAGGACAGCCCGTGAGCGAGGCCTCGGTGGGCGCTGACGAGCGAGCCGAAGTGCAGATCCACGACACCGCGATCGTGGACTCCGACGTCCGGCTCGCACCCGGCGTGACCGTGGGTCCGTACTCCATCCTGGGCCCCGGGGTCTCCGTAGGGAGCGGTACGGAAATCGGAGCGCACGTCCTCATAGAGAAGAACACGACCCTGGGCGAAGACTGCCTCGTGGCGAAGGGAGCCGTCCTCGGTACGGACCCGCAGGACCTCAAGTTCCGGGGTGAGGATACGGGCCTCGAGATCGGTGATCGGACCGTCATCCGGGAGTATGCGACCCTCAATCGGGGGACCGCCGCGTCGGGGAAGACCGTGGTGGGGAGCGACTGTCTGCTGATGACGTACACCCACGTCGCGCACGATTGCGAGATCGGAAATCACGTCATCGTCTCCAACGCCACACAGATGGCGGGACACGTGCACATCGAGGATTGGGCCATCGTGAGCGGGCTGGTGGCCATCCACCAATTCGTCCGTATCGGGGCTCACGCCTTCATCGGCGGTGGATCGAGAATTCCGAAGGATATCCCCCCCTACTGCCGAGCCGTCGGGAACCCCGACCCCAAGCTCTTCGGGCTGAATGCCGTCGGGCTGGACCGGCGGGGGCTCTCGCCCGACGTGAAGAAGGCCCTCAAGAGGGCCTATCGCATCCTGTTCCAGTCTGGCCTCAACATTTCCCAGGGTCTGGCGAAGGCCGAGACCGAGGTCGAGGCGCTTCCCGAAGTGCGTTACTTCATCCGCTTCATCCGGGACAGCGAGCGCGGGATCACGGTATGACGGGGCGCTGAGGGATGGCCACGAGATTGGGTCGTCGGCCCCGCATCGGCGTCGTGGGTGTCGGGAGTCTCGGCTTCCACCATGCGCGGATCCTCGCCGGGATGGAGGGGATCGAGCATGCGGGCATCCACGATATCCGGAGCGAGCGGGCGAGAGAGGTGGCGGAGCGGCTCGGCGTTCCCGAGCGAACCTCCCTCGATGCACTCCTGGAGGCGGCCGACGCCGTGGTGGTGGCCGTTCCCACGTCCGCTCACGAAGCGGTGGCGGTGTCCGCCCTCGAACGCGGGCTCCACGTCCTCGTGGAGAAGCCGATGGCCCCGGACCTGGAAGCGGCCGATCGTATCCTGGAGGCGGCTCGCCGAGGCGGCGGTGTCGTCCAGGTCGGGCACGTGGAACGGTTCAACCCTGCGCTACGCGCGGCCCGGACCTATCTCGACCGTCCCCTGTTCGTCGAGTCCCACCGAATGGCGCCCTTTTCCCCTCGCAGCACCGACGTCGCCGTCGTGCTGGATCTCATGATCCACGACGTCGACCTCGTTCGGAGCCTCGTGGGAGCCCCCATCCGGGAGATCGCGGCGACCGGGATTCCGGTCCTCACCGGCAACGTCGACATCGCCAGCGCCCGTTTGACCTTCGAGGGGGGGGCGGTGGCCAACCTGACTGCGAGCCGGATCTCGACGGAGCGCATGAGGAAGATCCGGATCTTCCAACCCTCCGGGTACCTCAGCCTGGACCTGGCCGAGGGCAACGGGGAGTTCCTCAGGCTCCGGACGGAGCTGCCCGCGCTCGCGGCCACCGGAGTCGGCCCCGACCACGGATCGATGCCCCCCGGAGTGTCGGCGCTCTCCGATATCGTGGAGCGGATTCCGGTCATGGGCGATACGAAAGAGCCGCTCCTGAGCGAGCTCGAGAGCTTTCGCGATGCCGTCCTGGGGACCGCCGACCCCGCGGTCTCGGGGGCGGACGGGCGCGCGGCCCTCGAAGTCACCCTCTCCATCGAGGAGCGTATCCGGAAGGGCGCCGAGGCGATGATCCATGTGGTGCCCACTGACCGCTGATCGGAGGGCTGGAAATGTCACTGATTCGAATGAGGCGCCGCAGAAAGAAGACCTGGATCGATCACAAGAAGGGGACGTCACCCGCGAAGCTCGCGATCCTGCTCGTGGCGGTCCTTGCGGTGATCTGGTACCTATCCGCCCGTTTCTGATCGGAATCCGCGCCCAGCCGTGAGGATCACTGGGGCCGCCCCCCCCGAGGGCCCTACGGTCCTCCTGCTCGCCGGAGAGGCCTCGGGCGACGCCCACGGCGCCCAAATCGCGCGGGCCCTCACGGAGCGCCTCCCCGGGATCCGTCTGGTCGGGTCGGGTGGGCCGCGCATGGCGGACCAAGGAGTCGAGCTCCTGGCCGACCTCCAGGATCTGGCGGTCATGGGGTTCGT
>Ga0210144_1001277_pt1 | contig 10759 bp, 9 predicted proteins | sample Muzzi_PWA_D2_FD_185532 | JGI IMG/M metagenome (GOLD analysis project Ga0210144, IMG submission 185532) | Wetland microbial communities from San Francisco Bay, California, USA, that impact long-term carbon sequestration - Muzzi_PWA_D2 (SPAdes) | ecosystem: Environmental > Aquatic > Marine >...
TATAGCCGGTGGTATATAGCCCAGTGAGCTATGTGGTCGTACGGCGTTGTAGTGCTCGCGCCAGCCTTCGAAAATCCGCCTTGCATCGTCGAGATCACGAAACCAGTGCTGGTTGAGACAGCCATCCCGGAACTTGCCATTGAAGCTATCCACGAACGCATTCTGGGTCGGCTTGCCGGGCTGGATGAAATGCAGCTTCACACCCGTCTTCCGGCTCCAGAAGAACAGCGCCTTGCTGGTGAACTCCGGACCATTATCCATCACCAGCATCCCGGGCAGTCCGCGCAATTCGCTGAGCTGATCCAGGTAGCGCGCCAGCCGCGCACCCGAGATCGACACATCGACCAGCTGACCGACACACACCCGTGAATAATCATCCACGATATTGAGCACCCGGATCCGTCGGCCGTTCGCCAGCTGATCGCTGACAAAGTCCATGGACCAACGTTCGTTCGGCCTGACCGGCACGGCCATCGGTACCCGTGGCCGCACCAGCTTCTTGCGGCGCTTGGTGCGGACCTGCATCCCCAGCGCCGTATACAGCCGATAGGTCCGCTTGCGGTTGACGACCACGCCCTCGGCCCGGAGCAGGCTGTGCAGCATCAGGTACCCGTACCGTGGATACTGTTCGCCCAACGCCTTGAGCCGGGTTACCAAGGTGGCGTCCTGCCGGGGTCGCGTCGACTCATAGCGTACCGCCTTGCGGCTGATCGGGATCACCCGGCAGGCCCGGCGCTCGCTGACCTGGTGCTGTGCCTGCAGATAGCCGACCAGCCGCTTGCGGGCGGCCGGCTTCACCACTTTTTTGACAGCACGTCCTTGAGCATGGCCTTATCCAGCTCCGCCTCGGCCAGCAGCTTCTTCATCCGGGCGTTCTCGGCCTCCAGATCCCGCAGTCGCTTCGCCTCACTGACCTCCATGCCGCCAAACTTCGACTTCCAGCGGTAGAAACTTTGCTCGGATATGCCGTGCTTGCGCACCAGGTCAGCTACTTTGGCGCCCGCCTCGTGGGCCTTCAGGATGCCAATGATCTGTTCTTCAGTGTAACGCTTGCCTTTCATATCGAGACCTCCCTCGGTCAAAATTATAGGGAAATCTCTCACTCAGATTGGCTACCCTTACGGGGGGAAGGTCACCCGGTTTCACGAGCCTTAAAATTCTTTCTTTTCAATGTCTTGAATGGTGGGCCGTGAAGGAATCGAACCTTCAACCAATGGATTAAGAGTCCACTGCTCTGCCAATTGAGCTAACGGCCCGAAGGGACGATATTGGACCACAGCGCCCCGGGGCGTTCAAGCGCCGGACAACTGGAGGAACAGGGTGTGGCATCGCAAAATGGGGTGGACGATGGGACTCGAACCCACGACGACTGGAATCACAATCCAGGGCTCTACCAACTGAGCTACGTCCACCATGGTACTGACACGCAACAGCGGCAGCTGTCTGGCGCGCCCGGCAGGATTCGAACCTGCAACCGCCGGCTTAGAAGGCCGGTGCTCTATCCGGTTGAGCTACGGGCGCAGTTAACTGGTCCGGCCCGAAGTGCCCGCCGCGTGGGGTTGGTCGGGGTAGAGAGATTCGAACTCCCGACATCCTGCTCCCAAAGCAGGCGCGCTACCAGGCTGCGCTATACCCCGATGCATAACGCCAAGTTCATGGCTATCCTGCTGAGCCAGCTGATAATACGTGCTACCCCCGAAGTGGTCAACAAGCGTACCCGACAGGGCCGGGTGCCGCTGTTGCGGAGCCCGGCACGTACCGAGACCGGCGCTTGCTTGTACCCTGCGTCGATGGGTGCGAAAATCGCGCGTCCCGCGCAGCGACAGACAGCACCGGCCCATGACAGCGAAACTGATTGACGGCAAGGCAATCGCGGCCAGTATCAGGGACAAGATCCGCCAGCGCATCGTGGCACGCAGCGCAGCCGGATTGCGCACGCCGGGCCTGGCAGTCGTCCTCATCGGTGACAATCCCGCCTCGGAAATCTACGTGCGCAACAAGCGCAAGGCCTGCGACAAGGCCGGCGTGCTGTCGCGCGCCTACCACCTGCCGGCATCGACCCGCGAAGCCGAACTGCTCGACCTGATCGACGAACTGAATAGTGCCCCGGACATCGACGGCATCCTGGTGCAGCTCCCGCTACCCCGGCACATCGACCCTGACCGGGTAACGGAACGGATCCGGCCCGACAAGGATGTGGACGGATTTCATCCCTGCAACATCGGCCGGCTGGCGTTGCGGCGGCCCGCGCTGCGCTCCTGCACACCGCGCGGCGTCATCACCCTGCTGGAACATACCGGCGAGGCGTTTTACGGGCGCATGGCCGTGGTGGTCGGCGCATCCAATATCGTGGGCAGGCCGATGAATCTGGAGCTGTTGCTGGCCGGCTGCACCGTCACCACCTGTCACCGCTACACCCGGGATCTGGCCAGTCATGTCGGCCGTGCCGACATCCTCGTGGTCGCGGTCGGCAAACCGGATGTTGTGGACGGGAACTGGGTCAAGCCGGGCGCCACGGTCATCGATGTGGGCATCAACCGCCTGCCGGATGGCAGCCTGGCCGGAGATATCGGCTTCGAAGCCGCCGCACAACGCGCCGCCTGGATTACCCCGGTGCCAGGGGGGGTAGGCCCGATGACGATCGCCACCCTGCTGGAAAATACCCTGTACGCCGCCGAGTACCTGCACGACCGGCAGCCGGGATAATCAGCCGCGCCGCCAGCGGGTACCCTGCGGACCGTCTTCCAGCACGATACCGGCTGCATCCAGTTCGTCCCGGATGCGGTCCGCCTCGGTCCAGTCGCGCAAGCTGCGCGCCTCCAGCCGGCGCGCAATCAGCGCCTCGATGGCGGCGTCCGGCAGGACACTGCCGTCCGCGCCAGCCACCGCTTCGCGCAGAAACACTTCCGGATCCGCCTGCAGCAGGCCCAGCACTCCGCCCAGCTGGCGCAGGCAGGCGGCCAGTCGCCCGGCCCGCTGCGGATCTGCCTCCCGGCACCTGTTGATTTCACGTGCGATGTCGAACAGTACGGCAACCGCTTCCGGTGTGTTGAAATCATCATCCATGGCCGCCCCGAAGCGCGCGCCGAACGCCGCGCACTCCTCGCTCGTCCCCGCCACCGCTTCAAGCCCGCGCAACGCCGTATACAGGCGCGTCAGGGCCGCCTTGCTGTTGTCGAGATTTTCGGTCGAATAGTTGAGCGGGCTGCGGTACTGGCTGGCGATGATGAAATAACGAACCACTTCCGGGCTGTAGCCCTTCAGCACTTCGCGCACGGTAAAGAAGTTGCCCAGCGACTTGGACATTTTCTCGTCATCCACGCGCACGAAACCGTTGTGCATCCAGTAATTGACGAACCTGCTGCAGGTGGCCGCCTCGGACTGCGCAATCTCGTTTTCGTGATGCGGGAACTTCAGGTCCATGCCGCCGCCGTGAATGTCGAAATGCGCACCGAGATGAAGTGTCGACATCGCCGAGCATTCGATGTGCCAGCCCGGCCGGCCCTCTCCCCACGGTGATGGCCAGCTCGGCTCGTCCGGCCTGGCGTGTTTCCAGAGCACAAAATCGAGCGGGTCGTGCTTGGATTCATCGACCTCGATGCGCGCCCCTGCCTGCAGGTCGGCCAGGTGCTTGCCGGACAAGCGGCCGTAATGCTCGAAACGGCTGACGTCGTAGTACACATCGCCGTTGTTGCCCTGGTAGGCGAAGCCCCTTCCGATCAGCGTATCGATCATGGCGACGATAGCATCCATGGATGCGGTTGCCCGTGGTTCAATATCGGGTGGCGCAACACCCAGCGCAGCGGCATCCTCGTGCATGAGTGCTATGAAACGGGCTGTCAGGCTGTGAATGTCCTCGCCGTTATCGATGGCTCGCCTGATGATCTTGTCGTCGATGTCGGTGATATTGCGCACGTAAGTGACGTCATAGCCGAGTTTGCGCAGGTAACGGACCACGACATCGAACACCACCATCACGCGGGCATGGCCGAGGTGACAGTAGTCATAGACGGTCATGCCGCAGACATACATCCGCACCTTGCCGGGTTCGATCGGCTCGAAGGTATCCTTCTGATTGGTAAGGGTGTTGTAAATCTTCAGCATGGACAGTGTCCCGTGCGGCGGCGTGGGTTCGCGAGGCGTACTGCCGCACGGCGCCCGTCGTGGCGCCGTGCAACCCGCGAAATTATGCTGTTAAACGGCGTCCGTCACACGACAGCGCGTGCGCCCGTACTTGTAATGACCGGCAGAGCTTATATCATTGGCAAACTCATTTGAACAAGCGGAACTATATATGAACAATTTGCAGCGCCTGTTACTGGCCTTCACGATAACTCTGCTCCCGGCAACCGGCTTCCCCCAAGACGCACCAACCGATAACAAGGAATCAGGCATGATCAAGGTCACAATGGACACCACCCTGGGTGTCATCGAACTGGAGCTCGATCACAGCAAGGCCCCGCTCACCGTGGACAACTTCGTCGAGTACGCCAACTCGGGCTTTTACGACAACACCATCTTTCACCGTGTCATTGCCGGATTCATGATCCAGGGTGGCGGGTTCAGCACCGAAACCAGGCAGAAATCGACCCGTGCCCCGATCACGAACGAGGCGCAGAATGGCCTGAAAAACGTCAGCGGCAGCATTGCCATGGCACGCACCGGTGACCCGAATTCAGCGACCGCGCAATTCTTCATCAACACGGTCGACAATCCGGGGCTCGATTACCCCAAACCTGACGGCTGGGGCTACGCCGTGTTCGGACGCGTCACCGGGGGCATGGACACCGTGGAAAAAATCGAAAAGGTCCGCACCGGCAGCAAATCCGGCATGCAGGACGTTCCGCTCGAACAGGTCATCATCCGCAAGGTCAGCGTCGTGGAATAGGCCTGACAGGGCCTGGCAGGCATGTCCTGTACCCTGTTCATTTCGGACCTGCACCTTGATCCGGAACGACCGGTCATTACCAGGCTGTTTACCGAATTTCTTGACCGGCAGGCCGGCACGGCCGATGCACTGTACATCCTCGGCGACCTGTTCGAGGCCTGGATCGGCGATGATGACGATTCGGAGCTTGCGCAGTCCGTCATCACCGCACTCAGGCACTGCGCCGGGCGCGGCACCCCGGTCAGTATCATGCACGGCAACCGCGACTTCCTGCTCGGCCAGGCCTTCGCCAGTGCCGCCGGCTGCACACTGCTGGACGATCCGGCAGTTATAGACCTGTACGGCACACCCACCCTGCTGATGCACGGCGACCGGCTGTGTACCGACGATACCGGGTATCTGGAGTTCCGCGCACAGGTGCACAGCCCGGAGTGGCAGAGCGCCATGCTGGCCAAACCGTTACAGGAAAGGCGTGCAATCGCGCGGCAGCTGCGTAACGAGAGCCGGTCACGCACAGCCGGCAAGCCGGAATCCATCATGGACGTCAACGCGCAGGCCGTCATCGACAGCATGGACGCACATGGCACTTACCGGCTGATTCACGGACATACGCACCGTCCGGCGCTGCACGAACTGCAGGTCAACGGCCGGCCGGCACAGCGGATTGTGCTGGGCGACTGGTACGAACAGGGCAGCGTGCTGTACTGCTGTGGACAGGCATGCCGGCTGGAAGCGCTCCCGATCGGTACGACTCAGGGTGCGGACACGTCAAGCTGATAGCCCCGGCAGTCACCGGGCAGCCTGAATTGTGCCCGGTTTGCCGGGATTGCCGCACTGAAGTTGACCTGTGTGCGGCGGTATCCGTCGCTGCCCCACAGTTCGACTGGACAGCGGAGGACCAGTACACCGGCGAGCACGATACATGCAGGATATGGTTGTCTCATGACGACATTTCCCCGGGATCCTCCAGCATGGCCAGTTCCTCGGCAGCGAAGCCTGCGGCCCGGCGCGCGGGCCTGTTCAGCGGCTGTTTCACCGGAGCAGGCATGTATTGACGCAGCAGGTGCCGGAAGGTTGCCAGCGGGTCCAGTTCACGCTGCCCGCACAGATACCTGAACCAGCGTGAACCCGCCTCGACGTGACCGATCTCGTCAGCCAGTATCCGCTCCAGGATGGCGGCACTGTCAGTATCACCACCGGCCTGCAGGCGGGCAATCATGCCCGGCGTAACATCCAGTCCACGTGCCTCCAGCACACGCGGCACAAGCGCAATCCGCACCAGGACATCATGTGCCGTCTTCTCCGCCATTTCCCACAGCCCGGCATGGGCGGGAAAATCGCCGTAGCGGAAGCCAAGCTCGCGCAGGCGTGCATCGAGCAGGCTGAAATGCGCGGCTTCCTCGCCCGCCACACGGCTCCAGTCAAGGTAGAATTCCCGGGGCATGCCCGGAAAGCGGCAAACTGCGTCCCAGGCCAGATTGATGGCATTGAACTCGATGTGCGCCAGCGCGTGCAGAAAGGCGCCCCTGCCCTGCGGTGTCGTCAGACGCCGGCGCGGCAGCCGGGAGAAATGCACCAGCACCGGGCGCGCCGGCCGTCCAGGTTGCTTGACCGCCAGGGCTGATGGCAACTCCGGCAGCGCTGCACCGGCGGCGGCAAACGCTGCGGCCGTGGCCAGGCTCAGGGCCACCTTCTCGTCCGGGTCGCCGGCCAGCAGGCAGGCCTGCGCCCTTGAGTACCATCCGCTCATGGGCGGGCGGGCGTCGGCAGTTTCATTCCGATCACGAGGTCCATGACATTGGTACCGGTGGGACCGGTCACCAGCAGATCGCCGCTGGCTGTCAGACAGGTTGCTGCATCCGCCCGGCGCAGGCAATCCCGGGGCTGACAACCATGCGCCAGCATGCGTTGCCGACTGCCCGCGTCGACCGTGGCACCGGCCGCGCCGTTGTTGCCGTCATCGCCATCACTGCCGGCGACCAGCACCACGCTACCGGACAGGCCCTGCGCTACCAGGCACAGGGCAAGCTGCTGGTTACGACCGCCATTGCCCGGTTGCTCCGGCAACACCACGGTGGTCTCGCCGCCCCAGATCAGCACGCCCGGCCCGGCAGCGGCCAGCGCCCCGGCAATCATCCCGGCAGCCGCGCTCACATCGCCCGACAGTGGCCGGTCCATGACCCGCGCAGGGCAGCCGAGTTCGCGAGCCTGAGCGGCCGCCGCCGCCTGCGCCATGCCGGCACTGGCGATGATGCGGTGTTCGATGCGGCGCCGGCCGGTACTCACCGGTTCAGCCCCCGCGAGCAGATCAAGCAACCAGTCCGGCAACGCCGCACTATCGGGATGTGATGCAACCGGAAACAGTAGTCCCGAACCGATGATGGCCGGGTCATCACCGGGCACATCGGACATCAGCAATACCCGGACCGCGCGCGTGCCGAGCACATCCAACAGGCGACCTCCCTTGATGGCAGACAACGCCTGGCGAACAGCATTCACGCTGCAGATATCAAGACCGCTGCCGAGCAACCAGCGGTTGACATGCTGCAGCGTGTCCAGGCCGATGTCTTCGCGCGGTACCTCGACCAGGCTGGACGTGCCGCCGGAGACCAGGAACAGCAGCGTATCCTGTTGCGGTGTGCGGCTGATGAATTCAAGCAGTGCCCGGCCGGCTGCCAGACTGTTGTTGCCGGGCACCGGGTGATCGCCGTGCAGCACCTCAATGCGCGGGTCGCGGGGCATGTCCGTGTCCGCATGCCCCGCCTTGCTCACCAGCAGCGCTCGCTGCAGGCGCGCACCCAGCACTTCCAGCGCCCCCTCCAACATCGCCGGCGCAGCCTTGCCGAGCGCCACAACCGAGACGGCATCATCCAGTGGCTGCTCAAGCAATGCCTGCCGTACCACGGTGCGGCCATGCACGGCGGCGATTGCACTGTGAAACAGATCCAGCAGTTGTTGCCTGGCCTGTACAGGTTCCGTGACAACCACGGCGACGTGCTGCCCGCTGCTAATGCGGCAGCGCGGCAAAGCCGCGTGCCAGATCCGCGCGCAGGTCATCGACCGACTCCAGACCCACCGCGAGCCGGATCAGTCCGTCCGAAATTCCGGCATCACTGCGCTGCTCCGGCGTCAGCCGCCCGTGCGTGGTGGTCGCGGGGTGCGTGATGGTGCTCTTGGCATCGCCCAGGTTGGCCGTGATGGAAAACACCCGCATGGCATCGATGAAGGACCAGGCCTGCTGCTGGCCGCCCTGCAACTCGAAAGAGAGCACACCGCCATAGCCACGCTGTTGCCGTCCGGCAAGTTCATGCTGTGGGTGCGAGGCCAGGCCCGGATGATAGACACGCCGGACCCCCGGCTGCTGTTCCAGCCACCCGGCCAGGGCCAGCGCATTGCCGCAATGCGCCTGCATGCGCAATGACAGCGTTTCCAGACCCTTCAGGAAGACCCAGGCGTTGAACGGACTCATGCTCGGGCCGGCCGTGCGCAGAAAGCCGTACACATCCTTGCCAACCCGTTCCGCATCACCGACCACGGCACCACCGACACAGCGGCCCTGCCCGTCCAGGTACTTGGTGGCCGAGTGAATGACCACGTCAGCCCCCAGCGCCAGTGGCTGTTGCAGTGCCGGCGTACAGAAGCAGTTATCAACGACCAGCAGACTGTCACCGGCATGCGCGAGATCGGCCAGCAGCGCGATATCGGCCAGTTCGGTCAACGGGTTGGAAGGGGTCTCCAGAAACAGCATGCGGGTATTCGGACGCAGTGCGGATTCCCAGGCCTGCAGGTCGGCCAGCTCCACGAAACTCGTCTCGATACCGAATTTTGTCAGATAGGTCGAGAACAGCATCGTGGTGGTACCGAAGATGCTGCGCGATGCCACGATGTGATCGCCCGCCTTCAGCAGGCCGGCACAGGTAGCCAGGATTGCGGCCATACCGGAGGCGGTGGCGACGCAGCGCGCGCCGCCCTCGAGCGAGGCAAGGCGCTCCTCGAAGGCACGCACGGTCGGATTGGTGAAACGGGAGTAGATGTTACCGGGCACATCACCGGCAAAACGTGCGGCCGCTTCCGCGGCACTGGCGAACACGTAGCTGGAGGTCGGAAAAATTGCCTCTGAATGCTCGCCTTCGGCGCTGCGCTGCTGGCCAGCCCTGACCGCCCGGGTATCAAACTCGAATTCATCGTATGTCATGAAACACCTCTCGCCCTGTTGCCGGCGCGCCGGGCCCGGGCAACAGGCACAAAAAAACCCGCTTGCAGTGACGCGAAAGCAGGTGCCATCGCTTTAGCTGCATTTATCAGGCGCCCGCAAGCTGAACTCAAATCGGCGCGTTGTTTCGAGACTAGATGACAGCGCCAGAGCTGTCAACCGCCCTGCCACCCGCATCAGGCGGTGTTATGCAGATCGATGACTTCGCTGTCCTTGTCGCGCCGGTGTTTCTTGGCGGCATCATTGCGGGAGGCTTGCAGGTCACTGAGGTAATCGCCACTGACATCGCCGGTGATGTATTCGCCACTGAATACCGATGCATCGAAACCCTCGATTTCCGGATTGCCCTTGCCTACGGCATCGATCAGATCCGCCATGTCCTGGAACATCAGCCAGTCCGCACCGATATCCGCGCCGACCTCCTCCTCGCTGCGACCAGCAGCGATCAGTTCGTCGGCACTTGGCATGTCGATACCGTAGACATTCTGGTAGCGCACCGGTGGTGCCGCGGAGGCAAAATACACCTTGCAGGCACCGGCCTCGCGCGCCATGTCAATGATCTGCGACGAGGTCGTGCCGCGCACAATCGAGTCATCCACCAGCAGGACGTTCTTGTCGCGGAACTCCAGTTCGATCGCATTGAGTTTCTGGCGTACCGATTTTTTGCGCTGCTGTTGCCCGGGCATGATGAAAGTCCGCCCGATGTAGCGATTCTTGATGAAACCCTCGCGGTACTTGATGCCGAGGTTGTTGGCCAGTTGCAGTGCCGAGGTGCGACTGGTGTCCGGAATCGGGATCACGACATCGATGTCGTGATCCGGCCAGACGCGACGGATCTTGTCGGCCAGCTTGTCGCCCATGCGCAGCCGGGCCTTGTAGACCGAGACATTGTCGATGATCGAATCGGGACGAGCCAGGTACACGTATTCGAAAATACAGGGCGACAGTTTCGACTTCTCGGCACACTGTTGCTTGAAGATGCGGCCGTCGACCGTCACAAAGACAGCCTCGCCCGGCCCCACGTCATCGATCAGTTCGAATCCCAGGGCATCGAGCGCCACGCTTTCGGAGGCCATCATGTAGTCGACTCCTCCGGCAGTGGCGCGCCTGCCGTACACCAGCGGGCGAATGCCAAAGGGATCGCGGAACGCCACCACGCCATAGCCGGTTATCATGGCCACGGCGGCATACGCGCCACGACAGCGCCTGTGTACGCCCGCCACGGCATTGAATACATGACTGACTTCCATCTTCAGCTCGGCGTGGCGTTGCAGCTCGTGCGCAAATACATTGAGCAGGACCTCGGAATCGGAGTCCGTGTTGATCTGGCGCAGGTCTTCCAGGAACAGCTCCTGTTTGAGCTTGTTGGAATTGATCAGGTTGCCATTGTGGGCAAGACTGATGCCATACGGGGAATTCACGTAAAACGGCTGTGCCTCGGCGGAACTCTCGCAGCCGGCCGTTGGATACCGGACGTGGCCGATACCCATGTTGCCGAGCAGGCGGCGCATGTGGCGGGTATGGAAAACATCGCGCACCAGGCCGTTATCCTTGCGCAGGTGCAACCGGCCTCCGTCGCACGTGATAATGCCGGCCGCATCCTGTCCGCGGTGCTGCAACACGGTAAGTCCGTCGTAGATGGACTGGTTGACCGGTCT
>Ga0210144_1001280_pt1 | contig 10752 bp, 10 predicted proteins | sample Muzzi_PWA_D2_FD_185532 | JGI IMG/M metagenome (GOLD analysis project Ga0210144, IMG submission 185532) | Wetland microbial communities from San Francisco Bay, California, USA, that impact long-term carbon sequestration - Muzzi_PWA_D2 (SPAdes) | ecosystem: Environmental > Aquatic > Marine >...
ATGCCCGGACCTGGTGGCGTGCGCGACCGCGGCCCCGGCCGCGGCCCCCGCCACCGCCCCCTTGAGGGCATCTTCGCCGTCTCCACCGAAGATCTTCCCCAGGAGCGCCCCCGCAACGGCTCCGGCCCCGACCTTCGCGGCGGTTCTGGTGTCGCTGTCCCGCGCCTCGGTCTCGTAGTCCAGCACGGCGACGGTGGCGGACACCGGGACGAGTCGATCCTCGATCTCGACCTTCTCCACGCCGAGGGCCAGGGTGGCCGGACGATCCGAGGACGAGCTCTCGGTGCTCTCCAGGACCACACCCCTCACCCTGGCACCCCTGGGAACGAGTACCATGCCGGACGGCCCGATGACGTCCTCCGAGACGACCGCGTCGAACGTGTCCCCGGTCCGGGTGACCTCGGTGGAGAGTTCGTCTTCCACCGTGAGCACCACCCTGGTGCCGGCCAGGACGGCGAGCGCCTCCGGCTGTGGCTCCGGTTCCGGATCCGACGCCTCCACCTCAGGCCGCAGCGTCAAGGGCTCGTTCGGAGCTACGGATGGCTCACGATCCGTCCGAACCAACACCGGAGGCGCGGACGTCGCCCGCGGGGGGGCGGTGGGCGTCTCGAGCTGCGACGGAGCCCCGTCCAACTGAGAACCGTCGGGTTCCGTGAGCTCGTCATCCTCAATCGGCGACTCTGGAGGCGCCGGCTGCAGGGAGCTATCCTCCGCCTCCACCACGGGGAGGAGCCTCTGGTCGTCCGTAGCTGCCGCCGACTCCGCCTCCCCTCCGCAGGAGGCGGTCAGGACGACCATGATGGATACCACCGGAACCTTCCACCCTTGCACGCCCATACGTTTGTGACTCCGTCCAGGATCGACCAGGCTTCCATTGACCGACTGATACACCCTCCGCCGCCACGATGAGCCACCTCACGACACTCCTTCCGTACTACCGCCCCTACCGCCGGCCCCTGGCGCTCGGCCTCGTCCTGGTAGTCGTGGCGCAGGCGTTCAGCCTCGTCATCCCACTGTTGATCCGGCTGGCCATCGACGGTCTCGAAGACCCCACGATGACACGGGCCCGGATCGGTGCGCTCGCAGGCCTCCTCGTGGCGGTCACGCTGCTGGGGGGTGCAGCACGGTATGGAATGCGGGAGTTGCTCAACGGAGTCTCTCGTCGCATGGAGGTGGACCTCCGGAACGACTTCTTTCGCCACCTCCTCGGGCTGGACGCATCGTTCCACGGTTCCGTGCGGACCGGTGACCTGATGAGCCGCGCGACCAACGACACGCTCGCCGTCCGGCAGGCGGCCGGCCCGGCCGTGATGTACACGGTGAACACCGTCGTAGGCTTCGTCCTCGCCCTGGCGTTGATGATATGGATCAGCCCCCGGCTGACCCTTATCGCCATGGTCCCGATGATCCTCCTCCCCGTTGTGGTGCTCCGCTTCGGAAAGATCATCCACCAGCGCTTCGAGGAGATCCAAGAGCATTTCGCCACCATGTCCACGTTCGTCCAGGAAAGCCTCACGGGCCTCCGCATCGTCCGGGCCTACGTCCAGGAGGAGGAGCAGGGGAGACAGTTCGAGGACCTCAATGCCGGTTACAGGGAGCGTAACATGCGGCTCGCGAGAGCCGCGGGGCTCTTCCACCCGATCCTCGGTGGCCTGGCGGGATTGGGAATGGTCATCGTCCTCTGGTACGGCGGCCGCGAGGTCATCGCCGGACGGATCACGTCGGGCGACTACGTCGCGTTCTTCTTCTACCTGGTGTTCCTCATCTGGCCCATGATCGCGCTCGGGTGGGTGGTGAGCCTCTTCCAGCGGGGTGCGGCCTCGATGGGACGGCTCAACGGGATCCTCCAGAGGGAGTCGGCCCTGGCCGTCCCACGGGGTGCCCCCGCGCCGGGGGATGTCCGGGAGGGGATCGAGTTCCGGCACGTCTCCTTCCGCTATCCGGAAACCGAGCGCCTCGTGCTCGATGACGTGAGCTTCGTCGCCCACCCCGGTCAGACGATCGCTCTCGTCGGGCCGACCGGATCCGGGAAGAGCACCCTCGTCTCCCTCATCCCCCGGCTCTACGACCCGACCGAGGGCGAGGTCCTGCTGAACGGGCTGCCTCTCACCGCCTTCGATCCGGAGAAGCTACGTCGGATCGTCGGCATGGTCCCCCAAGACACCTTCCTCTTCAGCGACACCATAGAGGAGAACATCGGATTGGGGCTGGACCCCGGCTCGGGGGAGGAGATCGAGGACGTTCCAGGTCCCGATCCGGCTGTGGTCCGTGCGGCGGAAGTCGCGCAGATCCACGACTCCATCGTGGCGTTCCCACGAGGGTACCGCACGCTGCTGGGCGAGCGGGGGATCAATCTCTCGGGTGGCCAGAAGCAGCGCACCACGTTGGCTCGCGCCCTGGCCCGCGACCCCTCGGTGATCATCCTGGACGATGCCCTGAGCGCCGTGGACACGCATACCGAAGCAAGGATCCTCGCGGACCTCGAGACCGCCATGGAGGGCCGGACGTCGTTCATCATCAGCCACAGGGTGTCGGCGGTCATGGATGCCGATCTGATCCTGGTCCTGGACGAAGGTCGGATCGTCGAGCGGGGAACGCACTCCGAGCTGCTTTCCCGCGACGGTACGTACGCTCGCCTCCTCCGCCGCCAACTCCTGGAGGAGGCGATCGAAGAGGGACTCAGATCCGGTCCAGTACGAACCCCGGAGTGAACCGGGTCAGATACTCGCTTAAGATCGTCAGCATTCCCGAGATGAGAAGGATCCCGAGGACCACCAGCAGCAAGCCGGAGGTCTTCTCCAGGATCGGGATGAACCGGCGGAACCGGGTGAAAGCCCCCAGAAACCAGTCGAGAGCGAGGGCCGCCACGAGGAACGGAACGGCGAGCCCGAGGGAGTAGACGCCCAGCAACCCGACACCCGACCACACGGTTTCCCTCGTACCCGCCAGGGTCAGGATCGCACCCAGTACGGGTCCGATGCAGGGGGTCCAACCCGCCCCGAATGCCGCACCGACCATGAGCGTGCCGACCACGCCGGCGGGCTTTTCCGCGAGGTGGACCCGCTTCTCTCGCATCAGGGCCGTGATCCTGAACACCCCCAGGAGGTGGAGGCCCAGGAGGATGATGAGGACTCCTCCGACCCTGGCGATCCAGGCCTCGTACACGCGGAAGAACTGGCCGAGGAAGGAAGCGGAGGCCCCCAGCAGCATGAAGACGGCGCTGAATCCGACGATGAAGAGCCCGGAATGCAGAAGCACGATTCGTCGGTCGTGGCCTTCCTGAAGATCGTCGAGCGTCATCCCGGTGACGAACGACAGGTAGCTCGGGACGAGCGGCAGCACGCACGGAGAAAGAAAGGAGAGCACTCCGGCCACCAATGCGATCAAGATGGGGACTGAGTCGGTCATGGTTCCCTTCCCCCACCCCCGGGGTCACGCTCCAATTCGCTCTCCTCCGCACGAGCCCGCCGAGACTGCAGGTAGGCACGGGTCCCCAAGACGAGCCCCAGCCAGCCCATGATGACCGCGATCACCCAGCCCACCGCCGACGGGAAGGCCATCGCCAGTCCGGCGACCACCAGGACTCCGATAGCGACGGTACCCAGGACCGTTCGGTCCTCACGTCCGAGTGGACGTCGGCCTGCGAGCGCACCCCCGAAGACCGTCCCCGCTCGGACGAGGTCGGCGAGACGCCACCCCGTGCTCCCCGAAGATCCCGAGCGCGTACGCCCAACCTGGGCCCTGATCTGCCTCTCGAGTCGTTCCGGGAGGGAGCCGACCGGTTCCAGGGGATGCATCGGGGGTTCTCTTCCCACCGCTCCGGTTGCCTCTCCCAGGAGCGCACGATGGCGGCGCGGCAACACGATCTCGATCGAAGACGCCAGGTCGGCCAGGAAGAGCCCTTCCAGCTGGGCGGCCAGATCCGGATCGAGAACGCCGATGTCGATCTCCCAATTTCCCAGGAGGCTCGCTGCGTTCAGGTTGCTGGACCCGACCCTGCACCACACCCCGTCGGCCACCGCGGTCTTGGCGTGGATCATCGGCCCCTGCCATTCGAAGAGTCGCACGCCCGCGTCGAGGAGCGAGCGATATCCTCCGCGGGAGAGACTCCCGACCCAGGGCCAGTTGTTGTGACCGGGGAGAAGGATGCGCACATCCACGCCATCCCGGGCGGCCGACATGAGCGCCTCGGTGACCGGACGAGGCGCGATGAAGTACGGGTCCGTGATCCACAGTCGTTCACGGGCATGAGCCGCAACGAGAGAAAGCGTCCGGTAGACACGGGAGCGGCCGGGCTCGCCCTCGATCAGCCAGACGGGCGTGGTCCCGGCGGCCGGTCGCCCGGAGGGATCGCTCCTCAACGCCTCGGGCACCGGATCACCGACCTCCGACCAGATTCTCTCGAAGGCGTGAGCCGCCGCCGCCGCCGCGGGTCCCCGCACGTCGACACCCGTGTCTCTCCAAGGCGGGCGGGAGCCACTTCCCGCCCATTCCACGCCCACGCAGAAACCGCCCACGAACGCCACCTCCGCATCGACGCACACGAGCTTCCGATGGTCCCGCTGGAACACGCCCAGGGGATCCCGCAGGGACGGACGATTGAAGGCGCGCACCTCCACCCCCGCGTCGCGGAAGGGCCTCCAATAGCGCCGCGGCGTAGCCCAGCAGCCCACCCAGTCGAAGAGGACGCGGACGGGGACACCTTCCCGCGCCTTGGCTACAAGGGCGTCCCGGAATGCCCGACCGACCCGGTCGTCCCGAAGGATGTAGTTCTCGAAGTGGACGAACCGCTCGGCACCATCGATGGCCTCGAGCCACGCTTCGAACGTGCTGGAACCGTCGAACTGCAGCCCAAGCTGGTTTCCGCCGATGCTGCTGGAACCCGTCGCGCGGTCCATGGCTCGTTCGGAAATGACGGCGAGTCCGTCGGAGTCCCGGCCGCCACCCGCACGGAGGAAGGTTCCCTCCCGGTCCGTCATCGGCAGCATGTGGGGCGGGTCCGCCCCCGCCGGCACGGGGCCCGGGTCAGCCGCAGGAAACCGCGGCCGACACCACGGTCACCCATTGCCCGTCCTCGGGCGCCTCGGCCACGATCGTGTGGTTCATCGAGTTCACTACGTGGCCGCTCACCTTCCAGTGCTCCTTGCGCTCATCCCACGCCTGGTCGGGATCGAAGTCCGCCCCGAGCACCGTCGCCAGCATCTGCGCCGCGAGATCCTCGGCATAGCTCCCCATGACGGCCTCGGACTGACCGAAGGCGTGGTGCTCGGAGATATAGCCGTACATGCTCCGGTCGGCGGGCATCGCCACCCCGACCGCCGATCCCACACGTCGCGACGGCTCGTTCGTAGACGCCTCGCTCAACACGCAGAACAGGATCTGACCCGGTCTGAGCTCCCCGACACCCTCGTCCCGCGGAACGATCTCGCACTCCGGCGGAAAGATCGAGGAGACCCTCACCAGATTGAACTGGGCGATCCCCGCGTCTCGCAGCGCCATCTCGAAGCTCGTGAGCTTCTCCCGATGGATCCCGACCCCCTTGGTGAAGAAGATCCTCCTCGGGACGAGGCTTTCCCCCTGGAACAATCCCGTCTCTCCTCTTGAGCGGTCGTTTCCAACCCGACCGCGTGGAACGGAAAACGGGTGAAGGGCCGGCGGACCGCCCCCTCACCCGGACTGTACCTCTCGGCGGCGGAAGACTAGACGGTTTCGATGGGGCAGGTCAAGCCTCCGTCCGGGATCTCGGCCCCGGCGTCCTGGCATTCCCGGCAAAGGCCGTAGATCTCCAGCCTGTGCCGGATCGGCTGGAACTCGTGCTCCTCCCGAACGCGTTCCTCGACGGCCCTCACCTCTTCGCTTCGAAACTCGATCACCTTGCCGCACTCGAGGCAGATGAGGTGTTCGTGAACCGGTTGCCGGGAGAGACGGTGTTCGTACCGCTTGAAACCCTCGCCGAAATCGTGCTCCTCGACGAGCTTGCTCTTGACCAGGAGATCGAGCGTCCGGTAGATGGTCGCCTTGCCGATCCGTTCCTCGGACTCGCGCAGGCGCTGCTCGATCTCGTCTACGGAGAGGTGGCCGGCGGAGGAGAACACGACTTCCGCGACCGCCTCACGCTGCTGAGTCACGGGAAGGCCTTGCTCGCGTAGGTACCGCGCGAACAGGCGGATGAAAGGCTTGGAAACGGCAGTCGGCTTCACGGGTCTCCTGTTCGTCCAGCCTCACCGGGCAAGGTGGCTTCGAGCTCCGCCACCAGTTGTTCGAACGTATCGATGTCCCCGGCGATGGACACCTCCCGGGCGTCGCCTCGGGAGTCTGGGCTCCGTCGGACGACGCCATCCATGACTCGGGGCAATCGATCGAGCGGCGCCGCACCTTCTTCGGCGAGCACCGGGTTGATCACCAGACCCTTGCCGGTCCGTTCCGCAGAGTAGGACGCCGTGTATAGCCGTCGCTGATCTCCGTCGGGCGCGGCCGGTTTCTCGAGGTCGTTCGGAGCAACGAAACAACTCACCGCCACGAGCCCCCACTCCCGACGTCCACGCACGAGGGGTGGGAAGATCCAGAGGCGGTCGACGGTCACGACGTCCAACCGCTTCGCCAGAGCCCGGAGGGTCCCGGGGAGAGCCTCCGGCACGCCGGGGCCCGACGGATCAGGCAGCTTACGTACCTCCTCCCATCAGGGTTCCGTGAACGGTTCCGGGCCCGCTCATCAAGCACGTAGGTTCCGTACCGCCTCGAGGGTCGCCGCCAGCACCTTCGGGATCGCCTTGTGGGGCGGGCCTTTGATCAGGGCTCCGGAGGCCCGCACATGCCCCCCGCCTCCGAAATCCCGCGCCAAACGGTTGACGTCCACCGGGCCATTCGCCCGGAACGAAACCTTGGTGTCTCCCTGCGAAGTCTGCCGGAAGAGAAGGCCCACCTCGACCCCTTCCACCATCCGCGGATAGTCCACCAGGCCTTCGAGGTCATCCGGGCCGATCTGCAGCCGTTCGAACGCGTCCCTGGGCACCATCATCCACGCCACGGATCCGTCGGGGTCCACCTGAAGGTTGTCGAGGCAAATTTGAAGAAGGCGGAAGCGCCTCAGCGGAGCCGCCCCGTAGACCCGGCGGTGGATCTCCTCCGGACCGACTCCCTTCTCGATCAGGTCGGCCGCCACTCGGTGGCACGCCGGCGTCGAGTTGCTGAAGCGGAACGAGCCCGTGTCGGTCAGAATCGCCACGTAGATGCCTTCGAGGACAGCGCGGGGCCACGGCCCACGCGCGGCCCGAACGACATCGTACACCATCTCGCCCGTCGCGCTCGCGGACGGGTCCCGGAACGATACCCCCGAAATGGGTTGGTCCCCCGGCGGATGATGGTCGATCACCACCGTCTCGAGGTGGCCGATCAGCGGTTTGACCCGACCCAACCTTGGGACCTCGCCCGTGTCCAGCACGACGGCGAGATCCGCCGACTCGCAGAGCTGTCTCGCCTCTTCCTCGGACGCGGGGACCACCCAGGTAGGGTCCGGCAGCAGGAACTCGAACTTGGGTGGAAAGGGAGTCGGGTTGACGATCCACGCCTCGGAACCGGAAGCGCGGAGCCACGCACACACGGCCACCTCGGACCCGACCCCGTCCCCGTCGGAGTTGACGTGGGTCGTGAGGATGATGCGCTTGGCGGCACGGATGGTCTGAACCACTTCGCGGACCTGCGCATGCCGGCGGTCCGGCGTCTCATACCTCACGGCGCACCCCTCACAGCCCTCGCATCTCGGCGGTACGGGCGACCCTGCGGACCGCGAGCATGAAGGCGGCCAGCCGGTACCCCACGTGCGCCTCCTGACAGACCGATCGCACGTCGTCGAAGGCCGCGTTCAGGGTTTGGTGAAGCTCCTCCCGCACCCGCCGGGCGGCCCAACGGAAGTGCTGCGCGTTCTGAACCCACTCGAAGTAGCTGGCCGTCACCCCGCCTGCGTTGGCCAGGATATCCGGAAGAACAGGGATCCCTCGCTCCTTCAGGATGCGCTCGGCGGCGGGCGTGGTCGGACCGTTGGCACCCTCCACGACCACGGCCGCCTTCACATCATGGGCGTTCGCGGAGGTGAGGATACCCCCGAGGGCGGCGGGCATGAGCACGTCCACTTCGAGAGCGAGGAGCTCCTCGTTGGTCACGGATTCGTGCGGACCGTCGTAGGCGACCACGCTCCCGTCCGAGGCCACGGCCTCGCGGAGACGTTCCACGTCCAGCCCGGTTCCAGAAAAGACCCCTCCCCGTACGTCGCTCGCGGCGACCACGCGGGCCCCGCGACGGCTCAGGTCGAGCGCCGCGAAGCTACCGACGTTCCCGAAGCCCTGGATGGCCACGGAGGACCCGGCGATGTCCCTTCCCTCGGCGTCGAGCATCCGCTCGGTCAGGAGGCCGAGCCCGTCACCTGTCGCCGATAGCCGGCCCTCGGAGCCCCCCAACTCGATGGGCTTCCCCGTAACGACTCCCGGCGTGTGCCCGTGGAACTTCGCGTACTCGTCCACGATCCATGCCATCACGGAGGGTCCCGTGTTGACGTCCGGCGCCGGGATGTCGATATCCGGGCCGATGAACATGTGGATGCGCTCGGTCATGCGGCGGGTCAGGCGTTCGAGCTCATTCCGCGTGAGCTCGGAGGGGTCACAGTCGACGCCCCCCTTCGCACCACCGAACGGGATGTCCACCACCGCCGTCTTCCACGTCATGAGGCTCGCGAGAGCCCGCACGTCGTCCAGATCCACGCGGGGGTGATAGCGGATCCCTCCCTTCATGGGGCCCCGGGACGAATCGTGTTGGACCCGGAAGCCTCGATAGGTGCGGAGCTGTCCGTCCCCGGTCCGGAGCGGGAGTTCGATCATCACCTCTCGGAAGGGGGTCTTCAGCGAAACCTGCAGGTCTTCGCCGAGCCCGAGGCGCCGAGCGGCACGATCGAATTCGAAGTTGACGGCCTGGAAGGGAGTCAGGTCGTCCCTCGGCTCGACATCCTCCGGACCCGCTGGTTCCAGGGCGGTCCGGCGTCCATGATCGAGTTCCAAGAGGCTCCTTCGGTGGTCGGGCTACCGGTCACGCGCGGAGCCGGCAGAGTAGCCGGAGCCGTGGGGAAAGGCTACGCCCGGGGCGCCCGGAAGTTTCTTTCGCACCTTCGCCCACGTGGAGGCCACGTGGACCATGCGAGAGGCTTCCCGCCCCTCGACGCGCCGGTGCTCCTCCAGAGCCGCCCGGAGGGCTTGCGGGTCGTTCTCGTGCGCCGGCACCTCGATCCACGCCCGGCCCACCTCACCGATGGTGTGCGCGTCCGACCCGACGCCGGGGAGCCGACCGTGCCGATCTGCGAGGTCGCGAGCTGGCTCGTTTCGTCCCCTGGGGTGGAGGCGTCCGTTGAAGACCTCCACGACATCCACGAGGGGAGCGAGCTCCTCGGCCAAGCGACCCGAGCCTCCCTTTCCGGGGGCATAGGGGTGGGGAAGATAGAGGATCCCTCCCTGTTCCCTCACCCGCCGGCACACGTCGCGTGCCGACGTCCCCCTCGGGATCTCCTCCGACAAGTAGAGCCCGATGACGTCGATCCCCTCCGCCGTCCTGACCTCTTCCCCCGGAATGATCCGTTCAGGATGACGATCGGCCATCTCGAGGGCCACGTGGAGCCGGTCGTGATCCGTGATCGCGATCCGGTCGAGCCCTCTCTCTCTCGCACGTTCGAGAACCCGTTCCGGATCGGACAGGCAATCCCAGGAGCCGAAGGTGTGGAGGTGGAGGTCTAGGCGAAGGAGGCCGGCGGTGGCGCCGAGGACGCGGTCCCCACTCATTCTCGCGCCGCCCGTCGCCGCAGCACCTGGAGAAGCTCGAGCGCTCGACTCCTGAGCTCGTCCAGCGTCCCCCCGTTCTCGAGGACGTAATCCGCGAGCGAGGCCTTCCGCTCGGGGTCCATCTGAGCACCCATGATTCGCATGGCCTCCGGGCCGTCGATGCCGCGGTCGGCCATTCGCCGGAGACGCTCCTCGGGGGGTGCCGTCACTACGACGGACGCGTCGTGCGCCCCTTCCAGCCCCACCTCGAACAGCAGCGGGATCTCCGCCACGGCCAGCGGGGCACCCTCCTCTTCCCGGGCTTCCATCCAAGCACGCCTTCGCCCTTCGATGAGGGGATGGAGGATCGCCTCCAGCCGGGCGCGAGCCGCCGGATCGTGGAAGACCAGACCTCTCATGGCCTTCCGGTCCAGGGATCCGTCCGGGAGGATGACGTCGGCACCGAATGCGCTCCGTACCGCGGACAGGCCTTCGCTTCCCGGAGCCGCTACGTCACGCGCGAGCTCGTCTGCGCTTACGACGGGTACCCCCGCTTCCTTCCAGAGCCCGGCCACGGTCGACTTCCCCGCCGCCACGTCACCCGTGAGCGCCACCGACATCACGTCTCGTTCCCCCTCTCTCCGGAAGCGCGGGGCCACGAGCTGCGACGACGCCGAATGCGAAGCCCGATGGCCAGGCCTACGACGACGAAGACCAGCGCCCAGCCCACGCCCACGATGGACGTCACGCGGGCCCAGCTCTCGCGGGCCAGCAGCCCGATGCTCACGTACATCGCCGCCCATGCGAGGACGCCCGGGACCTCGAAGAGAAGGAACGCGGAGTACCGGAGCGGACTCATGCCGGCCGCCATGGGCATGAGCGTGCGGACGAACGAAACCAGCCGCGCGACCGTGACGGAATAGAAGGGACGACGGCCGAAGAAGTGTGAAGCCAC
>Ga0210144_1001281_pt1 | contig 10750 bp, 8 predicted proteins | sample Muzzi_PWA_D2_FD_185532 | JGI IMG/M metagenome (GOLD analysis project Ga0210144, IMG submission 185532) | Wetland microbial communities from San Francisco Bay, California, USA, that impact long-term carbon sequestration - Muzzi_PWA_D2 (SPAdes) | ecosystem: Environmental > Aquatic > Marine >...
TCTATCGATGAGCCCATCACCCTTGTCTACAAAGATTTTGACAACAATGGTACAATCGATCCGATCTTGTCTTACTACATTATGGGGAAATCTTATCCATTTGCCAGTCGCGATGAACTTTTGGATCAAATCTACGGAATGCGCAAAAAATTCACTACTTATTCCGAATATGCTGATGCCGATGTCAATGATATTTTTTCATCCAAGGATCTCAGAGACGCGCCAACGTTAGTGGCAGATGAGCTCAGGACTACTTATTTCGAAAATACGGGAGGTAAGTTTGTTATGGGCAAATTGCCATTGGAAGCGCAATTCTCACCTGTTTATGCTATTGAAGTTCTGGACTACAATAATGACGGAAACCCTGATTTTCTTTTGGCGGGGAACCAAAGTGCCATCAGGATCAGGATGGGTTTGATCGACGCCAATTATGGCGAGTTGTTTAAAGGTGATGGCAAAGGAAATTTCAAATACGTCTCTCAAAGTGTTTCGGGGCTGAAATTTACTGGTGATGTAAAAGAGCTGAAATTATTAGAAATAAATAACTCAGCCTATTTATTGGGAGGCATTAACAATCGAGGTATTGAGGCATATAAGCTAAACAAGTGATAAGAGAATTTTTATTGATGTTTGCCATAGCTTGCGTGACTATTGTAGGTCTGTTTGTTCGAAGGGAGCCGGGTGATGGGTTGGCAACAGCAATTTCACTTGTCGAAAACGATGCTTCATGATGTTACCGATCTACCTGCTGCCAGGTTTATGCCTATTTTTTGCTTGGGACTTTTGAAGTGATTGCTGCACAGATTGAAGATTTTGTCTTGAAATAATCTCTAAGGGAAAGAAATTTTTAGAAGGAATTTCCTTTTTAAAAAGCAAATAATTGGCAAGATAACTAACTCCCAAAGCAGCCTGCCGTTTTGGATTTTGATGGATAAGAAAATCGACATAACCCTTTTTTAAATAATATATGTTTTCACTAAGTAAATCGTATCCAACAAGCCGAACGTCTTTTCTTTTCATCTTTTCCAGGGACTCAGCTGTCATGAAAACTCCTTTTGAGGTAGTTACATGTAATCCTTTGATTTTTGGGTCAGACAGAAGCGCTGATAATTCTTTTTCTAGCAATATTTTATCAGGTTTGCTGTAATCAAGAACTATAACGTCAATGTTAGAGTTATTTTTTTCCTTAAAATAATCTGTGAAACCCTTTTCTTTTTCGGCTAAGTGAACGGAATTGTGTATATCTTCGTACACGTGCAAAACAGCAAATGTACAGAGATCGTGAGAATTTGCTCCAATCAGCATATCAAGGAGTTCAGCACATAATCTTCCACTTTGATAAAGATTTTGACCAATAAAGCACAACGGATTGATTTCGGGAATATCACTGTTAAAGAAAATAAAGGGGATTCCTTTTTTTTGAATTATGTCAAAAAAATCCAAAGCCTCGCTGTGAAAAATGGGAGAGGCCAAAATAGCGTCAGGTTTGTATTTAATTATTTCATCTGATTTTTTTCTGAATGACGTTCGATCATAAAGATCAAAATAAAAGGATCTCAATTCAATATTATAATGCGACCACTCTTCCCGGGCCTCTTTAATGCCGTCGTCAGATTGTTGCCAGTATTCATCCAATGATGGATCAGGTATTAATGAGGCTATAATGTATTTTTTGTTTGAGCTAAGTGTCCGGGCTAACAAATTGGGTTTGTATCCTGTTTTATCCAAAACTTCCATAATTTTATGCAGGGCCTTGGCTGATACATTTCCTCTGTTATGAAGAACCCTGTCAACGGTGCCGATGGACACCCCTGCTAGTCGGGAGATGTCTTTGATCCTTATGTTTTTAACATCCATTGTTAAATTTTCAGGTTATTTGGGCTTAAAAGAAGGAATTACCAATCAAACATTTAAAAGTTCAAAATACACGAAAATAATCTTTTTTCGGAATGAAGATAGATGTAACCGTTATCGCGCACAATTGAATTGTGTGCGATAACAATTAAGAAAATACTTGACGTTTCCCCAGTCAATATTTAACTTTAAAATCAGAGCTAACAATTAATTATATACTTAACAAATCCTGTATATCATTCAATGAATGAAAAAAAAATCAAACTTTGGCCTTTCCTCGTAATTGTTAGCATTGATTTAGTTACATTTAATGTGAGGGCCCAGGATATACAACATTATTGTAGCGTTAATTTTTCTCTTCCGCTAAGTTATATTGTCTATAAAACACCTGATCCATTAAAAATCGATGGCAAAGCACTTGAAATCGTTTGGAATAACATTTCCTGGTCATCTGAATTTGCTGATATTGAAGGACAAGCAAAACCCACTCCTGAGTTAAAAACCCGGTTCAAGGCCCTCTGGGATGATCAAAACTTATACATATTTGCTGAATTGGAAGAACCTCACATATGGGCGACCCTCGCCGGGCGGGATCAGATCGTGTATCACGACAATGACTTTGAAATTTTTATTGACCCGGATGGAGATTCTTATCGATATTTTGAAATGGAGGTCAACGCACTTGGAACTCTCTTTGATCTATTCCTCGACAAGCCTTATCGGGATGGAGGAGAAGCACTCGTTACCTGGGATGTCAAAGATATTCAGATTGGTGTCGACATTGATGGCACGGTGAGTAATCCTATGGATACTGATAAGAAATGGTGTGTGGAAATAGCTATTCCCTTTAAATCATTAGTCATGGGAAAAGAGCCAAATGTCCCGGTAGACGGTTCGACGTGGCGGGTTAACTTTTCAAGAGTAGAATGGGAGTCAGAGGTCGTTGATGATGAATACAGAAAGAAGATCGATCCTGAAACCGATAAACTAATTCCGGAACACAATTGGGTGTGGAGTCCGCAGGGACTCATAAATATGCACTACCCCGAACGATGGGGTTATTTTCAGTTTTCTTCCGAAACGATAGGTACCCGTGCGTTCACTTTTAAATTGCCGGATGAAGAACCTGTCAAAAGGCGATTGTGGTCTGTTTATTATTTGCAGGCCGGTTTCTTTAAGAGAAATGGCAGATACGCAAAAGATCTGGATTCGCTATGCCAGGATTATAATTCTGTAGCGGATAACAATAGGTATGATATATCCATGGAATCAACCGCGCATCAATTTCAGGTGATCTGTCGACGTGCTGGCTCGCAGGAAGCCTGGTGTATTGACCATACTGGCCGGCTCAGAAAATTTTCTACAACTAAAAACTGGTAAAAAGTAAAAATGAACAAAAGAGAATTTATTAAGACTTCTATCCTGGCTGGCATGGCATCAACCCTGTCCGGCCCAAAATCATTTGGATCCAATCTAGAAAAAGAAAAAGTTAAACATTGGGTGTGGATAAATCCCGATGAAAATGAAAGTGAGGAAGAACTGGCCAGGAAATATAAGAGTTATAAGGCGGCGGGCATTCATGGCATCTTTTTCGAAGAGGACGTCAAAAAGCATTTTGTGATAGCCAGGGAAAATGGGATTGAAGCCCACCGGTGGATCTGGACCCTCAACCGCGGTGAAAAAGAATTACTGAACACGCATCCGGAATGGTATGCCGTTAACCGGGAGGGCAATTCCTGCGCTGATAAGCCTCCTTATGTCAATTATTACAGATGGTTATGCCCGTCACGGCCAGAGGTTCATCAATACATGGAAGACCAGGTAAGACAGGTTTTGGATAAAGAATATGTCGATGGAATTCATCTGGACTACGTGAGATATTGCGATGTGATATTGCCGGTAAACCTTTGGGATAAATATAAGATCGTACAGACAAGTGAATTGCCGGAATACGATTTTTGTTATTGTGATAATTGCCGGTCCGGATTCAAAGAATTAAAAGGCTATGATCCTCTGGACATTCAATATCCCGGTCAAAGCCTTTCTTTCAGGAATTTCCGTTACGACAACGTGACAAGACTGGTGAATAGATTAGCTAAGGTAGCTGCTTCATATCATAAATCTATTTCCGCAGCCGTATTTCCAACTCCGGAAGTAGCGAGAAGGATTGTTCGCCAGGACTGGACAAATTGGAACCTCAATGCTGTGTGTCCTATGATCTACCATGGGTTTTACAGGGAAGATATAGCCTGGATCGGGGACGCTGTGAAAGAGGGTATGAGATGGCTTTGTGGAAAATTTCCATTGTATGCAGGTTTATTTTTACCTGATTTTAAGTCGAATGAAGAATTGGAAAAGGGGATCGAATATGCTTTGAACAATGGCGCCTCTGGCGTTTCCTTATTTGGGAAGGTAAACGATGATGTATTAGACGTATTAAAAACGGCGACGTATTAATCAATCGAATCCTCCATGTGATAAAGAAGATTTTCTTTGATTGCCTGATCGTCTATTCCCGGTCCCTGGATGTATCCTTCCAGTCGTTCGCCTCCTCCTGCTTCAAAGTATTTCACTAGTATTTTGTGAAAACCTTTTTCCAAACCAACCTGACCGGACTTTGGTTCGGGTCCGTGCAATCCGTCTGCATCGACAACCAATTGATCATCTACAAACATTTAGCTACCGTCATCTGAAACAAGCTTAAAGGTATAAACTCCTGTCTGAGGAATTTTGATCAGACCTTCTAAATTCAAACCAAAAGCGTCTTTGCTTGATGTTCGCGGAAGGCCAACTATATCGATAGAGCCTGAATTTTTATAATCCAGTTTATCGAAGTTGGCGATAGAAGAGATCGTTCCTTCAAAATATCTGTAATTTAATCCTTTACCTGGTACCCCTTTTACGTCCCTCGATCTCAACGGGCTTGTTTTCGTAAAACTTCCCGACTTTATTTTGCTGGTTCTTCCATTATCCAAAATAAAAACCGATTTGATCGTACCGTTATTCGTTACCAAAATCGCGTGAGTATATTCGGCGGATTCCTTAGTTGGTTCTGTCCCATCGAGCGTATAGAATATTTTGCCAAATGGCCAGGATTTCTTCAATGAAATATGAAGCGAATCAACAAAGATCATCTTCGTAAGGAGATTTTGAGGAGGAGGATCATACAATCAGCTTTGTTAGTTTTATGATTGTCATTGTCTTAAATCCCAGGTTACTCATATAAGTGATTGTTTAAATTTGATTTTGGTTTATATAATGGATTCGTGACCAAGCTATAGTTTTAACTATTTATTGAACCATTTAATTCCTTTGTGATCCAGATCATCAAAATTGCACTTAAATAAAACAGATATCTTATTTGATTTGCTCGATCCGGTAAAGATAAACCTTATTTAAATAGGCTACAATTTATAGATGTTTGCGCGCACAATGATCATGTTTGCGCACACAATTTTATTTTCTACTTGACATTGTTTCGAACATTACATAACTTTCAAAAAATTAAATACTATCCATTCTGACAGGACGGCAATTCACGATAGTATTATTCAAAGTTTGTAACTAATAATCGTCATAAGAAGAGGATTACTGTTTTAACAAATGCATTCTGAAACATAGTAGTTTCGGGAAATTAGTTGTACTTGATATAAGAGGTTGTGAACGGCAACCTCTTTACTTTTAATACCCCATATTACAATACAAAACTTCAGCAATTAAAGATCTCGAAATGTTAAGGCGAACCTTGTTTTATCTTTTATTTGTACTTCAATTCCTGCAACCGGGCTTCCTTTTTTCTCAGTCTGCATATCATTTCACCAAAGGTTTATTTCTTCCCCTCGAACTCAAGTACGGACGGGAAGCGTTGGTCCGGGATCAATTAGCCTGTCAACTTTTTAGCGGTGACTTTTCCTATCCCTCAGATACCGATCTTAACTTTTCCGCCGATGGGAACAATTTTGAATGGAAACCAATTCAGGCAGACACGTCTGGCGATTTTTCAGGTGACCTGCTTTCAGAGGGGTATCTGTATCTTTCCTATCACGCCAATGAGGAAAGGACGGCTCTTTTAAATATATCGGGACACAGCATGGTGTTTTTCAATGGCACGCCGCATGGCGGTGATATTTATAAATCCGGTTGGTTATTTATTCCGGTAAAACTGAAAAAAGGCAGAAATGATTTATTGATCCGGTGTTCCCGATGGTCGCGATGGCAGGGGATCAAGGCAACAATCGTTTTTCCGGAAAAGAGGGTATTTTTTGAAACGGAAGATCCTACGCTGCCGCACATAATAATGGGTCGTGAAAATGAGGATTTGTTGGGCGGAATAGTGATCATGAACACCACTGAAAAGTATATTAACGACTTTGAGATTATCAGTAAAGTAGCAGGGAGGGAGCGGTCTGCGCCTGTTCCTGCAATTCCTCCGTTAACCAGCCGAAAGGTTGTCTTTTATTTTGATGCGAGCGAAATAAAAACAAAAGGTTCACATCGTTGTCACTTACAGATCAGAAATAAGTCGGGAAATGTCGTCGATTCGGCCAGCGTAACCGTTGACGCTGTTGATCCTTCTGATCATTACAGTGAGACATTTATAAGTGATATGGACGGAAGTGTTCAGTATTATGCGGTGACTCCCCAATTAGGAAAACCTTCAGGTTCCCCGGCGTTATTTCTTTCGGTGCATGGGGCAGGGGTAGAGGCGATTGGCCAGGCCAGGGCTTATAAATCAAAAGACTGGGGTGTTCTGGTAGCCGCGACCAATCGAAGGCCCCGGGGGTTCAACTGGGAAGACTGGGGCCGAATTGATGCGTTGGAAGTGTTGGAAATTGCCAAAGAAAAGTTTAAACCCGATCCGAAGAAAATTTACCTGACCGGCCACTCCATGGGAGGACATGGAACCTGGTATCTCGGAGCAACCTACCCGGGAAAATGGGCTGCCATTGGAGCCTGTGCGGGTTATCCGACGCTCACCGACTATGGTTCCTCTGATGGAAAAATACCTGAGCAAAGCCAGTCTGACATCGAAAAAACGCTCCTGCAGGCAAGTAACCCGAGTAATGTGTTAGACATGGCGAAGAATTACAATGCGGCTGGCGTTTATATCCACCATGGCGATAGCGATAAGGTTGTACCGGTAACTTATGCCAGACAAATGCGCCAATTATTGGCCGGGTTTCACAAAGATTTCAGCTATTATGAATATCCGGGTGGTTCCCATTGGTTCGGAGCTGAGAGCGTTGACTGGCTACCTATGTTCGAATATTTCAAGTGGCACAGCATTCCTGCCGATAGCGTGATAAACGCAATAGAATTCACCACTCCTGATCCGGCGATCTCTTCACAATATTTTTGGGTTGAGGTTTTACAACAGGTTCAATCACTCAAGTTCAGCAAAATAGATCTTAGAAGAAGCAAGCAGGAAAAACTCATAAATGGTACGACGGAAAACATTGCTTCATTGGCTTTTGACCTTCATGATTTTGCAAAAGGAGATACGTTAAAGATCGAACTTGACGGCCAGAACCCGTTGTTTTATACAACCCAATCAGACAGCGATCGGCTGTATCTGAAAAAGGCAAATGGCTGGGCAATCGGTGAAGCACCTGATCAAAGAGAAAAGAACCCACTGAGAGGAGGTGCTTTCAAAGAAGCGTTTAACCATCGGATGGTATTTGTATACGGAACCAGGGGAACAAGCGAAGAAAATCAATGGGCTTTCGAAAAGGCAAAATATGATGCGGAGGTTTGGTATTATCGCGGAAATGGTGCCGTTGACATCATCCCGGATAAAGATTTCAACCTGTCCGAATACTCTGACAGAGGAGTGATCCTTTACGGTAATGCAAAAAACAACGGCGCATGGAAATTACTTTTGAAAGATTGCCCTGTTCAGGTAGAATCGGGAAATATAACCATTGGGAATAAAAAGTATTTTGGTGATGATCTGGGCGCCTATTTTATGTGGCCACGCCACGACAGCCAAATTGCGTCAGTTGCCGTGATCAGTGGGTCCGGAATAAAGGGAATGAAGGCCATCGAACCCAATCAATACTTTGCTGCAGCCAGCGGATTTCCTGATTTCATGGTATTTTCGCTGGACATGTTAAAAGATGGGGCTTCGGGAATAAAATGCGCTGGTTTTTATACCAACGAGTGGAAGATCGATATGAGCAATTCAACATTTGCTGAGTGACAAATGAACTCTGGTGTTGATGTTGATTTGTATAATTCCGTAATTGTCGAATAGAATGTCCGGCCGGTAACTTTTTTAACACGATCCGGGCGGGTGTCATCAATAATCAATCAAGTCGATGATGAAACAATTGAACATCGCATAATCTGTCAGCGCAGATCAACTATTTAACAATACAACCACCGATGGGAAAAGTATTATTAGTATTAATCCTCATAATGGCATGGGCCGGAAGGCTACAGGCCCAGGAAGAAAATGATCTTCAACCGTCTAATGCCTATGAATGGCCCGAAGATCCGCTGGTATCAACGAAGCTGGGGCGTTGGCAGGATCAGAAGTTCGGCATCATCATTCACTGGGGTTTATACTCTGTTCCGGGTATTGTCGAGTCCTGGGCGTTGTGTTCGGAGCCCTGGATGGACCGTCCAGATTCCATGACCTATTGCGAATTCAAAGAGTGGTATTGGGGGTTAAAAGATGAATTTAATCCGGTTAATTTCGATCCGGAACAATGGGCAAAAGCAGCCCGTGGTGCGGGAATGCGTTATGTGGTTTTTACTACCAAGCACCACGATGGATTTTCCATGTTTCACACGAAACAATCTGATTTTGATATCGCCAGCGGCCCGTTTGCATCCAACCCAAAAGCAGATGTAGCCAAATATGTGTTTGATGCTTTTCGAAAAGAGGGATTTATGATCGGTGCCTACTTTTCCAAGCCGGATTGGCATTCTCCCTATTACTGGTGGCCCAAATATGCTACTCCCGATCGGAACCCCAACTATGACATCAGGAAGTATCCTGAAAGGTGGGAAAATTTTAAAACGTTTACCTTCAATCAGATAAGCGAGCTGATGCACGGCTACGGACAAATTGACATCCTGTGGCTGGATGGGGGTTGGGTTAGACCTCTGGAGACCGTCACGGAAGAGGTGAGATCCTGGGGGGCAAGAATACCCGATTGGAGCCAGGAGGTAGACATCCCGAAAATTGCCGAGATGGCTAGAAAAACTCAGCCGGGTATACTTGTTGTGGACCGTACGGTGCATGGCCCTTATGAAAATTATCGGACGCCGGAAAGAAGAATACCGGAGGAAAAGCTGGATTATCCATGGGAGAGTTGTATCCCTTTGGGCGATAACTGGGGTTATGTTCCCGGTGATCCCCTGAAATCTTCTACGGAGATCATTCATCAGCTCATTGAGATTGTTGCCAAAGGCGGGAGCCTGCTTTTAGGTATCGGACCCAAACCGGATGGCACGATTGATAAACCTGTGCTTCAAATAATGAAGGAAATTGGCGACTGGACGAGTGTAAACGGGAAGGCTATCTATAACACAAGGACTACAGAAGTATATCGGAATGGAAATACTTTTTTTACTCAAAGTAAGGATGGTTCCATTAATGCCATTGTCAGCATCCCCGAAGGAACAAAATTACCCAAAGTGCTGGAGTGGGAAGGGAATGTTCCCCAAAAAGGAACAAAGATGAAACTGCTCGGAACAGGTGAAAATGTGAAGTGGACAAATGACAGTGGGAAAGTAAAAGTGTATCTACCGGACGCACTGCCAGAAAGTTCAGGTTATTATCCGGCACTTGTCTTTTCTTATCTAAAATAAATTGGCTGATCATGACAATGATGGCCTGAAAGACCTGGTTGTCACCAATGGCTACCTGCGCGATTTTACCAATCTCGACTTTATGCAGTTTACGATAAGACAGGCAGTGGATGAGGCCAACACAAATAATCACCCCGTTGATCTTTTGGCCCTGATCCAAAAAATACCGTCTACAAAATTGAGCAATTACGCTTTTCGCAATAATGACGGCTTCCATTTTACCGATCGTACCAGCGAATGGGGACTCACCAAACCGACTATCTCCAATGCGGCGGCCTACGCTGATCTGGACAATGACGGCGATTATGATCTCGTCATAAATAATTTAAATGACGAAGTTATCCTCTATCAAAATCAACAAGACAAGATTGAGAAGAATAACTACATCAAAATAAAACTGCTGGGGAATAAACCCAATACCTTTGCGCTTGGAGCTAAAGTATTTGTAACCTCAGAAAACAAGAAAATATTCCAGGAAAACTATTTTACCCGGGGGTACCAGTCTTCGGTAGAACCTGTATTGACAATAGGAATTGGCAAAGCAGATATAATAAAGGAAGTTAAAGTGATCTGGCCCGATAGCACAATATCCACATTATCAAATGTGACACCAAATCAATTACTAATTTTAGAACAAAGTGAGGCATCAAAAAAAGGGTATCCTGCCTTGGAGATCAGACAACCGCTTTTAAAAGATATCACCAAGGAGTCCGGATTGGATTTTCGACACAGAGAAAACCCATATATTGATTTTGATCATCATGGACTGCTGCTCTATCAACTTTCAAGATTGGGAGGAAAGCTATCCGTGGGTGACGTGAATAATGATGGGAATGACGATGTTTTCTTTGGAGGAGCCATCGGGCAATCCGGTGTTCTGTATTTAGGTCAGGATGACGGTACACTCATCAGGTCAGATTCCCAGCCATGGGAAGAAGACAAAAACTGTGAGGATATTGGGTCCCTTTTTGTAGATGTCGATGGCGACAGCGATCTCGATCTATATGTAGTAAGCGGAGGCGACGAATTTTTCAGGAATGATGAACATTACCGGGATAGATTATATGTCAATGATGGC
>Ga0210144_1001282_pt1 | contig 10750 bp, 11 predicted proteins | sample Muzzi_PWA_D2_FD_185532 | JGI IMG/M metagenome (GOLD analysis project Ga0210144, IMG submission 185532) | Wetland microbial communities from San Francisco Bay, California, USA, that impact long-term carbon sequestration - Muzzi_PWA_D2 (SPAdes) | ecosystem: Environmental > Aquatic > Marine >...
TATTTCCGTTCCACCATTTATGCCAAACGGCATTGTTTTGGCCCCTGGCGAAGCAATCAATCCGATTGGCCCCCCAGGAGACGCAGTCAGGAGCCGTTGTGATGACGCCGCCGAGGTCTTCCCACCCGCTCCAGCCGTTTCCGTTCCACCACTTGTGCCACATCGCATTGTTCTGGCCGCGGGCGAAGATGTCGATGCGGTTGCTTCCCCAAGAGGCGGCCGTCGGCGCCGATGTAACGATCCCGCCGAGGTCTTCCCACCCGCTCCAGCTATTTCCGTTCCACCATTTATGCCAAACGGCATTGTTTTGGCCCCGGGCGAAGCAATCAATCCGATTGGCCCCCCAGGAGACGCAGTCAGGAGCCGTTGTGATGACGCCGCCGAGGTCTTCCCACCCGCTCCAGCCGTTTCCGTTCCACCACTTGTGCCACATGGCATTGTTCTGACCGCGGGCGAAGATGTCGATGCGGTTGCTTCCCCAAGAGGCGGCCGTCGGCGCCGTTGTGATGACGCCGCCGAGGTTTTCCCAATTCGACCAGTTGGCGTTTGCCGAACTGGACCAAAGGAGGCAGGTGCAGAGAGCCCACCCGACCACGAGAGCCACGGCAGTGTTTCGGCGTTTTTCGCGAGTATCCTGGATTTTCTGATCTGCGGTACAAACTGAGGGAGTCATTTGCTTGTCTCCTCACCTAGAATGGACATCGGCGACGAAGCTAACTTTGGCCCGGTTCCCCGTTCTCTTCCCAACACCGTCGATTGGCGGCTAGCACGCGCCGACCCGCTACGGCCGCAGTATAACACTTTTGTCTGCACTGATCAGCGTGGCCACAACCTCGCTGTCGGTAGCACTCGGACTTGTCCGGTTTTGGTAGCACATCACTTGTCCGCTTCGGTTGGGTGGTTGTGAAGGCTGTCGCGTCGAAGCGGATTACGCGGCGGCCCTGTTGATTTCTCCTTCGATGGTGCCGCCGGCGTCGTAGCGCGCCAATCTGCGCGGCCGGTGGAAGACGGCCAGGCTGCCGTCGGGGTAGTGGCGGACCTTGACCGTTGCCTTGACGAAGTGGACCCGTACCGGGCTTTTCGGCAGCTGCAGCCTGAGGCCGTCATAGGCGACGGTGTTGTCGCGGGCGACCACCCGCTCCACCTCGACGCACAGGGTCTCGGCGAGTTGGCCGGGATCGGGAGAACCGGCATCGGCTGGAGCGGCGCCGGCGGCGAAGACCACCGGTCGCCAAACCGATCCGCAGCATTTCTCCTCTCCCTGAGTCTGGATGTCGCAATCTTGTCGCTCCTCCCGGCGGGGGCATCGCGGCCGGCGGCGTCACTCCGGCTGGAAGATTGCAATGGTGTTGCCGTCCGGGTCCTTGAACCAGGCCGAGCGGCCGATACCTGCGGTTGTCACGACATGGTCGACCGTCTTGAATGTGCCCATGTCGTATTCCTCGAAGACGACACCGCGCCCGACCAGTTCGGTGACGTCCTTGTGGATATCGGTGGACCAGAAGCGGACCTGAGTGTGGTCGGCGCTGTTGCCTTTGCCGCGGCCGTATACGAGGATCGTCGTGCCATCGCCGCAGTCGAAAAGCAGGTGGTTCTTGATGGTTTTTGGCGACAGCTGCAGTCCGACCTTGTTCTCGTAGAAATCCTGACTCTTCTCGAGGTCGGTCGAGACGAGCACAGCTGAAATCCTGTTGCTACCGAGCATTCCTGCAGTTCCCCGGTTGCGAGTGTTGAGGCGGTCGATGGGCGCCCGGCGCGCGGCCGGGCGTCGGTCGCTCAGGGCCTGACGCTATAGACGTCGATCGTCGTCTCTTGCGGAGGATTGGCGAATCCACCGGCGATACCCTTCTGCATCCGGGGCATCAGGATGTCGTTGCGGAAGCGCTCCCAGCTTTCCTGCGACTCGTGAATGGCGACGATCGTCCAGCCGCCGGGCGACGCGCCGGCAGCGTGGAAGATCTGGCCATCGGGAAGCTGGCCCGGGCCTGGGTGGACGGCGGCAATCGACGCCTCGTAGTTCTCCTTGGTACCGCCCGGAAAGAAGTGGACCACTCCGTATGACATTTGGGTCTCCTCGGTTTTGGCACGCGACGGACGATTCCTCGACCGACGGGGTGCAGGGTTGACGGGAATTCAGCAGGGTCACGCATGAGTGATTGTACCCGGCTTTTATCGGTTCAACCGACGTGGTATAGTATTTTACTACAGAAGTAAAATAATGCGGAATCGGACTGGATGTCAAGAACGAATGCGAACCATGAGTACCTGACCGAGGCGGAGTTCCGCGCTTGGCACGGGTGCCTGACATTCACCAACGGCGCCATGCGGGCGCTTGACGCCGCGTTGCGGACGAATCATGACATCTCGCTGTCGGAATTCGATGTAATGATCACGCTCTTCAACGCTCCAGACAGCCGGCTGCGCATGACCGAGCTCTCCAACCGCGTCGTGGTGACAGCGAGTGGCCTCACCCAACTGGTGACGAGGCTCGACAGCAAAGGACTTGTCCGGCGCACCGTCGATAAAGCTGACCGTCGTAGTTACTTCGCCACGCTCACACGCGCAGGACACACCAGGCTGAAGGAATCCCGGCCAACGCACAACGAAGTCATCCGCTCGCGCCTGACACGCCGCCTCACTGCCGAGCAGCTCGATGCCCTCGGCTCACTTTGGGCGACGATCGAGGCAACGGGAGGAATGAAATGGCGTGGTAGCAAAGACGGCAGTGCGTAGGGCGGAATGCGCGCCGCTATTCCGCCCTACGCACCGTGTCCTGCGCTCGCGCGATCTCGGGCCCCCCCTATCCCCGCGCGCCTCCGCACAATCGAGCCATTCCGGCCGAACTTATCCCCCTCGCCGAATCCGGGCGTAGAATGGTCTGATCCCCGCCCACCGAGGGGCGCGCTCATGAGGCGTCATCTGCGTGGGGCGGACTCTTTCGAGTGGCCGATATCGGAAATATCCGACATCGGCTGGAGCGGCGCCTGCCGGTCCGTCCCGCAAGGCGGATCGTCGGGAGGTCTCCGCAAGCCCGCCCGCCGGCATTACGACCGGCTGTCACAAGGCTGACCGTAAGCCGGGCGGGCCCATCCGGAAGAGGCGCAGGCACCTCGCCTGTGTCGGTCCGGATCGGAGTCGTCGTCGGGTGTCCCGGCGACTGCGCGCCCGGTGGAGCGCGGGAGCGGAGTGCCCAAAATCGCCGCGGCGGGCGCTGCTGAGGCGCCCCGTTGAGACTACTCGGACTGGCGTGCTCACCAGCGCCCGCCACCCCTCATGCCTTCGGGCGCGAGGCGAATGATCGGGGGACTGCGACAAGCCATGACCCGGCCCGGCCGAACCCGGGCGCGGCAACGATGGAGCGTGCCCTGATGCTCGGCGGCACCACCACACCACGTGTCATCCCCGGCGAGCGCAGTCCGGCCCGCCCCCTCGACTGTCATCCCCGGCGAGCGCCTGAAGGGCGCGAGGGAAGGGGACCCGGTAAACACCGTCGCCGCAGAACGAGTCGCGACATCGTTTACTGGATGCCCGCGTCTGCGGGCATGACAGGTTGGTGTTTGGGGGGCGCTGACGGGCGACGATGGAGCAAGCGGGCTATGACGCCGTCTTCGCCACGCCGCCCCGCCGCCCCAACAAACGACGTTGGCGCTGCCCGCATTTTCTGACACGCTGCGCCGATGACCAGCGAACCGAGCTTCACCGTCGGCATCGAGGAGGAATACCTTCTCGTCGACCGCGCGAGCCGCAATCTCGCCTCCGACCCGCCGCCGGGGCTGGCCGCCGGTCTCGAGGCGGCGCTCGGCGCGCAGGTGACGGCGGAGTTTTTGCGCTGCCAGGTCGAGGTCGGCAGCGCGCCGTCGGCCTCGCTCAGGGAGGCGCGGGCCGATCTCGCCCGCCTCAGACGCACCGTCGCCGAGGTCGCCGGCCGCTTCGGCCTCGCCCCGATCGCCGCCTCGACCCATCCCTTCGCCGAGTGGAGCCTGCAGCGCAATACCGACAAGCAGCGCTACAACACGCTCGCCCGCGACCTGCAGGTGGTCGCCCGCCGTCTGCTGATCTGCGGCATGCACGTCCATGTCGGCGTCGAGGACGAGGCGCTCCGCTTCGACCTCTTCAACCAGCTCCCCTATTTCCTGCCGCACCTTCTGGCGCTGTCGACCTCGTCGCCCTTCTGGCGGGGCGACCAGACCGGTCTCCACTCCTACCGGCTGGCGGTGTGGAACGAGGTGCCGCGCACCGGGCTGCCGCCGACCTTCTCGAGCCCCGACGAATTCCACCGCACCGTCGACACCCTGATCGAGGCCGGCGAGATCGAGGACGCCACCAAGATCTGGTGGGACCTCAGGCCTTCCGCCCGCTTCCCGACGGTGGAGATGCGGATCACCGATGTCTGCACCCGCCTCGACGACACCATCGCCATCGCCGCGCTCTACCGCTGCATCACCCGCATGCTCTATCGGCTGCGGCGCGCCAACCAGCGCTGGCGGAGCTATTCGAGCTTTCTCCTCGACGAGAACCGCTGGCTCGCCCAGCGTTTCGGCCCCACCCACGCCCTGATCGACTTCGGCAAGGGCGCCCCGGTGCCCTTCGCCGATCTGATCGACGAGCTGGTCGAGCTTGTCGGCGAGGATGCCGCCTTCTTCGGCTGCACCGCCGAGGTCGGGCACGCCCGGCAGATCGCCGCCGGGGGAACCTCGGCCGACCGCCAGATGCGGGTCTACGACCGGGCGGTCGCCACCGGCAGCTCGGCCGAGGACGCCCTGAAGGCGGTCGTCGACCACCTGATCGAGGAGACGCTGGCCGGCTGCGCCGAGGTCGCCACCCACCTGCCGCGTCGCGTTTCGGCGCACGCCGCTGTATCCAAACCCGGCACGGAAGTATCGACCGACCTATGAGCGACGAAACGGGTGACGACCCGGTCCGCATCGTCAAGGCCGAGGTGCTTGCCGACGACTGGGCGCGGCTCACCAAATACACCATCGACTACCGTCGTCGCGACGGGAAGCGGGAGGACCTGGTCCGCCAGGTCTACGACCGCGGCGACGGCGTCGCGGTGCTCCCCTACGACCCCGACCGCGGCACGGTCCTTCTCGTCCGCCAGTTCCGCATCCCCGTCTATCTCCACGGCACCTCCGGCTGGCTGATCGAGACCTGCGCCGGCCGGCTCGACGCCGACGATCCCGAGGCCGGCATCCGCCAGGAGATCCGCGAGGAGCTCGGCTACGAGATGAAGACGCTCACCCGCGTCCTCGACGTCTATATGAGCCCGGGCAGCGTCAGCGAGCGGCTGGCGCTGTTCGTCGGCGGCTACGCGCCTGCCGACCGCATCTCGGCCGGCGGCGGCGCCGAGGACGAGGGCGAGGACATCGAGGTGCTCGAGCTCTCCCTCGACGACGCGCTGGCCATGGTTGGCACCGGCGAGATCGCCGACGCCAAGACCGTGATCCTCCTCCAGCACCTCAAGTTGCACGGCCTGCCGGCCTGAGCCGGGCTCATCCGTGTGGGTCTGTGCCATGCCGCCGATTGTGCTAAAAAGGCGGGCGTGATGGACAGCGCAGCCAATCCCCACAAGGGGCAGCCCGTCCTCCACGCCGGAGCCGGACTGGACGAGGCCGACGCGGCGATGATCATGCTGCACGGCCGCGGCGCCGATGCGGCCGATATCCTGGCGCTGTCCGAGGCGCTGGAGCGCCCGGACATCGCCTTCCTCGCGCCGCAGGCTGCCGACCACACCTGGTATCCGCGGCCGTTCCTGGCGCCCGTCTCGGAAAACGAGCCCTACCTCACCTCGGCGCTCGAACGCGTCGCCGACATCCTCGGCATGCTGATCACCCGCGACATTCCGCCCGACCGCATGGCGCTCCTCGGCTTTTCACAAGGCGCTTGCCTGGCGCTCGAGTTCGCCGCCCGTCACCCGGATCGCTACGGCGCCGTCATCGCGCTGACCGGCGGCCTGATTGGCGAGACCGTCGATCGGGCCACCTACAAGGGCTCGCTGGAGGGGACCCCGGTGTTTATCGGGTCGAGCGACGTCGATCCGTACATTCCGCTCGACCGCGTCCGCGAGTCGATTGCGGTGATTCGGGACCTCGACGGCGAGGTCACCGAGCGCATCTATCCCGGCATGGGCCACGGCATCAACCAGGACGAGGTCGGGCAGGTGAGTGAGTTGCTCGACCGGATGGCGCCGCGTCGTGGTGAATGACGCCACGCGGCAACTGTGTGACCGCGGTCACAGCGTTTCCTCGCCCGTCGCATAGACTGTCTGCGGGCACTGCGGCATGGCGGCAACAGGTCCGCACAATGTCGCGATCCGCGGTCGAAGGGGTTGGAATCGATGGGCAAATCGCGGACAAACAAAGCGGCGATAGGGTACCCGGTAACCGCGGATAAACCTGAATTTGGCAAGAAACGGGGTGACGCTCCCGACGCCGAGGAGGGAGCGGTCGCAATAGAGTCACGACCATGACCGTGCAGCTTCGAGCACCGGGTGTAGTGAGAAGTTTGGCTTTTGGCCTCGTCGCGATGGCGACGCTCGCGATGACCGTGCCGGCAGACGCCCAGTCCAGCTTTTGCGACCGCCTGCAGGCCGACTATCTGGCCGCCGTTCGCGGCTCCAGCGGAGGCTCCAGCAACATTCGCAGCCTGCGGAGGCAGCTGGCATCGGCCGAAAACGAGGCCAAGGCCAAGAACTGCCGACGTTTTCTGTTCTTCGGCAAGCGCCCGGCGAGGGACTGCCCGGCGGTGATGAGCAAGGTCAACAGGCTGCGCAGCCAGGTCAGCCAGGCCACCGGCGGCGGTTGGGGCTTCACCCGCCAGACGTCTTTTCAGCGTGATCGCCTTTACAATCAGCTGCGCCAGAACGGGTGTCAGATTCCGTCGCTCGGCGACACCGCGAGCAGCGGATACCGGACGCTCTGCGTGCGGACCTGCGACGGCTATTACTTCCCGATCAGCTTTTCGTCGAGCCGGTCGCGCTTCAAGATCGACGAAACGGTCTGCAAGGCGATGTATGGTGGCGCCGCGGCCGAACTGTTCGTCTACTCTAACGGCCGCAGCGCCGACCAGGCAGTCTCGCTGACCGGCACCCCGCTTGCCGCCGAGCCGTACGCCTTCGCTTTCCGCTCGAGCTTCAGTGAGGCCTGCCAGGGAGAGCTGAAGCAGGGTCTCGCCAATCTTGCAAAGGCATTTGCCGATCAGGTCGCCGCCGCCAAGGCCAATCTCCCGGTGGCGCCGGGGACCCCGGCCCCGGTGCTGCTTCCGGCGCCGATCGCCCGGGTCAATCCGAATCAGGACCCGGAGACGCTGGCCAACCTTGCCGGCGGTTTCACCGTCGCGCCGGTCGCACCGGAAGGGACGGAGCAGGTGGCGGTCGCCTCAACCAAGATCCGGCGGCTCGGTCCCGATTACTACTATTCGGTGCCGGAGCGGATCGAGGCGCTTTATGCGCCGCCGGACCTCGGTCCGGAATTCAGTCTGATCAGCTCCGCCCATGCCGCCGAGCCGGCAAAGCCGACCGACGGCCCGACGGGCTCGACGACGGTGCAATAGGGCGATTCCCTTCGGGCAAGGCTTGCGCACTGGAGGGGTTTGCTGCGAACCGGGCCGATGAGCCCGGCGTTTCACGGCGCTCAGACGAGTGAGGATAGTCATGCGGCAATCGAACGTGAACACGGAGCTGCAACGGCCGCTCCGGTATCTTCTGGCGCTCGCCGCTTCGGCGGTGGTGGGGATGAGCGGCACTGCGCTTGCTGCGCCGTTGACCGTGAAGGACATCAGCATCGCCAAGCAAACCGAGCACTATGACGTCGAGGTCCACTATCCCCAGACCGGGCTTGCCGCCGTCGATACCGTCATCAACGGCTGGGCGACCGGGCTGGTCGACGATTTCGTCAAGCAGGCAGAGGAGGACTTTGCTTCTTTCGCCAATGACAGCAACCGCCCCGACTGGACCTATTCGCTCGACCTCAACTATGAGGTCGCCCGCAATGACGGCGAGATGTTCGTCGTCGGCTTCCAGGAGGATATCTTCACCGGCGGCGCCCATCCCAACCACGATATCGAGACCTTCAACTTCCTGATGCCTGACGGCTGGCAGGTTTTCCTGCCGGAGATCTTCGATCCGCCGGCGCTCGACCGGATCAGCGAGCTGACCATCGCCGACCTCAAGAGCCAGTGGAGCGACGAGGACGCGATGAGCGACGACGACTGGCTGAACACCGGGGCCGGCCCGCAGTGGAGCAATTTCAAGGATTTTCTCCTGCTCGCCGATACGCTGATCATCGATTTCCCCCCGTATCAGGTCGCCGCCTATGCCGCCGGGCCCCAGGAAGTGCGGATCCCGCTTTCCAAGCTGAAGGGGCTGATGCGGACCGACTGGCGGATGCCGGTGCCCTCCTTCGACTGCGCCAAGGCGGGCACCCCGACGGAGAAGGCGATCTGCTCCGACGTCGCCCTCGCGCGGCTCGACCGCGAGGTCGCCGGCGCCTATCAACAGCAGCTGAGCTACGCCGACGACGCCCAGAAGACGGCGATCCGCAACGCCCAGCGCGCCTGGCTCGGCACCCGTGACGCCTGTGGCGGCAGCGTTGTCTGCCTCACCGACGCCTACGACCAGCGGCTGAAGGCGCTGCAGTCCGGGTAGGAGCCAATCGCTGGCCCGCCCTCGCCGACCGGCACGACTGCGCGCCGGCCTGGTACGCCGCGCGCGGGCACAGCGGTATCGAGGTCTCGGTGGCCGGACGTGGCGGCCGAGGCGGGAGATGATTCGATCAAAACCTGAAGGAGGAACCCAATGAGGCAATGGACGAGCGTGGTCGCCGTGGCCGGCCTGTTATCCGGAACCGCGCCAACGGTTGCCGCCGACATGGCGACGCCCGAGGAGGTCGTTGTCAAGGTGAAGGCGGCGGCGGCATATCTTGCCAAGGAAGGCGAGGCCGGGCTGGCGGCCTTCAACAAGGCCGACTCCGAGTTTGTATGGAAGGACACTTACGTTTTCGTCTACGACTGCGCCGACGACGTGATTGCCGCGCACCCGGTCGCGGAGAGTCGCGGGGTTTCGATCTCGGCCTTGAGAGGCGGCGACGGCGAGGCCTTCGGCATCGCCTTGTGCGCCGCAGCCGAAAAGCCAGGCGGCAGCTGGACCGAATACTGGTGGAGACGTCCGGTCGGGGAAACCAAGGATGGCGACCTCGCCTATGGCGGCGAGCCTGTCCGCAAGATCAGCTATATGCTCTCTGTCGACGGTACGCCCTACGAGGTCGGCGCCGGCATTTTCGACGAGACGACGACCCTGGAAGCCCTCAACGCCATGATCAAATAGGCCGGAGCGTACAAGGTCCCGACTCCAGGCGACGTGCCGTCAGGCCGACGCCGCAGACGTTCGAAAGCGAGCGCTGGCCGGGGCTACTCAGCCGGCTCGCGTGCCTTGGCCATCGGGTTGTTGGGGTGTTCGGTCCAGTTGCGGAAGCCGGTCGCCGGCGCCCCGGTGTGCGGATCGACGCCGGTGGTGAGCCGCTCCATGGTGATGCAGTCCTCGACCGGGCAGACATTGACGCACAGATTGCAGCCGACGCATTCGCTGTCGATCACCTCGAAATGGCGAACGCCGTTCACCGTCGAGGTGATCGCCTGGTGGGAGGCGTCCTCGCACACGATGTGGCAGCGGCCGCACTTGATGCAGAGATCCTGGTCGATGCGCGCCTTGGTGACGTAGTTGAGGTTGAGATACTGCCAGTCGGTGACGTTGGGGACGGCGCGACCGGTAAGGTCGGACAGGCTCAACCCCTTCTCGTCGAGATAGCGGGAGAGTCCGCTCTTCATCTCCGCAACGATCTTGAAGCCGTAGGTCATTGCCGCGGTGCAGACCTGCACGTTGCCGGCGCCGAGCGCCAGGAACTCGGCCGCGTCCCGCCAGGTGGTGATGCCGCCGATGCCCGAGATCGGCAGCCCGGCGCATTCCTTGTCGCGGGCGATCTCGGAGACCATCGACAACGCGATCGGGCGCACTGCCGGTCCGCAATAGCCGCCGTGCGTTCCCTTGCCGTCGATGGTGGGCTCGGGCGCGAAGCTGTCGAGGTCGACGTTGGTGATCGAGTTGATCGTGTTGATCAGCGACACCGCGTCGGCGCCGCCCTTCTTCGCCGCGCGGGCCGGATAGCGGATGTCGGTGATGTTCGGCGTCAGCTTGACGATCACCGGCATGCGGGTTGCCGCCTTGCACCAGCGGGCGACCATCTCGATGTACTCCGGCACCTGGCCGACCGCCGAGCCCATGCCGCGCTCGTTCATGCCGTGCGGGCAGCCGAAATTGAGCTCGACACCGTCGGCCCCGGTTTCCTCGACGGCCTTGAGGATGGCGGTCCAGTTCGGCTCCTCGCAGGGCACCATCAGCGACACGACCAGCGCCCGGTCCGGCCAGTCCCGCTTCACCCGTTTGATCTCCTCCAGATTGATCTGCAGCGAGCGGTCGGTGATCAGCTCGATGTTGTTGAGGCCGATCAGGCGGCGGTCGCCGGCGTGGACGGCGCCGTAGCGCGGACCGGCGACGTTGACGATCGGCGGGTCCTCGCCGAGCGTCTTCCACACCACGCCGCCCCAGCCCGCCTTGAAGGCGCGGACGACGTTGACTTCCTTGTCGGTCGGCGGGGCCGAGGCCAGCCAGAACGGGTTCGGCGACTTGATGCCGACAAATTCGGATCTGAGGTCTGCCATATCAGACTCCTCTGGCCGCTTTGGCCAAACTCCAATT
>Ga0210144_1001283_pt1 | contig 10748 bp, 9 predicted proteins | sample Muzzi_PWA_D2_FD_185532 | JGI IMG/M metagenome (GOLD analysis project Ga0210144, IMG submission 185532) | Wetland microbial communities from San Francisco Bay, California, USA, that impact long-term carbon sequestration - Muzzi_PWA_D2 (SPAdes) | ecosystem: Environmental > Aquatic > Marine >...
CTGGACCGGCTGGAGGCCGTGCTCACGCCCGCAGACGTCCTCCGCCTCCAGGAAGAGGTCGAGCACGTGCGCGTCGATCCGACCCTCGTGGACTATCTGATGGAGATCGTGAGGCGCACACGGACGCACCCGGGCCTGCGGATCGGGGCCAGCCCGCGCGGAGCGATCGCGCTCTTCCGGGCAGCGCGGGCCCACGCGCTCACGAACGGGAGGGAATTCATGATCCCCGACGACGTCCGCCATCTCGTCGTGCCGTGTCTCGCCCACCGACTGCTCCCCGCCGGGGCGACCGCCGCGACTCTGGACGCCCACGAACAGAGTGAAGCGGTCCTCGCGCAGATCGTGGGAGAGGTCGAAGTCCCGGTCTGACAGGGGTTAGGGACGTGAACCCAATCCGCTTCCTTGGCCAGGCCTGGAGCCGCCTGAGGGCGTGGCGCCGGATTTCGTTCACGCGGTCGGGTACCGCGTTGACGGTGGCCGCCGTCGCGGTCGGGCTCGCGGCAATCAACACCGGCAACAACCTCCTCCATCTCCTTCTGGGAGCCATGCTCGGCCTCCTTCTCCTGAGCGGATGGCTGTCCGAGCGCGCGATCCGGAAGGTGACCGTGGAACGCCGCTTCCCCCACGGCCTTTCGGCGGGTGAGGAAGGTCGCCTGGCCTATCGGGTCCACAACGGAAAGCGCCGCCTGCCGAGCCTCACACTGGAGATCGATGACGAAGGCCTGCCTGGCACGGCCTTCGCCGCCTGGGTACCCCCGGGGGGAACCGTCGACGTGTCCGCCCCGACACGATTCGATCGTCGTGGCGTCGTGCGCCTCTCCACGGTGTCCATCTCGACCACCTTCCCGTTTGGACTCTTCCGGAAGGCCAGTGACCTCACGCTCCCGGGGGAACTCGTCGTGTGGCCGCGTACGGACCACGCCCTTTCCGTGCCCTCGGTGCCGGGCCGGGCCCAACTGGAGTCACAGCGGTGGCGCGGCCCGGCCGGACCGAGAGGCGAATACCGAGGACTCCGCCAATACCGCCCCGGTGACGATCCGCGCGACATCCACTGGCGCACCTCCGCTCGCCGGGGGACACCGGTCATCCGTGAGTACGACCGGGACGCGTCGCATACCGTCTGGATCTGTCTCGACCTGGGCGCCGAGCCAGGAGAGGCGGCGGAGGAGACGCTCGAGGCGGCCGCGAGCCTGGCCGCACGAACGATGGAGGAAGGTCGTCGCTTCGCGCTCGTGGCGGGGGAACGGCTCCTCAGGCCCGGGATGGGTCCGGGCCACCTCGACAGCGTGCTCGACGCCCTGGCCCGAGTACGCTTCGAACCGCACGCCCCTCCACCCGCCCCACCGGCCGAGCCGGAGTCGTGTGTCCTCGTCTCGCTTCATGGCCACGGTCGTGACCGCTTCGGCGACACCATCGTTGGCACCGACCTGAGCAAGCGAGGCCCGTCATGAGCACGGCTCGGCTCCATCGGCGGCTGGTCGTGATGGTCTGTCTCTCCTCCCTGCTCGCGTTCGCCGGGGGTGCGGGGTCGGTTCCTTTTTCGACCGGCCTCGCGGCGGTAGGTCTCCTCACGGCACTGTTCTGGCAACCGTCGGCGCGCCTCTCGGCGAGACTGGAGCGTCTCTGGCTCCCCCTCGCGGTGCTCATGGTCCTGCGAGCGGGACTCCACCTGGTGACCAGCTCCGGTGGGGACATGGTGGTCCCCGTGGTGGACCTCCTTCTCCTCCTGATGTGCGCGGAGGCCCTGCGGTCGCTGGGTGCACCGAACGACGGACGCCTGTACGCGCTGTCGTTCGCGTTGATCCTCGCATCCACGGCCTACCGTCCAGGTGTTCTGTTCGCCATCGCGTTCATGGCCTACGTGGTGACCGGCACCGTGGCCCTCACCGTGGGCCACCTCCGGAGGAAGGCCGAGAGCTACGGCACGCGCCAGACCCCGGTGAGCTTCCGCCTCCTTGCCTTGACGGCCGCTTCCTCCCTCGTCGTTCTGCTTGCGAGCGCCGCGGTCTTTCTCACCTTCCCGAGGGTTTCCCAGGCTTGGGCTGGCCGAGGCGAGTCCCCTACGCGATCCCTGGCCGGATTCTCAGACCGGATCTCCCTCGCGGAGCACGGATCCCGGATCCATTCCAACCCGCAGGTAGTCCTTCGTGTAGAATTCCCGGACGGCCCACCGGCAGACCCGGGTCGACTCCATTGGAGGGGCCGCTCGTACGACCGTTTCGACGGCGTGACCTGGTCTCGGTCGCAAGAGCTCCGACCCTCATCCGGGACCACGCGCTGGTATAGGGCGTGGGGAGACGAGGTGATCCACCAGGAGATTTACGCGGAGCCGTTGAACCAGAAGATCCTCTTCACGCTGCACCCCGTGCTGGAGCTGGAGGCCGACTCGCGCATCTATCCGCTCTTCGATGCAGCCGGCGACTATGTCTACTGGGGAAGCGACGTCCCGTCATACTCTGTGGTCTCTGTGGCGCAAACACCCTCGCCCGAGGCTCTGCGACGGGCGGAGACGGGGTTCATGCCCGACGAAACGCACTACCTCCAGCTTCCCGAGCTCCCAGAGCGAATCAGGGCTCTGGCGGACTCGCTAGCCGGACACCTCCCCACCCGGTACGACAAGGCTCGGGCGATCGAGTCGTGGCTTCGCACGGAGTTCGAGTACACGCTCGACCTTCCGGCTCGGGCGACGGAGACCTCGCTCGACTATTTTCTCTTCGAGCGACGAGCCGGCCATTGCGAATACTTCTCTTCCGCGATGGTCGTGCTCCTGCGCAGCCTCGGGATCCACGCCAGGAACGTCAACGGTTTCCTCGGTGGTCGTTGGAGCGAGTTGGGCGAGTATCTCGCGGTGACGCAGAACGAAGCGCATTCGTGGGTGGAGGTCTGGTTCCCGAACTACGGTTGGGTCACCTTCGACCCCACCCCCTCCGGGGGGCGGGAGGGTGCCCGAGCCGGGAACTGGCTCTGGCCCGGTCGCTTCCTTCTCGACGCCCTCCAGCATCGCTGGAGCACCTGGGTGCTCGACTACGACGGTCGGTCGCAGGCCGGGCTCCTGCAGCGGCTCCGCACGGCCTCGGACGATGCCCGACGAACCTTCGAAGGAGACGAGGGGCCGTCGTGGTCCTGGCTCGGCCCGGGGCTGCTCGGCTTGGCGTTCGCCTTCACCCTCGCCGCAGGCGTGTACGTCGTGCGGGTGCACCCCCTCCGTTCCGGCCTGGCACCGGAGAGCCGTCTCTACCTCCAGCTGGTCCGGGTTTGTCGGCGAGCAGGCCTCGGGCTCGATGCGTCGACGACCCCGCTCCAACTCGTTACCCGACTGCGAGAACGAGCGCACCCGGCAGCCGAGCCCGCAAGTCACCTCGTGGACCAGTATCTGAAGGCCCGTTTCGCGGGCCAACAGATCGCCGAGGAGGCGCTGGGACGCATGGCGTGGGACGTGCGAGCCGTGAGGCGCCTCCTTCGGAAGGAGCGGTGGAACGCTTGGCCATCGCCCACCCCCATCACCGCCCCCGGACGCGACCCCGTACCGTAGAGCTCGCGGACCCGGAGGACGGACTCGCCCCTACCACTTGGTCTCTGCACCTCTCCCCTTTAGACTGTAGCTGATGAGCTCTTCCGAGACTCCCGAGACCCCCGAGACTCCCTCGAGGCCGTCCGAAGGGCAGCACATGGCGACCGTGGGCTACGACGGTCGCTTCTGGGACGTCTATCTGGAGTTCGATGACGACCCTCGCCGCCCCGAGACCTTCCGCGGCCTGCTCTGCTTCGTGCCTGCCGACGCCAACGAAGGAGAGGAGCCCGTGCGCACGACGGCGATCATCATCGAACCGTCGTACGAAGAGGCCGTCGCTCGGGCGCGAGCGTTCGAGGACCATCAGCTCGTCGGGTTGCTCCGGAGTTGCCTTCCCATCTGACGTCTTGCGCGAGCAGGTCGTCCGGCCCACTTGAGCCCCGTCGGTCACATATCCCACCCAGACGAACTCGCGAAAGCCCGCTTCCGGTCTGGATCGACGTTGCTGTCCTGGGGTCGATCCATAGATTAGTGGGCTTTCCGTCATGTGGACCCACGAGGAGGTTGGATGGCTATCTATCGTACGCTCTACTACGGCGACGTGACCGTCGGTGTCGGCGGGCGGATCACTATCCCGCAGGAGATCCGGGACGACCTCCGCCTGGACGAAGGCGACACCCTGACGGTACGCGTCGAGGAGAACCCGAAGGGCGTTCGGCAGATGGTCATATGGCGGGCCGAGAGCCAGGCGGAGGAGTAGCCCGACCGGAGGCTCGCTAGAGCGGTTCTTCCAGGTCCACCCAGCGCACCAGGGCCCCGAGCGGTCCCATTCCGTCGTGATGCCACCAGGGTGGCGGCCACGCCGCCCTGGACAGTGGGGCGATGCGGATCACGCCGACCCGAGCGAGGATCTCGGCGATCGCTTCGACCCGCTCGCCGAGTCCCGTGAGGGCCATGGTCTGAAGGTGGGGGCCGATGGGCGCCAGCGCTTCACCGATCTCCCTGGCGTCCGGGATCGGCCGGATCCGAATGAAGCGCCCCGGGCCACCCCCGGGTCCCTCGGAGCCGCCCTCGAACACCACCGTCCACGGGGAGGCTCCCCCACTCCAGACCCTGACGTCCGTACCGGAGGCGGCAAGCAGCTCCGCCGTACCCCTGCGCTGCTGCAACACGGCCGCCTCATCGTCCGCAAGCGCACCGACGGGAAGGTCCACATCCACGCTCCGGAGCTCATTCGCCACGGCCTCCGCGAGCTCCGAGGGTGTGGCCTCTCCTCCTTCCTCCACCCACACCAGCTGGGGGGAGACACAACCCCGTTGGTCGAAGAGAGCGACGGCCACCGCCACCTCTCGCGCCGTGGACCGAACCCGCGACCGTTCGAGGGCTTCGCGACCTACCAGGGCCACGCTCGCCCGGTGACGATACGCCACCAGGGGCACGTGCGCGGGAAGACGACGCCTCACCGCCCGCACCGAGGAGTCGGAACCGTACGCCACGACGAGGTCCGCCAGCGAGAGAAGGTGCCCCTCCAGCCCGTCTTCACCGCCAGGCCAGTACACCACGGAGGTCGCCGCGGCCAGCTCGGGGTGCAGAGCACCGAGGGTCTCGGCAAAGAGAACCGGGAGCACCACGTCGCCTCGTCCCGGCTTCAGCAGGACGGCCGTCCCGACGAGGAGCGACCGCAGCATTGAGGTGACAGAGACCCCTGGCACGTTTCCCGACGACAAGTGAACGGCGAACGCGGGGCCGAGCGCCCTCGTCCTCCCCCTCCCTGGCCGCACGACGAAGCGATCACGAACCGACGGGTCTCCGAACTCCGACTCGAGGAGCGCCACGAGTCGTTCGGCAGTCCAGTCTGCCGCCATGCCATCCAGGATGGATGACGCCATGGGTGGGGAGAGCCCCGTGGCCGCGGGTAGCAGCTCCAGGGCCCGTACGCGAACCGGATCCGTCGCGTCCAGAAAGCGGGCGGCCACGGCACCGAGGCACTCGGCGATCTCCAGCACCGGCCGGTCGACCAGGACGGACCTCGCTTCTCGAAGGCTCCGGACCAGCCGCCCCAGCGATGCCCCGTCGAAGACCGGGTAACGAAGATCCACGCCTCCGGATCCGGCGCCCCCTCCTATCGCCTCCACGGTTCGCGTACCGGATGGCTCCTCGTCGAGGCCCGGGGAGCACCACGCGCGGAACTCAGCCACGACGCGCCGCCAGAATCTCGTCGACGGCGAGGGAGCACCCTCGCGACTCGGCGCCTCGAATTCGCCCCAGCACGCGGAAACCCCCGCCGACGGCGACGCCCCGGTCCTCGGTGAGGACATGGGCCACCGAGCCGGCGTTGGCCAGGTCGAGGTGGCACAGGACCCCCTCGACACCGAGCGGGACGGGGTCCAGGCTCCCCGGATCCAAGACCCGTGTTCGCATCCAGGGGGGAGCCACCAGTCTCCGGGCCGTGGGTCCCCCCTCGGCCTCCCCCTCCGTGAGGACGGGCTCGTAGAATTGGCTCAGGAGCTCGGTCATCCCGTACTCGTTGACCGTCCTCCGGGGTGGGACCCCGAGGCGTTGGTGGAGCCCCTCATAGAGCGCGTCCTTCGTCACGGACCGTGACCGTCCCTTGAATCCCCCCGTCTCCATCGCGCGCGATCCCTCGGGAAGACGGACACGCCATCCGTGTCGATCCATGGCGTCGAGCCAGTGCACCAGACCGAAGCTCGTGGACGCGATCAGCACCGGGGTCCCCTCCGCCTCGGCATGCCTCAAGGCATCGTACAGGCGTTGCTCCATCAGCCCGGACCGGGAGTCGACGAACCAATCGGAGCCTTCCTCCCCCAGTGCGTGCATCGCGGCCTCCACCATGAAGCCGAGAGAGGAGTCGGGGCGGTCGGCAGGAGAGGGGACGAGGGAGAGGATCGGAAGGCGAAGACCGTCGGGGAGCAGGTGGGCGCGGAAGGCAGGGAGCAGCGACGACCGGTAGAGATCCAGGTCCAGGACGGCGTGCTCTCCCCGGCGCTCCCCACCGGAGAGGGTGCCCGAGGTCCGGAAGACCCGTTCCACGGCACTCTGCTCCCCCGCAACCAGCCTCACGTGCTTGAAGGCCGTCGCGGGCACGGGAGGGATTCCGGTCCAGTGACGGATCGTGTCTGGGGCCGTTCCCCGCGCCTCGACGAATCTCCGGTACGTGGAGTTCGCCGCGCACTGATGGCGGAAGACCCGCAAGGCGAGCTCGTTGAAGGCATCGTCCGCCAGCGGCCGGTCGACACCGCGGGACATGAGCCTCTTCAGCTCCGAAGAGAGACGCTGGAAGCGGCCCTGCCCGGCGCCCGTCACCCCCGACCTCTCGTCAGCCGGGCCAGCTCATTTCGCCGAGGAGCGGCGGACCCGCCCCGGCTCGAGCCCACCGGCATGAAGAACCTTCTCCTCCAGACGCGCCCCTTCCTCCTCCCACAGGGAGAGGAGGGACTCGAGCCGCTCTCGAGCCAAGGAGTAGGCCTCGGCCGGAAAGTCCTCACCCTCGGCTCCGCGGAGAACCCCCTCCAAATCCTCCAACTCCTTGAGGGTCTTTTCGGTAGCCCGGCGGGCGCGAGCGAGTGCCCTGCGGGCGAGCGATACCGCGGTGCTCACGTTCAACCTCCGGATCCTGTTAACTTCTTCTGGGAGCCGCGCTTCTCCACGTCTCGCGCGGACCTTTCACACCTCGTCCGGAAGGTACCGGAGACAACGAGGGCCGTCCATCGTGGTACGGGTCCATCCGCGCCACGGGACTCACGGTATCCGAGGGAGCCGCCGCCGCAGCTACGACGAGATGGCAGACGCGCGCACCCAGACCCCCGCCCACCTTCCGTCCCCAGGCCGAAGGACCCCAACGGGCTGGCGGAGCATCGCGCTCGTGGCCGTCGTCGCAGCGATGACCGGCTGTGACATCCCCACGGAGCTTCCCCGGTTCGACACAGTCTGGGAAGCGGTCCTTCTGAGGGACTCGGTATCGACCCTCGAGCTCCTGCCGGACGGAGTCTCCGTCCATCCCGACGGCGGATTCGCCGTCGACTCGTTCGTAACGACGACCGAGGTCCAGATCGAAGATGTGTGCGAGTTCTGCACGTGCTTCGAGGGCCCCATCCCGGCACTCGACATTCAGCCCTACGACTGGCCATTCCAGCTCCCGTCGCGAGTGCTGGAAGCCGAGGTCTCCGAAGGCATTGCACGTGTCGTCCTGCACAACGAGGCCGGCTTCGACGTCCTCGACGACGGCGCCGGCAACGTAGGACATCTCAAGATCGACTTCTTCGACACGAGGAGTCGGACGGTCCTCGACTCGGTCCGGATTTCGCAGCCCTTCCCGGACGGCGACTCCTTGACCGTACAGTTCGACCTCGGGGGCCTGACCGTGGCGAGCTCGCTGGTGGCCAGGGTGAGCGGCCGAATTCCGGGTTCGGGGTGCGATACGATCGACCTCTCCACGGACGGGGGATTCCGGGCCGACGTCCGGCTGCTGGGCGTACGAACTCCGTCGGTGGTCGTCCTTCTCTCGAACGCCGACCTGAATGTCGCGGGCAGGAACGTGGACCTCCCGGACGCTCTGGTGGACCGTCTCCGTCCCGGGGACGCCGACGTGGTCCTCGAGGTCCAGGTGGAGGCGCGCCTCCCTGTCGAGACCGAGTTGTTGATCTCGGCCGCATCTCATCCGGACCTCCTCTTTACCGAGGACGCCGCCCTCTACACGCCTCTCGTACTGCCCGCGAGCGACGGGGACGCAGTCACGCTGCGAGAGGCCTACGTCCTGGACGTCGCTCGCATCCAGGGGGCCGACCAGATCTTTATCGACTCTCGCAACCGGATTATCGGGAACGCCGTTGTGGAGCTCGACGGAGGGGAGTCCGTCTCCTACCAGGTCACCCTTCATGGTAGGATTCCCAGCCGATGAAGGGGCGTGGCGTGGGTCGAGCCGCGGGTCTCTCCCTCGCGGTTCTTCTCTTCCTCGCGTGCTCTGAGGGCCTCACAACCGGCCCACCCGATCAGGTCCCGGAAGACCTCGTGACCCAGATCCGGTTCGTGGAGGGGACCGGTCAGGAGATCCTGGGTGGACGCCGCTCACCCGCCCCCATCCGCGTCCAGGCCGTGGACGGACGGGGCAGATCCGTAGCGGGAGCCATCGTCGAATTTCGGCTCACGGGAAGGGGGGGAGGCATCCTGAGCCAGCCGCGAGCGCTCACCGACTCGGCGGGCGTAGCCAGCACCTACCTCCTCGAGGCGAGGAGTGGTCCGGCCATGCTGCTCGCCCGCTCCGGCGGGGCGGCGGCGGGCCTCGGTCTGGTCGTGACCCGAGCTCCCGGAACGATCGTCTTCGAGGAAGCCGCCGGCGCGGTGGGCCTCCCCTCGAAGGTGCATCCCGACAGCGTGGTCCGAGCCCAGCTCCTCGACACGGATGGACTCCCGATGCCACGGGTGCCCGTGTTCTTCGCGGGACCTCCGGGGCTCAGCCGGTTCGTCGACACGACGGACGCCCGGGGCTGGGCTTCCACCGTGGTGCGGCGCGCGGCCGCCTCCGCCGGGGAGGGGCGCGTTTTCGCTTTTGTCCCGGGCTTCCCCGACGCGACCGCATTCACGAGGCGCCCGGTGGAGGCCGCGGCGAAGAGGGTCGTCCTGGTCTCGGTGGACGGACTCCGGGCCGACGCTCTGGAGCGGTACACCCCCCCCAACCTGACCCAGCTCGCGGTCGAGGGGGCCTTCAGCCGCCGAGCGAGAACGGTCGTTCCGTCCCTTACCGCCCCGGCCCATCTCTCTCTCTTCTCCGGCGTCCCACCGGAGACTCATGGCATCTACGGCGACGACATCGAATACACCGAGGCGATGGCCCGGCTCGAACCCCTCTTCCGGGTGGGCGTCCGGCACGGGCTCTCCACCCGGGCCTTCGTGGCCCGATCCGGACCCCTCGAGACGCTCGAGACCGCCCTCCAATGCAAGTTGGCGTTCGGACTGGACTCCCTGAGCCTCGTGGAACCGGATGCCGCGATCGTCGCGGAGGAAGCGCTTCCCACACTCGCGGATTCCGAGACCCGGATGGTCTTCGTGCACATCCCGGATCCGGACCTGGCCGGCCACGCGTTCGGTTGGAGCTCGTCGGAATACCGGGACGCGGTCCTTCGGGCCGACGCCGCCGTCGGGGAGCTGCGCGACGCCCTGGACGAGGAGACGCTCCTTCTGGTGGTTTCGGACCACGGAGGTGGTGGATCCTTCGGGTCGCACCAGCACGGCTCGGCCTCCGACGAGGACGTCTTGATCCCGATGCTCCTGTGGGGCCCGAGGGTGGTGCCTGGATCCGACGCGGGCGAGGCTTCGATCCTCGACGTGGCGCCCACTCTGCTCTGGGCGCTGGGCTTCGCCCCGCCCTCGAGCTACGAGGGTAGGCCGCTGGTAGATGTCTTTCGGTAGGCCCGCTGGATCTCCGGAACCCGAGCGTCCGGTCGGGTACGTATCACGTCGTCGATGGGACGGGCACGCATTTCCGAGCGTGATGCCGTCCGCACGGCGACGGCCCGACGACTGGTGATCCCCGACGATTGACGAGAAGAGACGACATGCCGGAGAAGCTGGACCTCGCGGTGGTGGGAGCCGGTCCTTGTGGTATCGCCGTTGGAGCGGCGGCCGCGGAGCGGGATATGAACGCCGTGCTGTTCGAACGAGGGTGCGTGACCCACTCGCTCATCGGCTACCCCTACTACATGACCTTCTTCAGCACGTCCCGGAATCTCGAGATCGGGGGTGTGCCCTTCTCGACCGCCGAGCCCAAGCCGACTCGGCGCGAGGCCCTGGTCTACTACCGCCGTGTCGTGGAGCACCACGGGATGCGCATCCGCCAGTATGAGGAGGTCATGAGCGTCGAGGGCTCCGACGGTGACTTCCGCCTCCGGACCCGGCTCGAGAAGACCGGGGACGAGGGCGTCTGGCACGCGCGCGCGGTCGTCGTGGCGACAGGGGGGTTCCACGAGCCCAACTGGCTCGGCGTGCCCGGCGAGAACCTTCCGAAGGTGCGGCACTACTACCGAGAGCCCTACCCGTACTACGACCAGGATGTCGTGGTCGTGGGTGGCGGAAGCTCCGCCGTCGAAGCCGCGCTGGAGCTCTTCCGGAACGGAGCGCGCCCGACGCTCGTGCACTTCGCCGAGTCGATCGACTCCGGCGTCAAACCGTGGATGGTCCCGGACATCACGAATCGGGTGCAGAATGGGGAGATCCCCGCGTT
>Ga0210144_1001287_pt1 | contig 10721 bp, 11 predicted proteins | sample Muzzi_PWA_D2_FD_185532 | JGI IMG/M metagenome (GOLD analysis project Ga0210144, IMG submission 185532) | Wetland microbial communities from San Francisco Bay, California, USA, that impact long-term carbon sequestration - Muzzi_PWA_D2 (SPAdes) | ecosystem: Environmental > Aquatic > Marine >...
AGACGGGGAGGGCTTCCTCTCTTTTTTGTCTACCGCGGTAGATACCGCAGTATCTATCGCGCTACTTTCCGCGGTAATTACTCCGGTATCTACCGCGGTAGTTTGTTTAGACGCTTGCCCTTCGGGGGAAATACTTCTTTCCCTCTTGAAATCATCGAAGTACTTTGTGGCTACTTTATGCGCGTTTACAGGGCTTGAGCGCTTCTGCATGGATTCAAGCATACTGGACAGGCGCCCTTTGTTTTCGGGCTTTTTCTTCTTAGGAGTCCCTGCTGATGTAGCGTCTTCCTTCGTTTTTTTCATTTTCATAGACCTTTAAAACGTCTTTGGCAAGCCTTCTGTAGTCCGTAGCTCCGGCGCATACAGGGTCGTATTCCAGTATGTGCTTGCCGTAGCCGCTTGCCTCTTTAAGCTTCACGTTGTTATGAATGGGAGAGAAGGTGTTGGGGTTAAACTTCTCGTTTATAGCGTTTAAAACGGTTTTACTTACAGTAGTCAGCTTGTCGTGCATTGTCGGAAGACCGTAAGGAACTATAGGGAAATCAGGCCTTGAGGAATATATCTCAAACAGGGTTTCATCGATCATGCTTACCGCATCCAAAGCCATGGGCTGGGTCTGAACGACTATAATTACATCGTCCGCTGCAAAGAACGCATTTATGGAAAGGGTCGCAAGGGAAGGGGGGCAGTCGATTAAAACAAAGTCGTAGTTTTTTTTAAGTTTTTTTATGGACTTTCTGAGCCTGTGGTCTTTCTCTATTAGTCCGGACATACTTAGATCCGCCCTGCTCATTGCCAGGTTCGCGGGCACGAGATAGAGACCCTTGGTGCCGTGCTCCGCGACCATGGCGTTTATATCGACTTTGTTTGAGGTATCCGTCAATAGATCGTTTATTGTAAGCTCGAAATCGTTAGGATTAAAGCCGAGATGGGAAGTGGCGTTACCCTGGGGATCAAGATCAATAACGAGAACCTCCGACCCTTTTTCGGCAAGGCACGCCGCCAGATTCACCGTTGTCGTCGTTTTCCCAACTCCGCCTTTGTGATTCGCTATGGCTATGACTTTCAACTCTGAACGCTCTCCCTATAACATTTATATCAACTAAACAGGGTTATATCAAGGTAAAAGTGTTTAAATATGGAAATTAAAATCAATACAATTGAAGCGGTATTTTTGTTAACATTTCCTTAACATTGATTTAACTGGTTAAAAATCATATAATATGCAGGCAACGGCATAAAAAAAGCCGCCGAAGCTTTAGCGGTCTGCTTAAAACAACGGCGGCAACCGGAAGGTGGAACATTTCTAATGATACCCTTTCTGGCTTTTAAATGTCAAGCTTTTTGATGCTCGTGTAGAACAAACCGGAGTTTTACTAGGGAAACAAGGTGTCTGGGCCAAAACAAGACAAGACAAAAATAGTTCAAATATGGGGCGAAATTCTTGATGAGGGTTTTACCAGCGTCCCGAATATTCTACTAAGATACCGATCCAGAATAGGACTTAAACCAAAACACATAATGCTCATAATTGACATTATGTCCTACAAATGGGACGCGGGATATCCGTTCCCAAGCTACTCCACTTTGTCCCAGAGATCAGGTGTTGAGGAAAGAAGCGTCAAGCGTATCACTCAGGATCTGGAAGAGTTGGGTTTGCTCGTAAAAACACCCAGGTTTGACAGTGAAACCGGTGCCCAGGTTACAACGGTTTTTGATTTTAGGCCTCTGATTAAAAAGCTGATGGAGGAAATGAATAAGGACCAGGAATTATCTGAACACCCAATAAGTATTGGTGATTTAGCTAAACAGGGTATGCAGTCTTTTAAAAAAAAAGTAAATAATAAAGGGGATGCAACAGGGGATGACAAAAATGTCATGGGGGAGGGTGACAAAAATGTCACCCGGGGGGTGACAAAATTAGCACCGGGGAGGGTGACAAAAATGTCACCCAAAGAATACACAAGTATTAATAAGATAATAAGTAAAGGAACCCTCGAGCAAAGCAGTACCTATGATAAGAGGAAAGACGGATCATCGGAGCGGAACGGAAAATCGAAAAACTGGGTTAGTAAAGATATTAGAGACGGGATTTTTAGAAACAGGATATTTGAGATATATGATAATCTCTATGATCTGAAAACAACTGCGGAGTTGGTTGAGGAAGGAACTCAAAGAGCATGTAAGGATTTGATGGTAAACAGGGCGAAAGATTTGGAGAGTCTGGGAATCGTGATAGATATAAAATCATTAGTGAAAGAAGTCAAAAACAGGTTCCCCTACAAAGATATGCCCGAAGATGAAAAAAGAGCCAGAAATTTCTATACTGCCGCTATTTGCGATCTGGTCACCGAATCGGTGTCTTATCTGATTTTGGAAAAACACTAAACCACAGCAACTGTTGACTTTTATCCGTATCAATTTAATATAAGTTCCCACAAAAATACAATATAGGGGGAGATATATATGGCCAGTAATATCCCAGGTACCCAAGAGGCGAGGGAAGTCCTAAAAAAACACAAGATCGTCATAGCCGGAGTCGGCGAGACAGATCAGGGCAAGATTCCCGACCGCAGCTCTTTTCATTTCTTATCACAAGCTTCAAAACTTGCTATTGAAGACGCAGGACTTAAAAAAACAGACGTAGACGGATTGGTAACGGCGTTCTCGCTTGTAGAGCATACTTTTATGCACTGCACTACTTTCGCTGATTATTTTGGTATGAAGCCGAAATTCTTTTCTTCGGTTGCCGTAGGCGGAGCCACAGCAGTATGGATGGCCGCTGAGGCTGCCATGGCTATCGCGTCGGGACAGGCCGAGGTTGTTCTTTGTGTAAGGGGAGACAACACCCTTTCCGGAATATCCTCTTCCGGAATGTTGGCTCTTATCAGGGAAATGTGTCACGGTGAGTTTGAGTTTCCCTACGGTTTAACAACACCGGGAGGGTATGCGCTTGCGGCCCAGAGGTATTTACATGACTTCGGAGCTACAAGAGAACAACTTGCAGCGGTAGCGGTAACAATGAGAAAACACGCAGCTCTTAAAGAAAACGCAATGAACAAAGAGCCGCTCACAATTGAGGAAGTTGTTAATTCAAGAGTCATTGCGGAGCCACTCACAAAATATGACTGCTCGATCATCTCAGACGGCGGAGCGGCGTTTATTGTTACAACCGAAGCTAAAGCAAAAGAGCTAGGCATTAAAAACGATCTTGCTTACCTGCTCGGAATGGGCCAGGGCTACTCACACCAGTACATGACAACACTCGAAAATCTAGACCAAATCTATAATGCAATCAACAGGTCGGGACAGAAGGCGTTTCAGACCGCGGGACTCGGCGTGGGTGACGTAGATGTCGCTTTCTTATACGACTGCTTCACAATCACGGTACTGCTTGAGCTCGAAGGCCTGGGATTTGTTCCTAAAGGGGAGGGCGGATCATTTGCGCTCGAGGGACGCATGGAAATAGGAAAGGATCTTCCCGTTAATACGCACGGCGGATTGTTGTCGCAGGCTCATTTGGGAGCCATGCACCATGTTGTGGAGGCTACGTTGCAATTAAGAGGCGACGCTGGACCTAGGCAGGTAAAGGATGCGGATGTAGCGCTTGTGCATGGCAACGGTGGCATCGTGTCTGCTCACAGTACAATACTACTGGGGAGAGAACCCCTTTCTTAAGAAAAAGGAGATATTAAAAAATGTCAGAAGAAAAAACATATAACAAACCGCTTCCGGATTTTCGCCCGGAAACCAAACCATACTGGGAAGGAGCCAAAAACCACGCGCTTGTTCTCCCGAGATCAAAAGAAACGGGGAAGTTCTTCTTCTACCCGCGCGCAATGTCCCCAGGTGATGATATGTCGGAGAACATAGAGTGGGTTAAGGCAAGTGGAAAAGGGAAAGTGTGGACATACGCTATTCATCACATGGGTCCTTCAAAAGCGTATAAAGGGGAGCCCCCCTACGTGGTTGCGCTTATTGAGCTCGAAGAAGGGGTTAAAATGATGAGCAATGTTATAGACGTGGACCCGCACGAAGTTTTTGTAGGCATGGACGTAGAAGTTGTTTATGACGATGTTACTGATGAAGTAACCTTACCCAAGTTTAAACCGGTAAAATAAGAAGCGGACAGCTTCAACCTTAAAAATAAATCTGCGGCCTGGCTTCAAAAACCGGGCCGCAGATTTATTTCAATCGGAGGGAGATATAAAATGGCAGAGGATACAAGAGTTTTTTATGAAGATTTGGAAGTGGACGCCGAGCACGAAAGCACGGGCCGCACCATTACGGAGACAGATGTGGTTAGCTTCGCAGGCCTGTCAGGCGATTTTAACAACATGCATATTGATGAGGAGTTTGCCCAGAAAACAGTGTTTAAGGGCAGGGTGGCTCACGGGCTGTGCGTTCTCTCTGTGGCTTCGGGGCTGTGGTTTACAATGCCGCGTCTGGCTACTATTGCATTTATGGGGCTTGAGGACTGGAGGTTCTCGGGCGCTGTTAAATTCGGCGATACCATCCATATCACACGCAAGCTGGTTGAGAAAAGAGAGCACAAAAGACCAAACATGGGATTTTTAATCTTTGAGGTCCTTGTTCACAATCAGAGCGGCGATGTTGTACAGAAGGGCAAGTGGGTGATTCTGGTACAAAGAAGGGAAGGGGAGTAGTTTTTTACCAGATCCTCTTTTTTATTAATATAAACCGAAAATTGTAAAATCCCGGCTTTTTATAGCCTTAATTTACTTAATACACCCCGATCATTGAATAATTTATTTTTATGATCGGGGTTTCTTATATAAAATATGGGCAATTTCTAAAAAAGTGTCTTGACATGGACATGGCATATGTGATAAATCTCTATTCCATAGAGAAAACTTTGTGGAAGGTGGAAAGTCCACAAAAAACTCCACAAGTGAAAATCCAATAACTTTAAGGAGGTATGGAGAGAAATGGTACCAATTGAAGCTATGTTAGGTTATGTGTTGCTTCTCGTTGGCTTTGTCTTTTTCTGTAACGGTATGACTGTTTTGGGAAAGACAGGAGCTAAAGAAGTAGGTGTTTTAAACTTTGCAGTTGGTGTGCTTATTTTAATTGCGGCATGGCAGCTTCACACGTTGGGATTGTCAGCGGCTACAGCCCTAGTTTCCGTATTTGCCCTTATCTATTTCATGGTAGCGGGAATATTTATCCATGGATATGATGCCAAGGGTCTTGGATGGTACTGCTTGTTTGCCACTATCGTATTTATTTGGTACGGGCTTCATTTTTATAGCTTGATAGCAGTAGGACTTCCTGACATGATGTATTTCGCGATATTCTGCTGGGCATGGGCATTGCTAGTGTTCTTGGCTTTCCTAGTCTTCTCATTAGGAAAGGCGCTTGCTCCCGCAGTAGCTTGGCTCTTCATTATAGAAGCGTTTTTAACCCTGTTAATTCCGGGAATGATGCTTCTTACGGATAAATGGAATCCTTTGGGCGGAGTGCCAGGATAAGCGAGCAGTTAATTTAGATTGTAAAATACAAATTCAGATAAGACTAAGGGGAGATCATTTATAATGGTCTCCCCTTTTTTATTTTCCGGGGTTTTTGTATATAATATTGAGGTAAATTAAAGTAAGCCGGAGGAGTCAATATGAGAGACGTATATATTTTGGGTGTGGGAACAACGGCATGCGGAAGATTTCCCGACAAGCCTGCGCACGTGTTAGGCCGTGAAGCTTCATGGGCTGCGATTAAAGACGCAGGGATCCATCCAAGAAAAATAGAGATCGCATTTTGCGGACACGTTTATCAGGGAATGGGGGTAGGGCAGAGAACTCTTAAAGAAATCGGACTCGTGGGGCAGCCTACTATTAATGTTGAGGGGGCGTGCGGAAGCGGTACTCTTTCCTTTTGGGAAGCATGGAGAACCATTGCGTACGGGCAATACGATATAGCTCTCGCGCTGGGCGTTGAGAATTTAAGCCGCGTGTTATCCGGCGGACCGCTGCCTTTAGAGGAAGACGATATCGAGGTTGCTCTTGGAATGGGAATGCCCGGGCTGTACGCTATGAGGGCAAAAAGATATATGATGGAATATGACGTTACTCCGGAGCAGCTCGCTAAGGTTGTGGTAAAGAGCCGCCATCATGCGTCTTTAAATCCGATCGCGCAATATAATAAAGAAATGACAATTGAAGAAGTGCTTGATTCCCCGATGATCGCTGATCCGCTCACTCGGAACATGTGCTGCCCTGTGGGGGACGCCTCTGCCGCGGCGGTGCTCTGTTCTGCGGACCTAGTGGACAAGCTTGCAACCAAGACGCCGATTAAAGTGCTTGGCTGCGTCGCGCAGTCAGGGAAGTATTCAAGCCCTACGGGATTAACATGCGACCCGTCTGAAAACGTTATGAGAACCTCTAGAATGGCTTACGAAATGGCGGGGGTCGGCCCTGAGGATATGGACGTTGCCGAGATACACGACGCCTTCTCAATAGCAGAGATGATGGTTTATGAAGCTCTTGGTTTTTGCGGTAAAGGCGAGGGCGCACGGCTGATAGAAGACGGAAGCACATGGGTAAACAGCGGCGGCGTTGCCGTTAACCCCGGAGGAGGGCTTCTTTCCAGAGGTCATCCGGTAGGAGCAACCGGTCTTCTCCAGACCGCGGAGATTGTATGGCAGCTAAGGGGAGAGGCGGGGAAACGCCAGCAGGAAAACGCTAAGCTTGGGGTAATTGAGACTATGGGCGGAGCTCAGCCTTCCATGGACGGCATAACCTGTGTTGTATGCGTACTGGGAAAATAATTACATAAACTCATCCGAACGGAATAAAAACCCTCAGGAGGATGGGGAGATATTCATTTTTTTATGTGGATCCCGGATATGGACGACTTTAACGTTAAAGCCCAGGCATTTACCGATCTTGTTCTGTCATCCTCTAACGTGGTGGTTCTCACCGGGGCCGGTGTCAGCACCGAGTCCGGCATACCGGACTACCGTTCTCCCGGAACAGGCCTTTGGGAGAAGATAGATCAGTCCATAGTATCCATAGACGGTTTTACCAGAGAGCCGTCCCTTTATTATGATTACTCCCTTGAGCTCTACCCGGTCAGGAAAAACGCAAAACCCAACTCTGCCCATTATATGCTGGCAGAGCTGGAGAAAAAGGGCCTCTTAAGCGGAATAATAACCCAGAATGTGGACGGCCTTCACCAGGACGCGGGCTCGGAAGTGGTTCACGAGCTCCACGGCTCATTAAGACAGGCGGTGTGTTTGAACTGCAGCGCGCTTCAATCGATGAATGAGGCCATGGAAAGAGTAATATCGGGGCAAAATCCGCCTTTGTGTTTTGAGTGCGGCGGCGTTCTTAAGCCAAACGCCGTTTTTTTTGGGGAACCGCTGCCCAGAATTCCCTGGGAGCAGTCCCTTGAACTCTCACGAAGCGCGGATCTTTTTATAGCAATCGGCTCCTCTCTTCAGGTTTCACCCGCAAATTCGCTTCCTGATATCGCCATTAAGGCCGGCGCAAAGCTGATTGTAATAAATTTTACGCCAACCCCCTTCGATTTAGATGCGCAGATCTTAATAAACCATCAAATTGGCGAGTTTTCATCGGCTGTTATTAAGCTTTTGGATAGTCAAAATATCTGAAAATACGTCTTTTGACACAGTTTTCCCAAAATTAAGCCCATAACTTAAATTTTTTCCAAATTCAAAAAAAAACCTCTTGACAAGTGCCCCTAATCTTTGATATAAGTACTTACGATGGGGTGTTGGACGTAACTGGGATCAAGAACAATATTTAAATAGATTATTTAAATAATTGGCGATGCCATTGCGCTTCTCCTCTAGGGTTGGCGACAATCCGGTTAAAATCTATATTAGGAGGTTTGTACTTATGCCAAGTCATCTTAATGTCCCTACGAAGTATTGGGAACTCACATCGGAGGTTCCACCTCCCCCGATAGAGAGAGACATCAACACATGGATCATAGCTAATCCTTCAGATCCACTGTGGGATATTGATGTTCTTCCTCTAACTTATACCGACAGCCGCTGGTCTGCTTTTGTTGTAAGAGTAGACGAGGCTACAAGGCGCCGTCTTCTACCAAACCCACCATTGGTACCGTGGGATGGAGAGGATGCAGATTTAGTAGAGTATTGGTATGTAGAGCATAAAAATACCATGTTAGGACCATACCTAGAGTGGGGTCTAACAGTCTCTGCTACATACAAAGACCCTAAAGGTAATGTTTGGAAAGCTGGTTACTATCCATACATGTATCTAACCGGAGATGCCCCAGTTGACGCTGGTCGTGTTCTTGGATTTCCAAAAAAGATGTCATACATCAGAATCACCACACACGGTGGAGAGAAAGGGACCGATTTCTTTGGTTTCGCTATGGCACGTAACGGTTATCTAATTCACAGCGCAACAGGTCAGTTCGACGATAAACCAGTTAAGCCTCCGTACTTCTACGGCAAAACAGATTGGGGTAAATTTAATATGAAAGTTATCACCAGACCTGACGTTTCAAGTTCTGAGTGGCAGCTAACATATCTACCATCAGAGTTGCCAGCTGCATTTAATATTAAAGGACATCGTTTCCAGATTAAGCCTGAGCACACAAGAACAGCTTCTGGCGATGCTATTAACTGGTTCCAGCAGGCTACCCCATTTGATAACTTGGGCGCTGAATGTAAGATTCAGGAAATTACAGGTTGTATTTCTTTTGTATTCGACCTCATCATTCCTCCAGCAATGGTTCTTTGGACGGAAACATATGAGCGTCCTGCTAGCTACAGAGGATATGCTACTCCATACAAATATGGACTTCGTCAGCAATTCCCAATTAGCCAGGGATCATAAGGCGCATTAAGAGCCTTAATGTTTTATGTAGTTGTATAAAAAACGAATGTAAAAAATTTAATTAGGAGGTATTAGCAATGGGTTTACAAGCAAATGAATATAGCTATCCATGGCTAGCTGAAGGTGAAGTTCCACCTTTACCGCTCGACAGAGATAGAATCCACATCATTTCACAAGGTGTGGCTGACCCAGTTTTTGACTATGATATTGTTCCACTAACATATACAGAAAGCCGCTGGATGGCATTTGTTATCCGCGCTGATCACGCTGCAATGCAGGGAATTACACCTCAGCCAATCGTTATCCAGGATGACGTTATCGAGTTCTGGTATGTAATTCACAGAAACACAATGTTAGGACCATACATGGAGTTTGGTGTAACATTCTCAGCTACAGTAGACACCGGAGACGGCGCTATCTACAAAGCTGGTTACTATCCATATATGTATCTTTCTAACGATTCACCAATTTTTGCTGGTAAAGAGCCTTTTGGTTTCCCTAAAAAAGCTGCTTACATCGCTGCTTTTGAGCATGGAACAAATAACAACTATTTCAACATGCTTATGGAAAGAAGAGGATATATCCTTCACACAGCAAACGGCCGTTATTCCGACAAACCTCTTTCCGTAAGACCAACATTTTATGGAAAGACAGATTGGGGCCGCATGAACTATCGTATTACAACAAGACCAGACGTAACCACAAGTATTCATGAGGTTACTTATCTACCTTCAGAGTTACCACCTGGTTTTGGAACAGGCCATCGCTTCCAGCTAAACCCTGAGAGCATTCGTACCGCTACAGGCGACGATATCCGCTCCTGGTACATGTCTGGAACCCCATTTGATTACATGGGCGGTCAGATTCCGGCTACAGAGATTGTAGGACTTATCAGCTTTACCTTCAACCTCATTATTCCACCGGCTCAGACCCTATGGACAAGAACAGTTACAAGAACCGAAGACGATTTTGGACCGCTTCTTTATTCCACGCCGTTCAAATACACAATGCGTCATCGTTTCATGGTTCCACAGTACTCACAGTGCTAATGGTGAACTGTTTGAATTAAGAAACAAAGTTTTTAAAACTGAGAGCAGGGCTTCCTTACGGGAGCTCTGCTTTTTTTTTTGACTAAAATTTGATGGATTGCAAAAAGGAATTTGCGTTTAAAGATTTAATCCGAGCTCCTGTACTTCTCCGAAGCTCGAAGTAGCGTCTTCGCTGTCCATATCAGGCAAATTATCAGGAAGGTTCATAATACGCCTAAGCGAGTTTAACTCATCAATTGACTCTTCTTTCCTTATCTTAATGCTTTGAGTTCGCATTCTTAACCTTTTCATTATATCAAGCATATGAATGACTTTACTGCCGGAACCTTCTTTGCGCTGTTCTTTGGTGCCCATCGAGGATTGCAGGGAGTGGAATAGATTGTACTCTTCGTCGGGTATAAAATTGTCTAGGTATAGGTAGGCGTCTTCTATAATATCTCTTTGCTTGGCGTAGTTGTGGTGAAGCAGATAGATTGCCAATGCGTGCCGGATGGTTTTTAATGGAAACGGCAATAGTGATTCCGGAAGTGCCAGAGGTATGAGCTTTAGCGGTTCGGGCTCTTTATTTTCTTTGATTAATGCCAGTAAATCAGCGTAAGCGGACACAATATCTCGCGGGTGCAAATTAGCATTTTCGGCGCTCAATTAAAATTCCTTGCAAGTCAGGTTTATATCGGACGAGAGAGTTCATAAACAATCATCCTTTAGATCTCGTCCCGAAGAAAGATTGCTTCTCTATTCTATCACGTGAAGAGCTGTCTTATCAACAAGTTTAAGGTATTAATTTTCCCGAGCCGAAAATTTGTAATTTTATTAGTAGCAT
>Ga0210144_1001289_pt1 | contig 10710 bp, 11 predicted proteins | sample Muzzi_PWA_D2_FD_185532 | JGI IMG/M metagenome (GOLD analysis project Ga0210144, IMG submission 185532) | Wetland microbial communities from San Francisco Bay, California, USA, that impact long-term carbon sequestration - Muzzi_PWA_D2 (SPAdes) | ecosystem: Environmental > Aquatic > Marine >...
TCTGTGAATATTCCGTGTTTTCCGTGTGCTTCCGTGGCCATTGGTTCTTTGTAATATAAGAACGATATCCCTCAAGTAAGCGCCATTCCTTCCTTGGTTAAAGAATTTCTCTGCGTTCTTTGCGTCTCTGCGGTGAGTTTATTTCTTTATGGATAAACAATAATCAGGCGTGATGAGTTTCAGTCACGCTCGACGGTGTAGCGCGCCACGAGCCGGTAGTTTTCCCCGGGGATGATCTGCACCGCGTCGGGGCCGGCATTGGCGGTCTCCACGCAGAGCATGCCGGTGTATTCCTCATCGCCGAGATCGGCCATGGAAGCGGCCGTCGCGGCCCAGGGATTCCAGATCACCGCGCTGGCGCTGCCTTGCGCGGTGATCCGTATGCGCCGCGCGAAAACCGGATCGTCGATTACCAGATCATGATCCACGCCGGTGTAGACGCGGTCCACCTCACCGTCGATGGTGACGAGGCCCTGCTGGACCTTGATCGCACCGCCATCCATCTTGTCGATATAGTGCTTGCCGCCGAGGCCGCGAACCTTGACGCGCCCGACATCGCCGACGCGGAAATAGCTGTGCAAACCCTGGGTGATGGTGAGCGGCACGGTGTCCGGGTTAAAGCTGCACAGGGCCAGTTCCAGCGAGCGGCCGACGGTGATCTCCAGGGTCAGTGCAAACGGGTGCGGCCAGAGCGCACTGATCTCTTCGTCCGGCGAGATGCCGAGCCGCACCGATGTCGCGCCGTCCTCCCGCAGGGCTGTATCGAGCACCTGCCAGTCACGGTTACGCACGAAGCCGTGCGCCGGGCGTCCCCTGCCCTCCGGGTCGGGTCCGAACCAGGGCCAGCATACCGGGATGCCACCCTTGATGGCCTTGCCGGGCTGAAAAAAGGCGTGCTGGCTCACGAACAGCAGGTCTTCCGGTTCACCGGCGGGAAGGAAGGAAAGCACCTGGCCGGCGTAGAGGGAGACCAGCGCATGCGCCCTGCCATTGTCTATTTCTATCAGGGGAAATCCGCCTTTGCCGGTTACGAAGCGGAGCTTGTCGGCAATGCCGTACGTCTCGTTCAGCTGTTCGGGATTCATCAGACCGGATTCCTTGCTGTCGGGGGCCGGGCGGAACACGGCACATGATGCCGTTGCGCCGGTGTCATCCTGGCCTGCGCATCGCCACGGCGATGCAGTGAAATCGGATGCCTTACCGGTACGAGGCGCCGGCGGCTGCCATACGATCAGCCAGCGGGTCGGCGTTTCTCTTCGTTCCGGAGCGCCATTTCGGTGATCTCTTCATATAGATGGACGACATAGGCGCAAAAACTCTGCCATTCCGGATGCCGGTCCATCAGCGGTTTGCTGTGCATGGCATCATTAATGACCTGTTCCAGAAATTCGATATCCGGGTCATCGAGAACACCACCCCCGTCAACCTTGTCCTTGAGTGAAAGCAGCCTAGGCAGGCGCTGCTTCTCGAACCGATCTTCCAGCGCCATGATGACGCCGGCTTCTTTGGACGTATCAGTCATACCTTCCCCCGGCCTTGCCGTCGCGTTGTGCTTGTTGATTCTTATCGTATATTCAAGCATAGCATTGTTCCCGGCGATGCCGTAGCGCTGCGGTCGACAGGAATCTGCCCTGCCCTTCGTAATCAGTCACAAGTACCTGTCCCGACTTGAAAAAATGAATGGCTTGCGAGCAGAAGAGACGAAACCTGTATGATATCCGTAACGATTGAACCTTGAAACAGGGAGCACTCCCATGTCGCGTTTTCACATGCATGTCGTGGTCGAGAATCTTGATATCAGCACCCGTTTTTATACGGCGCTGTTCGGGGCCGAGCCAACCACCGTCAAGGAGGACTACGTCAAATGGTTAATGGATGATCCGAGCATCAATTTTGTCATCACCAGCCGCGGACATATCCCCGGCCTCGATCACGTCGGTATACAGACCGATACCGATGCGGAACTGGAAGCACTGCAGGCGCGCCTCGCGGCGGCCGGGATCACCGGCCAGACCCAGAAGGATGCGGCCTGCTGTTATGAGCGGTCCAACAAGCACTGGACACTGGACGCGCAGGGCATCGCCTGGGAGGCCTTTCACTCACTGCATCCGATAGCGACGTTCAACGACGAGACCTCGGAACCGGCAGTGTATGGCTGCTGCGCCCCGGATCTGGGGTCCGTCGGCTGCAAGCGATGAACATCCTGTTCCCTTGTACCGTCAATTCCTGCCGCTCCCGGATGGCCGGGGGCTTCGGGCGAACATTTGCCCGCCGGGGCTGACCGGCAACAGATGCCGGCGCTAATCATCGCCTAACATCGGCGTGCCAGTCTGTCGTAATCGCACGCTTACGAGCCATAACGTTCTATGTCCTACCTGGAAATCACTGAGCCATTACGCAAACTTCCCGTCTCCGACGCGGATGCCGTGTGCGCCGTCGACATGGGAAGCAGGGTCTTCACGCTGGTGTGCGGTTACCGCACCGGCAACCGAATCGTCACCAGGAATGTCTGCCATGCACCGCTCGATGTGGGCGCGGATATCACGCGTAATCGGGGCATGATCAGCACAGGGAAGCTCGCCGAAATCGGCGCGATACTGTCGGATTTCCGTGCCTGCTGCAACCACCTCGGCGTCACCCGTATCATCGCGGCAGCCACCGCCGGTGTGGGTCGCGCCGCCAATGCACGGGAGCTGATCGGCCGCGGAGAGGCTGAAGGCATTGCGGTGGAACTCATGGACGAACAACGCGAAGGCGAAGTCGGCTATCTGGCCGCGACCGGAGGAGAATCCGGCCGGCTGGTGAGCAAGCTGCGCAGCCACAGCTGCCAGGTTGCCTGGAAATCAGCCGCCGGCGTCACCGTCATCTATCTCGATACGGGTTACGTCAAGGCCTACGAGGACTTTATCCGCAAGGCGTACAGCATCGGCGAGGCCACCGATACCTACCGGGATTTCCTGAAACGGCAGTTTTACCTCCCTTCCGGTACGCAGCAGCTCATTGCCCTCTCGGCCACGACCTGCGCCAGCTACATCACCGGATTGCCTGAAAGCCGCGTCAGAAACATCACACTGTCGGCAGCGAAGGTGGCCGCCAGGCTCGACGGGGTGCAGGAACTGCTCGCGCCTGAATTCGACGCTCTGAAGAACAGCGGCAGCCACATACCCGAGGTGCTCACCGGTCTGATCTTCCTCGACTGCCTGTTGAGTCGCAGCGGTCACACACAGGTGACCATCTCCGGAGCCGATCTGCCTATGGGACTGATTCAGGAGCACTTCGGGAGCCAGGCGGCAGCCAATGGCTGAAAACTGCGGCCGGCCCCGGGCCGTGCTTCAGGCCGCGCAGGGATTCGACAAGTGGTCCTCGTCGAGGATTTCGCAGTATTCCACCTTCTCGGCCAGTGACATGAACCACTCCTGACAGGCATGCCGGGCAATTTCCCGGTTGTTGAATGTCCACACGACCTGGCCGTTTTCCGTCATTATCGTGGCCGTCTTGTTCGGCCATTCCTTGATGAACAGTTTCATTTCCCCTCTCCTCGCAGAATGCTCTCCGGACTTCGCTCACGAGGCTAAGCCCCGATTGTTAGGAAAATGTGTCACCGGCGTTATTTCTTCGGGCCGGGGTATCGCGCCTGGCCCACGACCTGCTCACCACACCCGGTACGATTTGCCTGGAAAGGAAGTTGAGGCGGCCGGCAGCGCTGTCATGCGCCCGTGCCGCCGATGATCCGTACTCAGCAGGTCGAGGCCCGCGACATGGAACCGCTGATACTGTGCCGGATGATATCGCCGGTCAGCAGATAGATGATGTCTTCAGCGATATTCGAGGCATGATCCCCGATACGTTCCAGCTGGCGGCATACCGAGAGCAGCATCAGGTGCTGTCCGGCATAATCCGGCTCGTGCTGGATCATCTCGATCTGCAGCGGCAGCTGGGATTTGCACAGTGCATCCACTTCGTCATCCATGGCGAGCACGGCCTCCGCGATCTTGATATCGAGCTCCACGAAGGCAAGCAGCACCTTGCGCAGCATCAGCTTGGTCTTCTCGAAAATGGCGATCATGTTCTCGGGAACTTTTACGGGGCCGTTCTCGGCCATTTGCAGCACGATTTCGGCCATGTTCTTGGCATGATCGCCGATGCGCTCCAGGTCATTGTTGATCTTCAGCACCGCCACGATCAGCCTCAGGTCATTGGCGACCGGCTGGTAGAGCGCCAGCAGCTTCAGGCATTCCTCCTCCATCTCCACCTCGACATTGTCGACTTCCGCGTCGCCCTTGATCACCTTCCTGGCAGTCGTCACGTCCATCTGCACGAAGGCATTGAAGGCCAGGGTCAACTGCTCTTCGACCCGTTTGCCGACTGACACCAGATCCTGGTTCAGGCGATTCATTTCCCTTTGAAAATGCATAGTCACGACGATGACTCCTGGAAAGCCTCAGCCAAAGCGTCCGGTGATGTAATCACGCGTGCGCGTATCCACGGGATTCTGGAATATCTGCTCGGTCTTGCCAACCTCTACGAGGCTGCCCAGATGAAAAAAACCGGTGCGCTGCGACACGCGCGCGGCCTGCTGCATGGAGTGGGTGACGATGATGATGGTGTAGTTTTCCTTCAATTCCCACATCAGGTCCTCGATCCGGCTGGTCGCGATCGGGTCGAGCGCCGAGCAGGGCTCGTCCATCAACACGACCTCCGGGTTGATAGCGATGGTGCGCGCGATGCACAGGCGCTGTTGCTGCCCGCCGGACAGTCCCGTGGCCGGATCGTGCAGGCGGTCCTTGACCTCTTCGAACAAGCCGGCCTTGGTCAGGCTGTTGACGACGATCTCCTCCAGGTCGGTGCGATGTTCGGCCAGTCCATGAATTTTCGGCCCGTAGGCGACATTTTCAAAGACCGACTTGGGAAACGGGTTTGGCTTCTGGAACACCATGCCGACCCGGCTTCGCAAGGATACGACATCAACCTTCGGAGCGTAGATATCCTCGCCATCGAGCAGGATGTTTCCCGTCACCCGACAGCCGTCCACCACGTCGTTCATGCGGTTAAGACAGCGCAGAAAGGTCGATTTGCCGCATCCGGAGGGTCCGATCAGCGCGGTCACCTGGCGGCTGTGGATGTCGATGGAGACATCCATCAGCGCCTGCTTCTCCCTGTAGAAGACGTTGACGCTGCTTGCGGCGACCTTGGGGCTGTCACCGGCACGTACGGCGGTCTGCATGTCGCCTCTGGCCAGCACCCCGTTGGCGATCGTTGTATGGTTCGTGAAATAGGTCCTGTTCATGTTCTGCATGGCTATTCAACCTTGGTTTGGGTTCTGGAACGGATGATCACCGCCAGGATGTTCATCAGAATCAGAAAACTCATGATCACGATAATGGCTGCGGCCGTCTTCTCGACGAAGCCACGTTCGGCGCTTTCGGCCCAGAGATAAATCTGCACCGGCAGGGCGGCCGATGAATCCAGGGGGGTGGCGGGTATGTTGGCGATGAACGCGACCATGCCGATCATCAGCAGGGGAGCGGTCTCGCCCAGCGCCTGCGCCATGCCGATGATCGTACCGGTCAGGGTGCCCGGCAGGGCGGCAGGGAGCACCTGATGGAATACCACCTGCACGGGCGAGGCCCCCAGCGCCATGGCGCCCTGGCGAACGCCCGGGGAAACGGCGCGTATCGAGGAGCGGCAGGATATGATGATTGTCGGCAGGGTCATCAGGGCGAGCACCATGCCGCCCACCAGGGGCGTACCGCGTGGCAGCCCGAAGAAACCCAGCAGCACCGCCAGACCCAGCAGCCCGAAGATGATCGAGGGAACCGCGGCCAGATTGTTGATATTGGCTTCTATAATGCGTGTGAAGCGATTGTCCGCAGCGAACTCCTCCAGGTAGAGGGCGGCGGCAATGCCCAGTGGGAAGGAGAGCAAAAAACACACCAGCAAGGTAAAGAATGAACCCGTGATGGCTCCGCCGATGCCGGCCAGTTCCGGATAGCGGGAATCGGAACCGATGAAGAAGCCGGGATTGAAGCGATACTCGATCAGTCCCCGATCAACCAGGCTGTCGAACCAGGCCATCTGCGCCTCGCTCAAGCGGGTATGTGCGCCGGTACGCGGCAGGTTGCCCTTGTAGAGCTGGTCGAAGTCCGAGGCGATCGGCACTTCCATCGACACGGTCTGCCCGATCCGGGCGGGATGATCGATGACATACTGCCGCAGATCAAGCGCCGCGCCCGGGCTGAGCATCTTGGAGAGTTCCCGCTTCTGCGACCGTGAGGTCACCTCGGGAAACAGTGCGTAGAGTGCGTGCTTGACGGCGGTGTAGTACCTGCCATCCCGAAGCGTGTCCGCGGTATAGGGTGTTTCGATACCCAGGCGCCGGGGATCGAGATCAAAATCGAGTTTGAGCGTGGTGCGGTAGAAACCCGTGTGACCCGAGGACACGATGGTTGATACCAGAAACACCAGGGCGCTGGCCGCGCTCAGCAATGCCGCCACTCCGTAGAAGCGGAAGCGTTTCTCGGCCCGCAGACGGCGGCGCACGTTTTCAGGGCTGATGGCCATCGCTAGTCGTACTGCTCGCGATATCTTCTGACAATGTGCAACGCCAGAAAATTAAGCGCCAGGGTGATACAGAAAAGCGTCAGGCCAAGCGCGAAGGCGGCGAGCGTTTTCGGGCTGTCGAATTCCTGGTCGCCGACCAGGATGGTGACGATCTGCGTTGTCACGGTGGTAACGCTCGCCAGCGGATTCGCCGTGAGGTTCGCCGCCAGTCCCGCTGCCATGACGACGATCATGGTCTCGCCAATGGCGCGGGAAACGGCTAGCAGCAGGGCGCCGGCGATACCCGGCAGGGCGGCGGGCAGCAGAACTTTCCGGATGGTCTCGGATCTGGTGGCGCCGAGCGCCAGCGAGCCATCGCGCAGCGAGTAGGGCACCGCGGTGATGACATCATCGGAAAGCGAGGAAATGAACGGGATGATCATGATGCCCATCACCAGTCCGGCGGCCAGTGCGCTCTCGGAAGAGGCATGCAGGCCAATACGCCCGCTGAACTCCACGATCAGGGGCGCCACCGTCAGCGCCGCAAAAAAACCGTAGACCACAGTCGGGATGCCGGCCAGAATCTCCAGCAACGGCTTGGCGAAATGACGTACGGCGGGCCTTGCGTACTCGGCGAGGTAGATGGCCGAGAACAGGCCGATCGGAACGGCGACCAGCATGGCGATCAGTGCGATCAGCAGGGTCCCGGTAAACAGCGGCACGGCGCCAAAGGCGCCGGAGCTGCCGGCCTGGTCGGCACGCAGGGCGATCTGCGGACTCCATTTCAGGCCGAAGAGAAAGTCCAGCAGCGGCACGTGCTGGAAGAAACGCAGTGTCTCCAGCGCCAGCGCCAGCACGATGCTGACGGTGGTCAGGACTGCAATCGAGGAACTGGTGAACAGGAACACCCGGACAAAAAACTCGACCTTCTCGCGCGCCGGTAACGCGTTGCTGATGCGTTTGTACCCCGACCACAGACCACCCAGTCCGGCTGCGACAAGCAGCACGGCCATTGCTGTGTCGGCCTTCAGACTCAGCTGCTGGTAGAGCTCGACCGCCCGCCGCACCGCTTCATCGGCCCTTTCCATCGGCAGGACGCCACTGGCGAGATTCCTGATTTCCACGAAGCGGAAGGCCTCATGCGCGGTTGCCTGGCCCGTGTTTTCGGCAAGCGCATGCAGGACAATGGGACGAATGATCCATGGCTCCACCGCCAGCCAGGCGAGCGCGACCGCGAGCATCGGCAAGGCGCACCACAGGGCGTTGTAAAATCCGTGATAAACAGCCCGTGAACGCGGCCGCGGTCCACCGGCCTGTTGCGGAACGCGGATTCTGCGCCAGCCGAGCACCCAGGAGGTCAGCACCAGAATGAAAAATAAAATCGCGAGTTGGGAAAACATCCTGTCCTGCAGGTCAAAGGGCCCCGCCGTCAGCCGACGGGCGGGGCCACAATCTATTTCGATGAGGTGTCAATGACTACTTCGTCATCGGCTTCAGGTCCATGGCGGTTTTGCGGACCTCTTCGCGCCTGGCATCAGCCAGGGGAACCAGTCCGGCATCGACCAGGTAGCCCTCGTCGCCGATCGCATCCTCGCTGACAAACTCCTGAACGTACTCCTTGAGACCCGGGATGACGCCGACGTGCGCCTTCTTGACATAGAAGAACAGGGGACGTGCAATCGGATAGCTGTAGTCCTGAATGGTATCGATGGTGATCTTCACGCCCTCGATGTCGGCCGCCTGGATCTTGTCCATGTTGCTTTCCAGGTAACTGAAGCCGAAGATGCCGAAGGCCCTGGGGTCGGCCTCGAGTTTCTGCACGATCAGGGTATCGTTTTCACCCGCCTCGACCGCGGCGCCGTCTTCACGGATGACCTCGCAGTCCTTCTTGTTTTTTTCCTTGACCTCGGCCGGACAGCCCTTCGCCATGACCAGCGAATCCCAGGCATCACGGGTGCCCGAGGTGGGCGGCGGGATCAGCACGTTGATCTTCGCATCCGGCAGCGACGGATCGATCTCGTTCCACTTTTCCGGTTTCGGGCCGTGCTCGGCAAGCGCCATCCAGAGCTGCTTGCGGGTGAGATTCAGCTTGGGGCCCTTGACGCTGTTGGCAAAGGCGATGCCGTCATTGCCGATGATCACCTCGACGATGTCCTTGACCCCGTTCTTCTGGCAATCCGCCCATTCCGATGACTTGATGGCGCGCGAGGCATTGGTGATATCCGGGGTGCTCTCGCCCACGCCCTGGCAGAACAGCTTCATACCGCCGCCGGTGCCGGTGCTCTCGATGACGGGGGTCTTGAAATTACCCTTGTTGCCGAAGCGCTCGGCGACGATGGTGGCGAAGGGATAAACCGTCGATGAACCGACGATCTGGATCTGGTCCCTCGCCTGGACCGCGCTGGTTGACAACGCGCCCAGCAGGGCGGCTAACGAGGAAAGCAACACGATGCGGCCACGGCTTTTTGATGACATACATCCTCCAGGAAAATCAAGTGGGATTCGAAACTGGGGGGAAGAATGCAGGAGAATTGTTAGCGTTGTGTTAGGCGAGTTTCAGCATTTCGCGAGGACTCCGCCGCCTCGGGTCACCTGGCCCAGGACCCGGACTGCTGACAAGCGTAAATCGCAACCATTTGATTATCAATAGAATGTTTTGCCAACTAATCGCCGGGCAGCAGAATAATGAAGGTGCTCCCCCGGCCGAGGCGGGTTTCCACACCCACATCCCCCTGGTGCACGCCGGCGATGTGCTTGACGATGGCCAGTCCCAGGCCGGTCCCGCCGAGCCGGCGACTGCGCGCCTTGTCGGCGCGGTAGAAGCGTTCGAACAGGCGCGGTACGTGATGTTCCGGAATCCCCGGCCCCTGATCGGCAACGGTGATGCGCACCCGGTGACCGGCCCGTGAACCGGACACCGTGACCCTGGTGTGCTCGGGGCTGTACTTGACGGCGTTTTCGATGAGGTTGATGACCGCCTGGGTAAGCAGCGAGCGGTCGACCATCACCTCTATGTCGCCGGAACAGTCGATGTGGATCGCGATAGCCTTTTCTTCCGCCCGGTTGCGGCAGGCCTCCCGGCAGGATTCCAGGATATCGCACAAGACGTAGCGATCGATGGCAAGCAATTCGTCCAGGGGCGCGCTTTCCAGTCGCGACAGGGTCAGCAGGTCGTCGATGATGTCGGCCAGACGGCCGGATTGCCTGGCGATGATCCGCAGGAAACGATCGAGGTCCTCGGGATTGTCCCTGGCGCCTTCCAGCAGGGTCTCAGCGAAGCCCTGAATGGAGGTCACCGGAGTCTTCAATTCATGCGAGACGTTGGCAACGAACTCGCGGCGCAGATTTTCCAGGCTGTCGAGCTGGGTCGCCATCTGGTTCAGCGCGGCGGCCAGCCCGGCGATTTCCCTTACCTGGTAATCATCGGGCAGCTTGGCGGCGAAACGCCCGTGCGCGAAACGCTCGGCGCCAAGACGGATCTCCTCAAGCGGCGTATTGATCTTGCGGTATACGTAGGCGCCAACACCGATAATGATCAGAAGCAGTAACAGCAATCCCAGCAGCAGCTTGTTGAAGAGTTCGCTGAGAAGCTGGTTGATGGAGGACAGCGACAGGGCCGTGCGCACCACCCAGCGCGTCTGGCCGAGATCCAGCGGCACCGCGACATAGAGCAGGACGGCCTGCAGGGTTTTGCTGTAGCGGATTTTCGAGCCGGTGTGACCGTTCATGGCCTGAATGATTTCCGGGCGGCCGCGATGGTTCTCCATGACGTGGTAATCGGCATTCGAGTCGCACAATACGACACCCTGATCGTTGATCAGGGTGACGCGGATCGCCGGATCGGTGCGCTGCAGGGCAAGGCAGCGGTCGGTGCGTTCCCCGGGTTTGATGCCCTCCTTCTCGATGTCCTGGGCAATTCCCCGCGCCCGGGCCTCGAGGGTGATTTCCAGCTGATCGATGAAAAAATCCCGAAAACGGTCCGCGACATACCAGGTGATGGTCAGCAGCGCCACGACGGTGATCGCGACCGACAGGCCGTAATACAACCACAGGGAGTGCTTGCGTGGCGTTCCTGCCGTCTTCACTCGAGGAAGCGATAACCGACGCCGCGCACGGTTTCGATATAGCCGGAGTATTCACCCAGCTTCTTGCGCAACCCGGCGATCTGGA
>Ga0210144_1001290_pt1 | contig 10708 bp, 9 predicted proteins | sample Muzzi_PWA_D2_FD_185532 | JGI IMG/M metagenome (GOLD analysis project Ga0210144, IMG submission 185532) | Wetland microbial communities from San Francisco Bay, California, USA, that impact long-term carbon sequestration - Muzzi_PWA_D2 (SPAdes) | ecosystem: Environmental > Aquatic > Marine >...
CGAGGTAATCGATGTCCTTCCAGTTGGTATCGTTGAGCAGCTGCTGCAGGGCCTGGGTGACCATCGGGCCGCGCCAGATCATCGGGGTCTCCTCGTCGATCAGGAAACCGATCGACATGGCCTGCAGGTGGTAGCTGTTCATCGGCTCCAGCGACTTGCCGTCCAGCGATTCGGGCTTGCCCTGCACGCCCAGCATGCGCGGCTGGCTGGGGCCGTAGATGTCGGCGTCGAGGATACCGACGCTGGCACCCTCGGCGGACAGAGCCAGCGCAAGGTTGACTGCGGTGGTGGACTTGCCGACGCCACCCTTGCCGGAGGCCACGGCGATGATGTTCTTGATGCTGTCTATATGCTTGACGCCCTTCTGCGCCGAGTGCGCGGCGATCTTGCTGGAAACATCAATGATCGCGGTACTGATGCCGTCCACCGACTCGACCAGCGTCTTGAGCTTTGCGGTGAGATCATCGTGGTAGCCGGCGGCCGGGAAACCGAGCACGATCTTCACGGTGGCGGTGTCGCCGTCGATGCTGATGTCCTTGACGGACTTGGCCGCGACGAGGTCTTTTTCCAGGTAAGGGTCGATATAGGTCGCCAGCTGGGCTTCAATCTGGTCTTTGCTCACGTCAGCCATGTTTTGCTCCTGGTGCTGAAACCGGTACCCGCCGGCGGCGGGTGAAAATTGACCGCGAATTGTACACGATCCAGGCGCCAACGTGCGTCTTACTCCCCATCCGGGATACCACAAGCGCTACCCGTATATGGCATACTAGCCGGCCAGTCCCCAATGCTTTCATGGATTTAGCACCACCCGCATGAATCAGGCAAACCGTACCATCCTGGTCACCAGTGCACTGCCCTACGCCAACGGGCCGATTCACCTCGGGCATCTGGTCGAGTACATCCAGACCGACATCTGGGTGCGCTTCCAGCGCTCGCGCGGCCACGACTGCGTGTACGTCTGTGCCGACGATGCGCACGGCACGCCGATCATGCTGCGCGCCGACCTGGAAGGCATCAGCCCGGAACAGCTGATCGAGCGCATTGGCGCCGAACACCGCGCCGACTTCGCCGGCTTCCACATCGGCTTCGACAACTACCACAGCACGCACTCGGAGGAGAACCGCACGCTGGCCGAGCGCATCTACCAGGCGCACCACGATGCCGGCCACATCACCACGCGCACCATCACCCAGGCGTTCGATCCCGAGAAGCAGATGTTCCTGCCGGACCGCTTCATCCGCGGCGAGTGCCCGCGCTGCGGCACCGCCGACCAGTACGGCGACAGCTGCGAGGCGTGCGGCGCGACCTACGCGCCGACCGAACTGAAGCATCCGCGCTCGGCCATCTCCGGCGCGACGCCCGTCGAAAGGGACTCGCTGCACTATTTCTTCACGCTGGCGGACTTCGAACCGCAGCTGCGCGCCTGGACGCGGGCCGGTCACCTGCAACCGGAGGTCGCCAACAAGCTGGACGAGTGGTTCCAGGACGGGTTGCGCGAATGGGACATCTCGCGCGATGCGCCCTACTTCGGCTTTCGCATTCCCGATACCGAAGACAAGTATTTCTACGTCTGGCTGGACGCGCCGATCGGCTACATGGCCAGCTTTCGCAACCTGTGCGATCGTACCGGCCGTGACTTCGATGCCATCTGGGGCAAGGAAAGCACGGCCGAGCTGTATCACTTCATCGGCAAGGACATCATCTATTTCCACGCGCTGTTCTGGCCGGCCGTGCTGAGCGGTGCGGGCTTCCGCACCCCGACCGCGATCTTCGCGCACGGCTTCCTGACCGTGGACGGCCAGAAAATGTCCAAGTCGCGCGGCACTTTCATCAAGGCGCGCACCTGGCTCGATCACCTCAACCCGGAATACCTGCGTTACTACTTCGCCGCCAAGCTGGGCAGCGGCGTGGACGACATCGACCTCAACCTGGAAGACTTCGTGGCGCGCGTCAACAGTGACCTGGTCGGCAAGGTGGTCAATATCGCCAGTCGCTGCGCCGGCTTCATCCACAAGCGCTTCGACGGCCGGCTCTCCGCCACCTGCACGGAAGCGGCCCTGTACGCGGATTTCGTCGCCACGGGCGAAGTCATCGCGACACACTTCGAGCGACGCGAATACAGCCAGGCGGTGCGCCGTATCATGGCGCTGGCCGACCGCGCCAACCAGTACATCGACAACCACAAACCGTGGGTGCTGGCGAAACAGCCCGGGCAGGAGCAGGCGGTGCAGGACGTATGCAGCGTCGGGCTCAACCTGTTCCGCGTACTGATGACCTACCTGCAGCCGATCCTGCCGGCCATGGCGGCACAGGTGGAATCCTTCCTCAGGGTGCCGTCCCTGAACTGGAACAGCATCGCCAGCCCGCTTGCCGGGCACAAGATCGATACATTCAGCCCGCTGATGACGCGCGTGGAACAGGAGAAAATAGACGCCATGCTGGAAGATTCAACAGAACACCTGGTCGCGACCGGCACCACCCCGGCCCCGGCCGGTGAACCGATCGCGGAGACCATTGCCTACGACGACTTCGCCAAACTCGACCTGCGCATCGCGCGCATCACGAAAGCAGCGCACGTCGAGGGCGCGGACCGGCTACTGGCCCTGACGCTGGATCTCGGTAGCGAGACACGCACCGTGTTCGCCGGCATCAAGTCGGCCTACGCACCGGAAGACCTGCAAGGCCGGCTGACCGTCATGGTCGCCAACCTGGCCGCGCGCAAGATGAAGTTCGGCGTCTCCGAAGGCATGGTGCTGGCCGCCGGGCCCGGTGGCAAGGAGTTGTTCATCCTGTCCCCGGACAGCGGCGCACAACCAGGAATGCGCGTGAAGTAATATCTATAACTATCTGTATATACTAGAGTAAGCAATATGTCGCACACGCCAGCAGCGCGGATGAAGCGAAGCGAATTCCGGCACCGGGCAGCCCGCCCGCTGCAGGCCATGCGGGCCTGCAGCGGGGCTGGCACGGGAATGTCGCCACATTGTGCAAGGCCCTGGCATGACTGAACTCGCCCTCATCCTGGTCAGCACCATCCTCGTCAACAACTTCGTACTGGTGAAGTTCCTCGGGCTGTGTCCGTTCATGGGTGTATCGCGCAATGTCGACACCGCGTCGGGCATGGCGCTGGCCACGACCTTCGTGCTGACGCTGTCGTCGATTTGCAGCTATCTCGCCAACGAATACCTGCTGGCGCCGCTGGGGCTGGAATACCTGCGCACGATCACCTTCATCCTGGTAATCGCCGCCGTGGTGCAGTTCACCGAGATGGTGGTGCACAAGACCAGCCCGTTGCTGTACAAGGTGCTGGGCATTTTCCTGCCGCTGATCACCACCAACTGCGCCGTCCTCGGCGTGGCATTGCTGAACGTGCAGCAGGAATTCAGCTTCATCGAATCGGCGGTGTACGGCTTCGGTGCCGCCGTCGGTTTCTCGCTGGTGCTGATCCTGTTCTCGTCCATACGCGAGCGTATCGCCGCGGCCGACGTACCGGTGCCGTTCCGCGGCTCGGCAATTGCGCTGATCACCGCCGGACTGATGTCGCTCGCCTTCATGGGCTTCTCCGGCCTGATCAAGGGTTGAAGGACATACGGCCGGCGTCATGCTAACCGCGATCATTGCGCTGGGTGTGCTTGCGATCGTCATCGGTGCGGTGCTGGGCTATGCCGCTATCCGTTTCCACGTCGACAGCGACCCGGTGGTCGACCAGATCGACGCCTTGCTGCCGCAGACCCAGTGCGGGCAGTGCACCTACGCCGGTTGCCGGCCCTACGCCGAGGCCATTGCCGCCGGCGAGGCCGACATCAACCAGTGCCCGCCCGGTGGCGAGGTCACCATCCAGAACCTCGCCGACCTGCTCGGCATCGACCCGAAACCGCTCAACCCGGAACACGGCGAGCACAAGGAAAAGACCGTGGTGCGTATCGACGAAGAGGTGTGCATCGGCTGCACCCTGTGCATACAGGCCTGCCCGGTGGACGCCATACTCGGCGCGCCCAAGCAGATGCACACGGTGATCGTCAGCGAATGCACCGGCTGTAACCTGTGTATCCCGCCCTGCCCGGTCGAATGCATCCATATCGAACCGGTACCGAAGACCCTGCGCGACTGGTCGTGGCCGCTGCCTGCGGAGGCACGCCATGACTGAGGCACCGCACCGTCCGGCCCCGCTCGACCTGTCGTTCTCCCGGCGCTATCGCTTCCACGGTGGACTGCACCTGGAGAATTGCCGCGCAGCGGCCAGCGACCAGCCGATCCTGCCGGCCGGCATCCCGCCGCAGCTGGTGCTGCCGCTGGCCCAGCACATCGGCGAACCGGCCGAATGCCTGGTGACGGTCGGCGAACGGGTGCTGCGCGGAGAATGCATCGCGCAGGCCACCGGCAAGATCAGCGCACCGGTACATGCGCCGACCTCCGGCACCATCGCGGCCATCGAAGCGCGCCCGGTTCCGCATCCCTCCGGACTTCCCGCGCCGTGTGTCGTTATCGACACCGATGGTGCGGATGAGGCCGCAGTAGCAGGTACGCCGGATTACACGCAGCTGGAACCGGAAGCATTACTGGAAGTCCTGCGCGAGTCCGGCATCGTCGGGCTCGGTGGCGCGGGGTTTCCGACCGCGGTAAAGCTGGGTCGGCGCAACCACGTCGAACTGCTGCTGATCAACGGCGCCGAATGCGAACCGTGCATTGCCTGCGATGACGGCCTGATGCGCGAGCGGGCGCAGGATGTCATCGAGGGCGTGCGTATCCTGCGCCACATCGTGCAACCGGCGGCCACCGTCATCGCCGTCGAGGACAACATGCCGGAGGCGGAACAGGCGCTGCACGACGCACTGGTCCGGCTCGGTGAAACCGGAATCCGCGTACTGAATGTACCGGCCATCTACCCCACGGGAGGCGAACGCCAGCTGATCAGGGTGCTGACCGGGCACGAGGTGCCGAGCCAGGGCTTTCCCGCCGACATCGGCATCATCTGCCAGAACGTCGGTACCGCCGCGGCCGCGCATGCCGCCGTCAACCGCCACGAGCCCCTGCTGTCGCGTATAGTCACGGTTACCGGCGACGGGGTCAGGCACGCGCGCAACTTCGAGGTCCTGCTTGGCACACCGCTGGCGCACCTCATCGAGGCAGCTGGCGGCTACACCGAGCAGATCGAACGGCTGCTGATCGGCGGCCCGATGATGGGCTATACCGTATCCACCGAGGCAGTCCCGGTCATCAAGACCACCAACTGCGTGCTGGCCGTGACCGCGCACAGCATGCCCGCCCCGCCACCGGCACAGCCGTGCATCCGCTGCGGCCGCTGCGCCGAGGTGTGTCCGGCCACGCTGCTGCCGCAACAACTGTACTGGCATGCCCGCGCCGGAAACCATGACGCGGCACAGGACTTCGATCTGTTCGACTGCATCGAGTGCGGCTGCTGCGCACACGTCTGCCCCAGCCATATCCCGCTGGTGCAGTATTACCGGCACGCCAAGACCGCGATCTGGGCCGAGGAAATACAGCTCCGCGCCTCAGACATCGCGCGCGAACGGCACGAGGCCAGGCTGGCACGGATCGACCGCATCAAGCAGGAACGCGCAGCGCAACTGGTGCGCAAGAAACAGGCGCTGTCCGACAAGGCAGCAGGAAACGATGCCCGCCAGGGTGCCATCCAGGACGCGCTGGAGCGTGTCCGGCGCAGGAAGGAAAGCGCCGGCATAACGCCGCGCAATACCGACAACCTGACACCGGAACAGCAACAGAAGATTGTCGAGGTCGAACAACGCCGCCGCGACAGGACCAGGCAACAGGACACTGACTGACATGGAATTTCGCCGCTTCAGTTCGCCACACCTGCCGGTCGAGTCCGGCGTGAATACCCTGATGCGCCAGGTACTGTTCGCATTGCTGCCCGGCATAATCTACATGACCTGGCTGTTCGGCTGGGGCGTCCCCGTCAACCTGCTGCTGGCCGCGGCCGGGGCGCTGGCCGGCGAGGCCGTGATGCTGCGCATCCGCGCCCGGCCGGTCGGCACTACCCTGCAAGACGGCAGCGCACTGCTGACCGGTGTATTGCTGGCACTGGCACTGCCGCCACTGGCGCCGTGGTGGATAGCCGTACTCGGCAGCCTGTTTGCCATCGTGGTTGCCAAGCAACTGTACGGCGGACTTGGCCACAACCCGTTCAATCCGGCCATGGCCGGTTATGTCGTGCTGATCATCTCGTTTCCGCTGGAACTGACGATGTGGCCGGCGGCCGGCCAGGCGCCTGACCTGGCCACCACACTGGGGCTGGTGTTCGGAGGCGGACTGCCCGACGGCAGCACGCTCGATGCCATCACCATGGCCACTCCCCTGGACAGCGTGCGCATGGAGCTGAGCCAGGGCAAGGACCTGCCGGCTCTGGCCGCCGGTTCGCTGTTCGGTTACCTCGGCGGCGCCGGCTGGGAATGGCTGAATGCCTGCTACCTGCTGGGCGGCCTGTACCTGCTGCGCGTGCACGCCATCCAGTGGCAGATTCCGGTGGCCATGCTGGCCGGCCTGGCGCTGGCAGCCACGCTGTTCCATCTGTACGACCCGTTGCATTACGTGGCCCCGCAGTTCCACCTGTTCACCGGCGCGTCCATGCTGGGCGCCTTCTTCATCGCCACCGATCCGGTCTCGGCCTGCACCACACCGCGCGGACGCCTCTGGTACGGTCTCGGCATCGGCATCCTCACCTGGATCATTCGCACCTGGGGCGCCTACCCGGAAGGTGTTGGCTTTGCGGTGCTGCTGATGAACCTTGCGGCCCCGACCATCGATCACTACACGCGCCCGCGCGTGTTCGGACACGATAGCGGTCCGGCGCCATGAACTTTCGCCAGATCCTGATCACCGCCGTCCTGCTGCTGATGTTTGCCGGCATCGGCACCGCCATGGTGGCGGCGACCTGGCTGGGCACCCATGAACGCATCGCCGCCAACGAACGTGCCACGCTGCTGCGCAAACTCAGTGAACTGATCGCGCCGGAGCGCTACGACAACGACCTGCTGGATGACATGATCGAAGTGAGCGCGGATCTGCCGGGCAAACAGCCCGCGCAGGTCTACCGTGCGCGCCGGGACGGCCGGCCGGTTGCGCTGGTGATGACGGCCGTGGCGCCGGACGGCTACAGCGGCGCCATCCGCCTGCTGGTCGGCATCAATCACGACGGGGTCCTGTGTGGCGTCCGCGTGGTGGCACATCGCGAAACACCGGGGCTGGGTGACGGCATCGAGGAAGACCGCTCGGACTGGATACGCCAGTTCGATGCACGCTCGCTGGAGAACCCGCCTGTTGAGCGCTGGCGGGTACGCAAGGATGGCGGCGATTTCGACCAGCTCACCGGCGCTACCATCACGCCGCGCGCCGTGGTGCGGGCAGTGAAGGCGGCCCTGCTATACTACCGCGCACACGCAGACGAGCTGTTCGCCATACCCCCGGGAGCGGAGACACCATGAGCGAGGCGTCCTATTCAAAAATCATCAGTGACGGCCTGTGGCTGAACAATCCCGGGCTGGTGCAACTGCTCGGGCTGTGCCCGCTGCTTGCCGTCACCACCAGCGTGGTGAACGGGCTCGGGCTCGGACTGGCCACCACGCTGACGCTGGTGTGCTCGAACGTTACGGTCTCGCTGATCCGCAGGCTGGTGCGCCCGGAAGTGCGCATCCCGGTATTCGTGCTGGTGATTGCCTCGACCGTGACGGTCATTGAACTGTCCATGAACGCATGGCTGCACGAGCTGTACAAGGTTCTCGGCATCTTCATTCCGCTGATCGTCACCAACTGTGCCATTATCGGCCGCGCCGAGTCGTTTGCCTCGCGCAACAGCGTCGACCGTGCCCTGCTCGACGGGCTGGCCATGGGCATCGGCTTCACCTGTGTGCTGGTGACACTCGGCGGCATGCGCGAACTGGTCGGCCAGGGCACGCTGCTGGCGCAGGCGCACCTGATGTTCGGCGCGGCGGCGCGTCACTGGACACTGACACTGATCCCCGATTACCGGGGCTTCCTGCTCGCCATCCTGCCGCCCGGCGCCTTTATCGGGCTCGGACTGCTGATTGCCGGCATGAACACCATCAATGCCCGCCATGCGCGGCGTGCGCGCCTCGTCTCTGCACCTGTCGCACAGCCTGCCAGCGCCAGCTGACGTGAACGCTGCGAAGCGCCGTGAAATATTCGAACGACTGCGCGCCGCCAATCCGCATCCCGCCACCGAACTGCATTACGGCAACGCATTCCAGTTGCTGGTCGCGGTCATGCTGTCGGCGCAATCCACCGACGTCGGCGTCAACAAGGCCACCGCCGCGCTGTTCAGGAAAGTAAAGACTCCTGCCGCCATGCTGAAACTCGGCGAGGCAGGTCTGCGCGAACTTATCAGGACCATCGGCCTGTTCAATACCAAGGCCGCCAACATCATCAGAACCTCTGCGCTGCTGGTCGAGCGGCATGACGGCAGGGTGCCCGAGGATCGCGCGGCACTGGAGGCACTGCCCGGCGTCGGACGCAAGACCGCCAACGTGGTACTGAACACCGCCTTCGGCCAGCCGACCATCGCCGTGGACACACACATTTTCCGTGTCGCCAACCGCACCGGTATCGCACCTGGCAAGACCGTGCTCGAGGTGGAGCGGCGCCTGCTGCGCGTGGTGCCGGACGAATTCAGGGTCGATGCACATCACTGGCTGATCCTGCACGGACGCTATACCTGCGTGGCACGCAAGCCGCGCTGCGGTGCCTGCACGATTTCCGACCTGTGCGAATACAGCGCAAAAACTGCAGATGAATAACCAATGGACCGGAAAAGTGCCGAAATGGACACTTCTGTGATAAATAAGGCACACACAGCATCGAAGCCGCTTGCAATTGCCATGGGCACCGCCTTTGTCACCACCTTGGCCGCCACCGCGCACCGGGACAACGGCTGGCACGCGCTGCCGGAAACGCAACTGCAGGTACCCTGGGAATGGCGCACCGGCCTGATCGAGCAGGCCGTCATCCGCAAACAGCGCGCGCGTGAAATCCTGCAGGAATACGGTGACTACGACTGGCTCACCGGGGCCGGCGGTTTCACCGTGTTGAAGAACGGCATAGAATTCGCCGCCACCTACTTCATCATGCTGCTGGTACTGTTCTTCAGCGGCGCCGGCCGCTGGTTCAGCCTGGATTACTGGATTGCACGGCGCTGGCGTCCTGCCGCCTGAACATCACCGGTCCTGCTGCCTGCCGGGGTATCGCTTCCCCACAATGTTCAGTGATTAATACCTTTGCCGTGTTGTAGAACCTCCGGTCAGCCGGTATGTTGTGCGAAACAACCCGACATAACGGGGGAGCCATGCAAAGCGGCCTGCCACGCCCAGCCGTCATCCTGTTCGTACTTGTCCTGTGCATGTTCCACGGTACGGTGCTGGCAGGCTTCACCGCATTCGAAAGCGGTCACGTACGGCCGCTGGCGATGTCATCGGGTGGCGACCGGCTGTATAGCGTCAACACACCGGATAACCAGCTGGAAATATACGCGGTTTCCGAATTCGGCCTGACACACGAAATCTCCGTACCGGCAGGACTGGAACCCGTCGCCGTCGCACTGCACAACGACAACGAGGCCTGGGTGGTCAATCACCTGTCCGATTCCATCACCATAATCGATCTGTCAGCAAGCCCGCCCCGTATCACGCGCACACTACTGGTCGGCGATGAACCGCGCGACATCGTGTTTGCCGGCCCGGGAGGCAACCGCGCCTTCATCACCACGGCGCACCGCGGCCAGAACTCGCCGTACAACTCGACTGCCATGCCCGCCAATCCCGGTGAACTCACCACACCGGGCATCGGCCGTGCCGATGTCTGGGTGTTCAACGCCACCAACCCCGGCAGCGGCCTGGGCGGCACTCCCGAAACCATCGTCACCCTGTTCGGCGACACACCGCGTCCGCTTGCGGTATCACCCGATGGCAATACCGTCTATGCGGGTGTCTTTCATTCCGGCAACCGCACCACCACCGTTAACGGGGACGCCGTATGTGACGGGGGTGCAGGCGCAGCAAGCTGCACGGTCGACGGGACTACCGCACCAGGTGGTCTGCCGGCGCCCAATGTCGACACTAACAATGTGCCGCAACCGGAGGTCGGCCTGATCGTGAAATACGATGGCAACCACTGGCTTGACGAACTCAACCGGCAGTGGGACGGACTGGTGCGATTCAACCTGCCGGACAGGGACGTGTTCGCCATCGACGCCAGCGCCAACCCGCCGGTCGAGACAGCGTCCTGGAGCGGCGTCGGTACCGTGCTCTACAACATGGCCGTGAATCCGGTCAGTGGCAAGCTGTATGTCGCCAACACCGAGGCCATAAACGAGGTACGCTTCGAAGGCACACGCGCTGCAAACGACAACACCAGCACGGTGCTGGGACACCAGCACGAGACCCGCCTCACCGTCATCGATCCCGCCAGCGACAGCGTGACGTCACGTCATCTGAACAAGCACATCGATTACTCGGTTTCGCCCGCCCCGGCCGGCGTAGCCGACGACAGCCTGGCGCTGCCACGCCAGCTGGTGATTTCGGGTGACGGCGCAACGCTCTACCTGGCTGCCAAGGGCTCGGACAGGATCGGAATCTTTTCAACCGGCGAAATCGAGGATAATTCGTTTGTGCCGGACCACACGGACCAGGTCGCTGTCAGTGGCGGTGGCCCGGCGGGA
>Ga0210144_1001291_pt1 | contig 10703 bp, 9 predicted proteins | sample Muzzi_PWA_D2_FD_185532 | JGI IMG/M metagenome (GOLD analysis project Ga0210144, IMG submission 185532) | Wetland microbial communities from San Francisco Bay, California, USA, that impact long-term carbon sequestration - Muzzi_PWA_D2 (SPAdes) | ecosystem: Environmental > Aquatic > Marine >...
GGCCCAGGCCGGCGCCGGGCCAGCGGCGGGTGCTGGCGGTCTCCACCTGGTAGAAGCGGTCGAAGATCTTCTCCCGCTCGGCGGCCGGGATGCCGGGACCGGTGTCGCGCACCCGGACCTCCACCGTTTCCGCCTCCGCGCCGGTCTCCCGCGCGGGATGTTCGAGGGAGAGCCGCACGGTGCCGCCCTCGGGGGTGAACTTGAAGGCGTTCGACAGCAGGTTGCCCACCACCTTGTCGAGCTGCGTCGGGTCCGCCCAGACCTCCACGGGGTCGCCTGCGTCATCGCCCCTGGGCAGGGCGACGTCGAAGCGCACCCGCTGGCGCTCGGCCAAGGGGGTGAAGCGCTCGCCATGGACGCGCAGGAAGGCGGCCAGGTCGAGGGGGCGGGCCCTGAGCTCCAGCCGGCCGCCTTCGAGGCGGGCCACGTCGAGGAGCTGGTCCACCAGCTCGAGCATCCTCTCGGCGCTCCGCCGGGCGAGGTCGACCTGGCGCGCGACCTCGGGGCCGAGGGCGCCGAAGGCGCCGTCTTCCAGGTCCTGGAGCGGGCCCAGGGTGAGGGTCAAGGGCGTCCGGAACTCGTGGGAGATGTTGACGAACAGGCGAGAGCGCAGGGCCTCCGCCTCGCGCAGCCGCTCGGCGTGGTCGCGGATGGTCGCGGTGCGCTCGGCGATCCGCCGGTCGAGCTCCCGCTCGCGGGCACGCTGGCGCCGGGAGCGGCGGCGGACCGCCACGGTGCCCAGGAGCGCCAGCGCTCCCACGCCCGCGACCCGGAACCACCAGGTCTCCCAGACGAACGGGCGGACCACGATCGTCAGCGAGTCGCCGGTGGTGTTCCACACGCCGTCGCCGGACGCCGCCTGCACCCGGAAGGTGTAGCGCCCCGGCGGCACCTGGGTGTAGAAGGCGGCGCGGCGGGTCGCGGCGTCGACCCACTCCCGCTCGTACCCCTCTAGCCGGTAGCGGAACCGCATCCGCCGCGGCGCCCGGAAGCTCAAGCCCGTGTAGCGGACCTCGAAGCTCCGCTGGGGCGCTTCCAGCACCACCGCGCCGTCTTCAGGTGGAACGGGCGCCACCGGGCTGCCGCCGCTCGCCACCTGCTCCACGTGCACCCGCGGCGGGCGCAGCGCGTGCAAAGCCGTCCGCGGATCGATGATCACCACGCCCGCCTGGGTCGGGAAGAGCAGCCGCCCGTCCCGGGTGCGGATGCCGGCGCCCTGGACGCCGCCGTTCGCCTCCCGGTTGCGCAGGCCGTCGCGCTCGGTGTAGGCGACGGAGGGGACGCGCTCGAGGTCGCCGGCGAGCCATCGGTAGAGGTCGTCGATCCGGACGCGGAAGATTCCCCGATTGCTCGACATCCAGAAGTGGCCGAGGCCACCCTCCAGGATGCGGTGGATGCCGTTGGACCAGAGGCCGTCGTCCTCCTGGAGGACGGCGACGTCCAGGTGGCCCACGGGTCCGTGGGGCGGCACCCGCCGGGGGTCGAGGGCACACAGGCCGAGGTCCTCGGTGCCGATCCAGAGCGTGCCGCGGGCATCCTGGTGGAGGGCCCGCACCAGGTCGCTGGGCAGGCCCTGGGCAGTACCGATCCGGGTCACCTCGCCGAGCCCGCCGCGCTCACCGGGGTCGAGGCCGGAGTCAGAGCCGGGGTCCCGACCAGAGGCCCTACCAGAGTCGAGGCGGAGGACCCCGTCGCCCGCCGTCCCGACCCAGACCGCGCCGTCCCACGTCTCGAGGAGGGTGGTGACCCAGACGCTCCCCACGTCGTCCCGGCGACGCCACCGGGGCATCCCGCCGCCGCTCTCTCGACCCCTGCCCGGGCCGACGCTCTGGTAGAGGCCGTCCCGGGTGCCGGCCAGGAGCGTGCCCTCGCGAGTCTGGGCGATGGCCAGGACGTCCCGCGGTACGACGCCTCCTCCTGCCGCCGCCTCGGGAGCGACGGCGGGCACGAACCGGTCGCTGTCCCAGCGCTCGATCGGCGCGTCCTTGACGCCGACCCAGAGGGTGCCGCCCGCGTCCTGGAAGATCGACTGGACGAGCAGGTTGGCCAGGCCGTCGGCCCGCCCGTAGTGGGTCAGGCTGCCGTCTTGCCAGCGATCGAGGCCCCCCTGGGTGCCGATCCAGATGGCGCCGTCCGCCGTCTGGTGGAGGGGATAGACGTTGTCGTGGACCAGGCCCTCGCGCTTGCCGAGGACGGAGACCCGTGCCGGCCGGAGAGCGTGGAGCCCCTGGGAGTGGGTGGCGAGCCAGATCGTCCCCTCGCTGTCGACGGCGATCGAGGTGAGGTCGTCCTCCAGGCGCAAGACCTCCTCGCCGTCGCGAAACACCGCGTGGCCGTGGATCACCCAGACCGCGCCGTCCGGGTCGCTCACCACGACGCGCCGGCGCGCGGGGAGAGGGCTGTCGGAGTGCGCCACCCGGTGGAGCCCGTCGGCCCCGGGGGACCACCGCAGCAGGTCCCGCCCGGCCGCCAGCCAGAGCGCGCCGGAGGCGTCGGCGTCGACCCGAGAGATGTCTCCCGCGTCGACCACCCTCTCGACAGCCCGCTCGGGCGTGGGTCCTCGCGGGGCACCCTCCGGCGCGGTGGCGCCGGTGGGCGGGCACCGGTCGACTCCCCGGTTGGTGGCGATCCAGATCGACCCGTCCGGCCCTTCGGCAAGGAACATCACCCGGGGGCCGGAGAGGTGCTCCGGACCGATCCGCTCGCTCGAACCGTCGCGCACGACGACGAGCCCGCGCTCCGTGCCGATCCACAGCCGCCCCGCCCGGTCGCGGAGGAGCGCGGTCACCGGGGTGCCGAGACCGCTTCCCTTCCCGGCGATCCAGGGCTCCAGCCGGTCGCCGTGCACCCGGAAGACCCCCGCCGGGCCGCCCGCGAGCATGGTGCCGTCGCGGTCCTCGTACATCACGTCGACCCAGCCGGTCCGCCCGCTCCGGTCATCGGGCGCGACGGCCGGGACGATCGTCGTGAGCTCGCCCGCCCGGCGGCGCACCAGGTCCCCCGTGAGCGTGCGGATCCAGAGGGTGCCGTCCGCCGCCTCGTGGAGGGCCACGATCCGGTTGTTGCGGAGAGCCGGCGTGCGGGCGGTGTTGAAGACCGTGAAACGGACGCCGTCGAAGCGCACCAGGCCGTCGAACGTGGCGATCCAGAGATAGCTGTCACGGGTCTGGATCACCTGGGTCAGGGCGTTGACCGGCAGGCCGTCCTCCACCGTCCACTGCTCGTGGACCAGTCCGGAGGCCACGAACGGGGCCCCACCGCGGTCCGTCGGGTCGGTCCGGTCGGTCCGGTCGGGCGAGGCCGGCAGGGCCGGCAGGGCTGGGGCGGCGAGGAGCGCCAGAGCGAGACCGGCGACGCCTGCCAGCGCCCGCCGGGTCCGTCGCGGCGGGTGGTGGGAGGGTGGGGACGGAGCCTTGGGGGGCATCTCGCGGTCAGGAAAACATTCGACGATGAGAGTGCGCGAGTCTACCGAACCGAAGGGTTCCCACGGTGTCGCCGGTCGCGACGAGCTCCCCCGGCGCGGCGCGACCCTGGTCATCGGTGCCGATCGCGGGTGGCTCCGGGAGCCCGGCACGGGTGCTGGCGTTCCTGCCGCCGCGGCCTCCTCACCGTCCGCACTGAGCGGACGAGTAGACGGCTCGCTGCGGGCTCGCAAACCTCCTGCGGTCTCATTGACACTCCCCAGGACCCTTGTTAGATTCCACAAACCAATAGATTTCAGGGAGATAGCCGGTGGTGAGCGTCGAGCTCGAAGGGGTGATCGCATCATGTGACCACCTCTCGAGTCCACCCATTGTCCCCGGCCACGACCGATGACCAGCGATCCCTGGCAGGATGCGTCGTCCTACGACCGCTTCATGGGGCGGTGGAGCCGGACCCTGGCGCGAAAGCTCGTCGAGTGGCTCGAGGTCCGGCCATCCGCCTCCTGGCTCGAGATCGGCTGTGGGACCGGGTCCCTCACCAGCGCCATCTGCGAGCTCGCGAGCCCGAAATCCGTCCTGGCCTGCGACGTGACGCCGGACTACGTCGACTACTGCCGTGAGCACCTTCACGATCCGGCCTTGACCGTCAGACGAGTGGCCGCGGGACAGATCCCGAAGACAGAGGGCGGTTTCTCGGTCGTCGTCTCCAGCCTGGTCCTCAACTTCCTTCCAGATCCCGTGCAGGCGCTCGTCCAGATGCGCGATGCCACCTCGCCCGAAGGCTGCGTCGCGGCCGCCGTCTGGGACTACGCAGAGGGGATGGAGTTCCTCCGGCTCTTCTGGGACGCCGCTGCCGGTCTCGATCCCTCGGCGAGCAAGCTTCATGAGGGCCACCGCTTCCCGATCTGTCGCCCTGACGCCCTGCGCCGTGCGTTCGAGGCCGCGGGACTGCCCTCACCCCGGGTCGACTCCATCACCATCGCCACCGACTTCGAAAGCTTCGACGACTTCTGGGCGCCGTTCATCGACGGACCGGGCCCGGCGCCGGCCTACGTCGCGGGCCTGAGCGATCCGGCCCGCCGGCGGCTGACAGAGCGCCTTCGCGAGGTCCTCGGGCCAGGAACCCCCATCCACCTCGGGGCCCGCGCGTGGATCGCGAAAGGCCTGCGCGGCAGCGCCTGACCCCGGGTCTCTGCGGGCAACACGCGGTGCGTCCGGACCTCGAAGTACCAGAGCGCCTCCGCCACCTAGGCGAACGCCAGAGTCCGATTCGACGCGCCGTCTAGGCGACGCTCTTCGGTTCGCGTTGACACCCCCAGGACCCCTTGCTAGATTCCAGAAGCCAAGAGATTGCAACGAGATAGCCGACGATGAGCGCCCCAGGGATCAGAGCTAGGCGAACGAAGCCAGGTCGCAAAGGCGATTCAAGCCGCCTGGCGGGCGGTCACTCATTCGTTGAACGTTTACCTCGTAGCAATCGGTATGGTCAAGGATGTTAGGGCCATATAACTCTCGGTGGTGCGGGCGGCTGGCGCCGCCGCACAGTCCAAAGAGCGTTGGGCGGCGGAGATGAAGATGCGGTCAACGCTACTGTGCCTGCTTCTCATTGTCTGGGCTTGTGCAGATCCGTACGAGCCCTCGGCCGTAATGGGGACAGCCGATCCCGCGAGAGGCGACGGGACGGTCAGGTCTCTTTCTGCCAGCTTTTCGAAGGCGGAGCTCGGTCAGCTTTACGAACGGCTGAATGGTTCCGCGTTTCATGAGCGACTGTCTCAGTACACCTGCGGTGATCCAGTTCCGCAGATCGTGTTCACGGTCTCGATCTTCAAGAGAGCCGAGTACCAAGAGCGCCACGTGCTGGTTCAACCCCGCTCGAACCCCTCGCCCTCGGGTCGGGAACGGTGTCTCGTGTTTGGGCTCGGGTATGAAATCGATCGGGCGATGGCCGATCTCGATAAGGGCGAGCCGATCAACGATCACTACCGCGATCCACTAACGGGTAAGGAACTGCCCTCGAGCACGTACGACCGAGAGGTTCCTCGAAAGCCGAGCTGCGACTGCTCGAAGCGTGACCTTGGCGGGGAATGGGTCACCTGGCCATCGTGAGCGCGGCGGCGCCCCAGAACGGTCATGTGATCTGAGGGAATGGCATGTCTTCGAAGGCAGATGATCCAAAGGGATCTCAAGCAGCATCCTCTCGCCATTGGATCAATTTAGTTGTAGTGTATCTCTCCATCCCACTGGTTCTCTTTGTGTGCGGGGGGAATTTCGGTTGGTGGCAGGCGTGGGGCTATTCTCTGCTGATTGTCGCCGCCGGCCTCGGAGGGCGCATTTGGGCGGAACGGCGGCATCCGGGGTTGTTGGCCGAACGACAAAGTATGGAGAAGGCCCAAAGTGCGAAAGCATGGGACAAAGTACTCGCGCCGTTGATGGCGCTGAGTGTGAGCTTCCCGCTGGTCATTGTGGCCGGGCTGGATCATCGCTTTGGCTGGTCACCCGTATTCCCGTTGTGGCTCATCGTGCTCGGCTTCCTCTTGATCTCGCTCGGATACGTTTTCGCCGCGTGGGCATTGATAGAGAACCGCTTCTTCTCCAGCGTGGTGCGTATTCAGGTGGATCGAGGGCATGTGGTGTGTGACAGTGGCCCCTACCGGATGGTGCGGCACCCGGGCTATGCTGGAAGTCTGTTGGCACTCCCGGGCATGGTTCTGGCCCTGGGCTCGATGTGGACACTTGTTCCGGCGGCAGTGGCGCTCATCATCACAGTGATGAGAACGATGCTGGAAGACCAGGCTCTACAGGACGAGCTGCCGGGCTATCGCGACTATGCGCGACGCGTGCGATATCGGTTGGTTCCGGGGATTTACTGAAGGGGCTCATCCGTGCGAAAAGCTGCCGAGGGATGCGGGTGACGACCCACGAAGCTGAAGGTGAAGGTTGATGTCAGATGCGGATGGTCCAACGTACCCGTTCGGATATGGTGACGAAGAGCTGGAGCGACTCGGGGAGCAACACCGCTTCTGGGAGGAGGAGAATGAGCGGCTGCTGAGCCGAGCGGGGTTCGGCGAGGGCGACACGGTGGTTGATCTGGGCTGCGGGCCGGGCTTCACGACGCTGGATCTGGCGCGGAGAGTCGGGCCGATGGGCCAGATCATCGCCGTTGATCGGGATGGCGAGAGATCGATTCCCCGGTTGCGGGAAGCAGCAACCGCGGCCGGCTTCGGAAACGTGGAGACGCGGGTAGCCGACCTCGAGCACTTCGATCTCCCTTCCGAGAGTGTCGACGGTGTGTATGGCCGGTGGGTGCTCATGTACCTGCCGGAGCGGGAGGCGAAGGCGCTGGCAGCTCGAATCGCGAGCTGGCTTCGGCCGGGCGGCGCGTGCGCCCTGGCCGAGTTCTGCAACTACCGTTACATCAGTATCTATCCGCCCATCGAGAGCTTCGGGCTTGTCGTAGAAGCGCTGATGCGGGCTGCGGCAGGGGAACATGGTGGCAACCCCGAGATCGGGTGCGCTCTTCCCGGGGTGCTCGACGGGGCGGGACTCGACGTCGAGCTTGGCGTGGCCACGAAGGCGATACGACCCGGGACGCTGGAGTGGCGCTGGCCCGATACGCTGTTCAGGCAAATCGTGAAGAAGCTCTGCGACAAGGGCGAGTTGGCCGGCGAGATCCTGGATGATTTCCTCGCCGAGTGGAATGAGCGGTCTCGGGACCCATCGACGATCTTCTTCTCCTCCCCGGTGTTGGAAGTGGTCGGTCGGCGGCCAGGAGGATCGCCCTGACAATCGGTTGGCTTCGGGTGGCATGTTCCGCACCGTCGGTTGCATCCGCGGGAAGGGGCACGACGCCCTGGCACGCCCCTGGCCCCACGCCGGGCGACCTCCGCCAGCGGATCGCCGCGGCTCACCCCTTCGAGCGCCTTGCGGAACCGCACGACGCGGGCGAGAGCTCCGTCGACACACTGTGCCCCCGCTGTCCGATCTGCGGTCTTCTGCTGGTCGTGGCCGCCGCCAGAGACGAGCGCTCCGGGGCGGCACTGAACCAACCGGTTGGAGACGGACGCGGCCAGCCCTGCGGTCCGCTCACCTCGGCGTAGACTCGCCGCCATGGGACTCTTGACCTTCAGCATCAACGTCACCCTCGACGGTTGCGTCGACCACCGTGAGGGAATCGCCGATGACGAGACCCATGCTTTCTTCACCCGCCTCATGGACGAGGCCGGGGCGATGCTCTGGGGCCGCGTCACCTACGAGATGATGGAGAGCTACTGGCCGGCCGTCGCCTGTGGCGACGAGGAGGCGCCGCCAGCGATGCGCGAGTGGGCGGTCAAGTTGGAGGCCAAGCCGAAGTACGTGGTGTCGTCGACGCGAAGGGACTTCCCGTGGACCAACAGCCACCACATCGCCGGCGACCTGCGCACGGGCGTACAGAAGCTGAAGGACGCGACCCTGGCCGGCGTGCTCCTCGGTAGCGGCAAGCTCGCGACCGAGCTGGATCGGCTGGACCTGATCGACGAATACAAGTTCCTCGTCCACCCCAGGATCGCCGGCCATGGCCCGACCCTTTACCAGGGCGGGCTGCCCGGCACGCGGCGGCTCGAGCTGATCTCGGCGAAGCCGCTCCGCAGCGGCGCGGTGGCCATGCACTACCGACGCGCGCGCGGCTGACAGCCGGCTGCAGCGGACCTGGCGCCTGGGTGACGGATCGCCCGGGGTTGGCTCGCGCTGCCACCCGCCGCGTCCACTGAGCTGGTCGCACCCAGCGCGCTGGAAAGGTAAGGGACATGAGCGACGAAGTTCGACTCCGGGACGTCGAGCCCGGCGACCTCCCGATCTTCTACGAGCACCAGCTCGACGCCGACGCGACGCGCATGGCCGCATTTCCCGCTCGCGACCGGGCAGCCTTCGACGCCCATTGGGCGACGAATATCCTCGGCAACCCGGAGGCGCTCATGCAGACGATCCTCGCCGACGGCCAGGTCGCGGGCAACATCGGGAGCTGGCGCCAGGACGGGGTCCGCCTCGTCGGCTACTGGATCGGCAAGGAGCATTGGGGCAAGGGGGTCGCGACCCGTGCGCTCGCCTCTCTCCTGCACCTGGTGACCGCGCGCCCCCTCTACGCGCACGTGGCCAGGCACAACGTCGGCTCGATCCGCGTCCTGGAGAAGTGCGGCTTCCGCCGCGAGCGCGAGGAGAGCGTCGAGCTCTCCGGCGAAGGCGTCGCCGAGCTCGTGATGGTCCTGCGCTGAGGGTTCCGCCGCGCCTCGTGCCGTCACGCCATCCTTTGCAGGACCTCCCCTCGGGCGGGTGGCCGGCGAGGGGCTCGGGCCGGTCGAGCGGATCGATGAGGCAAACGCTGTAGACTGGCCTGGAGGCGTCATGGACCATCGACCACCAGAGCGAGACTGGAAGGTCTTCCGGGAGGTTCGGAAGCTCGCCCTCGAGCGCCTGTGTGACCGAGTGCTCGAGGAGGCGACGGCGGTCATCGAGGATACTTCCAAGACGAGCCACGAACGGTTCCTGGGTCTCTTCGACGTGCTCGGGGAGCGCAATCAAGAGGTCGCACGGGGCTTCGACGACCCGAAGCGATCCACCATGATCTTCCAGCTTGCCTTCATTCAGCTCCTCGGGCTTCTCGAGCCCGAGGAGCTGGCCCGGTTTTCGGAAAGCACCCGCGACACGCTCGAGACTCTTGCGCAGCTCCGGTAGAGGGCACGCCGTGCGTCGCGGTCTCCCCGGCCTTTGGGTCGCTGATGACTGAGCGGGACCTCATCGGTTACGGCGGCCGGCCGCCCCATCCGCGGTGGCCGGGGGAGGCGCGCGTCGCGGTGCAGTTCGTGCTCAACGTCGAGGAGGGCGGGGAACGGACGGTGCTCGAGGGCGATGCCGAGTCGGAGAGCTACCTCCACGAGCTGCCGGGCCGGCCGGCGCGCACCGGCGAGCGGGACCTGAGCGTCGAGGGGATGTACGAGTACGGGGCGCGGGTGGGGGTGTGGCGCATCCTGGAGCTCTTCCGGCAGCGCGACCTGCCGCTGACCGCGTTCGCCGTCGGCCGGGCGCTGGAGCTCACTCCGGGGATCGGGCAAGCGCTCGGCGCCGCCGGCCACGAGGTCGCCGGGCACGGCTACCGCTGGGTGGACTACCGCGACGCCCCCGAAGAGGAAGAGCGGCGCCACATCCGCCGGACCGTCGAGGTCATCGAGCGCACCTGCGGCCAGCGCCCCGTCGGCTGGTACACGGGGCGGGTCAGCCGGAACACCCGCCGACTGATCCGGGAGGAGGGCGGCTTCCTCTACAGCTCGGACGCCTACAACGACGACCTTCCGTACTGGCTGGACGGCACGCCGCCGCACCTGGTGATCCCCTACACCCTGGTCACCAACGACGCCCGCTACCTGCTGCCCAACGGGTTCTCGTCCGGCGAGGACTTTCTCAGGACGCTCAAGGACGCCTTCGACGTCCTGTGGCAGGAGGGCGAGCGGAGCCCGAAGATGATGAGCGTCGGACTGCACGGCCGGATCAGCGGCCATCCGGCGCGGGCGATGGCCCTGGCGCGCTTCCTCGATCACGTCGAGTCCCACGACGCGGTGTGGATCTGCCGCCGGGACGAGATCGCCCGGCATTGGATGGCCGAGCATCCAGGCCCACACGCCGGCGGGAAAGCGTGATGCCGGAGCTTCCACGGCTGGAGACGGAGCGACTCGTCCTGCGGGTGCCGACGCCGGGGGACGCGGAGGAGATGGCGGCGTTCGTGTCGCGCAACCGGGAGCACTTCGCGCCGTGGGAGCCGGCTCGCGGAGACGACTACTTCACAGTCGGCACTTGGCGCGCGACACTCCAGCGCATGGTCGACGGAGTCCGAAGCGGAACCCTGCTCCAGCTCGTCCTGTGTCCGAAGGCGCCCGGTGGCCCGGGGATCGTCGGGCAGTGCAGGTTGAGCGAGATCGTCCGCGGCCCGTTCCAGGCGGCCTATCTCGGGTTCGGCCTGGATCGGGATGCGGTGGGGCAGGGGTTGATGACCGAAGCGCTGCGGGCGGCGATCGAGCACGCGTTCTCCGAGCTCGGTCTCCACCGGATCATGGCCAACTACATGCCGGCCAACGTCCGGAGCGCGGCTGTGCTCGAGCGCCTCGGGTTCGTGCGCGAAGGGTTCGCTCGGGACTACCTCTTCCTCGCGGGTGCGTGGCGGGACCACGTGCTGACGGCGCTGACCAATGAGCGGTGGTCGAGCCGCGGGCCGCGATGACCGCGCACCCTTCCCTCGCCCGCCTGGACCATCGC
>Ga0210144_1001293_pt1 | contig 10692 bp, 16 predicted proteins | sample Muzzi_PWA_D2_FD_185532 | JGI IMG/M metagenome (GOLD analysis project Ga0210144, IMG submission 185532) | Wetland microbial communities from San Francisco Bay, California, USA, that impact long-term carbon sequestration - Muzzi_PWA_D2 (SPAdes) | ecosystem: Environmental > Aquatic > Marine >...
CCGAGAACCCGCCGTGCCCGGCCTGCGGCGAGCCGCTGTTCGGCTGGATCGACGCACGCCCCGGCCTCGCCGGGCCGGTCAGCCGCTGCGAGAGTTGCGGGCTCGGCGCGGTCGGCGGACCGCGCAGCGCAGAGGCGGCGCTGCGCGAGCTGGACCGCCTCGCCGTCGCTGGGCGCCTGAGGATCGTCAACCGCGGCGGCCTCTCCGCCTCGATCGGCGGCGCCGGCTGGGCCGGGCTGGAGCCGGGTGCTCGCTACCTGTTCACGGTCGAGGCGGTGCGCCGCCTCGTAGCCCGGCGCGACCAGGTCGTGAAGAACGTTCGCTGGTCGCCGGGGGCGGGTATCGCGACGATATGGCAGACGCTGCTGAACAGCGCGACGTTCGGCCACAACGTCGCGGTCGGCTCATCCGTCCGGGCGGAGAAGGCATGGCAGCGGCGGATCGACTGGCTGACGGTCGCCGTCCTGGCCATTCCCGCGTTCCTCGTGGCCCTGCCGCTCGAGCTGGTCGGCGCCGCCCTGCGCCGCAGCAGCGCGGTCTCGCTCGATCTCGAACTGCTCTGACGCGGTTCGCGGCAGCATTGTCCCCCCTCCAGGGGGCACAACCCTCCCGCGAGCTAGGCGAGCCCTTCGCGGGCCTCGCGCACCAGGGTGACCGCCTCGGGGAAGAGGACGCGGATCGCGTCGCGAACCTGCATCGCCTGCTCGTCGCTGCTGCCCGTCAGGTCGAGCCGTTCGATCGAGGCGACGGTCAGCTCCACCGCGAGGCGGATCGCGTTGTCGGCCCAGGCGACCCGCTGCGAGGACTGCATCTGCTCGGAAAGCTCCTCCATGCGGGCGCGGAACTCCTCCGGGTCTCCGAACAAGTTGAAACCGCCGCCCTCCATTGCGGGACATGTTCGCAGACCGGGTGGGTGACGGCGCGAACTGTTTGCATTTGGCGCGCCATGGGAGCGCCGCGCCAACCTAGCGTGAGTCCGATGCGGAACTTGGCCTGGAAATCGAGGTCGGCGGAGGGCCGTCGCAAGGGCGAACGGGGCTCGGCGACGGTCGAGCAAGCGGGCCTGGCGGCGCTGGTCGCGCTACTGCTGCTCGTCGCGATCGCCGCCGTCGCGGCGGAAGGCGAGATCGACCCGGGCCGGAGCCTGGCCGGAACGATCGCGCGGCGCCTTGCCTGCGCGCCGCGCCTCCCCGACGCCTGCCGCCACCACCCGCTGGTGCCCGCCTACGGCTGGCCGCTGGCCCGTCTCGTCCGGGCCCTGGCGCCGGCGCCCTCCACCCGTCCCGGCTCCTCCGGCCTGCCGCTCGTGCCGGTCGACTTCCGCCGCTGCCGGCGGCCGAGCTGCGCCGTACCGCGGCCGGGCGCCGCCGGGGCGCACCTGACCACCGCGGGTCGGCGCACCACCGCCTTCACCGCGGTCCTCGATCGGCGCCGCTCGCTCGGCTGGGTCGAGCTGACCTATTGGCTCTACCGCCCCGGCCTCGGCTGGGAGCGAGTGGCCCGCCGCGCCGATCAGGCCCAGGTCGAGGCGGCGAGCCACGTCCGCGTGCTGCTCGAGGACGACCCGAACCTCGTCCCGCTGGAGACTCTGCCCGGCCGCGACCAGTACGACTTCCCGCCGGGCGAGGAACCGCCCTGGCGCTGGCGCGTCAAGAGCCGCTACCCAGGCTGGTCGAGCTGATCCCTGGCTATTCCGAAGTGAAGATAGATGGAACGGTTCTTTTTGACACCCGCTCGCCGAGCTGGAAGGATGACCCTCGCAAGGGGGGGCGCTACTGGCCCCCGTCTTGTCCACAGGGAAGGAGCTGGAAGATGGCTTCACGCTGGAGGCCCACTCTGTTCTTGGCGTTGGTCGCCGTGCTGGCGTTGGCGGCGACGAGCGATGCCCGCACGCTCAAGGTGTCGCGCGCGGCCAAGGCCGACAAGCCCTACGCGAAGGGCCTCTGCGCGGCGATCAACGAAAAAGGGGGAGGAAGAGAAGGGGGATACTGCGTGGCGTTCCGCCCCGGCAGCTGCCACCGACGCTCGTCTCACAGCGTACGCTGCAGCATCTTCCTGACGCTGGAATTCGAAGACGGGTCGCGGGGCAGCTGTCGCGACCTGGTCGAATGGTACGTCCGCGGCCGCAGCCCTCGCCTCCACCGCCGCTACCTGGGCCCCCAAGAATGCTCGGGGTTCCCCTCGGAAACGCAAGAACCTCCCTACTGACCCGAGGTGCGGCTCTAGGTCGCCAGACAGGGACGCGAGCAGCCACGCGGGAAGCCGCTACCCCGGCTGGTCGAGCTGACTGACGGCTCCGGGCGCCGTCAGGATCTCGTCAGTGGCCGATTCGCTGTCGCGATCCCGTTCGGCCTGCTTGATCAGGCCGCGCCAGTCGGTGGTGCGGAAGACCAGCAGGATCGCGACGAAGCCGAGGACGACCGACCAGGCCGCCATCGCGATCTGCGTCCCGACCGAGAAGGAGAGCGCCGCCGAACGCGAGGGCCCGGGCAGGGTCGCGACCAGCAGCGCCTGCTGGGCGCCGGCGCCGCCCGGCGTGAAGGGAATCACGTTGGCGATCGCCTGCACGCTCATCACCAACATCACGCTGCCGACCGAGCCGCCGATCCGGAACGCCTCGAGGAAGAACCAGAAGGCGGCGAAGCGGAACAGCCAGCCGACCCCCTGCCAGGCGGCCACCTGACGCAGGTAGCGACGCGGCCGGGCGAGGATGACGACGCCCTGTCTGACCCGCTCCCAGAAGCGGCGCACATGATGGGCGAGCAGCGCAACGGCGACGGCGATCGCCAGCAGCAGGGCCGCCGTGACGATCAGGAACGTCTGCGGGTGGGCGGCCCAGAAGGAGATCTCGAAGGCGGGCAGGTCGGGCAGGCTTGGGGGCCGGGGCAGCAGGCCCCGGGAGACCGCGTAGAGGAGAACCAGCAGCCCCACCGTCGTGTCGAAGACCGTCTGCACCAGGAAGGAGGAGGTGACCGCCGGGTAGGAGGAGCCGGGTATCTGGCGCTTCACCAGGAAGACTTTGGTCACGTCGCCGGCCCGCGCCGGGACGACCGCGTTGATCCCCGCCCCAGCCAGGTAGGCGGCGGAGAGCTGCAGGAAGGAGATGCGGACGCCCGGGTAGGCGGCGCGCAGGACGTTGCGCCAGGCCCAGGCACGGGCGAGCTGCATCGCCGCCAGGCAGGCGAGCGCGAGGACGAAGGGGGTCCAGCGGATCGCCGAGAGGTTGGCGAAGAACTGCGCCGCCGCGTTGGCGAAGGATTCGGCGCTCGACGCGAAGTCGGCAATGGGCATCACAGCTACACTAGCCCGCTCGTGTCACCGCCCCAGACGCCCGGAACCGCCCCCAAGGCGCGCCCCGATCCCGCCGACGAGGCGATGTGCGCGCGTGCCCGCGAGCGCTTCACCGGCGACCGCAGCAGCCGCCTGCGGCGCCGCCGCAAGCGCCACGCCGCGCTGCCCAACCTGATCATCGTCGGCGGCCTGAAGTGCGGCACGACGAGCATCCACCACTACCTCGGCCTGCATCCGGAGGTCCAGATGTCGAAGCCGAAGGAGCTGAACTTCTTCGTCGAGGAGCTGAACTGGGATCTCGGCCTCGACTGGTACGCAAGCCGCTTCGACGGCCGCTTCGCGGCGCGCGGCGAGTCATCGCCTCACTACACCAACCTACCCCGCTTCGAGGGCGTCCCGGAGCGGATCAGGGCGCACTGCCCCGATGCGCGCCTGATCTACATGGTGCGCGACCCGATCAAGCGCATCCTCTCCCACTGGGTGCACGCGACCGGCGCCGGCTACGAGACCCGCGAGCTCGTCCCGATCCTCTCGGAGCCCGACTCCTCCTACATCCACCGCTCGCTGTACTGGATGCAGCTCCAGCCCTATCTGGAGCAGTTCGACCGCGCGCAGGTCGAGGTGATCGCCCAGGAGGAGCTGCAGGGGGAGCGCGAAGAGACGATGCGCCGGGCGTTCGCCTTCGCCGGCGTCGACGAGAGCTTCACCTCGGAGCAGTTCGACCGCGAGTGGGAGAAGTCGAGCGCCAAGCAGGGTGACAAATACCAGGTGATGGAGAAGCTGGTCAAACTGCCGGGCCTGCGCTCCTTCGACCGCAACTTCGACCGTCTGCCGGAGTCGTTGCGCTGGGTGGTCGAGAAGGTGGTCCACGACCCGGAGAAGCCGCCGGCGCCGAAGCCGCAGCTCCCCGACGACCTGTTCGAGACGCTGCGCGGCCGCTTCGGCGAGGACGTCCGGGCCCTGCAGGAGTTCGCCGGCCACGAGTTCGCCGGCTGGCACGACTACTCGTAGCGCGCGGTAGACATTTGAACCGTCATGCGGCTCAAATGTCTACCGCACTATTAGGCTCCGCCGAGTGAGACGCCTCCTCCCCGAGCCGGCTGAGACCACGGTCGAGGAGCAGCTCGACGGCTACCGGCCGTGGGAGCATCCCGCTGACGATCGCCCCTTCGTCGCGGTCAACTTCGCCGCGACGGTCGACGGGCGGGCGGCGATCGGGGGGGTGTCGGGACCGATCGGCTCGGCGGCCGACACGGCGATGCTGGCCGGCCTGCGAACGCGCTTCGACGCGGTGATGATCGGCGGCGGGACGATGCGGGCCGAGCGCTACGGGCGCCTCGTCCCGAGCCAGGAGCGGCGGGAACGGCGCGGGCGGATCGGCCTCCCCGACGATCCGCTGATGGCGATCGTCAGCGGCCGCCTCGATCTGCCCTGGGACGCGCCGCTGTTCGGCGAAGGCGGCCGGGTGCTGGTCTTCGCCGCATCGGAGGCCGAGCCTCCCGAGACCGCGGCCTCGCTGCGGGTCGTGCGCCACGCGGGGGCGGTCGACCTCGCCGCGGCGCTGCGTCACCTGCGCCGCGAGGAGGGCGTCCGGGCGCTGCTCTGCGAGGGCGGCCCGCGCCTGCACGCCGAGCTGCAGGCAGGCGGCCTGGTCGACGACCTCTTCCTGACGATCGCCCCGCGACTGAGCGGCGGCGTGGGGCCCCGGATCGTCGAGGGCGAGCTGCCGCGCATCGAGCAGCTCGAGCTGGCCTGGCTGCTGGAGGAGGGCGGCGAGCTGTTCGCCCGCTACCGGCTGCTCCGGGCGGCGGCGCGCTAGCGTTCGGCCCCAGCCGGCCCCGAAGAGAGGAACGCTGCGATGGATTTCAAGCCCAGCCCCCAGGTCGAGACCCTGCGCGAGCGCGTCCTCGACTTCATGGACGAGCAGGTCTTCCCGCAGGAGCGGGAGATCATGGAGGCGCTCGACGCCGAGGTCGGTCCGGGCGTGCCCTACCCGGGAATCCTGGTCGAGGTCCGCGAGCGAGCCAGGTCGGAGGGGCTGTGGAACCTGTTCATGCCCGACGAGCGCTTCGGCCCCGGCCTGAGCAACTGGGAGTATGGGCTGCTCTGCGAGGAGATGGGGCGCAGCCCTGCGGCGGCGCCGATCGCCTTCAACTGCGCCGCGCCGGACACCGGCAACATGGAGATCCTCGCCGAGCACGGGACCGAGGAGCAGCGCGAGCGCTGGCTGGAGCCGCTGCTCGAGGGCAGGATCCGCTCCTGCTTCTCGATGACCGAGCCCGACGTCTCCGGCTCCGATCCGACCCTGCTGCAGGCGCGTGCGGTGCGCGACGGCGAGGAGTGGGTGATCGACGGCCACAAGTGGTTCACCTCGGGCGCGGTCGGCGCCGAGCTGGCGATCGCGATGGTCGTCACCGACCCCGACGCCCACCCCTACGCGCGCGCCTCGATGATCTGCGTGCCGACCGACAACGCCGGCTTCGAGCTGGTGCGGCCGATCCCGGTGATGGGCCACGACGGCGGCCCCGGCCACTGCGAGATCCGCTACGAGGAGTGCCGGGTGCCGGCCGCCAACCTGCTCGGCGAGCAGGGGGCGGGCTTCGCGATCGCCCAGGACCGGCTCGGCCCGGGCCGCATCCACCACTGCATGCGCGCGATCGGCACGGCCGAGCGCGCGCACGAGATGATGTGCCGCCGCGCCAACCAGCGCCAGGCGTTCGGCGGGCCGCTGGGGGAGAAGCAGTTCGTGCAGGAGGCGATCGCCTCCTCGCGGATGGAAATCGACCAGGCGCGGCTGCTCACCATGTACGCGGCGTGGAAGATGGACACCGAGGGAAAGCGCGCCGCCCGCCAGGCGATCTCGGCGATCAAGGTCGTCGCCGCCAACATGGTGATGGAGGTGCTCGACCGGGCGATCCAGGTCCACGGCTCGCTGGGGATGACCGACGACACCCCGCTCGCCGCCCTCTGGCGCTTCAGCCGCATGCTGCGCCTCGCCGACGGCCCCGACGAGGTCCACAAGATGGTCCTCGCCCGCCGCGAGCTGAACCGCTGGGCGAAGCGCGCCGAGGCCGAGGCGGAAGGAAGCCTCGAGCCCCGCCACGCGCCGCGCCCGATCTGACCAGGGAGTTGATACCTTATGAGGTATCATGAATACGGATATGGAGGAATCGCCGCGGGCTCTCCTTCGCAAGGCGCGCCTGGCAGCCGGGCTTTCCCAGCGTGACCTGGCGCGGCGGGCGCGGACGTCGCAGCCGGCGATCGCCCGCTACGAGCGCGGCGTCGCGACGCCGTCATGGGAGACCCTGCAGCGACTTGTCGCGACCTGCGGCCGCCGGCTGACGATCGGCAGCGACGTCGCACCCGACCCGCACGACGTCCAGCTCGCGGAGACCCTGCTCACGCGGACGCCGCTGGAGCGGCTGCGGGCCCTGCACCGCTACGCACGGCTGTATGCGCTTCCTGCGCGGGAGACGCAATGACCGGGCTCGACCCGGAGAAGCTTCTCAGGACCCTGGTCGACCACGAAGTCGAGTTCGTCGTGATCGGGGCCGTGGCGGCGTGGCTACAGGGAAATCCCTCGGTGACGCTCGACCTGGACGTGATGCCGCGGCGAGATCTCGACAACGCCGATCGCCTCGCCGCGGCGCTCAACGCCCTGTCCGTCCGGCCGCGGGGCGAGGACACTGCGACCGAGCTGGAGGGCGCCGACTTCCTGGGTTGGAAGATGCAGAGCTTCGACACCGACGTCGGACCGATCGACATCGTCCCAAGTGCCGCCGCGATCGGTGGCTTCGAGGACGTCGCCACGATTGAGCTGGCGCTCGGAGACCTCTCCGTGCGCACGATCACGATCGACGAGGTGATCGCCTCGAAGGAGACGCTCGGCCGGCCCAAGGACACCGCCGCCCTCCCAGTCCTATACGCCACCCGCGAGGCGATTCGCCGGAGGAGACGCTAGCGGAAGGGCCGGGGCTTTCGCCCAGTTGGACTGTGCATGTATGCGCATAGATGCTAAGGTATGCGCATGTTGAATCGACGCCTTCAGGTGCTGGTCGACGACGAGCGCTTCGAGCTGCTGACGCGGGAATCGGAGCGGATCGGAGCGCCAGTCGGCGAGCTGGTGCGACGGGCGATCGACCACGAATTCCCGCGCGCCGGCGGGCGCGCCCAGCGCCGGCAGGCAGGTGAGGAACTGCTGACGATGCCTCCCCCGCCCGGGGATGGACCCGAGCCCGACTGGGAGGATCAAAAACGGGAGATCCTCGACGCTCCGATGCGCGCATGGCCGGGCGCGTGAGGCGCTTCCTCTACGACACGTCGATCTTCGTCTACGCGCTCGGCCGCGACCACCCCTGCCGGGAGCCGTGCCGCGAGATCGTGCGCAAGGCAGCGGCCGGCGACCTGCAGGGCGAGGCGAGCGCGGACCTGCTCCAGGAGCTGGCGCAGCAGCGGGCGAGGCGCACCGGCGACCGCGCCGACGCGGCGAAGGCCGCCCGCAACGTCGCCAAGCTCGCCTGGTGGCACCCGCTCGAGCTCGACGACGTCCAGCGCGGAATCGACCTGTTCGAGACGCACGAGGGCCTCGGCCCCCGCGACGCCGTCTCCGCCGCGCTGGCGATCAACCGCGGGATCAACGCCATTCTCGCCACCGACCGAGCCTTCGACGAAGTCGCCGGCCTGGAGCGAATCGACCCAGCCGACGAGCGGGCCGTAGCGGCGCTGGGCGGCTGAGCGGCACACTTGCCCCCGGCTTCCCACCCAGCGGGACGTCATAGCTAGAAATCTAGCTAGATTCTGATAATCTGCGCCAATGGCCCGGGTCGGCATGCACGAAGCCAAGACCAACCTCTCCAAGCTCGTCGAGCGCGTTGAAGGCGGCGAGGAGATCGTGATCACGCGGCGGGGCGAGCCGACGGTGCGCCTGGTCGCGGAGCGGCGCGGCGACGGGTTTACCTCGCTGGCCGGCGCCTGGCGGGGGCAGGTCAGGATCGCCGAGGACTTCGACGAACTGCCCGCGGACCTCGCCGAGTCGCTCGGCATGCGGCCCTGACGCTGCTGCTCGACACCCACGTCGTCCTCTGGTGGATGGCGGGCGAGCAGGAGCGCATCGGCGAGCAGGCGATCGAAGCGATCCAGGCGAAAGACAGCCGGGTCGTCGTCAGCGCGGTCGTCGTCTGGGAGGTGGCAATCAAGCGGCGACTCGGCAAGCTGGAGGCGCCCGCCGATCTGCTCGACCGGCTCGAACGGGCGAGAGTCGACCTGCTGCCGATCACCGCGCGCCACGGCGACAGAGTCGGAACCCTGCCCATGCGCCACCGCGACCCCTTCGACCGCCTGCTCATCGCTCAGGCCGAAGTCGAGGGCTTCGCCCTAGCCACAGCCGATGCCGAGCTGGGCAACTACGGAATCGTCGTCGTCTGGTGATCGATCCGCCTTCGGGCGCGAAAGATGCCCACAAGGTGCCCCGCGCCCGATCCGATCTACGCCGAGCCCGATCTGCAGCAGCTCCGCTATCCCATATGCCGATCCGGACACACGAGTAATGTAATCTGGACACATGAGCCGCGGACTTGCGGATACCGCCTCAACACTGGGCTGCGACGAGCGCACTCTCCGCCGCTACGCCGACCAGGGCCTCCTGCGCGGAGAGCGGCGGGCACGGCGCGAACTGCGCCTGCCGTACGGCGAGGAGCTCTACCTACGGCGGCATTGGGAGCTCCTGAGCGGACTTCGCCGCGCACTGCGCACCGAGCACAGCGTTCGCCTCGCCGTGCTGTTCGGGTCCACCGCCACCGGGGAGGATCGCCCCGAGTCCGATGTCGATCTGCTGATAGAGCACTCCACCGGAGACCTCGAACAGGTGGCCGAGCTTCGGCGCCGCCTTCAGGCCCGGATCGGCAAACAGATCCACATCGCCCTTCTCGAGGACGCCGAGCGATCCCCCATGCTGCTCGCCGACATCCTGAGCAAAGGCCGAGTAATCGTCGATCGAGACAGCACCTGGTGCCGGCTCGAGCGCAGGCGGCGGCGGATCCTGCGCAGCGCGTCTGAAGAAGAGCAGGCGAACCGCGCGGCTGCCCGGCAGGCGGTCGCCGCGGCCCGAACGAGGCTCGCCACCTGATGGAGGCGGAGGCAAGCGGGGGTGCTGGGTCTGCCGGGCGAACCAGAGGCCAGAAACGCCTCGACCACATCCTCGAGCGAATCCCGGTCGCCCGCGAGCAGCTCCTGGCAGCGATCGACGACCTCGCTCCGAGCTTCAGCGTCAGCGCTATACAGGGGGCGGCGCAGTCCGGCGACCCGCGCGAGCGAAACAAGGTCGCCGTTATCGAGCGCGAGCTGGATGTGCTGACCGCCTACCTGGAGGAGTTGGCGTCCCGTGGACTCGCCGAGGCGCAGCGGCATGACGCGACGATCCGAGCCGAGGGCCCTCCCTGGGAGCGCTTGGCGGCCCTCCAGGTGATCTCGAAGGCCACCGCGACCCGGCTGCAGAACGTCAAGGACATGCGCAACGAGCTCGCCCACGCCTATCCGCCGGTCTCGTGGCGCTCTCTCCACCAAGCAGTCGAGGCCCTGCTGGACGAACTCGACAGCTACAAGGTCAAGCTCGCCGACTGGCTTGAGAGGCAGGGCGCCCTGCCAAGGTAGGTGCAGCTCGCCGACCGCGCCGAACTGACGGGGTCCGCAGGAGTGATCGCCGCCTGCCACTCCCAGGAGCTGGCGCAGCAGCGGGCGAGGCGCACCGGCGACCGCGCCGACGCGGCGAAGGCCGCCCGCAACGTCGCCAAGCTCGCCTGGTGGCACCCCGCTCGAGCTCGACGACGTCCAGCGCGGAATCGACCTGTTCGAGACGCACGAGGGCCTCGGCCCCCGCGACGCCGTCTTCGCCGCGCTGGCGATCAACCGCGGGATCGACGCCATTCTCGCCACCGACCGAGCCTTCGACGAAGTCGCCGGCCTGGAGCGAATCGACCCAGCCGACGAGCGATCCGTCGACAGCTTGATCGGCTGAGCACGCCTCGCACGGCGAGAGCCTTCCCACTTTGGACGTGCAAACCGACCAGCCGCTCGGCGTGCGGCCCTGACGCGACTACGAGATCGACGTGGTTTGGTAACGGCCCCGACGAGGTCCACAAGATGGTCCTCGCCCGCCGCGAGCTGAACCGCTGGGCGAAGCGCGCCGAGGCCGAGGCGGAGGGAAGCCTCGAGCCCCGGCACGCGCCCCGGGCGATCTGAGCCGAGAAGTAAGGGGGCTCAGAAACGGGGCCGGCGTATCGCCGGCCCCGGTCGACAGTGCTCGGCCCTCGGACCTACGGGCAGAACACCGCTACGTGAAAGCCGACGCCATCCACCTGCGCGCCGTTTTGATCGCGCAGCACGACGCCGACCTGATCGTTCCCC
>Ga0210144_1001295_pt1 | contig 10678 bp, 10 predicted proteins | sample Muzzi_PWA_D2_FD_185532 | JGI IMG/M metagenome (GOLD analysis project Ga0210144, IMG submission 185532) | Wetland microbial communities from San Francisco Bay, California, USA, that impact long-term carbon sequestration - Muzzi_PWA_D2 (SPAdes) | ecosystem: Environmental > Aquatic > Marine >...
GGCGGGTTGACCGGGTGCTGGGTCGTTGCCACCTTGTCTTACAGGCGTCTTACCGTTTGTGGCTCATCGATGACGACGACACGGCTTTCCAGCAAGGGGCAGTTGATCCTTCCCAAAGAGGTGCGGCGGGCGCACGGGTGGCGCGCGGGTGTGGAGTTTGTCGTGGAGGATCTCGGTGACGCGATTCTGTTGCGACCCGCGCGGCCCTTTCCGGAAATGACGGTAGAAGAGGTGCGCGGATGCACTGGGTACCAGGGACCTAGGCGGTCCCTGGAGGAGATGGAGGCCGCCATCGCCAAAGGGGCAGGAGAGGGTGCGTGACGGCCCTCGATACCAATCTAGTGGTGCGTCTGCTCACCAACGATGACCCCCGGCAGGCATCACGGGTTGCCGCACTGGTGGACCAAGACACGATCTTCCTCCCCAAGACGATGTTGCTGGAGAGCGAGTGGGTACTGCGCTACGGATATAATCTGGAGCGGCCGGTGATTCACGCGGCTCTGTTGAAGCTCCTGGGTCTGGCGACCCTGACGGTGGAGGACAGCGAGACGGTGTTGCAGGCGCTCGCCTGGTACGGCGAAGGGCTTGACCTTGCCGACGCCCTTCACCTCGCCTCTTCGCGGTCGGCGGATGCCTTCGCCACATTTGACCGCAAGCTACGAAATCGGGCGAAGCGCCTCAATGATGCCGCTGCGGTGGTTGAGCCGTAAGGGCTCGGCGTGGTGGATGGTGCTTCCAGCGATCGGCCGGCCGGAGCCCACCCGTATTTCTCACCACGAATCTGCTACGCGCGCGCGACCCCCGGCATCTCTTGGTCGTATCCTCGTGAGAGTCATCGACAGGCGGCAAGCCTGACTGCGGGCGCGGCCTTGCGGGCCGGCCGGGATCTTCGGCCAGTCGCGAAGGTTCGCGACGGCTCCTGGTGAGAATTCCCGGCTAAGGGGTCGGTATCACCTCGGCCATGCGGATCTTGCCGTGCTCGATCTTGGTGTGGCACCACAGACAATCTACCTGCTTCTCGGTGACGTGTTTGTCGTGAATTAGCGCCACCTCCGAGTACTTCTCCACCCTGTCGACATGGCAGAAGAAGCACTTGTCCCGGGGCGTCACGCCATCGCCCTTGGTGACCTCCACGTGGCACTCCTGGCAGTGATGGCCTGCGGCCAGGGCCTGTTGGTGGGAGAATGTCCCGCCCGCAACCGGGACTGGGTCCGTCGGGGCCCCGTGACACGACGGGCAGCCGGTGACGGCCTGGTCGTGGGGGGCTCCCTTGAAGTGGCAAAGAAAGCAGACGTTCATCGACACCGTGATATGACTACCTTGAACGATGTCGGAGTGGCAGCTCCTGCAATGGAGCCGGATGCCGCGTTTCATCTCCGTGAAATGGGTCTTGTGATCGAAATGGATGCCCCGTTTGGTAAAGGTCTCTTGGGACTCGATCAGGCGGCGCTCGTGGCAGCCGGATTGTAAACAGTTCTTGTCGGGGACATTGGTGAGAGGCCGCGGGTTGTAAGCCCCGGCGAGAAACAGGAACTGCCCTGCCATGGCTCGCTCCGCGCTGTAATCATGGCATTTCAGGCACGGCACCATGTTGTGCGTGGAGGTCTTCCACTTCTCATAATAAGGAACGATATAGTGGCACGATTTGCAGTTCTCCGGGTTCTGGAAGGGAACTTCTTTGGCGTACATATACAGTCCACCAACAATCACGATAAAAACGATCGATAGGGCAAAAGATATCTTCTTCACCGTGAGGCCTCCCTTATCGTTAAGCGTTAATGGCCGATTTTCACAAGCCCAACGCTTAATGATGAACATAGCACCGCCATTTAGGAGCGGCAAACGGGGCCGTATGCTGTCGGATTCGGTGAGAGCCGGCGACGGACTCTGTTCCGGCGTGGCGGCTCACCCTTCGGCGCGCCTCACACCGGATCCTCTCCATGTGCGAATGAATTCGCACCTACGGCACCGCGTCTCACCGACTCAGGACGCACCAACCCGGTTGTGGTGAGAGAGGCGGGTTGGGTCCCCGCGGAATCGGCCGGGGGTGGCCGTCAGCGCAGTGCCCACGGTGCCCACTCCCGACGGTCAGCCAGAGCTAACGGCTGACCGCTGAGAGCGGACCGCTGGTTACTGGATCAGGCTGATCAGGTCGACCAGCATCTGGTCGGTGGTGTGGATGGTGCGGGTGTTGGCCTGGTAGCCGCGCTGGATCTGGATCATGTTGACGAACTCGGTGGCGAGGTCGACGTTCGACTTCTCCAGGGCGGCGCTGGTGATGAGGCCGCGGCCGCCGGTGTCGGGAGCGCCGGTGAGCGGCTGACCCGAGTCCGTCGTGTCGACGTAGATGCCACCGCCGAGGCGCCGCAGGCCACCCTCGTTGGCGAAGGTGGCGAGGGCGACCCGACCGAGGACGCGGGCGCCACCGTTGGAGAACACCCCTTCGATATCGCCGTTGGTATTGACTCCCAGGTTGATGAGCGCGCCCGCGCCGAAGCCATTCTGGGTCTGATTGGCGACCGTGCTGTCGCTACCGAACTGGGTGGTGCCATCCAGCCCGGTGAGGCTGCCTTCGGTGTTGATATTGGTGCCGAAGTCGGCGGTGATGGCGCTGACGGAGGCCCCTTCGGTCCATTGGACGGAGATGGGGGTCGTCACGGCCTCGTCGAATAGGGCGCCGTCCGCGGTGAAGGTGAGCGTGCCCGATCCCACTTCCGTCAGGCTGGTGTCCGTGGGCAATGGGTTGAGCACCTCGTCCATGTTGACGCCGGCGTGCCATTCCCAGGTGAGGGGGGCGGACTTACGGAAGAAGACGTTGATGAAGTGATCATTTCCCAGGCTGTCGTAGACGGTGAGGGTGGTGGAGAAGTTCGAGGTGCTCGGGGTGTCGTTGATGTCGAAGGGTAGGGGAGGCACGGCGTCGGTGGCATTGAGGTTGGCGCCGACGGTGATCCGGGAGGTCGCCTGCGGTGGCGCATTGTGCTCGATGGTCAGATCGCCAACCTGGCTGGTGATGTTGCCGTTGTCATCGGCGGCGAACCCCTGGACGTGGAAGCCGGAGTTGTTCACCAGGACGCCGTCCTTGTCGAAGTGGAAGCGGCCGGCGCGGGTGTAGAAGTCGCTGCCGTCCTTGCGGACCGTGAAGAAACCGCGGCCGTCCACCGAGAGGTCCGTCGCGGCGCCGGTGGTCTCGAAGGCGCCCTGGGCGAAGTTGAAGTTGAGGCTGGAAAGCGCCGTACCCGCACCGATGGCGCTGCCGCCGCCGACGCTCGCCCCCAGGAGATCCTCGAAGGTGGCGGAGGTGGATTTGAAGCCGACGGTGTTGACGTTGGCGATGTTGTCACCAATGACGGACATGGCGTTGCCATTGGTGGTGAGCCCGCTGATGCCGGTGAAGAGAGAGCTGAGGATGGACATGGAGTGCTCCTAGTGGAAGGGGACAGATCTATTGATAGAGCTTGTAAATCGAGGAGAGGGGGAGGCGGCTGTCGGCGGTGAGGATCCACGGCTCATCTCCCGACAGGTCGATGCCGGTCACGGTCTGTGCGCCCAGGACCTGGGCGGAGACCGGGTTGCCGTTGGCGTCGGCGGCGCCGGCCGCCAGGTAGTAATCCCCTGCGGGGGCCGCCACGCCGTCCTTGGTCAGGCCGTCCCAGGTCGCCTGGTGCACCCCGGCGGGGAGGGCGCCGAGATCCAGCGTGGCGACGGCCTCGCCGCGGTTGTCGACGACGCTCACCAGGGTCTGGGCTGTCTCGCTCCCGACCGTGACATGGATCGGCAGGGTGCCGCCGTCCTCCAGATGCAGATGGTCTACCGGGGCGTCGACCTCGCGGCCCAGGAAGCCCAGGGCCTGGAGCGTGGAGAGCCCGGCCTGGCTCGCGAGCATGTCGTCGAATTTGTCGTTCAGGTTGGTGAGCTGCTCCAGGGAGGAGAACTGGGCGAGCTGGGCGGTGAACGCCGTGTTGTCCATCGGGTCGAGCGGGTCCTGGTACTGAAGCTGGGTGGTGAGCAGATTGAGGAACTCGAGCTTGCCCACCTGGCCGGGGTCCGTGGGCGCCGTCGATGCGGCAGCCGAGGAGCCGGATGGCAGAGTGTTCTGGATTTCCATGGCAGGGCCTCGCTATGCGATGAGATGGAGGGCGTGGCGGTCGCGCGGCTCGGGCATCCGCGCCGGGCCGGGTGCGGGTGCCACCTCGCGATCCTCACGGGGGGTCGAGTCTGAGCGACGATCCGCGCGGTACCCACCACGGTCCCCCGAGCCGTGGCGTAGGTCGACCGACAGGCGTGGATCTGCGAAGCCCTGGGCGACGAGCTGCTCGCGCAGGTCGGTCAAATGATGGGTGAGGAGGTCGCGCGCGCCCTCGGTGTGGGCGACGAGGTGGGCCTGGACCGAGTCTCGGCCCACCACCATGTTGACCTCGACGCGCCCCAGCTCCGGCGGGTGGAGGGTGATCTCCAGCCTGTGCTCGCCCTTCGGCGTGGCGCGCACGACCTCCTGCGAGACGACCTCGGCGAGCTGCTCGGCGGTCACCGGCACGGCGACGACCGTGGTGGGGGCGTGGCTGGTCGGCCCGGTGGCAGCCTGGGTGGCGCCGGATTGCGCCGCGGCGGCCGCCGTGGCGTCATGGGTTGCGATGGCGGGGCGCGACGCCGCGTGCGATGGCGTACCGGTGTCGTGCGCGTCGCGGGCCGATGATGTGGCCGGGTCGGTGTCGGCGTCGGGCTCCGCGAATTGGGCAAGCGACACCTTCCCGGTGGGGGCGGCGTCATCCGGCTCGGGAGTCGCGGCGTCCGCCTCGTTCTTGTCCGGTGTGGCGACCGGCATCGGGGCATGGGCGATCCGGCCGGTACTCACCGGGGCCGGCGGCGCCGTCCCGCGCTTGTCGGAGGCGGGAATCGCTAGCTCCGCACGGACCGCGGCGATCGTCTCGGCCTCGATCGCGGGTGGCGCGCCGTGTTCCGACCGGGCAGACGGGGTCACTCGAGCCACGGGCTCGCGGTCGTCGCGCGTCCCCTCAGCCAGGCGATGGGCGGGGTTGTCGGTGTCCATCGCCGCGGTCGGTGCGGCGACGTCCGGGGCGTCGCCTGACGGCTCCGCGCGGGACCCGGGGGGCAGGTCAGGCGCAGGCGACGCGGCGGTCGGCGGTGTCGCGGAGCGCCCCGTGTCGGGCACGCCCTCGGCCGGCGCCGCCGGCGGGGGCTCAATGATCGGGTTCGTGGGCGCGTCGCCGGCGGGTGTCGCCGCGGGGGCCGCCGGCACGAGGGCGACCTCGGCCCAGTCGATCTCGGGCCGGTCGATCTCGGGCCGGTCGTCCGTCGCCTCCGTGCGCGCCACCTCTTCCGGTGGTACGGCATCCTCGGTCTGCGACTCGGCCGCGGGCGCGGCCTCCGTCGCCTCCGGGACCCCGGCGAGGTCCGCGATCAGGGCCAGGAGGGCGTCGATGAACGCCTCCTGTCCTTCGCCGGACCCGGCGTCGCCGGCCGGCGCGTCGGGCAGCCTGGCGGTAACGGTGTTCGCTACGGACGAAACCGGTGTCATCGAGGGTCTCCTTGGTACGACGCGGATGAGGGTCGGCCCGTGTTTCTCACCAGGGACCGTGGCGAGCGCGCGCCAATGGCCGTAGATCCTGGTCGGCCCACCGGTAGGCGCCGGTTGCATCGGCGAATCAGGCCCTTCGGGCCTGCCGCGGCCCCAGGCCGCGGATCGCGGATACAATCCGCTCCTACCCTCGTTGAGGGCTCGGACGAGGACACGGCCAGGAGATGCGGGCGATTGCGCGGGCGCAATAGATTCATGGTGGGAAAGGGGCTAAGGGATTCCCTGGCCCATGCGGCGGGCGATGGTCACGGCCTTCTCCGCGGGCAACAGATCCATGATCTTGGCGGCCTTCTTCTCGGGCATACGTTCGAGGAGCGCGGTGGCGAGGCGCTCCTCCATCTCCTTGACCGCCGTGGCTGCCGCCGGCGGCTTCATCGCCGAGTACACCTTGACGAGCTGCGCGAGGTTGGCCTCCTCCTCCTTGCGCCATCGGTTGAGGTAGTCGTCCATGGCGCGCTCGAGGGTGGTGAGCCGGTCGAGGCGCTGGTCGAGCTCCTGGCGCAGGAGGGTGAGCTGGCGCTCACGGTCGTCCAGCTCCAGCGCCCGCGCATCGAGCGCCTGGCGCCGCTGGTCCAGGGCGAAGACGTCGGCGTCCGGCAAACGCGGCACGGTCGCGCCACGGTAAAGGGCTGCCTCCTCGTCGGGGATCGTCACGTCGGCGGCCATCTCTTCGTCGTCATCGTTCTCCTGCGCCGCGGGAACACCCGCGAAGATCACCCAGAATCCTGCCAGGAGGCAGGCGGCGATCCAGTGGCGCGGGCGGAACAGGCGGGAGAGGCTCGGCGATGCGCGTCGCGCCGCGGCTGCGTCGGGCCGTGTGGGCGGGACAGCTCCGGCGCGGCGGTCGGCCGGGGGCGGCTCGTAGCCGGCGGGCGGATCACCCCGGCGGGCGAGGAACTCGTGGGTGGTAGGTGGGCTATCCATGGCGTCGTGAGGCGATCTCGTCGAGGTCCTTTTGCTCCTGGCGGCGCAGCTCGGTCTGGTAGATCGCCCGGTCCCGGTCGTGCAGCGACTCCACCGCCTTGTGATCGCGCCGTGCCGCGAGGAGGGCGCTGCGGGCATCGGTCACCTGGTCTACCAGGCTGGCAAGGTGCTGCTCGCGTTCGCGGCGGCGGTGCGTGAGGGCGTGCAGGTAGTCCTCCGCGAGGCACGCCCGCTTCAGGTCCCCGTTCGTGACCTGGTGCTGGCGCTCGCGCCGGGTACGGCGCATGTCCTCGTCGAGGGTGCGGATCTCCTCTTTGACGCCGTTCGCTTCCGCGCTCAGTCGGCCGAGGTCTTCGCGTCGCTGCTCCTCGACGAGGCGGCGTTGCTCGAGGACGGTCTGGAGACGGAACGTGAAGGCTTTCATCCTGAGGCCTCGCTGTCGGTGATCTCCGGGAAGATCCGCTGGAGCTGGGCGAAGCTCTCGTCCAGGCGACACGGGCGTTCTACCCCCTGCTGGAGATACGCGCGTAGCGCCTCGATGCGGTCCACGGCCATGTCGACTCGCGGGTTGTTGCCGCGTGAGTAGGCGCCGATGTTGATCAGATCTTCGGCCCGGGCGTAGTCGGCCAGGCAGCCGATGAACGTCGCGGCGAGGCGGCGTTGATGCGGGGAGGTGAGCTGGGTGATGAGACGGGAGACGCTGGCCGGGACGTCGATCGCGGGGAATTGCTGGCGCGCCGCCAGCTCTCGCGACAGGACGATGTGGCCATCGAGGATGCCGCGCATGTGGTCGGCGATTGGCTCGTTGAGGTCGTCGCCCTCGACGAGCACGGTGTAGATGCCGGTGATCGAACCGCGCCCCGCGCAGGTACCGGCGCGCTCGGTGATCTTCGGCAGGAGGCCAAACACCGAGGGCGGAAAGCCGCGGGTGGTGGGGGGCTCACCGATGGCCAGGCCGATCTCGCGCTGGGCCGACGCGAAGCGGGTGACCGAGTCCATCATCAACAGGACGTCGTTGCCCTGATCCCGGAAGTACTCGGCAATGGCCGACGCCACGAAGGCGCCGCGCGTGCGCTCCAGAGGGGATTGGTCGGAGGTCGCCACCACCACCACGGAACGCGCCAGGCCGTGGGGGCCGAGATCGCGCTCGATGAATTCGCGCACTTCGCGGCCACGCTCGCCGATCAGGCCGATGACGTTGACGTCCGCGCGGGTGTGGCGCGCCATCATTCCTAGCAGGGTCGACTTGCCCACGCCGGAACCGGACAGGATGCCGATACGCTGGCCACGGCCGATGGTCAGCAGGCCGTTGATCGCCCGCACCCCGAGATCCAGGGGCTCGTCGATCGGCGTGCGTTGCAGGGAACCGGGGGGGGGTGCGTAGAGCGGGTAGGTGGCCTCGGTGGCCAGCGGTCCATGGTCATCGATGGGTCGACCGAGGGCGTCGATCACCCGGCCGAGGAGGCGCTCGCCGACCGCGACCCCCGCCTGCGGCGTGCGCGCCACCACCCGGCTGCCGGGACCCACGCCGCGCAGGTCCCCGAGGGGCATGAGCAGGACGCGGTTCTCCTTGAATCCGACCACCTCCGACGAGATCGAGTGGCTACCGTCGCGAGTGTAGATGTCACACGTGCCGCCGATGGAGGAGCCGCGGCCGTACGCCTCGATCACCACGCCGACCATGCGCGCCACCTTGCCGTCGATTCGCGGCCGCGGCCGCGGGAGATGGTCGATGACCGGCGCGGCGAGGAACCACTCGTCCGGCAGGAGCTTGACCGCGCTCATGCACCACTCCCGGTGGGCAGGTCGGCGATCGCCTCGATCAGGCGCTCGCGTATCGTAGCCAGGAGGCTGTCGATGCGCGCGTCGAGGGACGTGGTCGGGGTCTCGATGCGCATGTCGCCTTGCTGAAGGTCGTGACTCTCTTCGAGGCGCAGGTGCTCGACCGCGCCGAAGAGCTGCCGCCAGTCGTCCTTGCAGCTCTCCGCGTACGCCAGGTCGATCGGGTGCATGCGCAGGGTGACGGTGGTGGCGTCGTCGAGCTCCGTGAGGAAATCCTGCACGCGCTCCAGGAGGATCGACCGATCGCAGGTGATCTCACGGCGCACCAGGCGCTCGGCGATCGCCACGGCCAGTGCCACCAACTCCTCGTGAGCCTCCTGGCGGATCTGCCGGCGCAGGGCGGTAGCCGCGGCAACGGCCTCGGCGAGGGTGTTGAGATAAGAGATCGCCTTCTCCCGGCCGACCTCCAGCCCCGCCTGTTCGCCGACGGCGAATCCCTCCTCGAATCCCTGGCGCGAGAGGGCGTCGATGTCCGGCAGCGGTTGCGGGGGAGTCACCACGCCGGCAGTGGCCGGGGCCGCCGTGGGGGCGAAGGTACCTTCCACCGCGGCTGCGTGGTCTGGAAGGAAGCTCGCCGCAGGGTCCGCCGTGAAGTCAGGGGTGAAGCGCTCGATCATCAGGGATCAGGGATCAGGGATCAGGGATCAGGGGCGAGGGGTCGGGGCCCAGGGGCGAGCGGGTCGGGTGGTGCGCATCGGGTATCTGGCTCCTGGCCTCTGGCATCCGGTCGCTGTCACAGGAGGCCCCCCTGCTCACCGCCGAGGTTGATGCGCCCGTCTTTTTCCAGACGCCGGACGATGGTGACGATGGTCTTTTGCATCTCCATCACATCCTGGACCCGTACCGGCGGCATGTTCTCCAGGTCGTCGGCGAGCATCGCCGCGGCGCGGCTGGAGAGGTTGTTGAAGATCACCTCCCTCACGTCTTCGCTCGCCCCCTTGAGGGCGATGACCAGATCGTCGGTCTTGACCTCGCGGAGGATCGCCTGGATGGCGTCGCGTTCCAGTTTCACCAGGTCTTCGAAGGTGAACAGCAGGTCGTTGATCCGCGTCGCGAGATCCTCGTCCGCCTCGGTGAGCTCATCGAGGACCCGCTCGCTGACCTCCTTGCCGACGTTCTGCAGGACGCTCGAGGCCACGTCCGCGCCGCCGAGGCTGTCGACGGACAGCGACGTCGCATTGCGCACCGCCTGCTTGATCTCCGCCTCCACCTCATCCAGGACCTCCGCGTCGGGTCTATCGAGGATCGCCAGGCGATAGACCACGTCGCCCTGGATCGCGGACGGGAGCGCCTTGAGCACCTGGCCGGAGAGCCGCGCCGGCAGGTGACCGAGGATCAGGGCGAGGGTCTGCGGGTGCTCGTCACGGATCAGCTTGGCGATCACCTCGGGCTGCAGGTTGAGGAGCGCGGAGAACCGCACCTGCTCCTCCTGCTCGAAGAGCCGGTTGATCAGGTCGGCGCGGTCGAGACCCACCGCCTCCTCCACCAGCCGGCTGACGTAGGAGGTACCGGCGTGGAAGATCCCCTCGTCGGTCTCGATCAGGGCACCGAACTCCTCTACCACCTGTTCCGCGATCTCGCGCGGGATCTTCTGGTGCTTGATCATCATGGCCGCCACCTTCTGTACTTCGTGGTCGTCCATCTCCGCGAAGGCGCGTTTGCTCGCCTCCTCGCCGAGGGTGAGGAGCAGTACGGCGACCTTCTCCGGGCCGGTCAGGTCGTCGACGGTCACGCGCCACCCTCCGCCTCACGCAGCCAGGACCGCATGACCTGCACTCCCTGAGACGGCTCGTCCTTGATCATCTTGGACATGCGGTCCTTGGGGCTGGCCGGCCTGCTCGGCGTGCCGGCGCCCTGGGTCAGAGCCATGGGGGTTTCGGCGTTCTCCAGGGCAAGCTGCTGCCGTTCATCGGCGAGCTCCAGCTCGCGCTGGCGTTGCACCTGCGCGACCCGCACCTGCTCCATCAACGGCCGGACGAAGAGCAGGAAAAACAGGAAGAAGAACAGCGCCACCGGCAGGTAGCGCGCCGCCGCCAGGATCACCGGGATCCACGATTGCCAGGCGGGCGCGTCCGCCACGGTGACCGCCTCCTCGCTGGCGAATGGCAGGCTCACCACCTCGACCTGATCCCCACGGTCACCGTCGAAACCCACGGCGCGTTTCACCAGGGTGGTGAAGTGGGCGATCTCCTCCGGGGCGCGCGGGACGTACTCCGTGGTCGGCTTGGCACCATCGGCTCCTGCGACCTGCTTGTACGTGCCGTCGACCAGCACTGCGACCGACAGGTGCTCGATCTGACCGACCGGCACCAC
>Ga0210144_1001296_pt1 | contig 10675 bp, 7 predicted proteins | sample Muzzi_PWA_D2_FD_185532 | JGI IMG/M metagenome (GOLD analysis project Ga0210144, IMG submission 185532) | Wetland microbial communities from San Francisco Bay, California, USA, that impact long-term carbon sequestration - Muzzi_PWA_D2 (SPAdes) | ecosystem: Environmental > Aquatic > Marine >...
GCCCGCCTCAGCTCGCCTGTCGCCTTGTATCCTTCCGTTGCGCCGTGGCCTCTTGAATCGACAATCAGTTGGGGATCGATGGCGATGCCGCCCTTGCGAAGCGCGGCCTCGTATCCCTCGTATTTTTCCCGGTTGCCGAGGGCGCTCGCCGCGTCGATGAAGGCCACTCGCCGGTGGCCGAGGCCGGCCAGATGGGCGACGGCAATCTCGGCGCCGCGCCGATCGTCGACGCTTACCACGTCGATCGCCGCGTCGGGATGGGCGACGAGCAGGACGATGGGATAGCCCGCTTCGCGCAGCGGCCGGATGTGGTCGAGCTTCTGATGGTTGGCCGCATAGATCAGCATGCCGTCGACCTGCCGCGACCGGAACACGTTCAGCGCCTCGACCTCCTTGTCGAGTTCGTTCTCGGTCGCCGACAGCATCAGGCCGTAGCCACGCGCGGCGAGCTCTCGCTCGATCGACCGTGCGGCGAGGGTCAGGATCGGGTTGAGGATGCTGGTGAGGATCAGCCCGATGGTCTTGGTCTCGCGGCTGACCAACGACTGCGCCACCTGATTGGGCAGGTAGTTGAGCCGGCGCGCGGCCGCCAGGATGCGCTCGCGGGTCGCCTCCGGAATGCGATCGCTGCCGCGCAGCGCCAGCGAGACTGTGTTGGCGGAGAAGCCGGTGGCGGCCGCGATATCCTTGAGACGAACGGTCCGCTTGGTCATTCCGGCATTTCCCTCGACGAGTTCCACAACATCGTCAAGAAATATGGGGCGCTCACGGTCCTCGCCAATCTCGACCTGCACGTCGAGGACGGCGAGTTCCTGGTGCTGCTCGGCCCCTCCGGCTGCGGCAAGACGACTCTCCTCAACATCCTGGCCGGCCTGCTCGAGATCAATTCCGGCGAGATCGTCATCGACGGGCGGGACGTATCGGACCTTGATCCCAAGGATCGCGGGCTCGCCATGGTGTTCCAGTCCTACGCCCTCTACCCGACCAAGACGGTGCGCGGGAACCTGCGCTTTGGCTTGAGCGCCAGGAAGCTGTCGTCGGAGGAGATCCAGAACCGCATCCAATGGGCGGCCAAGCTTCTCCAGATTGATCACTTGCTCGACCGCAAGCCCGCCCAGCTCTCTGGCGGACAGCGCCAGCGCGTCGCCATTGGCCGGGCGCTGGTGAAGCAGGTCGGCCTGTTCCTGTTCGACGAGCCGCTGTCCAATCTCGACGCCAAGCTCAGGACCGAGATGCGGATGGAGATCAAGAAGCTGCACAATCAGCTGCAGAACACGGTCGTCTACGTCACCCACGATCAGGTCGAGGCGATGACGATGGCGACCAAGATCGCGGTGATGAACAAGGGCGTCATCCAGCAGGTGGGGACGCCGGACGAGATCTACGACGAGCCGGAGAACATATTCGTCGCCGATTTCGTCGGCTCGCCGAGCATGAACATGCTCGACGCCGTCATCCAGCAGGCCAACGGATCGACGACCGCGATCGATCAGAGCTCCGACACCAGTTTCGACCTCTCCGACTACAAATGGCGGAAGCCGGTCGAGGCCGGGCAGAAGGTCAAGATCGGGTTCCGGCCCGAGCATTTCCTGCAGCCGAACGAGGCAACGCCGTCGGAGCAGACCCTGCGCTTCGACCTGCCGGTTCAGTTCCTCGAGAAGTCGGGGCCCGACGCCATCGCGTTTCTTGCCCTGTCGAGCCAGTCGATCGCGGTCCGGGTCGATCCGCGCGCCGCCGACCGCTATCGACAGACGCCGACGGCCTCGGTGCTCTTGCCGCTTCGCCGGATCAACGTCTTCGACGCCGATTCGGGGCGCCGAATGTGAAGTGAGAAGGTGCCCAACAAGGGAGGAATGGGATGACGAAAATGAAACTGGCAGGGACGGTTGCCGTCCTGCTCGCCATGGCCGCGGCAGCCCCTGCGCTTGCCGAGACCGAGCTCAAGGTCAACTACAACTGGACGTCGCCGGCCGAGGTGGCGGCGATCAAGGTGCTACAGGACCATCTCGCCCAAATGGGCGTCAAGTGGACCGACTTCGCGGTGGTCCAGCACGATACCGGCGCCAATATCAGCGTCATCAACATGATCGCCGGCGGCACGCCGCCCGACGTGTTCCTCAGCGCCGATCCCGGCCTCTATCGCGATCTGAAGGGCATGGGGCTCGGCTTCACGCTTGACGACCTGTTCGCCAAGATCAACGCGACCCCCAACTTTGCCGACGCGGTGAAGAAAAGCATCACGGTGGACGGCGAGATCGTCAAGGCGCCGGTCGCCGTGCATCTCGACGGCATGCTGTTCTACAACAAGGACGTGGCGGAGAAGGCGGGCGTCGACCCGACCAAATGGACCTCGATGGACGACGTCTGGGCCGACTTCGACAAGATCAAGGCGGCCGGCTTCATCCCGCTCGCGATCGGCAGCCAGAAGTGGCAGGAAGGCTACCTGTTCCATGCCCTGATGGCCGCCTATGGCAGCGACATCTACGACGCGTTCTACGCGCCGGATCCCGACACCTCGGTTTTCGACAGCGATTCGATGCACAAGGTGCTCGGCATCCTCCGCCAGTTCCAGCAGCACACCGACGAAGGCTCCGCCAACCGGGACTGGAACGTGACGACGAACCTCGTCATCACCGGCAAGGCGCTAATGCAGATTCACGGCGACTGGATGAAGGGCGAATTCCGCAACGCCGGCAAGGTAGCGGGCAAGGACTTCGGCTGCATCAATATTCCCGGCGCCGAGTCGGTGAGCGTGACGGTCGATGCCTGGGGCTTCGTCAAGAACGATGACCCCGCCATCGCCGAAGCCCAGGACAAGTTCGCCTCGGTGGTGGTCGATCCGAAGATCTCGGCCGAATTCGCAGCGAAGAAGGGCTCGACCCCGGTGGTGCTGAACGCCCCCACCGACCAGCTCGACGTCTGCAACGAGATCGTCCTTGAAACCCTCAAGGATCCCTCGCGGCAGCATCAGAATCCGCACAACACCGCGGACGCCGACTGGTTCAACGCGACGTGGGACGTCATCGACCGCTTCTGGACCGATCCGAACATGAGCGAGGATCAGGCCATCGCCGAGTTGAAGGACGCCTACAACGCGATCTTCTGAGCATCCGTGAGCGTCACGCCGCGTACAAGGCGGACGGATTGGCGAGGGGCGGCTCTGCGAGAGCCGCCCTTCATTTCAGGCCCGGGGCAACTTGAAGGAGATGGATCGCATGACGACAGGGGGCTTCGACGACAAGGTGGTGTTCCAGATCGCCTTCGTCACCGACGATATCGACAGGACGCGGAAGTGGTTCGCCGGCCTCTTCGACATGGACGAGCCGGAGGTCATGGAGACCGGCCCGCGAGCGGAGACCGAGGCCGAATATCTGGGAGCTCCTTCCGACGCGCGCTGCAAGCTGGCGTTCTTCGAGTTCGGCAACACCACGGTCGAGCTCATCGAGCCGGACGAGCAACCGAGCTGCTGGCGGGACTTCCTCGACCGGCACGGCCCCGGCTGCCACCACCTCGCCTTCAAGGTCAACGGCATGAAGCAGAAGATCGCCACCTTCGAAAAGGGCGGCTACCCGCTCCTGCAAAAGGGCGAATTCACCGGGGGGCGTTATGCCTATGTCGATACCGAGCCGCACCTCGGCATCCTGATCGAGCTCCTGGAATTCGACCGGCCGAGCGCGGCGGGCTGACCCCGAAGACTGTTGCCTGGGGCGGGGCACGAAGACCAGCTGAAGAGCGGATACGACGCCATCTTCGGCTGAGCATCCCGGCCACGAGCCGGTTCGAGACGAAAATACCAGACTCCGGGTGGGTCGACTGCCGCCCCGGAACGCTCGCGTCCCGGGGCTTTTTTCGCTCTCTCCCGGCCGCTGGTCAAAAGCGCGCAGCGATGACGCCGTATTTACCTTTCCGAGCGAAACTGGCCGGACAGCGTGGGCAAACCGCCCTCGGGGGAGGCGGCAATGGAGCGGAGCGAAGACGAAAAGGGCATCGGCTTCGTCGTGTCCGTCGGCGGTTCGCGGGCCGCGGCGCGGCTGCTCCAACCGGCTTCGGAGGGGACGCGCAACAACTCGCGGCTGACGATCGGTCGAATGATCGCGGTTCGGACCGAAACCTCGCGGGTGATCGGCGTCATCACCAGCCTGACTGCCTCATCCGCTGCCGATGAAGCCGGCGGCTCGAGCCTGGTGGCAGAGATCGACATGCTCGGCGAGATCCGCAAGCACGGCACGCCGGAAGCCTTCTTTCAACGGGGCATCAGCGACTACCCCACCATCGGCGCCCCGCTTGCCGAGGTCAGCTCCGAAGAGTTGGCCTTGATCCATCGGATTGCCGGTGGCGCCACGATCGACGTCGGACGGCTGCAGCTCGATTCCTCCATTCCCGCCTATGTCAATTTCGATGAGCTGTTGCAGAAGCATTTCGCCGTCCTCGGCACGACCGGGGTCGGCAAGTCGACCGGTGTCAGCCTGATCCTCAACGAGATCCTCAAGCGCGAAGGCGGCCTCAGAATCTTTCTCATCGATCCGCACAACGAATACGGCCGCTGCTTCGGCGACATGGCCAAGGTGATCAGCCCGAAGAACCTCCGCCTGCCCTATTGGCTGTTCAATTTCGAAGAGATCGTCGACGTGTTCTTCCGCGGCCGTCCCGGCGTCGAGGAAGAGACCGAGATCCTCGCCGAGCTGATACCGATCGCCAAGGCGCAATATGCAGCGAACGGGCGAGGCGACCGCATCCTCTTGCGCAAGGCGCCAAGCGGCGGGCATACGGCCGACACGCCGGTGCCCTACCGCATTTCGGACCTGGTCTCGCTGATCAACGAACGCATGGGCAAGCTGGAGAACCGGTCGGCGTGGATCAAGTACCACCGGCTGGTGACCCGCATCGAAAGCCTCGGCCATGATTCGCGCTACAGTTTCATGTTCAACCACCTCTTCGTCGAAGACATCATGACGGAGGTAGTGGGCGAGCTGCTCCGGCTGCCGGCCGCAGGCCGGCCGATCACGGTGATGCAGCTCGCGGGCTTTCCGGCGGAGGTGGTTGATTCGGTGGTCTCGGTGCTCTGTCGGATGGCGTTCGACTTCGGCACCTGGAGCGACGGAGCGGCGCCGCTTCTGGTCGCCTGCGAGGAAGCGCATCGCTACGTGCCGGCCGACCGTCGGCTCGGGTTCGGCCCGACCCGCAGGGCGCTGTCGCGGATCGCCAAGGAAGGCCGCAAATACGGCGTCTTCCTCGCCGCGGTGACGCAGCGCCCGGCGGAGCTCGATCCCACCATCCTCTCCCAGTGCAGCACCGTCTTCGCCATGCGGATGGCCAACGACCGCGACCAGGCCATCGTCAAGTCGGCGATCCCCGATGCCGGCTCGAGCCTGCTTGCCTTCCTGCCCTCACTCGGCACCGGCGAGGCCATCGCCTTCGGCGAGGGGGTGGCGCTGCCGACCCGATTCCAGTTCTCGAAGGTAGCCGAGGATCAGCTGCCGCAGAGCCAGGCCGGTGGCCCCACCAGCTTCAACGGCGACTTCGATACGGATTTCATCGCCGCGGTGGTCGACCGCTGGCGGGAGGCAACCACGACAACGTCCCGGCCGCGGCTGCGGTCGGTCGAGGCAGAACGGGGACCAGACGATCCCAACTGGGGCGTGCCCTTACCCGATACGCCGGAACCCGCGGACTTCCGCTGATCGGCCGACTAGCGGGCAGCCCAGAGCAGGCCACGCCGGAGGATGGTGCGCATCTCCGGCACCTCGAACTCCTTCGAGACGTGGCCGAGCGACGAATAGAATACCCGCCCGCTGCCGTGATGGCGTTTCCAGACGACCGGCATCACCACGCCCTCGATCCACGGCGCATACTCGCCGGAGAAGGTCGTCGTCGCCAGCACTTCGTTCGACGGATCGACGTGCATGTAGTATTGCTCGGAGCGGTAGTCGAAATCGTCGATGCCGGCCATGATCGGGTCGTCGCGCCCGGTGATGTTGACCCGGTAGTCGATGATGTTGCCGGGGTGCGCTACCCACTGCCCACCGCACATGAACTGATAGTCGACCGCCTCGCGAAACGCGTCGCACATGCCGCCGTGATAGCCGCCGAGCCCGACGCCGCCGGTCACCGCTTTCGTCAGGTTGTCGAGCTCCTCCTTCTCGATCTTCGACATGGTGTAGATCGGGACGATCAGGCTCATGTCGGCGATCGCCGGGTCGGCGAAGGCTTCGGTGGTGCCCTCGATATAGACCTTGAAGCCCTCCTCCTCGAGCATGCCGCCGACGATCCTGGCGCCCTGCTCCGGCTCGTGGCCGCTCCAGCCGCCCCAAACGATTAACGCTTCACGCATGTCCTGCTCCTTGGGAAATTCGTGCGGGTCCGGGTTGGTGTCCGGCCCGGCTCAATCGAGCGCGCCGGGCATGAGGTCGCTGGGCAGCATCGCCGGCCGTTCGAGGCGGCTTTCGATCGCCACGTGCCGGCCCTCGTCGGAGGAGCGCTGCACCGCCTCCATGACTTCCAGGACATGGAAGGCGAGGTCGCCACTGGCGCGATGGGGCCGGCCGGAGCGAATGGCGTGCGCCATGTCGGCCACGCCGATGCTGCGGAAATTGCCGTTCGCATAGGCGTGCTCGGTGACTGCCGGCCGCCAGTCGCCGGCCGCCGTGCCGATCTCGATCTGGCCGCCGAACCAGTTGGGATCGGGAACCGCCATCGCCGCCTCGCTGCCGTAAATCTCGATCGGCCGGTGGCGGTGGCGCGCCACATCGAAGCTCATGACAATGGTTACGACCGCGCCCGACACGAACTCGAGGGTCGCCGCGGCATGGGTGGCGACCTCGACCGGAATCCTGGTTCCCTGCAGCGGTTCGCTGGTGACCAGCCGTTCGGCGCGGGCGCGCGAGGTGATGCCGGCCACCCGTTTCACCGGCCCCAGCAGGTTGACGAGATCGGTGATGTAGTAGGGGCCCATGTCGAGCATCGGACCGCCGCCACGAAGATAGTAAAAGCCCGGATTGGGATGCCAGCGCTCGTGCCCCGGGCACATGAAGAAGGCGGCGCCGGCGATCGGCACGCCGATCGCCCCCGCATCGATCAGCTTGCGGCAGGTCTGATGGGCGCCGCCGAGGAAGGTGTCCGGCGCGCATCCGACCCGAAGGTTTCTTTCGCGCGCCGCATCGAGCAACGGCCGGGCCTCGGCGGTGGTGATGCCGAGCGGCTTTTCCGAATGGACGTGCTTGCCGGCTTCGATCACGCGGAGGCCGACCTCGACATGGGCGAGCGGGACGGTCAAGTTGACAACGATCTCGATCTCCCGATCGGCGAGCAGGGCGTCGACGCTCTTCGCCGGGATGCCGAATTCGGCGCCGCGTGCTTCCGCCGCGGCCGGGTTGATGTCGGCAAGCGCCTTGACGTCGAGAATCGGGAAGCCCGCGGCCGCCTTCAGATAGGCCCCACTGATGTTGCCGCAGCCGATGACCCCCATTCCCACCTTTTCCAACGCATCCTCCCCAAGAAGAAGCCTGCTTTCGCGAACTCGCAGCTACGACACCTTGAACCGCGCCCGCAGCGCCGCCGGATCGGCAGCGTTCCGCCCGACGATCACCTCGTAGTCGATCGGCTCGACGACCCAGCCGGCCCCGTCGCGCCAAGCGAGATCGGCCACCGGAACCGCCAGCCGCACCGGGTGGGTCTCGCCCGGGTCGAGCGCCACACGGGCGAAGGCCTTGAGCTCTTTCGGCGCCCGCTCCACAGCCGAGCCGAGCGCGCCGATATAGAGCTGGACGACCTCCTCGCCGGCGAAATCGCCGGCATTCGTCACGTCGACCGCCGCTTCGACGGTGTCGGCCGGGCCGAGCTCCGTCCGGTCGAGACGGAGGTCGGTGTAATCGAAGCGGGTGTAGCTCAAGCCAAAGCCGAACGGGAAGGCGGCCGCCCTGCCGTCTCGGTCGAGTTTCCGGTAGCCATGCCAGAGATCATAGGTGATCGCCGTTGCGTCGCGATCGAAGACGGGCAGATCGTCCGGGCTGACCGGAAATGTGCACGGCAAGCGGCCGCTCGGATTGACCCGACCGAAAAGGACGTCGGCAAGCGCGTCGCCGCCCTCCATGCCGGGATACCACAGCATCAGGATCGCCGGCACCTGGTCGCGCCATGCCTCGGTGATGACGGCGCTGCCGGCCATGATCGCCACGATGGTGCGGGGGTTGGCGGCGGCGACCGCCTGGATCAGTGCTTCGTCACGGGGGTGGAGCGTGAGGCTGAGCCGGTCGCCGCCGGGGGAGAAGGCGCCGGCCTGCACCTCCATGATCCTTTTGGCGATCGGCGCCTCCTCCGGCGTCGGCTCCGGAAACAGCTGTCTGAACGGTGCAAGCTGGTCCGCCGGGATGAACTCCCCCTCGTCGTCATGGGTGTAGCCGACGACGACCAACGCCACGTCGGCGTCTTTCGCCTTGCTCGCCGCCCGGCCGGCATCGTCGCCATCGTCGTGGACGATCCGGACCGTATCGTCCAACACCGCCCGCAGGCCCTGCAAGGGCGTCACCACATAGGCGGAGTGGGTGTTGCTCGAGCCGCCGTCGCCGGTATTGGCCGTGTCGGCAAGCCGACCGATGACGGCAAGCTGCCGGATGCCGGAGAGCGGCAGCAGGCTACCCGCGTTCTTGAGGAGGACGATGCTCTTCTCAGCGACCTCGCGCGAAAGCCGGCGATGGGCTTCGCAGCCGATCGCCTCCGGCGGGTAGGACGATGCCGGCTCCGTCGCGGACGCGAAGCGCACCTGCCGCCGGAGCAGCCGGCGCGCCGCGTCGTCGATTCGCGCCAGAGGCACTTCACCCCGTTCGACCAACCCCTTGAGGTGCTGGCGGAAGAGCATGGCGAACGGCATTTCGAGATCCTGCCCGGCGAGCACCGCCGTCTTGGCGTCGCGCAGGCCGGCGATGAAATCGGTCAGCACGAATCCGTCGAAGCCCCACTCCTCCTTAAGGATCCCGGTTAGCAGCTCGTGGTTCTGCCCGGCCCATTCGCCATTGACGCTGTTGTAGGAGCTCATCACCGCGGCGACGCCGGCCTCGACGACGCGCTTGAAGTGGGGAAGATAGACTTCGTGGAGGGTCCGGGCATCCGCACTCACGTCGACGGTCTGGCGGGCGTTCTCCATCGAGTTCAGCGCGTAGTGCTTGAGGCAGGCCATCGCATGATGCTGGACGCCGCGGGCGAGGGCGGCGCCGAGCACGCCGAGGTGATGACTGTCCTCGCCATAGGTCTCCTGGGCGCGGCCCCAGGCCGGATGGCGGAGCAGGTTGATGCAGACCCCGCCGAACAGGTTGCCGCCGAAGGCGCGAAGCTCCCGCCCGATGGCGTCGCCGACCCGCTCCTCGAGCGCGGCGTCCCACGTCGCGCCGCGCGCCATCGACACCGGGAAGGTCGTCGCGCCCTCCATGACGATGCCGCGCGGCCCGTCGCTGAAGCGGATGCCGGGAATGCCGAGCCGCGGCACCGCGCCGGCGACCCAGCACTGGCTCGAGTAGCCGCCGGGCGCCGACATCAGCGCAAGCCCCTCCCAGAACGGCAGATCGCCGTGCATCAGGCCGAGCTTCTCGTCGAGGCTGAGTTCGTCGAGAAGAGCGCGGGCTCGCGCGTCGACCTGGTCGGGGTCGAGCCCCCCCGACACGTCGAGTGCGCCGAATCCGGCTGCAGCGTCGGGGGCGGTCATGCCACCGGCCCCTGTGCCGGTAACGGGCCGGCAATCGGCGGGTGACGAGGTCATGGTCGGGCGATCATCCGGGGCAGCAATCTTCAGTTCGCCGGGCGTCGTCGCGCCGGACCGGTCGTGTTCCACGGCGCACCGTAGAGGTCGCGCAGCGTCATGGCGGCGCCGCCGCGCGCCCAGATGTCGTCGCCCCAGTCGTGGACGACGATCTCGGCGACGTCGGCGAGGCTCGGCGGCGTGAGTTCCTCCACCGCCGCGCGGAGCGGTTTCAGGAGCCGGTCGCCGGCGGAGATGGCGGCGCCGGCGAGAATGACCTTCGGCGGGGCGAACAGGGTGACGAGATTGGCGATGGCGACACCCAGGGCGTCGGCGATCGTCTTGTAGGCCGCCTCGGCCTCGTCCCCGTCCACGGTATCGGCTCCGAGCGGCCGGCCGCCACCACTGCCGTTTCGCGCCGTGGCGGTGGCGACGATCGCCGCCAGCCGGTCGGGCGCATTGTGGCCGTCAACCCCGGGGTGGCGGACGAGAAGGTCGCCGAGATCGGGGCTGAGGCCACTGGCGCCACGAAAAAGCTCGCCATTGTGCATGATGCCGAGGCCGAGGCTGTGCTCGATGCTGACCACGAGAAAATCGTCGAGGCCGCGGCCGTGCCCGAACCAGTGCTCGGCCAGAGTGACGAGGTTGACGTCGTTATCGACGGTGACCGTGATCCCCAGCCGCGACGACAGCTCGGCCCCGAACGGGACGTCGGTTTCCCGGAAGATCGGGCTCTGGCGACATCGACCGGAAGCTCGCTCGACGACGCCCGGCAGGCCGACGCAGACGCCGCTGATCCTGGCGATGTCGAGTCCGGCGTCGGCCACGCTCCGCCGCACCCCGTCCTCGACCAGATCGGCGATCACCGATACCGGCTGGCGATCGACGCGAACGGGCAACGCCAGCGAATTGAGAACATCCGCCTGGAAATTGGTAGTCGCGACGGTG
>Ga0210144_1001298_pt1 | contig 10671 bp, 9 predicted proteins | sample Muzzi_PWA_D2_FD_185532 | JGI IMG/M metagenome (GOLD analysis project Ga0210144, IMG submission 185532) | Wetland microbial communities from San Francisco Bay, California, USA, that impact long-term carbon sequestration - Muzzi_PWA_D2 (SPAdes) | ecosystem: Environmental > Aquatic > Marine >...
TGTCCGGAGAGGACGACGGTCCGAACGTCCCGGGAGGCCTCCGCAAGCCCGCCCGCCGGCATTACGACCGGCTGTCACAAGGCTGACCGTAAGCCGGGCGGGTCCGCTGGAAGCGTCACGAAGGGCCAACCTTCGTGCCGGTCCGGTCGGGCAGGTTGCCGGCGGCGATGAGCCGTTCGCGCCGTCCGCCCGGTGGAGCGCGGGAGCGGAGTGCCGAAAATCGCCGCGGCGGGCGCTTGCATGAGCGCCCTTTTGCTTCCGGCTCGCTGGCCGGAGGCGTGCGCGGCGTTCATCCAGCGCCCGCCACCCCTCGTCTCAAAAACAAGAGGCGAGGAGGACCGAAGGTCCGACCGGGACGAAAGAGAATCCCGGGGAAGGACCGAGGGACGCAGGGCATTCATGATCCGGCTCGTTCGCGAGCGCGGCAACGATGGAGTATGTCTCGGTGCACGGCGATGCCCACCACACCACGTGTCATCCCCGGCGAGCGCCCCCCGGGTCGGGCCGAAGGCCCGCCCGAGAGCAGGCTCCGGCGCGAGGGAAGGGGATCCAGTATCCACCATCGCGGCAGAACGATGTCTGTCGGTGTTCCCTGGATGCCCGCGGAGCCTGCCCCCGACCCCGATCGGGGGGCGGGCATGACAGGCAGTGTTTCCGGTGCGCCAACAGGCGACGATGGAGGGTGTCTTGATGCAGATCGATGCCCCATCCTCCACTGTCGGCTCGGAAAAGGCCGCGCCGGTGTTGATCGGATCGCCGCGAAGAGCTTGGCTTACCCACGACGGCATCGTGGGCCGGCAAGAATCGGGACTGCGCCGCGGATTGACGGGACAAAGGCTCGGCCAAACCTGAATCCCTGTACGAAGCGGGGCCCGCTCCCTTATATTGGCGTGGCGCACAAGAAACCGCGCCGATTGCCCTCCAAAGAAAGAACAAGACCCATGGCCGCCCCCACCGATACAACCGTCGTGCCCATGCAGGAGATGTCCGAGCGCGCGAAGAACCCCCGCGTCCTCCGTCTCCACGCCGACGATAATCTGGTCGTTTCGATCGACCCGATCCTGCCCGGCGCGGTCGCCGAAGGGGTGACCGCAGTTGCCCGGGTGCCGAAGGGGCACAAGATGGCGACCGCCGAGATCGCCGAGGGTGCGCCGATCTTGAAATTCGGCCAGATCATCGGCTTCGCCACGGCGCCGATCCGGCCCGGCGAGCACATCCACACCCACAATTGCGGCGTTCACGACTTCGAGCGCGACTACAAGTTTGCCGAGGCGGCGAAGGACGAGAAGATCCTGCCTGAGGCCGAGCGTCGGACCTTTGAGGGCTACAGGCGCGCGAGCGGCCGCGTCGGCACCCGCAACTACATCGGCGTTTTGACCAGCGTGAACTGCTCGGCCTCGGTCGCCCGCTTCATCGCCGAGGCGGTGAACCGCTCCGGCATCCTCGACCAGTACCCGGAGGTCGACGGTGTCGTGCCCTTCGTCCATGGCACAGGCTGTGGCATGGCGGGCCAGGGCAGCGAAGGCTTCGCCACGTTGCAGCGCACCGAATGGGGGTACGCCAGGCACCCCAACATCGGCGGCGCGCTCTTGGTCGGCCTCGGCTGCGAGGTCATGCAGATTCCCGGCCTGATGGCGGACCATCGAATCGAGGAAGGCGAGACCTTCCGCACCATGACTATCCAGGCGACCGGCGGCACTCGCAAGACCATCGAGCGTGGCGTCGCGATGATCAAGGAAATGCTGCCGACCGTCGCCGCGGTGAAGCGCGAGACGGTGCCGGCCTCGGAGCTGATGGTGGCGCTGCAGTGCGGCGGCTCGGACGGCTACTCCGGCATTACCGCCAACCCCGCGCTCGGCCGCGCCACCGACCTCTTGGTCGAGCAGGGCGGCACCGGTGTTCTTGCCGAGACCCCCGAAATCTACGGCGCCGAGCACCTCTTGACCCGCCGCGCCGCGACCCGCGAAATCGGCGAGAAGCTGGTCGAGCGGATCAGGTGGTGGGAGGACTATACCGCCCGCAACGGCGGCGAGATGGACAACAACCCCTCGCCCGGCAACAAGGCTGGCGGGCTCACCACCATCCTCGAGAAGTCGCTGGGCGCGGCCGCCAAGGGCGGCACCACCACCCTCCGCGGCGTCTATCTCTATGGCGAGCCGGTGACGGAGCGTGGCTTTGTGTTCATGGATTCGCCCGGCTATGACCCGGCCTCGGTCACCGGCCAGGTGGCGTCCGGCTGCAACCTCGTCGTCTTCACCACCGGCCGCGGCTCGGCCTTCGGCTTCAAGCCGTCGCCGTCGATCAAGCTCGCCACCAACAACGACACCTACCAACGCCAGGAAGAGGACATGGACATCAACTGCGGCGACATCCTCGATGGCGTCACCATCGAGGAGAAGGGCCGTCAGATCTTCGAGGAGATGATCGCCGTCGCCTCCGGCAAGCCCACCAAGTCGGAGGAATTCGGTTACGGCGACAACGAGTTCGTCCCCTGGCAGATCGGCGCCGTGATGTGACGAGCCGCGCCCGTCCGCAGCCGCTGATCGCGGTCGACCTCTGAGGGCGCGACGGCGCCGGAGGAGATCGAGCAAGAGGCACCGGAATGGCCAACTTCATCTGCATGCAATGCGGCGCGCAGTTCCCCGAGTCCGATGCACCGCCGGAGCGCTGCCCGATCTGCGACGAGGAGCGGCAATATATACGCTGGGCGGGTCAGGCCTGGACGACCCTCGACGAGATGCGCCGGACCCATTCGCTGAAGATCGCCGACGAGGCGGAGAACATCACCGGCATCGGCTCCGATCCGGCCTTCGCCATCAATCAGCGGGCGCTCCTCCTTCAGTCGCCGGCCGGCAACGTCATGTGGGATTGCCTCGCCCTCGTTACCGACGAAGGCGTCGCGGAGATCAAGCGGCGCGGCGGTGCGACGGCAATCGCCATCTCCCACCCGCACTACTACACCAGCATGGTCGAATGGAGCGAGGCGCTCGGCGGCATCCCGATCTACCTCCACGCCGACGACCGGCAGTGGGTGATGCGGCCGAGCGACCTCATTCGGCACTGGACCGGGGAGACGCTTGCCCTCAATGAGGAGATGACGCTGATCCGCTGCGGCGGCCATTTCGACGGCGGCACCGTCCTCCACTGGGCGGATGCCCTGGGAGGCAAGGGCGCTTTGATGTCGGGCGATATCCTCCAGGTCGTTCCGGACCGCCGTCACGTCAGCTTCATGTACAGCTATCCGAACCTGATCCCCCTCAACCGGCGCAAGGTCGAGGCAATCGCCGCAGCTGTCGAGCCCTACCCGTTCGACAGCATTTTCGGTGCCTGGTGGGACCTGATCGTCAGGACCGACGGCAAGAACATCGTCCGCCGCTCGGCCGAGCGTTACCTCAAGGCCATCGCGGACTGACCGGCCGGAGGGCGTCCCGAGAGCCCCGTGGCGAATCTGAAATCGAGGGGGTGACGGCGGCCGAAGGCCGCCGTCGAGGCCCGTTACATGTTCGAGGTCTGGACCGACGTCGCGGTCATTTCCCCGTTCGCGCCCTTGTCGTACTGGATGGTGACATTCTGGCCAACCTGCAACGAAGCCGCATCGACGCTTGACGGCAGCTTGAACGTCTCGCCGCTGGCAAGGGTCACGGTCTTTGCCGTGGTGTCGATGCTGGTGATCTTGCCAGTGGCCTCGGCGGCGAGAGCACCATAAGCCGAAACGGCGAGGAAGGCTGCCGTGCTCGCTACGACCATCAGTTTACGCATTTGGACACCTCTTGCTTGATGGAGCCGTTCCGCAACCTCCGCGTAAACGACCCGTCGCCCCCAAGCCGACCCTTCAACGCCATCGGCCGGGCCAGCGTTCCAAAAAAAGAGGTGTCCGACGCGGTCTTTTTCTATTGGTCGGGCAGGCTTCCCGACACGACATAGGCGGAGGCCCAACTCCCAGTCAGGTTGACCAGCGCCTCGAACGCCTGCGCGTCACCGCCCGTCTCGATGGACGCGCCGTAGAGCGGAGTCTGAAGGATCACCCGCAACTCGGCGAACTGCCCGCAGGATTTGGCCGTCCTCAGGTCGTCGTAAGCCTTGAGCGCCGCAGCGACGCTGGTCTCCCGCGCATGCACCAGCTCTTCCGCGACGGATTGCGAAACGCAGAGCACCCAGTTCCGCACCACCATCTCGGTATCGAGCGTGTAGTCGCCGGGCACCGATATTTCGGAGCGCGGCGCCGGCTTGGCCGGCCCCAGGTCGACCGGAGCAGCCGCCCGGGCCGGTAACGAAAGGGCGCACGCCGCCCCTAGCGCCGCCGCTGCGGCGAGTGATTTGCGAAGAGTCATGCCAGCCCCAATTCGAAAGCGGTCCCTCGGGATCTTCCTCATCGACTCGCTCCGGCTCCAGACGCTACGGCCGGGGGCCCGGTCCGCGCAACGCGTCGCGACATCAAACCGCAGACTGTTGCACGCGCGCAACGATGCGGAACCCGATCCGTGCGGCGTGATCTGCCGCCGCAGGCTTGACGCGGCACGGCGGAGACAGACACATGCCAGTCCGACGCTGACCGAAAACCGGGGGAACCGACCAGATGCCGCTCGACCCAAGCCCTGACTTCGCACTTCCTGACGACTCCGAGGACGCCGCCCTCGTCGGCCGCGTCTGGCGGCCGGAGCTCGAGGGACCGTCGGTCGTCGCGCTGCATGGCTCCGAACTCGTCGATATCAGTGCGGTGGCGCCGACGATGCGCGACCTGTGCGAGGCGCCTGAGCCGGCGGCGCTTGCCCGCGATGCCTCGGGCGAGCCGGTCGGCCTGCTCGCCGATGTGCTCGCCAACACGCCGCGTGAGCGCCGCGATCCGGCAAGGCCGTGGCTTCTCGCCCCGACCGACTTGCAGGCGATCAAGGCAGCCGGCGTGACCTTCGCCGTGTCGATGCTCGAGCGGGTCATCGAGGAACAGGCCCGCGGCGCTCCCGAGAGAGCGGCAACGATCCGCGCCGAAATCCAGGCCGCGATCGGCGACGACCTGGCCCGCCTCAAGCCCGGCTCCGCGCAGGCGATGGCCCTCAAGCAGCTTCTCGTCGACCGGAAGATGTGGTCGCAATATCTTGAGGTCGGCATCGGTCCCGACGCCGAGGTGTTCGCCAAGGCGCCGCCGATGGCGGCGGTCGGCCATCTCGCCGAGATCGGCATCCGCGCCGATTCGACCTGGAACAATCCCGAGCCGGAAGTAGCGCTGGTCGCCGCCTCGACCGGGGCGATCGTCGGCGCGACACTCGGCAACGACGTCAACCTCCGCGACTTCGAAGGCCGCTCGGCCCTGCTGCTCGGCAAGGCCAAGGACAACAATGCCAGCGCCTCGCTCGGCCCTTTCCTCCGGCTGTTCGACTCCGGCTTTTCGCTGGACGACGTCAGACGCGCCGAAATCCGGCTGATCGTCGAGGGGCCCGAGGGCTACCGTCTCGACGGCGCCAGCGCCATGAGCAAGATCAGCCGCGATCCGGCCGACCTGATGGCCGCGACCGTCGGCAGCAACCATCAATATCCCGACGGCGTCGCGCTCTATCTCGGCACCATGTTCGCGCCGGTCGAGGACCGCGACGTAGCCGGACAGGGCTTCACTCACAAGGTCGGCGATATCGTCACGATTGCCTCACCCAAGCTCGGCCGGCTCTCCAACGTCGTCGTCCACTGCGGCGATGCCGAGCCGTGGACGTTCGGAGCGGCAGCGCTGATGCGCAACCTCGCCCGGCGCCGGCTGATCTGAAGCGGATCGCCTGTTCTTCTGCGGCGGATAGGCGGAGGCTTACGCCGCGTCGACGCGCTTGAAGCGATTGAGCAGCGCGGTCGGCGCGCCGGATAGAAGCACGTCGAGATGGCGGAAGCGCTGGAAGTCGCCGTTGACGGAGATGCGCGGCAGCGAGGTGAGGTGGTCGCAATGCTCCGGAAAGAGGACACCCGGCCGTGTCGTCACGCCCGTAGCGAAGCCAAGCTCCCGCGCGATGGCGAACTCGCGCCGGCCCGCCGAATCGGGATTCCCGACCGGGTACGAAAAATGCTTTGGCCAGGTTCCGAGCCGCGCCTCGATCTTTTTCGCACCGAGCGCCATTTCTTCGCGGGCGACGGCCGCCGGTGCCTTGGCGAGCATAATGTGAGTGTCGGTATGCGAGCCGATGGTGATCATTGGATCGGCAGCGAATTCGGCGATCTCGTCCCACCCCATACACAGTTCGCTGCAGATCGCCTCCACATCGACACCGGCGGCAATTGCGAGGTCGCGGCAGATGCGGCGGAGCTCGCTTTCGTCCGGAAGGCTCCGCAGCCACCAGTAAATGGTCGCGAACGCCTCGTCCTTCCCGGCCTCCGTCGACGTGTCGAACCGGCGTACCTCGCCGCCCATGTCGAGCGTGATTGAACCCTGGCAGGCGATGGCCCGCTCCAGCTCCACCCACCACAGCACCCCGGTGCCGTCGGCAAAGCTCGACGGCACATAGAGAGTCGCCGGGACGTTGTGGCGCCCGAGGATCGGCAGGGCATGCACCCGGTTGTCGCGATAGCCGTCGTCGAAGGTCAGCACCACGAAGCGACGGTCGACGTCACCCTTCCGGATGCGCTCATAGGCCGCGTCGAGCGAGACGACGTCGACATCGGCCTGACGCAGCCGGGTCAGGATCTCGTCGAGGAATTCCGGCGTGATTTCCAGCGAGCGGTTCGGCTGGAATGCGCCCGGCCGCGGCGGACGAACGTGGTGGAATGTGAGGATCGCGCCGGCCCCGGCGAGGAAATGCCGCGCCAGCCGGTAACCTCCGGTGAAGTAGAGCGTTTCAAGTCCAGCATGGATGACGGTCTTGCCAATCCGCGGCACGATGCTTCTCCTTTTTCCGACCCGCTCAGGGCGCTGCTGGCTCTCCGTTTCCCGTCCCGGATTCCGTCAAGACCGGCTCGACCAGCAATGGTCCCTCGTGCAGGTAGCGGGTCGTCCTCCGTTTCGACTCGATGTCGCGCCAGACGCGCTCGACCTCGGCGGCCGACAGTCCGACGGCGGGTGCGACGCTCTCGGCCGGCAACCCCTTGGAAAGCGCGTAGAGACAGAGATCCATCTCCCGATAGGGCAGTGAGAAGTAGAACTCCTCCTGGGTCTGGGCGAGCGACCATGTGTCGGTGGTCGGCGGCCGCCGGCAGATTTTCTCCGGGGCGCCGAGCTCTTCAGCCAACTGATAGACCTGGCTCTTGTACAGATGGGCAATCGGCTTGATGTCGGCGGCGCCGTCGCCGTTCTTGACGAAGAAGCCCTGGTCGAATTCGAGCCGGTTGGGGGTGCCGAGCACGGCGTAGTTCAGCCGATCGGCGTGATAGTATTCGATCTGCTTGCGGGTCCGCTGCTTCATATTGGTCGCCGCGACGACACCGAGATAGACCTCGATGGGCATGCGCAGCTTCTGCGCCTCGCCGTTCGGCGACTGCACGACAAGGTAGGTGATGCTGTAGCCCCTGCCTTCGACGGAATTGGCGATGGCGACCTTGCATCCCCACCCCGTGCCGAACTCGGGCACCAGTTGGCGGATGAAGGCATCACGGCGCTCGTAGCAGGCGAGCGCGGTGAGCACGGGCTCGATGTCCTCGACCACCGACTCGATGCCGAGCCACTCGGCGACCTCGCGGCCGAGCCGCAGGCTCTCGGGGTCGGAGTCCCTTTCCGGCATCAGCACACCCAGCACCTTCTGCCGACCGAATCCCTTCACCGCCAGGGCGGCGCTGACTGTCGAATCGATCCCGCCGGACAGGCCGATGACGGCCCCGCGGCGGCGAAGCCGGCGCATCACCTGTTCCCGCATGGCGCGGGCAATCCGCTCGATCTCGGCCGCGGCGTCGATCACCAGTGCATCAGCGGACAGCGGCTCGGCATTTGAAGCAAAGGCCACGTCGTTCACTCTGCCGCCTCCAGCATCTCCTCCTCGATCAGCCGACGGCTGATCTTGCCGCTTTCTGTCTTGGGCAGCTCATCACGGAACTCGACCAGCTTCGGCACCATGAAATCCTCGAGGCTGCGAGCACAGTGGCGGATGATATCCTGCTCGGTGAGATCGGCGCCGGGGGAGAGCGCCACGACCGCCTTGATCGCGTGGCCGAGAATCGGGTCGGCAACACCGACTACCGCGGCTTCGGCGACGCCGGGAAGCCCATAGAGGACGGTCTCGACCTCCTTCGGCGCGACCTTCTCGCCGCGGGTCTTGATGATGTCGTCCTTGCGCCCGATGAAATAGAGGAAGCCATCCTCGTCGGCGCGGAAATGGTCTCCCGTATAGAGCACCTTCTCCCAAGGAAGCGGTCCGGGCTTCAGCGCCTTGTCGGTGGCTTCCGGGTTCTCCCAGTATCCGCGCATCACATGCGGGCCTCGGACGACAAGTTCGCCGACGATTCCCGCTCCGACTCGGTGACCGGAATCGTCGACCACGTAGACTTCGGTCCCGGGAATGGCAATCCCGACCGAGCCCGGCCGACGGAGGAGTTCCTCGGGCGGCAGGTATGTGCACCGCTTGCACTCGGTCAGCCCATACATCGAGTAGATGCGCGCCGAGGGGAACAGCGCCTGCAGCCGCTCGATATGGGCAGGCGGCAGCGCTGCCGCGGTATTGGTGATGTAACGGAGGTGCGGCAGGCTGCCCGCCTTGAGGTCGCGCATCTGGAGGAGGATCGCCGCCATGGTGGGGACAAGCGGCAGCCCGGTGACCTTTTCCTCTGCCATGCGGTTGAGGATTACCTGCGGAAAGGCAAACGATCGTTCGAGCACTAGGGTGGCGCCGACCCTGGCCGCCATCAGCACCTGATAGAGTCCGTAGTCGAATGAAATCGGCAGGACGCCGAGGATGACGTCGTCTTCCCGGTTCTCCAGGTACGTCGTGATCGACTCGGCAGCGGCCATCGCGTTCTGATGCGTCATCATCACGCCCTTGGGGAAGCCGGTCGACCCCGAGGTGTAGATGAGCATGGCGAGATCGAGCGAGATGCCGGCGAACGGCAGGGACGCAGACGACGGCTCCGCGATGGCGTCTTCGAAGGAGAGGCATCCGGTTGCCGGGGGCGCCTTGCCGCCGCCGGACAGTACGACAAGCTTGACCGACGGTGCTTCGACCATCGCTGTCGCGGCGGTCGCCGCCAGACGTGCCTGCGTGATCACCCCGGCTGCCCGGCAATTGTTGAGCACAAAGGCCAACTTGTCGGCCTTGGTCGACGGGTTGATCGGGCTGAACACCGCGCCGGCCTTCAGCACCGCGAAGATCGCGACGACCGCTTCCCAGGAATTGTCCATGAAGACGACGACACGGTCGCCCCGAGCGATGCCGCGGTTGGAGATCGCCGCCGCTAGACGGTCGGACATGCGATCGAGTTCGGCGTAGCTCAGCCGCTTCTTGCCGGCGACGATCGCCGTCTTGTCCGCCAGCCGTGCCGCGCTGTCCGTCAGGAACCGTTCGACCCGCATCCTAGCCCCTGCTCCTTCTCCGCCCGTCCGCTCAGGCAGCGACCGCCGCCGCCGCCGGCGCCGCGGCCAGCTTGCCGGTCACGTAAGCGACAATGGCATTGATCGAATCGAGGTTCTCCGGAACGATCTCGGCGTCGGCCACCTGGATGTTGAGCGTGCCTTCCAGGAACGCGACGAGCTCCAGGATACCGGTGGAGTCCACCAGGCCCGCGTCGAGCAGCGACTCGTCGTCTGCAAGCTCGGCCTCCTCCTGGAAGAGGAAGTTCTCTTCAATGAACTCACGGACCTGGCGGCTGATTTCTTCAGTTTGCATGCGACAGACCTCGCTCTCTCTAGGCCGCTGTTGTGGATAGGGATTCCACCGCCGCGCCGCTGACGAACGCGCGGTGGAGGAGCTGGGTGGACAGGATGCCGACGAAGGCCATGTTGTCGCGGAAGCCGAGAAGATCCTGCTTCCGGCATTTGGCATGGAGCTTCTCGACCGGCCGCGGCGCGAAATATCCGGCGCGGCCGATCTCCGACGCGGCCAACTCCCGGGCGACGTAGTCGGGGGCGTCGTCGCCGACGAACGCCTGGCTGTCCGGCGCGCGATAGGGCTGCTTGACGCGGCCGCCGATGTGCGACGGCAGAAGGTCCGCTACCGCCTCGCGCAGGATGTGCTTCTCGCGAAGTCCGCGGATCTTCAGTTCCGGCGGAATGCGCGACGCGAATTCGACGACACGGTGATCGAGGAAGGGGAACCGCCCCTCCACCGCATGCGCCATGGCAACCCGGTCGCCCTGCGCCGACAGGATGTAGCCGGGGAGCAGATATGCGGTCTCGAGGTATTGCGCCTGCGACAACGGATGCCAGCGCACGAAGTCTGCCGGCAGTTGCGCGCGGAGATCGTCGAGCGCGTCGTAGCCGTTGAGCGCCTCGCGCATCTCGGCGGAAAAGAAGGCCTTGCCGCCCGCCGTTGTCCGGAAGCGCGGCAGGTGCGAGAAGAGCGGATCGTCGACGCCTTCGAGCCCGGCGGTGAAGAATGCGTTGCGATAACTGTGCGGCTGGTCCTTGAGGGCCGGCAGATAAGGATAAAGGCGCTCGAAGAGCAGCGGCCGCCGGGCGGACCGAGGCTGGCGGGCGCAGAAGCGCCGGAGCTTCGCTTCCTTGAAGATGTCGTAGCCGGCGAAGACCTCGTCGGCCCCCTCGCCGGTGAGGACCACCTT
>Ga0210144_1001300_pt1 | contig 10660 bp, 11 predicted proteins | sample Muzzi_PWA_D2_FD_185532 | JGI IMG/M metagenome (GOLD analysis project Ga0210144, IMG submission 185532) | Wetland microbial communities from San Francisco Bay, California, USA, that impact long-term carbon sequestration - Muzzi_PWA_D2 (SPAdes) | ecosystem: Environmental > Aquatic > Marine >...
CGCTCACGAGGTGTCTTGATTACTTCAATTAATTTATATTTTACCCGTGTATCAAGGTGCTCAAGAATGCCCGGAATCAGACGATATAGTTATTACTTATAATGATGTAGATCCGAGGACAATGAAATGACGCCCGAAGAGAAGTTACGCGCTTTCCGCTCAAGTTATTCCAGATGTACTCTGGATCCGGATTTTATAACAACATTCCATAAAATATTTATAACCACCTCGTCCAATGCGCTGTATCATTTTTCTCATATCCCTGAGGAACGCCAGGTAAAGATGCTTGAATATGCGCTTTATCTGCTGATGCTGTCCGTCGATGATAATCCTGACGCAATGACATGTCTGGAACAGCTCGGCAAATCCCACGAAAGGCTCACCATCAAACCCGAGCTTTATGACCACTGGCTCAACAGCCTGGTAACAGCAGTCGATAACTACGATGGCAAATCACACCCGAACATAGGTGGCATCTGGCGCGATGTACTTGGCCCCGGTCTCGAGCTGATGAAAAAACAAACCGCTGAAGGTGTAAAACTCAAAGCCATCTCGTAAAGCAAGACCTTCCGAAAGCCTTAACCACTCACAATATTCCCCAACATCTGTATCTCGATGCAATTCTACAGGGCGTCGTGACATGCCCATTTTGAAGTCACGTCATCAATATATTTGCTATACGGTATATACCAGTATATACTTTATGTATGTTTGTTACCGACGTCACTCAATCACTGGAAAAAAACAAGGTCAGATATGCCCTGGTAGGCGGCTATGCCGTAGCCCTTCATGGGGCCGTACGTGGAACAGTCGATGTCGATATCGTTATAACAATAGATAAAAAAGCATTTAATGATGCAGAACGGGCCTTGATAAGCCTCGGGCTTCAATCACGATTACCGATTACCGCGGAAGATGTGTTCAATTATCGCGAGGAATATATAAAAAATAAAAATCTCAAGGCATGGTCATTCATCGATCCTGCCAATCCGTCTCATTTGGTGGATATCGTTATTACGGAAGACTTAAGGGAAGTAAAGACGGTTAACAAGAAAGTCGGCAGCATCAATGTAAAAGTGGTATCGATTCCCGACCTGATAACAATCAAGAAAACTGCAGGCAGGCCACAGGACAAGGAAGATATAAAAGCACTGGAGAAACTATTATGAGACCGGTTCAATATTTTAGTGATGAATATCTCGAGCAATGTAAGAAAATGACACCTGAACAGATTCTGGGATATCTGGAAAGTTTTAGACTACTGAATAATCCGGAGGACAAAACCAGGCTGATCAGTATCAAGATGCCAGAATCGTTATTAAAGGCGTTCCGTACAAAATGCGAACTGAACGGGGTGAAATACCAGACTCAAATCAAAAACCTGATGAAAGCATGGCTGGAATAACCAAAATATACAAATTGATGATTCACAGCTACTATTAACGCGTAGATATCTATAGAATAACCCCTCCCATCACAACTTTAACTCAATATAAAAACTACAATAACAATAACTCGGGAGGTCATCATGCAACGGGGCAAGGGAGCCGGCTATATATTATTGTTCACACTTCTTTTTGCATCATCGCTCACATACGCCAATGACAGTTACAGTTATTCACTCACGGGATTATATGACAACACAAGTTTTGACGATGACCTGGAAAGTACGGGATTACTGGCGGGCCTGCAGATATTCTACCAGGCGGTATCACTCGGTAGAGGACCCTATGAAGAAGCGGCTTTTCTGGATCGTCAAACAAACTTTGGACTTGCATTAGGCACCCAGGAATCAACATATAACGGTGAATCTCTAGCCGGTACGCTCGTCGTTCTGACGGCTGAATATGCCGACCAGTCACATCCATATACCCTGGGTCTGGTATACAGTTCGAATAAAGCTGACGATTCAGTAAGCGGAATAGATGTCGAGACCAGTCTTGAAACTTTATCATTCCAAATTGGTGCTTATCTGAATCCGCATTCACGATTATTACTCGATATTGGTCAAATAACGGGGGAAACCACCATTGGGAACTCGATAACCACCGAAGACGACGCCGATAGTTATGGCCTGACGTACAAGAATGTGATGTCACTCGATGATTCACATGCTGTCAGTATCTTGGCAGGATTTGATATAAAAGATTACGACTCAGGTATAAAGACCACCATCACGTCACTACAGCTGGATAATTACTTGAATGATGCAACCAGTGTTATTTTCAGAGCCGATCTCTATAAAAGTGATAACGCACTTAACGAAGGGACAATCGTCAATTTCGGAGTCCGGGCATTTATAAAAACAATGACAGCCGTTGGAATTATGTTTGAAAAGTTCTCGGCAAAAAAGGCAGGTAATGACTACGAAACCGTTATAGTCACGCTGGAGCACAGGATTAACTAGGTGTAACCGGCATGCTCGCAATAAATAACATCATCACGCCATTGATGAGTGACAGAAAACCGATGACACGGATAAAGAGCAACAGTCCCGGATTATTTGCAGCATCGGACGGCGAAGCATCAGTGCCCCGTGCCCGTGCCATTTTGTTGATGATCCACTCAACAATACGCCTGGGTTTGGTGAGGCAAACCCCGCCGGCAACAAAGCACGCCATCGCCACAAACAGTGTCATAGGGGTATTATGGCATATATAATTGATCTGAATAGGTATAACAATACAACTGTCTTTTCGGTTTCTACTGTCATTTTGACGCTCTTTGTCATTTCGACCGCAGGTAGAAATCTTTGTTATGAACGAATGTCAGCGGCCCGAATTTACGCTATAATTCTCCCTCTTTTACGAGCCGAAGATTTCTACCCGCAGGGCATTACTTCGAATTACTCGGAATGAAAAGTAAACCAGTACCTGGTTACACTCAAAGCAGGGAAGAACAATGAACGACGACGACAAGAACAAATTACTCATGTCCATTATGCCGGTATTTATCCTTCTGGCAATGATGATGTCCACCGTAAACTTGCGTGCTGACGACATCCGGGACTCTAATAAAGGAAGCTGGACCTTGCCCCTCACATTGGCGCTCACTGAAATAGAACAGGATCAATACCTCGCTATAGGCAACAGGGATCGATTCACACAGAATATAGTCAAGCCTGAACAGTGATGCAATAAGTGGTAGTGCCGTTTGAATCTACCAGTCTTGATCATTTCACACTGAAGTTTACCAGGCCTGCATGAATAAAGTGTTGTGTCTGGATACCATCGAGCTACCCGTGAATCGAAAACATCTTTTTGTCGGCGGTGGCCTCAACTAAGCCTGGAGAGCTGGTGCGTCCCATTATAGAAAACATTATTGAACGCCTTCACGAACGTCTGCCAGACGGTGAACGCGAGCTTGCCGGACGCTTTGCGGAACAGTATTACCAACATAGTACCGTCGAAGACCTGCAGGAACATTCCATCGATAATCTGTATGGTGCCGTGCTGTCATTGTGGAAGCTGGCCATACAGCGTAAGCCGGGCGAACCCCTGATCCGGATCTATAATCCCAGTTTCGACGAGCATGGATGGCAGACTACGCATACTGTAGTCGAAGTAATTACTGATGATATGCCGTTTCTGGTGGACTCCCTGAGCATGGTGCTGGTGCAGTCGAACATGGCTATTCACCTGCTCATCCACCCGATGATTACGGTAATACGCGGCGAAGGCGGCCATTTGCGTAATATCTTGCCCAGGCATGCAAAAGATACCGGTGCATTGTGTGAAGCCGTCATGCATTTCGAGATCGACCAGCAACATGAGGCAGAGCGACTGGCTGCACTCCATGATCAACTGGAACATGTACTCGGTGATGTGCGTACCGTGGTCGATGACTGGCAGGCCATGCGTAGCCGCCTGCAAGAGGTGATACACACCATCGAGACACAACCTGTCCCGGTATCGGCAGAGGAGCAGGCGGAGAGTGTCACCTTTCTGCGTTGGCTGGATCAAAACCACTTTACCTTTACCGGCTATCGTGCCTACGACCTGGTGCAGAAACAGGGTGAAGATCACCTCAAGCGCATCCCCGCTTCAGGCCTGGGGATCCTGCGTGATCATCAACATGCGCGGGTCTCAAGAAGTTTTGCCCATGTTCCCCCGCCGCTGCGGGCAATGGCCAGGCAACCCACCTTGCTCACCATCACCAAGTCAACCGCGTTCTCCACGGTGCACCGGCCGGTCCACCTCGATTATATCGGTGTCAAACGCTATGATAGCGCGGGCAAGGTGATCGGCGAGTGGCGTTTCCTTGGGCTGTATAGTTCACTTGCCTATAACGAACGTCCGGTGAATATCCCCATTCTGCGCCAGAAGGTTGCCCGGGTCATGCAGACTGCGGCCTACTCGCCCGGTAGTCACAGCCGCAAGGCAATGGAGCATGTGCTCGACACCTTTCCCCGCGACGAAATGTTCCAGTTCACCGAGACCGAGCTTTATGACACGGCCATCGGTATCCTCCAGGTCATGGAACGGCACCGCCTCGGGCTGTTCATGCGCAACGATCTATATGAACGTTTTGTCACCGCGCTGATTTATGTCCCGCGCGAGCGTTACGACACCGAGTTGCGCCAGCGTATCCAGGCACTGCTCATGGACGTCCTGGATGGCCAGAATGCCGAGTTTAATGTACAACTTGCAGACTCCCCCCTTGCGCGCGTGCATTTTATTATCCGCACCCAGCCCGGTGAAATCCCTGAATATGACGTTGCCTTGCTTCGCACAAGCATGGTCGATGCCATGCTTTCGTGGCAGGACAAACTACGGGAGGCCCTGCATGAACACCTGGGTGAGTTTAAAGGTGAACATCTGTTTCAGCAGTTCGCGCATGCCTTTCCACCCGCCTATGAAGCCGACTTCAACGCCCATACTGCGGTGGCCGACATCGATAGATTGAGTGAGATCACTACTGAACGGCCGCTGGCCGTACACCTGTACCGCACGCCTGAAGAGGACCTCGAATTGCTGCGCTTCAAGGTCTACGGGCATGAGCAACCCATGGCGCTCTCCGATGTCTTGCCGATGCTGGAACGCATGGGACTGCGGGTACTCGAGGCACGACCCTACGAAATCATGTGCAGCGACGGCGCGCGCTACTGGATTCTGGATTTCGACATGAGCCCCGGTACAGGCAACGATATCGATGTGCTGGCAATCAAGGACATCTTCCAGGAGGCGTTCGCCCAGGTTTGTGACGGTGCGATGGAAAATGACGGCTTCAACCGCCTGGTGCTGGGTGCCTGTCTGCACTGGCGCCAGGTCACACTGTTGCGTGCCCTGGCGAAATACCAGGTCCAGACCAGGTTACCGCTCAGTCAATCCTATATGGAAAACACCCTGGCCCAATATCCGGAGCTGGCGCGCAAACTGGTAATATTGTTCGAGATGCGCTTTGATCCGGAGCTGCAGGAAGATGCCGGACCGCGCGTGCAATCGTTGGTCGACGACATCGTCGCGTCGATTGACCAGGTGACCAGCCTGGACAGTGACCGGATCCTGCGCCAGTTCCTCCACCTGATACAGGCATTACTGCGTACCAATTACTTTCAACTGGATGCACACGGCAAGCCGAAGCCTTTCCTCAGTTTCAAACTTGATCCGGCCCTGGTCCCGTTCCTCCCATTGCCCTTACCGGCCTACGAGATCTTCGTGTACTCACCACGGGTCGAGGGTGTTCACCTGCGTGGAGGAGCGGTTGCACGCGGTGGTATTCGCTGGTCTGACCGGCGCGAGGATTATCGTACCGAGATTCTCGGCCTGATGAAGGCGCAGATGGTCAAGAACGCCGTGATTGTACCGGTTGGCGCCAAAGGCGGCTTTGTCGTCAAGGCCCCGCCCGAGGACCGTGATGCCTTGAGCAGGGAGGTTCTCGACTGTTATCGCACCTTTATCCGCGCGCTGTTGGAGCTTACCGATAACTGGGTCGCTGGCGCACTGGTCCCGCCGGTGCAAGTCGTACGTTACGACCACGATGATCCATATCTGGTAGTGGCGGCCGACAAGGGCACCGCAACCTTTTCCGATAGCGCCAATGAGATTGCCCAGTCTCTGGGCTACTGGCTGGACGATGCGTTTGCCTCGGGAGGGTCCAGTGGTTACGACCACAAGAAGATCGGCATTACCGCCAGGGGTGCATGGGAGGCGGTCAAACGCCACTTTTGCGAGCTTGGCCTCGACACCCAGAGACAACCGTTTAGCGTTATCGGCATCGGCGATATGTCCGGAGATGTGTTTGGCAATGGCATGCTGCTTTCGCAACAGATCCGTCTGGTGGCTGCATTCAATCACGCACATATCTTTATCGATCCGGATCCTGATGTCGCTCGCAGTTATGCAGAGCGGCAGCGGCTGTTTCAGCTCCCGCGCTCAAGTTGGGAAGATTACAACTCTGCGTTGCTCTCACAAGGTGGTGGGATCTACCGGCGCAGTGCCAAGCGCATCATCCTGTCGGAACAGGCGCGACGTGCGTTGGGCACCGACCGGGAACAATTCACTCCAAATGAATTGATCCAGGTTATCCTGCGTGCCCCGGTTGACCTGCTGTGGAACGGCGGCATCGGTACCTATGTCAAGGCAACGAGTGAAACCCATGTCATGGTAGGGGATCGCGCCAACGATGCCGTGCGTATCGACGCCAGCGAATTGCGCTGCCGAGTGGTGGCCGAAGGCGGCAACCTGGGTTTAACCCAGCTGGGCCGGGTCGAATATGCCCAGGCGGGTGGGCGCATCAATACAGACTTCATCGACAATTCCGGCGGCGTCGATTGTTCCGATCACGAGGTCAATATCAAGATCCTGCTCGGGCAGGTTGTCGCCAACGGTGATATGACGCTTAAACAACGCGACGAACTGTTGGTGGAAATGACCGACGCGGTTGCGGCACTGGTGCTCAAGCACAGTTACCAGCAAACACAGGCCATCAGCATCGCCGCGGCGCAGGCGCCGTTGATGCTGGCTGACTATACACGTTTTATACGCCTGCTGGAGAAGGGCGGGCGACTCAAACGCCGACTTGAATTTCTGCCTGATGACGAACATCTGGGCGAACGGCAGAATCGCAATGAAGGCCTCACCCGTCCGGAAATCGCAATATTTTTTGCCTATAGCAAGATCGAGCTCTACCAAGCGTTACACGCCTCCGATATCAGCGAGGACCCATATCTCTCGGCGGAACTCGCCGCCTATTTTCCCACGCAGATGCGGGCGCGATTTGCCGGACAGATGAAATCACATCCACTGCGGCGCGAGATTATCGCCACCCAGATTACCAACAGCCTGGTAAACCGCATGGGTGGCACCTTCGTGATGCGGCTCCAGGATATAACCGGCGCCTTGCCTGTCGAGATTGCGCGTTGCTATACCGCGGTGCGGGAGATCTTCCGCGTGCATAACCACTGGCGTGCCATCGAGGCCCTTGATAATCAGGTCAGTGCCGATGTGCAACTGCAGATGCTGGTCGAGACCCGCCGCCTGCTGGACCAGGCCACCGTGTGGTTACTGCGACACCAGCCTCAGCCGGTAGATATCGCAGCTATGATTTCGCGTTACCAGCCGACGCTGGAGCAGCTGCAGCACCATTTACCCCAACTGCTGCGCGATGATGCCCGGCACAGCATGCACCAACAGAGACGCGAGTTGGTCAAGGCGGGAGTACCGAAAGACCTGGCACAACAAGTAGTGATCATGGACTTCCTGTATGGGGTCCTGGACATTACCGAGGTTGCAACTTCAACTGCAAGCGATGTGATCAAGACGGCGGAGATCTATTTTGTTTTGGATGCCAGACTGTCCCTGTTCTGGTTACGCGGACGCATTCGCGATTTGCCGCGTCATGACCTGTGGCAGCGCAAGGCCCGCACCGGGCTGTTGGATGAATTACAGGCCATTGCCAGCGAAGTGACTCGTCAGGTGATCATCAGCACTCGCAAGATCAGATCCACCACGAAAAAACTCGATGACTGGCTGACGCGCAATGAGGCCAATATCACTCATTGTCATAGTGTCCTCGATGAGATCAAGGGCAACCGCAATATCGACCTCGCCATGCTCACTGTCGCCGTTCGGGTGATGAAGGAATTGATTCAGGATCAAAACTGCATTCACCCGGGCGACTCCTGAACATTCCGCGTCATCCAGGCATTATTTACTATTCACTAAGCTGCAGCATGTAATCTACCGCTGCCTTTACCTCATCATCACTCAGGCTTTTGTTACCGCCCCTGGCCGGCATCATTCCCTTGTCGTTAAATCCATTGATCGAGTTGTCATAAAGTTCTTCACGCCCTTTCGCGATACGATCCTTCCAGGCATCCGCGTCACCGGTCTTGGGCGCGCTGCCCATCCCGCTGCTGTGACACATTTTGCAGGACTTGTTATAGACGGCCTCGCCATCGGCTGCATACAGCGGTGCTGCACTTAATACAGCCCAGGCACACGCGATGATCGGTAACATCATGCCCTGACCGATTTTTCTTGTCTTCATTACCTTCTCCTCATTAATTATTGAAACATTCATTAATCCATCAGCCACCTGATGTGATTCACATGGTCGATATTTATCCGAACATCATTTGATAAGCTGCACCATGTAATCAACCGCGGCCTTTACCTCTTCATCTGTCAGGCTTTTATTGCCACCCCTTGGCGGCATCATTGCCTTGTCGCGAAAGCCGTTCACTGCGTGATCGTACAGCACGTCGTTACCTTTCGCGATACGATCCTTCCAGGCATCCGCATCACCAGCCTTGGGAGCACCTGCCATGCCAGTCCCGTGACACATCTTGCAGGTCTTGTTAAAGATGGCCTCACCATCGGCTGCATACAGCGGTGCCGCCGTGATCGCAAGCCAGGCACATGCAATTGTTGGTAATATTATTTTTCTTGTCTTCATCATTTACTCCTTCAATTTAGTTAATTATATTTAAAATTCATATCAAACACGCGTGCGTAGTATCGTCAAGTGCAGCATTTATGACATAGGTTCTAGTTGTTTTTTGCACCTTCACTAATCCACTGTCTCAGCAACTTAATCTCATTCGGCTTGAGTGGATTGTGTCCATCCAGCGGCATACGTATTGCCGGATCGGCGCGTCCCTCGACCAGCGACAGCAGCGTGCTGCCGGTTGCGTCACCGGGCTTGATGACCGGACCGATATGAGTGCCCGCTAATAATTGCTCGTAGCTGTCCATAGCAAAGCCGCTCTTTTGTGTCCCTTTACCACCGCCCACGTGACACCTGCCGCAGTGTTCAGTCAGCAGCGGGGCAATGGTTTCCTTGTAACTCACCGGCGCATTTCGCTGGGAGCAGCCTGTGGCAAGGACCGCGCACAACGGCAGTACCAGCCCGGCGCCCAGCAGTTTCATCAGGCCAGGTTTAATAAATCTACTGTTAACACTCATCATCTTATGACTCCCTTACGGTATTGCCGGTGTCATGATCGACATCCTTCCATATACGCCTTTTCCATAGATAGAGTAATGCCGTCAGTATCACGAGATAGAGGATAACGGCGCTACCGATTTTCTTTCTTAAACCTGCATTCGGTTCAGCCGCCCATTGCAGAAAACCGGCAACATCGGCGGCGTTGTTTTCAATCTGATGCTGATCTTCTTTGGTACCGGCAAAGCTGTAACCGAAGACATCCGGCATCACGATGCCCGGAAAGACATGGTTGTTGGTATAACCATCATCATCGGTATAAAAACCGGTCAGCAGCGAATACACATAACGTCCGCCATGCTCGCGTGCGGCGGTCATTAACGAGAGGTCGGGTGGTACCTTGCCGTAGCTTGCACGTGCCATGTCCTCCGGCGTTAAGCTGAGGAGCGGCGCATTCAGGTCCTTGTCGCCCATCCACAAATTCAAATCATCGCGATCGACACCGATATTGAGCAGGTCCCGGTACCTGATGTATTTCAGGCTGTGACAATTCATGCACACTGTCACCACCGTCTCGGCACCGCGGCGCAAGGTATCGGCATCGGTGGAGAGGGTGACATCAGCAAGCGGCACCGTATTCGCATGCGCTATGCCCGAAGCAAACAGTAATGCCAGGCATAGAGGCCGGCAGTTCATTGCATGTCCTCCCGTGCCGAGTCACCGTAGCGTTCCTCAACTTCATCACGAATCAGCTTCAGTGCCTCCTTGGGCAGATCCTTTTTGCGAGCAAGCAGCCGGTTTTCCCATTGCGAGGTAAACGGCAAGATAATGAACGATGCGAAATAGATGAATGTCGCGAATTCACCCACAGTTGTCAGCACCCCCCCCGGCGGCTGGGAGCCGATATAACCGAGTGTCAGCACGTCGACAATAAACACGTAGAACATCACACGGTAGATGGGACGATATTGGGCGCCGCCCGGCACCTTGCAACGATCCAGAAACGGCATCGCGGCAAAGATCAGGATGGACAGTGTCATCGCGATAACCCCGCCGAGTTTATCGGGGATCGAGCGCAGGATGGCGTAAAACGGCAGGAAATACCATTCCGGCACGATATGCGCCGGAGTCTGTAACGGATTTGCAGGAATATTGTTATCCGGTTCGATAAAAAACTCCGGCATGAAAAACACGAAACTGCAGAAAACAATCAGAAAGAGACCGAGACCGTAAAAATCCTTGATGGTGAAATAGGGATGAAACGGTATGTTAT
>Ga0210144_1001303_pt1 | contig 10646 bp, 11 predicted proteins | sample Muzzi_PWA_D2_FD_185532 | JGI IMG/M metagenome (GOLD analysis project Ga0210144, IMG submission 185532) | Wetland microbial communities from San Francisco Bay, California, USA, that impact long-term carbon sequestration - Muzzi_PWA_D2 (SPAdes) | ecosystem: Environmental > Aquatic > Marine >...
CCTCGCGCCAACACAACAGGAAGAGGGTGATAATTATGAGCGCCATAATGTTCTTCCAGTTTAATAAACTCATCCATTTTTTTGCATTTTGTGCTAACTTTCTATTTAAAACCAATCTACAAACAAATTAATAAACAGGATATTTTTGATGTTAAATATTTTTTTGTCAATTTTGCAGACCAATTTTTAGGAACCAGGTAAAAAATATAAGAAATGGCGAGAGTTTGTCAAATAACAGGAAAGAAGCCAATAGCAGGGAATAACGTTTCTCATGCTAATAATAGAACTAAAAGAAAGTTTTATCCAAACCTTCAAAAAAAGAAATTTTACATTCCTGATGAGGACAGATGGGTTACGCTGAAAGTTTCGACCCAGGCGCTGCGAACCATCAACAAAAATGGGATAAATGCCGTTTTGAAGAAAGCGAGAGAACAGGGAAACATCGTCATCTAATAAACAATACAGAAAATGGCAAAAAAAGGAAATAGGGTTCAGGTTATTCTGGAATGCACCGAGCATAAAAATTCGGGAATGCCGGGTACTTCACGATACATAACTACCAAAAACAGGAAAAACACTCCTGACAGATTGGAACTTAAAAAGTACAATCCGATATTAAAGAAATATACTGTTCACAAAGAAATTAAGTAATCATGGCAAAGAAAGCAGTTGCAACGTTACGGGCTCAGGGAGTAAAAAGCTTTGCTAAAGTGATCAAAGCTGTGAAGTCAGAAAAAACCGGTTCCTATACTTTCAGGGAAGAAATGGTTCCTTCTGATATGGTCCAGGAAGTTCTGAAGAAAAAATAACCTATCACTCGGTGATAGTTTGCTAAAGTCCCGTTGGGACTTTTTTTATATTCAACCAATCGTAAATCTACACCAATGGCCTTGCTCAATTTCTTCAACAAGAAAAACAAAGAAACTCTTAACAAAGGGCTCGAAAAGACCAAGGAAAGTTTTTTTACCAAACTCGGCAAAGCAGTGGTCGGTAAAAGCAAGGTAGACGATGAAGTGCTCGACGAATTAGAAGAAATTTTAGTGACAAGTGATGTTGGCGTTACCACCACTATTAAGATCATTGAGAGAATTGAGGAGCGGGTGGCTAAAGACAAATATTTAAATGCGGGAGAGCTGGATGTGATTCTCAAGGAAGAAATCGCCGCTTTGCTTGAAGAAAATAATACGGCTAATCTGGAAGATTTTGATCTTCCTAAAGATAAAAAGCCCTTTATTCTGCTGGTTGTTGGAGTAAACGGTGTAGGTAAAACTACCACCATTGGCAAACTCGCCTGGCAATTTAAAAACAGGGGTAAAAAAGTAATCCTCGGCGCCGCGGACACATTTCGGGCCGCTGCCGTTGACCAACTCATTTTATGGGCGGAAAGAGTAGGCGTGCCTGTTATCTCGCACGGTATGAATACCGACCCCGCTTCAGTAGCTTATGATGCAGTGAAACATGCTGTAGATGAAAATGCAGACCTGGTTATTATTGATACAGCTGGTAGGTTACATACAAAAGTCAACCTGATGAATGAGCTGTCGAAAATTAAAAAGGTCATTCAAAAGTTCATTCCTGATGCGCCGCATGAAGTATTATTGATCGTAGATGGTAGCACGGGCCAAAATGCTGTCATCCAGGCACGCGAATTTACGAAGGCAACAGACGTTACCGCGCTAGCCATAACAAAGCTGGATGGAACGGCAAAAGGCGGCGTGGTATTGGGAATAAGTGACGAATTTAAAATCCCGGTTAAATACATCGGCGTAGGGGAAAAAATGCAGGATCTGCAGATTTTCAATAAAATGGAATTTGTTGACTCTTTTTTTAAACGGAATTGATTACTTCAATTTTCCATCTATCCAGCCATAATGGAAGCCACCGATGGTAAAATAATCATGGCCGGACTTCGATTCAAGAAAATGGATTCATCGCCAGATTTATAGATACCGAAGACAACCAGATGGCTTTACATTCGATGAAATAATGACTTATTCTTTCACTACATCCATTAAAATTTTTAGCTGGCGTGCGGCACTGATCAATGCCAGATGAGTAAAAGCCTGCGGATAATTTCCCAATAACTCCCCCTTTAAACTGATCTGTTCCGAGAACAAACCAAGATGGTTAGTGTACCCCAGTATCTTTTCAAAATATAAAATGGCGCGGTCAAGTTCACCTGCTTTTGCCAGGCATTCTATGTACCAGAAAGAACACATCGAAAAAGTACTCTCGTCATCTGCAAATCCATCATGGGCTCCTTCATCCAGCTTATACCGGTATACAAGTGAATCCGTTACCAATTCACGCTCGATGGCCCTTAACGTGGAAATCCATCGGGGTTCTTTCGGACTCAACATTCTAACAAGCGGCATCAACAGAGCTGACGCGTCTAGTATATCTGCGCCCCGATATTGCACAAAAGATTTTTTATCCGGGTTCCAGTAGTTGTTGAAAACATCTTCAAAAATCTCATTTCGCGTTTTTCTCCACCGATCTACCGGCGCCGGAAAAGACCTGTCTTCCGCTATGAGAATACCGCGATCCAGCGCCACCCACGACATAACTTTTGATATCAGAAACTCCCTTTTTTCATCGCGAACTTCCCAAATACCTCTATCCTTTTCCCTCCAGTTCTCGCAAACAAAATCAATGAATTTGATGAGGTTAAGCCAGAATTCATAGCTGATGGGCTCGGCGTTTTTATTATAAATATAAATTGTATCAATGAGCTCCCCGTAAATATCCAGCTGAAATTGGTTAAAAGCTCCATTTCCGATTCGCACGGGTTTTGAACCCATATACCCTTCCAGGTGATCAAGCTCATATTCCTTTAAGTTCGTAGAGCCGTCTATCCTATACATCAGTTTCAGATCTGCTGCATCTTCTATTTCCAGGCTCCTGTTTTTAATCCATTCAATAAAACTCCTTGCTTCACTCGTATATCCAAGCTGTAAGAAACTAAACATAGTAAAGGCGCTATCCCTTATCCAGCTAAATCTGTAGTCCCAATTTCTGTCGCCACCGATCAGTTCGGGCAGACCGAAGGTTGCCGCAGCCACTGTTGATCCATATTGATAAGAGGAAAGAAGCTTAAGTGTTATGGCAGACCGGTTGACCACATCCTGCCATCTGCCGGTGTAAGTATTTATTTTTATCCATTTTCGCCAGAATTGTACTGTTTTTTTAAAACTATTGCCGGCATAATACTTAAGCCCCTTATGGGGAGGAAGTTCTTTGTCGCAAGCAATCATTACCAGGGTTATTTCATCCTTCGTTTTCAGGTTTATTTTTGATGTAAACTGATCTTTTTCTTTTTTGAAATCAATATCGCTTAAAAGGCTAAAAGATTTTTGATCTTTCCCTGTACTCTCAATAATTAGATCATCTCCATCCCTTTTTGAATTGAAACCATCTTTTCCATAGCCAAAAGCCGGTTTTAATGTGACTTTGATAGCATGTTTTCCTTTTATCACTTTCAGCTTCCTGACCAGCACAAACCGGTCTTCTACTCCCAGAGGAGGCATAAAATCCGTGAGTTCGATGATACCGTCGTTGGTCAAATAGCGAGTCAAAAGCACCGCCGTGTCTGGCAGATACAACTGCTTGTAATTAATATTCGGATTTTCTACGTCAATTGAAAAATACCCCCCCTTTTTTTTGTCGAGAAGAGCGCCAAAAACGGTCGGAGAGTCGTATCGATCGAAAGTAAGGAAATCAATGGACCCTTGTTTGGACACCAGAGCTGTGGTATGTAGATTTCCAATAATACCGTAATCTTCAATTGGCAAATAATCCTTTCTGATCTTCATAACTTGTTGTTTAAAAAAGTTTAACGATGTCTGCAGGGTATGATGTTTTCCCAGGGATCACACAATTGCCAGTTGAATATGACAAGGTTAAGATTTCATTGCTTTTTTCAAAACCGATGACTCAACGATTTTATTGGAATTGGATTGAAAGCTAAAATTTTATTAACAAAAGAAGATTATTTTATTTTATCATCTTCAGTCAACCCATACGGGCAACCATTTGTCTCCTTTTCTTTTATAGTCTGTCAAACAGTTAGCGAATCAAATTAACACACCAATACCCTCCATAAATCAAACGTGGCTATGTATTCAATATCGCAACTCCCTCTTAAAACCCAAATAATTATACATATCAATTATAGGGATATTTTTAATTCCCCAGTCCACATAGATGAATTGATGGTATGGCTTGATTTAAAAAATGTTAAACGACGTAAAGAGTTTTACGCTGCCATTGAAGAGTTGGAAAAAGAAAAACTTATTCTGACTGAAAAAGACTATATCGCTCTCGCCAATAAAAAAGAAATAATTCAGGAAAGAATAGAAAAGAAAAAACTAAATGCCCAAATAATAAAATCCAGCGGCCCTTATATAAGATTATTTAGCAAAATTCCATTCTTAAAGTATATAGGAATTTCCGGGTCAGTGGCCGCTGACAATCCCACCATAGATAAAGAAGGGATCAAAAAAGGAAAAGTTGACTTGGATCTATTTTTAATTATTGCATCAGATTCTCTATGGATTACATATTTTATAATTAAAATAATAAATAGTTTTATCACCATTCTGAAATTAAAGAAACATTATTTGTGCTTCAACTATGCTATGGACGAAACATATCTCGAAATCCATAACAAGAATTTTTTTACCGCCACAGAATTGGTAAATCTAAAAAGTATATACAACGATCTAAAACCTACATTGATTAACAATAATCTATGGATCAAAAGATACTATCCCGGGATGAAAAATGAACCCAGGATCAGCAGGGTTAGAAAAACCCTTTTCATTGTTAAATGGTTGAATTTCATTTCCTTTTCGATTTTTCAATTCCTCAGAATATTTAAAAGAAGAAATTTCCATCCGATTTTAGAAATTCGTAAAGATTTTAATATAGGCCAAAGACATAATTTAAGAAGAGTATGTCAGCCAAACGGAGGATACCAGGAACTGATAAAAGAAAAGTTTACAAATAGTTATCAAATGAACTTCAGAGAATATTTTGATAAGGAGATTATTGAATTTCTCTTTTCTAAAGAAAGCTTTGCAATAGCTATAACTAAAAGCGAAGTTTATTACAAAGATGAAGTATTCAGCAAGTTTAAAAGATATGCGCGAGCAGAATGAAGAAAATCCTCTTTACACATTCATATTTCTATAAATTCGATCCAAAACAATGGAGGATGAAGCAACCGTTTCCACCATTGATGACCATAATTGCCGCGGCATTGATGAGAGAATCGGGCTATGAAGTTGAGCTATTTGACACTTGCCTGAGAGATAGCGAAATAGAAATAATCCCTATTCTTCAGACTTTTAAGCCCGATTATGTAGTCGTCTTTGACGACGGCTTTAATTACCTCACCAAAATGTGCCTGACAAACATGAGAGAGGCTGCCTTTGAAATGCAAAAACTTGCTAAAAGGGAGGGCGCTACCGTCGTTACCTGCAGTTCTGACTCGACAGACCATTTTGAAAAATATCTTGCACACGGTGCCGACTTTGTCATCAAAGGTGAGGGTGAAATTACGCTTAAAGAGCTTTTAATTGCCATTGATCATAAACATCCACTCGAAGACATAAAAGGGCTTACTTTTCTCAATAAAGAAAAAAATATTAAGGAGACCGTCAGAAGACCTGTGCTTTCCGACCTGGACACGCTTCCACTACCAGCATGGGACTTAATAGATGTGGAATCCTACCGGAGCGTATGGAAGGAGAAAAACCAGAATTTTTACCTAAATGTTGCAACAACACGCGGATGTCCCTATAAATGCAACTGGTGTGCTAAACCTATTTACGGACAACGGTACAACTCTCGGTCACCTGAAAGGGTTGTCGATGAAATTGAATTTCTTCAGCGAAAATTTGATGTCGATCATTTCTGGATGTGCGATGATATATTTGGTTTGAAACCTGGGTGGGTTCAGAGTTTTGACCAGGATCTCAAAAGAAGAGGAATTAAAATCAAATATAAAATTCAAACCCGGGCAGATCTATTATTGGAAGAAAACAATATCGATGTCTTACTTTCTTCCGGATTGGACGAAGCGTGGATGGGAGCGGAATCAGGTTCGCAAGCAATACTAGATGCCATGGACAAAGGCACTAAGATCAGCCAGATTGAAACATCAACAAGGATACTTAAAAACAAAGGAGTAAAGGTCGGTTTTTTTATTCAGTTCGGCTACCTGGGTGAAAATAAACAAGATATTCAGAAAACATTTGACCTGGTATTAAGACTCATGCCCGATCATTTGGGCATTTCGGTCTCTTATCCTCTTCCTGGAACTAAATTTTATGATAGGGTAAAAGAAGAGTTAAAACAAAAAGCCAACTGGACTAATTCGGATGACCTGGATCTGATGTTTGGAAATACTTATCCCAGGAAGTATTACAAGTTGTTGCACAGGTACTTGCATAACAGATATAACATTAAAAGAGGATTTCTGACGGTGGGCAGCCTGCTTAAAAAGCCCCAGTCATTCAGTTTAAGAAAAATCAAACGGATCCTGTCACTTGGCTTGCATGTACCCAGAGCCTGGGTTAACCATTTGAGGCTGTATCGACTTGAAAAATTGGTCAATTCATGAAAGCTGATTTTGATGTCGCTGTGCAATTAGTTCTCTCTTTACAAATGCAGAATATAAAGTTCATGAGGAAATAATTAAAAGTCAATTTGATCAATGAAGGCCAACGTACAGTATGTTCATCCTCAAGGAAATGTTTCAGAAAAGGAAAATGCCTATTTGCAAGTAAGAGAAAAAGAAGGAAGGATTTTGTCAGACGAGGAGGTGAATAAACTCCCCTATATGGATTTAAACCATCCTTTAAGAAGTGAGTGGAAACTTAGAGAAAAAAGCTATTTACGATTGATCGGCCAGCTTAAAAACCGGCCATCCCCTCTTCATATATTGGACATTGGATGTGGCAATGGTTGGTTTACGGCTTTACTTTCGAAAGAGTTTCCTAAAACCACCATTTATGGTATTGACCTAAATGAGCCTGAACTGGAACAAGCGAGTCGTCTTTTTGGCTCCGATAAGGCTCATTTTCTTTACTTAGACCTTTTACAGGACGATTATTTTCAATCCGAATCAATGGATGTGATCCTTTTTAATGCCTCAATTCAATACTTTCCTGTTCTGAAAGTAATTCTTGAAAAGGCAATTAAGCTTCTGAAATCTAACGGATATGTATGGGTGAACGATAGTCCCTTTTATAAGAATGAAGCAGATCAAAATTCTGCAAAAATAAGAAGTAAGGAATACTATTTTGGCATGGGGTGTCCTGAAATGGCAAAATACTATTATCACCATTTGGAGTCCGATCTCCTGGCTAGTGGATTTCAAAAAGTTCGTAACCGGAGATTTTGGAAAAAATTCCCTTTTTCATTATACAAATATAAAAAATATGGCTATCAGCACAGCAAGTAAAGCCTTTGGTAAGCAGTCCGTTATTTTTGATCAGATATATGATAGTAACCCTATAGTTAGTTACATGCGAAGCGTTGTAAGGAAAATAGTGTTGAGTAACATCTTTCCTAAAGGACATATCTTGGAAGTAAATGCTGGAACAGCAACCGATGCAGTATTCTTTGCCCAACAAGGTTTTCAGGTAAGTGCCTTTGATGTTAGTTCGGGTATGGTTTCGAAATCAAATGAAAAGATCGAGACACTTGGACTAACTGACAAAATTACTTTCAATGAATTGAACTATGAAAAAATAGATCAGATCAACGAGACTTTTGACTATGTTTATAGCAACTTCGGTGGTCTTAATTGCACATCAGATTTAACATCAGTTGTAAATAAGTTAGCTGATCGACTTAAGCCCGGTGGAGGAGCAACATTTGTGATCATGCCTCCTTTTACTCTTTGGGAGAAAGTATATTATCTAAAAGGAAATCTTAAAGTAGCAACCAGAAGGAAAAGAACAGGACCATCAGATGCCTATATTGAAGGAGAGCAATTTAATTGTTGGTACTATCAACCTGATGTTGTTTCAAAAGCTTTGGAGGGAAGAATAAGTAATTTGGACATACGAGGTCTTTGCATAATCAGCCCACCTTCATTTCTGGATTGGTTTCCCCGGAAGTTTCCCCGCTTATATAAGTTGATGATAAAAATCGATAAGATTATTGCTGGATGGCCGATCTTCAATTTTCTTGGCGACTATTATATCTATACCTTTACAAAGTTGTAATAGATCCTTTTTAGCAAAAATTTCAGCTGGTGTTTTAGTTTCAACCTATGTCTGTGGAAATACTCAAACCTGAGCAATTGCTTACTTTAGTTAATTCTCATAATATGAATGACATTTACTTTGTTAATATATTTAGATTTGAACTAAGTTTATACTAAGTGGCTTACAGTTTATTCCTTGATAGCGTGATAACAACATTAATCTTTTTTTCACTTTTCAATTTATTTGTCAAAACAAAGCCAGAAAGGCTTCATCAAACATCTCAAATCCGCGACTCAACTTTTGTAAATCTAAATACATCAACCAAAGATTTTGTATTTGACCTAAAATACGCCACTGCCGACAACTTCCTAAAACAACCAGTTTATACATGCAGTAACTGCTACCTAAGATTAGAAGTCGCCAGAAAACTAGTCCAGGCAAATAAGTATTTTATGTCCCAAGGTTACAGAATCAAGCTATTCGACTGCTACAGGCCGCTGTCTGTGCAAAAGAAAATGTGGAATATCATGCCAGACGCCAGGTATGTCGCCAACCCAAATTCATCAACAGGATCTTACCACAACAGAGGAAGCGCAGTGGATGTCACTTTGGTCGATTCGTTGGGAAATGAACTGGATATGGGTACTCCCTTTGATTTTTTTGGCGAACAATCGCATTTCGATTTTAAAGATCTACCTGTAAAAGTATTGGGAAACAGAATTTTATTGCGGGAAGGTATGGAAATGGTCGGTTTTAACGGTATCAGAACGGAATGGTGGCATTTTTCTGCAGGAAAGTATAAAGTATCGGATGTCGATATGTGCAAGTAAGATATTTCATTGGATCTTTTTGATTTAAATTATTATTAATCAGCGATTTAAACCTTATCAAGTACATATTTGATTTAAATCTGTCCAAAAAACCAAAATAGTTGTCAACGTCATTGTCATACTACATACTCGTTTTCCTTCTCATTTTAATTCCACAATAGTTCATGCTAAATTTGGGTATGAGACAGCTAATAATTTATCTGGTTGTGGCAATTTGCTCATTTTTCGTGCAATCCTGCAATATGGACGATATAAATTGCCTGCGTGTTGATGGCCCCATTGAAACCCAAAAAAGAACCCTTGACAATTTTACTTCTGTTTTTTTTGCTGATGTAGGAAACCTGCATATTTCACAGGGAAACGAGCAAAAAGTGATACTAAAAGCCCAAAAAGTAATACTGGACAAACTAAAAACCAAGGTTTCTGAAGGCGGCGAATTGATTTTGAGCCTGGACGAATGTTTCAATGGAGATGCATACAGCCTGGATATTTATATTACTGTCCCTGAAATAGAAAAAATTGAAATGTCGGGGGTTGGATTTGTAAAAACAGAAACCGCAATTACCTCCGATATATTCACTTTAATCCTTAATGGAGCTTCTGAAATCAATGAACTAAATGTTAATGCTGATTCTATCAGCACCTATTTGTTGGGCATCGGAGATCTAAATTACAGTGGCAACTCGAGGGTGCATACGGTTCTTTCTTCCGGAACTGGCAATATCAATGCATACGATTTATCAACTGATGGCACATATATAACTTCTAATGGATCAGGAAATATTTATGTAACGGCGGAAAATAACCTCGATGCAACTCTCAATAGCACGGGGAATGTCTATTTCAAGGGCCATCCAAAGGTAGTTAAATCAGAAAACGGACAGGGAAAAGTCGTGGATGATAACTAAGAAATGTTGCATAAATAAGAGGACTCTTAAGATGGTCTCTTTTTTCTCCGTATTGTTTATTTGCTTAGTCGCTGCACTGTTTAAATATATAAAGATTCAATAAGTAAGCACCTATAGTTTACGCTTAACCTCTCTTTGTTCAAATGGTTCGATCATATCACCAACTTTAATGTCATTGAAATTTTTGATGCTGATCCCGCATTCAAAACCATTTTTCACTTCATTGATATCTTCTTTAAATCTTTTAAGTGAATCGATTTCCCCGGTATATACGACAATACCATCGCGAATTAATCTCACTTGATTTTGTCGCTTGATGTATCCTTCTGTCACCATGCAACCCGCTACAGTACCAATCTTGGAAATTTTGAACACCTCCCTAACTTCCACGTTACCAAGAATTACTTCTTCAATTTCAGGAGCCAGCAATCCTTCCATAGCATCCTTAATTTCATTGATGGCATCATAAATAACAGAATATAATCTTATCTCAATTTCTTCATTTTCTGCTAATCTCCTGGCGGAAGCACTTGGCCGCACCTGGAACCCGACAATGATGGCATCAGAAGCAGATGCAAGAAGCACGTCAGATTCTGAAATCTGGCCAACGGCCTTATGAATGATATTTACCTGCACTTCACTCGTGGAAAGTTTTAACAGCGAATCGCTCAATGCTTCGATTGATCCGT
>Ga0210144_1001304_pt1 | contig 10623 bp, 6 predicted proteins | sample Muzzi_PWA_D2_FD_185532 | JGI IMG/M metagenome (GOLD analysis project Ga0210144, IMG submission 185532) | Wetland microbial communities from San Francisco Bay, California, USA, that impact long-term carbon sequestration - Muzzi_PWA_D2 (SPAdes) | ecosystem: Environmental > Aquatic > Marine >...
CCAGGCGCCCGTCTGGGCTGAATTTGGCGCTGCGCACTTCCCCGCGATGCCCGCGCAGGCTCCGCACCAGGCGCCCCTCGCTGCTCCAGATCTGCACTGTCCCGTCTCCCTGCGGCACCACCACGAGCGAGCCGTCGGGGCTGAAGTCGACGCTCTCGACCTTTCCGTGCCGGCCGCTGCGAAGCACGGCCAGCTCCGCGCCCGAACTCGCGTCCCAGAGCCTCGCGCTGCCGTCTTCGCTCGCGGTTGCGATCACCTCGCCGTCCGGGCTGTACTCGATGTCCGTGAGCCGTCCGTTGTGGCCGCGGAGGACCACGCTCCGACCGCTTCCCTTGACGTTGCCGCCTCTGCCTTCGACAGACCAGATCCTTGCCGTGCCGTCGATGCTCGCGCTAGCCAGGTGCTTTCCCGGTGCCCATGCCAGCCATATGGCCCACTGGGGGTGGCCTCGCAGCGTCCGCAACCGCTTCCCGGTCCACGGGTCCCAGATCCAGATCACTCCGCTGCGAAACGCCCCGGCGGCGAGCAGGGAGCTGTCGTTGGAGAAGGCCAGGCCAACAGCCCCCGGGATCCTCGAGAGCTCCCTCCCGGTGCGTGCGTCGAGGATCCGATCCTGGTGGTTCTCCCCGATCGCCACCATTGTGCCGTCGGGGCTGTAGACGGCAGGTTCGGCGAAGGAAAAGGGCTTGCCCCTCGAGACGGCCAGCAGCTTCCAGCTCTTCGCGTCCCAGAGGTAGGCGTTGCCCTCCGCGATCGTCGTCAGGGTGCGGCCGTCGGGGCTGAAGATGGCATTGTCGCGCCCGATCAGGGTCGCCCGCACCCGCGAGGCGCCGAGTGCGCGCTTCAGGCTTTCCCGTGCCGCGCCCGTCTCGGAGCGGTCGAGGGCCTGGAGCGCGAGCAGCAGGCTCCGCTCGGGATCGACCCGTAGCTGGGAGTTGGCGACGGCCGCGAGCTGCTGCGATTCGGCTCGCTTCTGGTTCTCGATCGCGGCGCTCCGTTGCGTCAGCGCCAGGATCGCCAGACCGATCGCGATGACCAGGGCTACGCTGACCGCGGCGAGGAAGGACCGCTGCCGCCGCCCCGCCGCCCGCCGGCTGGCCAGGATGAACTCCCGGTGGGCCGCCGTCGGCTGCTGGCCGCCCCCGGCTCCGGAGCCGAGCCAGGCCTCGGCCTCCCCCAGCTCGGTACCGCGAAGCAGCGCGCTGGCCCGCCGGCCGCCTCGCTCCCACGCCAACGCCCTCCTCAGCAGCTCGGCGTGGGCGTGCAGCCAGTCGAGGTCGGTGTCGAGGGCGTCGTTCAGCGCCGTCACGCCCGAGTCGAACTCCTCGTCGTCGCGGCAGAAGATCCAGTTGCGCTTTGCGAGCGGCTCGGGCACCAGGCGCTCGTCCACGTCGCCGCGGACCACCGGGACGATCCGCTTGTTCAGCCCCGCTGCGTGCGCGACCTCGGTCTGGCACACCTCCGAGCCGATCGAGTCGGGGCTGATCACGAAGACGAACGTTTCCGCCGCCTCGATCCCCGCTTTGACCTCGGCGAGCCAGTCCGCGGTCGGCGGGATGTCCTCGAGGTCCACCCATATCTCGCGCTCGGAGCGCTGCAGCTCCTCGAGCAGCTTGCGAACGAAGCCAGCGTCGCTCCTGGAGTAGGAGATGAAGACGCTCGCTCTCTTGGCAACCTCCCCGATTGCAGAATGATCCGTTATCGCCTTGGGCCGTGCAAGCCCTTGAGCGGTGCGGCAAGCTAGCGTGATGGAGAGGTCCGCTGCAGAGTGGGTCGAGGCCGTGAGGGAGGCGGAGCGCCGCGGCGAGCTTCTGCTCGCCGTTGACCTCGGCGAGCGGGGACTGGCTGAGCGTCCCGGGGACAGCGATCTCGCCCACCGCGCCGTGCTGGCGCTCGCGCGCTCGGGCTCCACGGCCGAGGCCGCCCGGCGCTTAACCGAGCTGGGTCTCGACGGCAGCGAAGCCGAGGACGTCGGGGCGCTGGCCGCCAGGATCAAGAAGGATGAGGCGCTTGCCGTTCGTGGAGACGCGCGCCGCCGGTTGGCCGCCGGTGCCGCAGCGGCCTACCGAAGGGTCTACGAGCTAACCGGGGGTTACTACCCGGCGATCAACGCCGCGACCCTGGAGCTGGTCGCCGGGCAGACTGGGGAGGCCGAGACGACCGCTCGGGAGGTCCTCGGGCTGCTTGAGGGAGAGCCCGACGACTCCTATTACGCGCTCGCCACCGAGGCGGAGGCCCGCCTGATCCTGAGCGACGTGGCCGGCGCAACCGCAGCTCTCGAGCGTGCCGCTTCAAGGCACGGCGGCGATCATGCGGCGCTGGCGACGACGCGCCGCCAGCTCGGGCTCATATGCGAGCTGAAGGGGATCGACCCAGAGGTTCTCGCCCCGCTGGCGGGTCCGCCGGTCTTTCACTACTGCGGCCATCGCATCGGCGCACCGGGCCGCGGTGGCCGCTTTCCGAATGAGGCGGAGGCCGAGGCCGCCGAGAACATCCAGGCTGAGGTGGGGCGCCATCCCCCCGGGTACGCGTACGGGTCGCTGGCGGCCGGCGCGGACATCCTCTGGGCGGAGGCGTTGCTCGAGCGCGGCAGCGAGCTCAACGTCGTCCTCCCCGTCGAGCGCGACGAGTTCGTCCGCCGATCGGTAGGTCCCTCGGGCCCGGACTGGGTTGACCGCTTCGAGCGCTGCTTGGACGCCGCGCGCGAGGTCGCCTGCGCGACCGAGGACGCCATTTTGGACGACGACGTGCTTCACCGCTACGCAGCAGAGCTCGCAATGGGCCGCGCGCTGCTGCGCTCCCGCTTCCTGGGCTCAGAGGCGCGGCAGCTCGCACTCTGGGACGGAGGCCGGGCCGCCGGAGATGCCGGGACGATGATCGACGTCGAAGCCTGGCGGCGCGGTGGCCACCCCGCGTCGATCATTCGCCTCGATCGCGCGCGAGCGCCGGACCCCACTCAACCTCGGGATCGACAGCGGGCGCGCCGAGTCGTTCGGGCGATGATCTTCGCGGACGTCAAGGGATTCTCGAAGCTGAACGACGAGCAGCTCCCGGGGTTCGCCGACCACGTCCTGGCCGCGTTCGCACGCTCCCTGGCGCAGTATGCGGCCGCGGTCAAGCACCAGAACAGCTGGGGGGATGCCCTCTATGTGGTGCTGACCGATGCGGCCACGGCCGCGGACTGCGCGCTCGACCTGCAGCGGGCGATGGCGGGCATCGACCTGGAGGCGGCAGGGCTTCCAGCCCACCTGCGGCTTCGGCTCGGCGCGCACGTGGGCCCGGTCTTCGCGGTGCGAGATCCGGTTCTCGGGGAACAGGCGTTCATGGGCTCCCACGTCAGCCGCACGGCGCGCATAGAGCCGGTGACCCCGCCTGGGACCGTGTATGTGACCGAGCAGTTCGCGGCGGCGCTGGCGCTGACCCGGCGCGACGACCTGCGCTGCGACTACGTGGGCCACATGCCCACCGCCAAGGGCTTCGGGAGGCTGCGGATGTACCGCCTCCGGCGCTCCGAGGGCCGCGAGGGGTGAGACCCAGGGGCTTCGCTCTCTGGGTCTCTGGGCTTCGCGAGGGGCTCGCCATCGTCCCCGCGAGCTGAAGCGGCCGGGAAGAAAAGCTGCCGCTGCCCCGTCCTGGGATCAAACGGGTAAATGCCCGGCGAACCGAGGAGGAATGATGTCCCAGCACGGATCCCCCAACCCCGCACCTACTCGCGGTGGTCTGGGCCCTGTCCATCCCCGTGGGCTGATCAGGAAGCTGGCGGTCCTCGCCTGCGCGATCGCCCTGCCGCTCGCCTTCGCCGCGAGCGCTCAGGCGGTCACGGTCGAGACGACCGTCGTGTCAGTTGACGACGAATTCATAGACGAAACCTGCCCAGGACTGCCACTCGACGAGCACGCCACCGGTAGGAACATCACGGTCAAAAAATACAACGACGCAGGCGAATTGATCAGCTGGGTGATTCACGCCCCGCGCAACTCAACGATCACAAACCCAGAAAACGGAAAGACGGCGACTGGCCACCAGGGGCTCACCGTCAAACTCGATCCGGCCAGCGGGGCGCCCCTATGGATCTCGGGGCTGCGGTTCATCCTCACCGCGCCGGGGTTCGGTGTCGTCCTGCAAGACGCGGGGTTGACGGTATTTGGTGAAGAAGGGCCCGAATTCCACGGCAAGCACCAGCTGATAGGTGGCGAAACGGACGAATACTGCGCCTACTTCGAAGACCCCTGAGTCGCAGGAAGAGGCGCCTTCGGCTGCGAAGCCCGCATTCGGCTTGCTAGAGCCTTCCCCAACAGAAAACGCCCCGCCGGTTAGGCGGGGCGTTTCTGGGGTTACTACAGGGAGGAGAGATATGCATCTCTATATATGTGGATCCGTGGGAGGTAGGCGGGCCCTGAATGCGCCGCGGGCGAACCGACGGTTGTCGGTGCGCCATATGAGCGGCGCCGAGCCCAGCCAGGAAGTCTTTGGTTCAACCTCTCAATCGGTCGTCTCTCGCAGATCCTTTAACCAGAATACGAACATATGTGCGATTCGTGTGTGAGGCGAGTCACACTGACCTTGCTCAGCCTCCTCGACCCACGGCGCGATTCTCCTACCCGTTCCTAATGCGCCGCTAAATGCCGCATGGGGGAACGGGCGGCTGTACGGTTGAGCCGTGACCAAGGCTCGGATCGACGCGGTTTTGGCCGAGCGGGGCCTGTTCTCGTCGCGCTCCGCGGCCGCCGGCGCGGTGCGCGCCGGCGAGGTCCGGGTCGGCGCCGACGGGCCGGTCGCGCTGCGCCCCAGCCAGCTGGTCGAGCCCGACGCCGACTTCGTCCTCGATCACGGCCCGCGCTTCGTTTCCCGCGGCGGGGTGAAGCTCGACAACGCGCTCGGCGCGCTCGCAGTCGCGGTCGCCGAGTGCGACTGCCTCGACGTCGGCGCCTCGACCGGCGGCTTCACCGACTGCCTGCTGCAACGCGGCGCCGCTCGCGTCGCGGCCGTGGATGTCGCCTACGGGCAGCTCGACCAGGGCATACGAGAGGATCCGCGCGTGACAGTGCTCGAGCGGCTCAACGCGCGCCGGCTGGCCCCGGCCGACTTGCCCTTCCGCCCGCAGCTCGCCACGGTCGACGTCTCTTTCATCTCGCTGGCCAAGGTGCTGCCCGCCGTCGCCGCCTGCCTGGCGCCGGGGGGCGAGCTGCTGGCGATGGTCAAGCCGCAGTTCGAGCTGGGCCGCGAGCGGGTCCGCAAGGGGGTCGTGCGCAACGCCGCCGACCGCCGCGAGGCGATCCTCGGCGCAGCCCGCGCCGCCACCGCGCTCGGCCTGTCGGTCCGGGGCTTCGCCTCCTCCGGGCTCCCCGGGCCGAAGGGCAACCGCGAGACCTTTGTCTGGTGCGGCGGGGAGGGCGAGGCAGTCGCCGACCTCGAGGCGGCGATCCGCGAGGTCGAACCTTGAGCGAGCGCACCGCCGCTGTGATCACGCACTCGCACCCGCCGGCTACGACGGGCGCGGTTCAGCTCGTCGTCGCCACTGCCCGCGAAGCGGAGTGGCGGCTGGTAGCCAGCGCGCAGGAGGTCGCCAAGCACGGCGACTCCGTCGCCGGGATCGAGGCAGTCGAGGCACTCCCCCGCCAGGTCGACCTCTGCGTCGTGCTCGGGGGCGACGGATCGATCCTCTACGCGCTGCGCCACTTCGCCCGCAGCGGCGTGCCCGTCTTCGGCGTCAACTTCGGCACCGTCGGCTTCCTCGCCGCGGTGGAGCGCGATCAGGCGGAGGACGGGCTGCGCCGTGCCTTCGCCGGCGAGACCGAGGCGGTGGACCTGCCCGGTCTAGAGGTCGAGATCGAAGGCGAGCACCGGGTCGCCCTCAACGACATCAGCTTCCTCCGCCGCCCCCATGACCGGGTCGCCGAGCTGAGCTACAAGATCGCCGGCGAGGAGGTCGGCCACGTCCGCTGCGACGGCCTCGTCGCCGCCACCCCTGTCGGTTCGACCGGCTACAACCTCGCCAACCAGGGGCCGATCCTCGCCTGGGGCGTGGAGGGATACGTGGTCAGCTACGTCGCGCCGCACTCGCTCACGGCCCGCGCCCTGGTCGTCGCCCCCGGCGACGTCCTCCACGTCGGCAACGCCGAGGGCCGCGAGTCGGTCGACGTCGCGATCGACGGCGAACCGGCCGGCGTTCTCACCTCCGGGGCCGAGCTGGAGCTGCGCTTCGCCGAGGACGTCGGCCGGCTCGCCGAGCTCCCCGGAACCAGCTTCTACCAGCGGATCCGCGAGAAGTTCGGCCACCTCGCGGTCTGAGGCAGGCCCCGGTCCCCGCCTGTCTAGGGTGTGCTCGCATGGAGCGCAGGTGGTGGACCCTTCTGCTGATCTCGATCGCGACGTTCATGCTGCTGCTGGACATCACGGTCGTCAACGTCGCCCTGCCCGACATCCAGCGCGACCTGCACGCCAGCCTCTCCAGCCTGCAGTGGGTGGTCGACGCCTACTCGCTGACCCTCGCCGCGTTCCTTCTCACCGCCGGCTCGCTCGGTGACCGGCTCGGCCGCAGGCGCGTCTTCTCGGTCGGATTCGGCATCTTCACCGCCGCCTCGTTCCTCTGCGGGATCGCCGGCGACCCGACCCTGCTCAACCTGGCCCGCGGGCTGCAGGGGATCGGCGGCGCGGCGATGTTCGCCACCTCGCTGGCGCTGATCGGCCAGGAGTTCCAGGGCAAGGACCGGGCGACCGCGATCGGCGTCTGGGGGGCGACGATCGGCGGCGCGGTGGCGATCGGGCCGCTGGTCGGCGGCCTGATCACCGAGCACCTCGGCTGGGAATGGATCTTCTTCGTCAACATCCCGATCGGCGCGATCGCGATCCTCCTCACCGAGGTTCGTCTCGCCAACGTCGCCGCCCAGGACCCGCAGCGGATCGACCTGCCGGGCCTCGCCACCTTCTCCGGCGGCCTCTTCCTGCTGATCTTCGGGCTGATCCGCGGCAACCCGGAGGGCTGGGGCAGCGCCGTCATCGTCGCCTCGCTGGGCGGGGCGGCCGCCCTGCTGCTCGCCTTCCTCGCGATCGAGGCGCGCAGCGACCATCCGATGCTCGAGCTCGGCCTCTTCCGCAAGCCGGCCTTCAACGGCGTCTCTGCCGTCGCCTTCGGCCTCTCGGCCGGGATGTTCGCGATGTTCCTCTACCTGACGATCTACCTCCAGGGCGTGCAGGACTTCTCGCCATTGGGCGCGGGCCTGCGCTTCCTGCCGCTCACCTTTCTCTCCTTCGTCGCCTCGCCGATCGCCGGCTCGCTCTCGAACCGCGTGCCGATCCGCATCCTGCTCGGCGTCGGACTGACGATGGTCGGGATCGGTCTGCTCTTGATGCGCGGCATCTCCGCCGACTCACCCGTATCCGACCTGCTGCCGGGCTTCCTGATCGCCGGAATCGGGATCGGCACCGCCAACCCCGGCATCGGCCAGGCTGCGATCGCCGTCGTGCCGCCGGAAAATGCAGGGATGGGTTCGGGGATCAACAACAGCTTCCGCCAGATCGGGATCGCGACGGGGATCGCCTCTCTCGGCGCCGTCTTCCAGTCGCAGGTCGACTCGAAGCTCTCCTCGCTGCTGCCGAACGCCCCGCACGGGCTCGCGGAGGCCGTCTCCTCAGGCGGCTCCCGCGCCGCTGGCGGCTTCGCCTCGCCTGGGCAGCGGGCCGAGTTCGTCCACGCCGCCAAGGTCGCCTTCGCCAGCGGCTTCAACGAGATCCTCCTGATCGGCGCGATCCTCTGCTTGCTGGGCGCCGCGCTGGGCTTCGCCCTGGTCCGCTCTTCCGACTTCGTTCAAGCTTCCGGCGAGGCGGGGGTCACCGAGCCGGCTCCTGCGTAAAGCCACCCGCCGCGCCGGGTGGTACACAGGGCACGTGCTGCGCGAGCTGCGGATCGAGAACCTGCTGCTGATCGAGCGAGCCGAGCTGCGGCTGGGGGAGGGACTGAACGCGATCACCGGCGAGACCGGGGCGGGGAAGACGGTGCTCGCCCACTCGCTCGACCTCTTGATGGGCGGCAAGGCACGACCGCAGATCGTCCGGCCGGGTGCCGCGGAGGCCTGGGTCGAGGGCGTCTTCGACCTCCCAAACGGCCTGCTGGAGGAGCCGGAGCTGGCCGGGGTCGCCGCGCGGCTGCCCGAGGGCGCCGAGGAGATCGTCCTCGGTCGGCGCGTCTCTGCCTCAGGCCGCACCGCCGCTTTCCTCGCCGGCCGCACCGCCGGCGTCGCCGAGCTGAAGCTGCTCGGCGGTCGACTGCTCTCCTTCTACGGCCAGCACGAGCACCGCAAGCTGACCATCTCCTCCGCCCAGATGGACGTGCTCGACGGGTTCGCCGGTGGCGAGCACCTGGAACTGCGCCGCCGCTACCGCGAGGCGCACCGCGAGTGCGCCCGGCTGGAGGCGGAGCTGGAGGAGCTGCGCAAGCGCGCCGGTACCCGCGAGCGCGACCTGGACCTCTTGCGCTACGAGCTGTCGGAGATCGAGGAGACGACGCCCGACCCGGCGGAGGAGGCCGAGCTGGCGACGGAGCGCGAGCGGCTCCGCCACGCCGAGGGGCTGCGGGAAGCGGCGGCGGGCGCGCGGGCGAGCGCGCTCGGGGCCGAGGAGGACGGCGGTGGCGCGGCGAGCGCGCTGGCCCAGGCGGAGGCGCTGCTGCAGGGGGCCGGCGGGGTCGACCCCGAGCTGGACGCGATCGCCGAGCGGCTCAGTGGCCTGGCGGTCGAGCTGGGGGAGGTGGCCAGCGACTTGCGCCGCTACCTGGAGGGAATCGACGCCGATCCGGCCCGGCTGGCGGCGGTCGAGGAGCGGTTGGAGGCGGTCGAGCGGCTGAAGCGCAAGCATGGCGGCAGCGTCGAGGCGGTGCTCGCCCACGCCGAGCGCTGCCGGGCCGAGGTCGAGCGGCTGGCCGGGGCCGAGGAGCGCGGGGCGGAGATCGCGGCGGCGCTGGCCGAGGCCGAGGCCGCCCGCGCGAAGCTGGGCAAGCGCCTCTCCGAGGGCCGCGCCGGTGCCGCGGAGCCGCTGCGCGAGCGGGTGGGGGAAGAGCTGGAGCGGCTGGCGATGCCGGGCGCGGCGCTCGATGTCGTGCTTGAGCCGCACCCCGGCGGCTTCGGGCCGAACGGCGGCGAGGGCGTCGAGCTGCGTCTCTCGCCCAACCCGGGGATCGAGCCGGCCCCGCTGCGCGACGCCGCCTCGGGCGGCGAGCTGTCGCGGGTGATGCTGGCGCTGAGCGGGCTGGGGGCCGGGGCAGGCGCCGGGACGCTGGTCTTCGACGAGATCGACGCCGGGGTTGGCGGCCAGACGGCCCGCGTGGTCGGCGAGCGGCTGCGGGCGCTCGGCGAGGGTCGCCAGGTTGTCTGCATCACCCACCTGCCTCAAGTCGCCTCCCTCGCCTCGGTCCACTTCCGGCTGGAGAAGGACCTCGGCGCCGAGCCCGCCACCGCCACCGTGCAGCGCCTCGAGGGCGAGGGGGTCGTCGAGGAGATCCGCCGCATGCTGGGTGGCGAGAGCCGCGACGAGGCGGCAACACGCCACGCGCGCGAGCTGCTGGCCGCCGCCTGAAGTCCAGGGATACCGGGTAGTCTCGTGGGGTGGCTACTGCCAGTCGTCGCCGCCTGCCTGCCCTGCTGTCGCGCCGAAACGGGGTGTCCGCCGATCGGGCGATCCGCGGCAGCGCCCGGCTCGGCCGCCGCACCAAGGACTTGGTGAAGCGGCTCGGACCCGGCGACGTGGCCGTCGTCGACCACGTCAACATCGACCGGATCGCCGCCGAGGAGCTGATCGCGACCGGGGTGCGGGCGGTCGTCAACGCCGCGTCGTCGAGCGACGGTCGCTACCCGAATGCCGGCCCGCTGCTGCTGGTCCGCGCCGGCATCGTGCTGATCGACGCTGAAGGCGCCGACCCGTTCCAGCTGCTCGCCGAGGGTGACCAGCTGACGATCTCCGGCGGCACCATCAGGGTCGGACAGCGGGTTGCCCTGCGCGGCCGTCTGCTCGACGTCGCCGAGCTGGAGCGCCGCTTCGATCGGCAGCGCGAGCGGGTCGACGAGGCGCTCGCCGAGTTCGCCGAGAACACCGTCGCCCACGTCCGCCATGAGACCGACTTGCTCACCGGGGGCGTCGAGTTCCCGCCGACCCGCACCTCGTTCCGCGACCGTCACGTGCTGATCGTCGTCCGCGGCGAGCACCACCGCCGCGACCTGAAGGCGCTGCGCGCCTATATCCGCGACGTGCGGCCGGTCGTCGTCGCCGTCGACGGCGGCGCCGACGGCTGTCTCGAAGCCGGCCTCAAGCCCGACGTCATCCTCGGCGACATGGACTCGGCCGGGGACGCCGCGCTGCGCTGTGGCGCCGAGCTGATCGTCCACGCCTATCCGGACGGGCGGGCGCCCGGGTGCGAGCGACTGGCGGAGCTGGGGCTCGAGCACACCGCCGTCCCCGCTGCCGGGACCAGCGAGGACGTGGCGATGCTGATGTCCTACGAGAAGGGTGCGGACCTGATCGTCAGCGTCGGCGCCCACTTCAACCTGATCGAGTTCCTCGATCGCAACCGAGGTGGCATGTCCTCGACCTTCCTCACGCGGCTGCGGATCGGCGAGAAGCTGGTCGACGCGA
>Ga0210144_1001307_pt1 | contig 10609 bp, 5 predicted proteins | sample Muzzi_PWA_D2_FD_185532 | JGI IMG/M metagenome (GOLD analysis project Ga0210144, IMG submission 185532) | Wetland microbial communities from San Francisco Bay, California, USA, that impact long-term carbon sequestration - Muzzi_PWA_D2 (SPAdes) | ecosystem: Environmental > Aquatic > Marine >...
ACCACGATCAGCCGTGGGTGGAGCGTGCGGGCGAGGCGGATCAGGGAGCGGTGGGGCTCGACCGGATCCACGGTGATGCCGTGGAGGAGGCCGGCGCCGATGCCGAGCCGCTCCGCCTGCTCGGCGACCTGCTGCGCGAGGGCCTTGCGCTCCTGCTCCCGCAGGTCGGTGAGCACCCGGTCCGAGAGCACGGTGTCGTCGAACAGCTCGACCGGATACGGGACGGCGTGGGCCAGGTGGACCGTGCCACCGAGCGCACGCGCGAGCCGGGCGGCGGCGGTGACGATCCGGTCGCTCTCCTGGGTGAGGGCGGTGCCGACGAGGACGGTAGCGGCCTGGGCGCTCATCATGTCCCTCCGTGGCGTCGTGATGGGGCTCTGCCCTCAGGATAGCGCCGCGGGAGCGCCCGTGGCGCCACCCGGCCGGGCGGTCGGCCCTTCGCCGTCAGGCCTGTCAGGCCGCGTTCCGCGCCGTGAGGCCCGACGAGCCGCGCACCGTGCCGGTCAGGGGCCGTCCGGCGCGCCGCCCGGATCGGCCGGAGGGGCTGGAGGCGCCGCCGGGACCCGGCGCGGGTACGCCGGGCGCTCCTCCCGCTGTGGCGGATGGGCCGCGAGCTGTTCGAGAGCGACCTCGATCGCCTTCTCGAGCTGGGGATCGTGGCCCGCCATCACGTCCGCCGGGAGCTGCTCGACCTCGATGTCCGGCGGCACGCCCTGGTTCTCGACCACCCAGCCGTCCTCGGACCAGATGGCCAGGTTGGGGGCCGTGATCCGGCCGCCGTCGAGGAGTGGCGGGAAGCCGAGAATGCCGACCAGGCCGCCCCAGGTCCGCTCGCCGACGATCGTGCCGAGGCCGAGCTTGCGGAACATCCACGGCAGCAGGTCGCCGCCCGAGCCAGCGTTCTCGTCGATGATCATCACCTTCGGCCCCTGGATCGATGCCATCGGCGTCTTGAGGTCGCCGCCGTAGCGCATGGCCCAGTGGGAGATCAGCGGCCGGCGCAGGATGTCGATGTAGTAGTCGGCCACCAGACCGCCGCCGTTGGACCGCTCGTCGACGATGATCGCGTCTCGGTCGGCCTGGGGGTAGAAGTAGCGTTTGAAGTAGGTGTGGCCGAGCGCGCCGGTGTCGGGTACGTAGACGTACGCCACGCGACCGTCGGTGGCCTCGTCGACCCGGCGCAGGTTGCCCTCCACCCAGGCGCGGTTGCGGAGCGCCGCCTCGTTCTCGACGGGTACCACGTCGACGGTCCGCGTGCCTTCGTCGCCCGGGTGAGCGTCGGGCTTCTCGCCGACGGTGATCTCGACGACCTTGCCGGCGGTGTTCTCGAACCGGGAGTAGAGGTTGTCGTCGGCGGTGAGCTCGCGGCCGTCGACCGCCAGCAGGTACTCCCCCTCGTGGACGTCGACGCCCGGCTCGGTGAGCGGCGCGCGGAGGTCCGGGTTCCAGTTGAGCCCTCCGTAGACCTTGGCGAAGCGGTAGCGCCCGTGGTCGATGGAGTAGTCGGCGCCGAGCAGGCCGCCCGGAACCTCGTAGGGCTCGCCCCGGAAGTCGCCACCGCCCACGAAGAGGTGGCCGACGGTGAGCTCGCTCCCCAACCAGCCGAGCACCCGGTTGAGGTCGGAGCGGGCCGCGAGGTCGGGGAGGAAGGCCGCGTACTCGTCCCAGACCGCCGGCCAGTCGGCGCCGTGCATGCCAGGGTCATAGAAGTAGTCGCGTTCGATTCGCCACGCCTCGCGGAGCATCTGGGCCCACTCGGCGGGCGGATCGACGTGCAGGCGGACAGCGTCCAAGGGCAGGGCGTGCTCGGCAGTCGCCGCCGGGTCGATCTTGCCGCCGGCGTCGGCGATGGCCCACGCCTTGCTTGCGTGGTAGAGCACCTTCTTGCGGTCGGCGGAGAGCAGGAAACGGTCCACCCCGTCGGCGAGCGTCTCCTCCTTGCGCTGGTCCATCTGGAACCGCGCGAGCGCCGGAGTGCCCTCGGGGCCGACCAGGGCGGCGCCGGCGCGGTTCTTGACGTAGTAGAGGGTTCCCGCCGGGCCGGGCTGGAGCTGGCTATAGAGGGCCGGCTCGAGGGGCAGGGCGACGATCCTCTGGGCCAGGCCGTCGAAATCGATGGCGACCTCGACCGGCGCCGCCGATCCGCCCTCGGCCCCAGCCCCGGCTTTCGGTTTCTCGGCGGATTCGCTCTTCCCGTCCGGCATCTCCTCCTGGTTGCGCGGCGCCAGGGGCGACGACTCGTCCTTCCGCAGCACCGCGGCGTAGAGGGCGTTGGTCGTGTCCGCGTCGACGCTCGACAGGGCGAACCACTGGCGGATCGGGCCGACATCGGTGGAGGCCGAGAACCAGAGGTAGTCACCGCCGGCGTCGAACACCGGCTCGCCGACGTCGGAGAGGCCCTCGGTCACCGGGTAGGAGTGGTCCTCCGCCACGGAGTAGATCTCGAGCTCCTGGAAGTAGGTCTTGGTGTTGCGGGTGTAGGCGAGCCATCGGGAGTCGGGCGACCAGGCGTGGTGCAGGGTGTTGATCGGGCCGTACATGGTCTCCTGGGAGATCTTCCGGCTGGTGCCCGAGGCCACGTCGAGGACGTAGAGGGACCGGGAGTTGTCGGTGTAGCTGATCCACTGGCCGTCCGGCGACCACTTCGGGTCCTCGTAGAACCCGCTGCCGTGGAGCGCGATCGAGCGGGTCGCGCCGGTCGCCTCCCGGCCGTCGTGGGGCGCGATCACCAACTGGTACTCGCCCGAGGCGTCGGAGAAGTAGGCGATCCAGCGGCCGTCCGGAGACCACACCGGCGACCGCTCCGCGGCACTGCTGGTCCGGGTGAGATTGCGCGCGTCGCCCTCCTCGGCCGGCACGGTGACGATCTCGCCTCGGGTCTCGAACACCGCGCGCACGCCGGTAGGCGAGAGCGCCGCATGCTGGACGAAGTCCGCGGCGGAGACGAAGCGCGGCCGCCGGTCCAGCAGGTCGCCGGCCACCCCCAGGACCAACCGTCGCGCCGCGTCGCGCTCCGGGTCGTAGAGGTGGAGATAGCCGGCCTGCTCGTAGATCACCTCGCCGGCGCCGGTGCTCACCGCGAGCACGGGGAAGTCGTCGTGGTGCGTGTGCTGCTCGACCGCGCCGGCTGACTGATCGCGGGGATCGCCGGGGTCGTAGGAGAACAGGTTGAATTCGCCCGCCCGGTCGGAGCGGAACCAGATGCGGCCGCCGATCCAGGACGGGTCGGCGTCGTTGCACCGTCCCGGCGGTTGCGGGACCTTCTCCACGGAGTGGTCGGCGGTGTCGTAAATCCAGATCTGTGACGCCGTGCCGCCCCGGTAGCGCTTCCAGTTGGTGAACGCTGCGCGGTCCGGCACGTAGGCGATCTTCATGCCGTCGGGCGAGATGCTCGCCTGGTGGACGTTGGGCAGCGGAATACGCTCCGGAAATCCGCCGGCGACCGGCACGGTGTAGAGGTGGCGGTGGGTCCGGGTGTGGACCGAGCGGGGAGAGAGGAAGACCACCGCGGTGCCGTCGGGCGTGAATCCCTGGACGACGTCGGCTCCGGGGTGCCAGGTCAGCCTCCGGGGCTCGCCGCCCGCGGTCGGCGTCACGTAGACGTCCAGGTTGCCGTCGTACTGGGCGGAGAACGCGACCAGTCCGCCGTCCGGCGAGAAGCGGGGGGCTCCGACGACGCCGGCGCGGGCGGTCAGGCGGTGCACGTTCGAACCGTCCAGGCCGGCGACCCACAGGTCGTCGGCATAGACGAAGGCGACGCGGTCGCCGGAGACCGCCGGCTCCGCGAGCATCCGCGTGTCGGACGTGTCGATGGCGCCGGCCGGTGTGGCCGCCGCCAGCAGCTCCAGTGATAGGAGGGCCAGGCAGATCGGCAGGCAGGCCAGGGTAAAGATCCCAGGGCGCGCGGCGGGTCGGTGCGGACGGGTGCGGAGCGTGCGGACGGCGGGCATGGGACCTCCGTGTCGATCGGGCGAGCAGGTGGCGAGGACGGCTCCGGAAGATTGATACGGGGCGCCCGGCCGCAGGTTGCGTCGCCGCGTCGGCCCGGTCACCGCGTCGGCGGCCGTTCAGCGCAGCCGGTGGGGGTAGAGCCGGTCGTAGTGCTCTCGGCAGATCGCGTGGAGCTCCGCGAACCGCTCCGGGATCTCCTCGGTGCGCGGCCGCGGCGGCCCGAAGCCGGTCGAGCTCTCGACCTTGGAGTACCAATGCCGGGACCAGACGCCGTCGGTGGCCCGGGGGCCGGGTGCCCAGGAGAGCATCGTCCGGTCGAACGGCACGCCGATCGCCTCGCACAGGAGGCCGAGCAGGCGCTCCGGGTTCTCGAGCACGTCGAGGGCGTCGAGGACCGGCGGCGTCCGCCCCGTGCGCTCGCGCACCAGCTCGAACAGCTCGGTCTGCTGGGGCAGCCCCAGGTCCTCCGGGGTCGGGTCCGGCCGCACCCGGGCGTAGGACAGGATCACCGCGCCCGGCTCGCGGATCAGGAAGCAGTTGGTGACCCGGTGGATCCAGTCCCGCCCGACCTCCGGGATCATGTGGTGGGTCATGTGCTTCTGATACCAGATCTCCCGGCCCTCGGGGATCGGCCCGGTGAGCCAGTCGACCACGGTCTGCCAGTCGGTCGGCTGGCTGGTCAGAATCTCCTCGCGGGCCGGGTGGTGGATGCCGGTGACGTCCAGGTAGTGGGCGTAGAGGGGCTCGTCGGTGACGAACGTGTCTGCGCGGGCGCCCCAAGAGCGCATCATCGCCGTCGAGATGTTGCGCGGGCCGGACCACATGGCGATCCTTCGCTCCATGGCGGCTCCGGCTCAGTCCCACGCCGGCAGCGGGGTGCCTTCCCGGTCGGTGTGCTCGGCGTAGAGGGCCTGGAGGCGTTCGGTCACCGGCCCGCGGGCGCCGTCGCCGATCGCCCGGCCGTCGACCTCGAGCACGGCGGCGAGCTCGCCCATGGTGCCGGTGGTGAAGACCTCGTCCGCCGCCCAGACCTCCGAGATCGAGACGTTGCGCTCGGTGGCCGAGATGCCGGCCTCGCGGGCGATCTCGAGGATCGTGCGGCGGGTGATCCCGGGCAGGCAACTGTCCGCGTGGGGGGTGACCAGGGCGCCCCGCTTGACGATGAACAGGTTGGTCGCGTTGGTCTCGGAGACGAACCCCGCCAGGTCGAGCATGATCGCGTCGTCCACCCCGGCGAGGTTCGCCTGGATCTTGGCGAGGATGTTGTTGACCAGATTGTTGTGGTGGATCTTGGAGTCGATCGACTGGGGGTTGTTGCGCCGGATCGCCGAGGTGACCAGGCGGATCCCCTGCTGCCGGTAGACCGGCGCCTTCCACTCGGCGAGGACGATCAGGGTCGGGCCGTACTGGTTGAGCCGCGGGTCCATGCCGGAGGTGACCTTGCGGCCCCGGGTCAGCGTCAGCCGGACGTGGACCCCGTCGCGCATGCCGTTGGCCTCGAGGGTGGCGAACAGGGCCTGGACGACCTCGTCCCGGGTCGGCACCTCGGCGAAGGCCATGGCCTGGGCGGAGTCGAACAGCCGGTCGAGGTGGGCGTCGAGCTGGAAGACCCTGCCGTCGTAGACGCGCAGCCCTTCCCACACCGCATCGCCGCCCTGGACCACGCTGTCGAAAACCGAGACCTTGGCCTCGCTGCGCGGCACCAGGCCGTCGCCGATCCAGACCTGGATCGCCTCGTTGCGGGGGTCGGGCAGCGCCGGAGTGCCGTCGCGTTTCTTCTCATCAGCGGCCATCAGGGTCCTCCTGCGAAACCGATTGATCAGGTACGATCACTTCTAAGGAACTGCCCGCGGTTCCACCTGGGCCGATCGATCCGATGGGGCCGATGGGCGGCGGGCAGGCTACCACGGAGCTCGGGGCCTCCGCCCGTGCCGCCCCGTGCCCGACCGTTCTGGGGCGCAAGGCGCGGTCGGCGCGACGGGTGTCCGACCGCGAGCCGGAAACTTCGCGGCGGGAGCGTCGGGCTCGCTCGGTCCGGATTTGACGATGGCAGACGATCTCGCATTGCACAGCCGCACCCTCCCGGCCGCCTTTCTGCGCGGATGGGACGGCCAGCATGGGGCGTTGCTCGCCGCCGCCCGCGCGGTGGTTGCGCCGGCGGAGGGCTCGGACCGCCCGGGCGTGCGCTGGCTGCGTGACGATCTCTGTGCGGTGCTGCCGGTGCCCGGTGACCCGGCGGTCTACGACGTGGCGCTCCATGTGGCGTTCGAGCTCGTGGCCGCCGCCCGCGCGGCCGCTCCCGGCGGCGATGCGCCGCGGCTCGGCCTGCTGGTCCTCTCCGGTCGGGTCCGCTTCGCCGACGGCGCGCTGACCCCTGAGTCCGAGCGTCTGCTCGACGACCTGGAACGGCGGCCCCCGGAGGTCGGGACCGAGCCGGTGTGGGCGACCTCCCTGGTGGCCAGCCGCCTCGAAGCGCCGCGCCGGATCGGCTCCCGCACGGTCTACTCCGGCCCGTCCGGGACGCGGGTGCCGATTTTCGCCGTCGGCGCGGAGGATCGGACGGCCGACCCGTGGCGTAGCCCGACCCTCTTCCGCCGCCGGACCGAGGGCGTCCGCCGCCCGGACGTAGAGCGCATGGTCGCTGGACCGGGCGTGGTCGAGGCGCTACGGGTGACCGGGCCGCTCGGCTGCGGCAAGACCCGGGCGGTGTGGCAGGCTCTCGCGGCGGTGGGCGGTGCGGTGGTCCGCGCGGCGGCACGCCCCGTACGCCACCGGGGACCCTCGCTGGCCGCCCAGATCGTCCACGACCTGGCGGTCTCAGGGTCCGGCGGCGCTGGAGAGATCGGGCCCCGCCGGGGGGATCTGGAGGAGCTCGGCATCGCCGACACCGGCCGGCTGCTCGATCCAGGTGCCCCTCCCGGTGGACTGGGCGACTCCCGGCGGATGGCCGAGCGGATCGCGGCCTGGCTGGCGGTACGCCGCCGGGCGGGCAAGCCGGCGTCGCTCGTGCTCGACGACCTGGAAGGGGCCGGCGCCCCGGATCTGGATCTGGCGCGGGCGCTCGGGCAGGCCGCCGTCGACGGCGGCGGGTTCCATCTGCTGTTGATCCATCGGCAGGGCCGCGGCGGCGATGGTGCGTCGCCCCTGCCCGACTTGCCCCAGGTCCGGGTGCCGCCGATGGAGCCGGAGGAGATGGAGCTCTTCCGGCGGGCGGCCTGCCAGGGCCTGTCACTGCCCGACGAGATCACCGAGCGGCTGCTCGCGGAGGCGGCCGGTCATCCGTTCGCCTTCGAGGAGGGCCTCGCGGCTCTGGCGGAGCAGGACCTGATCCGCGAGATCCACGGCAACCTGTTCTTCCGTGGCGAGCGCGCGATCGGCTACACGCCGTCCAACCGCCTGATGCAGCACGTGGAGGCGGAAGCCGGGCGGCTCGGGCCGACGGCGCCGCTACGGATCCTGGCCCTCGCCGGCGACGCCGTGCCCGACGGTCGGATCCGCGCCGCCGCCCGCTCGGCCGGGGTCGAGGTCGGCTCCGGCTGGGCGATCCCCTTCCTGGAGGGCGGGCTGTTGCGCGAGGCGGTGGGTCCCTGGGGGCCGGGCATGGCGCTCGCCTGCCCGGCCTGGGCCGACGCCCTGCGCACCGTGGCGCCGGCGGACGAGGCGGCGCGGTTGCGCCGTCACCTGGGCGAGGTGCTGGCCGACCAGACGTCGTCCGGGGCGTGGCGCACCTACCGGATGCTCGAAGGGTCGGAACGGGCGGTCCGGCCGCTGCTCTCCGCCGCCCGCGAGCGGGAGGCGCCGCCCGGGGAGCTGCTGGCGGCGCTGCGCACCGAGCTCACCCTGGTGCGCTCGTCGGGCCGGGTCGATCCGGACGTGGAGCTGGAGTTGCTCTGGGCGCTCCTTCCCCTGGCCCACCGGCTCGAGGGCCTGGCGGAGAGTCGCGCCGACCTGGAGCGGGCCCGGCAACTGGCGGCCGACGACCCGAAGAAGCTGACTGCGCTCGCCGGCCTGGAGGCCGAGCTGGCCGAGGAGGAGGGGCGGCTCGAAGACGCCGAAACGATCCTGCGCCGGGCGCTCCATCGGAGCCGTGAGGTGGCCGCGGGCCAGGGCGCCCAGTCCCAGGCGCTACTGGTCCTGCGACTGGCGCGGCTGCTGATCCGCCGCGAGCGACACGGCGAGGCGCGGGAGCTGCTGGAGCGGGTGATCCCGATCCTCGACCGCTCCGACGCCCGGGCGCTCTCCGCCAGCGCCCGGTTCCACCTGGCCAACGTGGCGCTCCACCAGAACCGGCTCGACCAGGCGATGGACCTGCACGGGCAGGCGCTCGAGGCCCGGCGCCGGCTGGAGCGGCCGAAGCCGATCGGCCAGTCGCTTTCCGCGATGGGCCGTGTCGCCCTCCAGATGGGGCGCTACACCGAGGCGGTGGCCTGCTACCGGGAGGCGGAGGAGGTCTTCCTCGGCTGCGGCGAGTCCGAGGAGGGGAGCTTCGCCCTGATGGGGCTCGGCCGCGCGGCTGGGCGGCTGGGCGACCACGTGGGTGCGTCGCGGCCGCTGCGCCAGGCCCTCGATCTGCGCGAGGAGCACGGCGACCGGACCGGCGAGGCGATCGCCCGGCTGGCGGTGGCGGAGAACTACCTCTTCCTGGGGCAGCCGGCCACCGCCCTCGAAGAGGCGCGCCGGGCCCACTTCGACCTGTCGATGGCCTCCGCCAAGATCTCGCTGGCCGACGCCGAGCAGCTCCTGGGCCGGATCGCCCTGGTCCAGCGCGACCTGCCCCGGGCCAAGCGGCACCTGACCATCGCCCTCGACGGGCACCGGCGTTGCGACGGGCCGGAGGGGGCGGCATTCGACCTGGCGTTCCTGCTGGAGGTGGAGCTGCAGAAGGGGGACCCGTACGAGATCTCCCGGCTGGTCAGCGAGCTCGAGACCGCCCTCGCCTCCAGCCCGGCGATCGAGCGCCGCGAGATCCTGGAGATCCGGCTCTACCGCGGGCTGGTCCGTCTCGACCGCCAGGAGCGGGCGCGGCCGTTCCTTGAAGAGGCCTACCGACGATTGATGACTAAGACGGAGTACCTGCCCCAGGATCTGCGCCACCGGTTCCTGTTCCAGATTCCGGAGCACGAGCAGATCGTCCACGCGGCGACGGACGAGGCGATCGCCTGAGCCGGCTGCTGTCGGGGAAGAATGGGGTGTCGCCCGCGCGGACGGACGACGGCGGGTGCCGTGCGCGGCCCCGCCGGATCGATCCGGTCTGGGCCGGGCCGCTCGTCGGTCAATCGCGCTCGGCGTCGCGCTCGAGGTCCCGCTCGAGGTCCAGGTGCACCCACCGGCCGCACTGGCTGCGCGGATCGGGGCTGCCCAGTGCATCGCGGGTGAAGCGCTCGATCTCGGTCCGGTCGGTGCCCGCACGGCGCAGGGCCAGGCGGGTCGCGCTGACCAGGGCGAGCGGGTTCTCCGTGTGCAGCGACACGTGGAGCTCCGGGTACCGAGGATCTTCGTGGGCCCTGCGGCTCAGGTCGTCTTGCGGCATCGTCTGGGCGACTCCCATCATCACCCTATACAACGGATGAACAGCCCGAAACGTTACGTCGTAGGCGAACCTTTCTCGGACCGACTTCGTGACGATCGAGCCAGGATTCCCGAGCAACCGATCTCTCCGCCCCGATCGACCTGGATGATCTACTGGATCTCCCCCCAATCCCTCGATCCCTTTCGGGAGAGCGCTGGGGAAGAAGTGGCGGTTCTCGAGTGTCACAGGCGCGGACAGGTTTGCTGCGCTCCGATCGATCTGGATGATCCACTGGATCTCCCCCCAATCCCTCGATCCCTTTCAGGGACCCGCAGGGAGGCGATATCGAGAGTCGCGTGGTGCCTCGCGGCGCCGCAGCTCGACGAGTCGCGATCGACCTGGATGATCCACTGGACCGCCCCCCATCCCCTCGATCCCCTTCCCACCCTCACGGGGGGAAAGGGACGCCCCCTCCCGCTTCTTTGCTTCTTTCGGGGAGTGCGTTTCTGGCGCCTCGGCACGTTGACGAACGTTGCGGATGTGGAGCGGTGAGGGAGGCCCCGGTGGAGGGCTTGAGGCCCGCGCCACAGGTGCGTTCGCGTGCCCGGACCGGCCCACGCGCGAGGCCGAACCGAGCCGCGCGCAGAGCGCTCAACCGTCCAGATCGCGCGGTGTCCCGGAGCCGGGGCCTCCCGCGCCGCTCCCGACCCCGCCTCGGACCCCCTTGCCACCGTCGCGGTGGAAAGGGACACCCCCTCCCGTTTCCTTGCTTCTTTGGCGGAGTGCGTTTCTGGCGCTTCGGAACGTCGACGACCGGTCTGGATGTGGAGCGGTGCGGGAGGCCCCGGTGGAGGGCTTGAGGCCCGCGCCACAGGTGCGTTCGCGTGCCCGGACCGGCCCACGCGCGAGGCCGAACCGAGCCGCGCGCACAGCGCCGAACCATCCAGATCGCGCGGTGTCCCGGAGCCGGGGCCTCCCACACCGCTCCCGACCCCGCCTCGCACCCCCTTGCCACCGTCGCTGGGGGAAGGGGACGCCCCCTCCCTAAGGGGTTCGGTTGTTTGGGGTCTGGGCCTGTTGGGTCTTTGTGTAGTCGGACCGTGCGGCGAGGGCGGGCAGGACGGCCAGGGTGAGCACCGTGGCGGCGCC
>Ga0210144_1001309_pt1 | contig 10603 bp, 10 predicted proteins | sample Muzzi_PWA_D2_FD_185532 | JGI IMG/M metagenome (GOLD analysis project Ga0210144, IMG submission 185532) | Wetland microbial communities from San Francisco Bay, California, USA, that impact long-term carbon sequestration - Muzzi_PWA_D2 (SPAdes) | ecosystem: Environmental > Aquatic > Marine >...
AACGCAGCAAACCCTGCTGCCGACCTTGAAATAAGATGGCACTGCCTTTGCGTAAACATTTGGAGACTGGATCATGGACATGATGGTTAAAGCGGCCGGTCTGGGAGATATCCTCGACAAGGTCAGGGGCGGCGAGCGGCTGACGCCCGAGGACGGGCTGCGGCTCTACAAGTCGCCCGACCTGCTCTCGGTCGGCTATTTGGCCAATATCGTCCGGGAACGGCTGAACGGTAACCGGGCCTATTTCATCTACAACCAGCACGTCAACTACTCCAACGTCTGCACCAATCTCTGCAAGTTCTGCGCCTTCGGCAAGGAGAAGGGCACACCGCAGGCCTACGAGATGAGCGGCGCCGAGGTCCGGGAGAAGATCCGCGAGCGGCTGGCCGAGCCGATCACCGAGGTGCACGTGGTGGGCGGCATCCATCCGGAACTGCCGTACTCCTACTACCTGGAGATGCTGCGGGGGATCAAGGAGGTGCGGCCCGAGATCCACATCCAGGGCTTCACCTGCGTGGAGATCGCCCACCTGGCCGAACTGGCCGGCAAGAGCGTCAAGGAGACCCTGCTGGAACTGAAGGCCGCCGGGCTCGGCTCGATCCCCGGCGGCGGGGCCGAGGTCTTCTCGCCGCGGATCCGCAAGCTGACCTGCGAGAAGAAGCTCTCCGGCGAGGGCTGGCTGGAGGTGGCCAAGACCGCCCATTCCATCGGCCTCAAAAGCAACGCCACCATGCTCTATGGCCACATCGAGACCCTGGAGGAACGGGTCGAACATCTCGACGCCTTACGCTCTGCCCAGGACGAGACCGGCGGCTTCATGACCTTCATCCCGCTGGCCTTCCACCCCAAGAACACCGCCATGCACGACATCTCCAAGACCACCGGCATGGAGGACCTGAAGAACATCGCCGTGGCCCGCTGCTACCTGGACAACTTCCCGCACATCAAGGGCTACTGGGTGATGATCGGCCCCAAGCTGGCCCAGGTGGCACTCTCCTTCGGGGCCGACGACATGGACGGCACCGTCAAGGAGGAACGCATCACCCAGATGGCCGGCGGCGAGTCGGCCCAGGCCCTGAGCGACAAGGAGTTGATCCGCTTGATCCGCGAGGCGGGGAGGGAGCCCATCGAGCGCGATACCCTCTATAACGTGATCAAAACCTATTGAGATATGTAGACAGTAAGTTTCCTTTTTAGCGCCATTTCACGCCGCCGAAGTGACGCCGGAGCGGCCGGAAAAAGCGCGAAAGCTGTTTGAGGGCCGACAGGCCCGAGTTCTTTCGCGCCCGGACGCGACCAGGAACGGAGGGAAGTCACGCGCAGCGGGACCAAGTGATTGGCTGCCCTTTCTTTTGGTTCATTTTCTTTGGGCATGCAAAGAAAATGAACGGAAATCATCCACGGCAACTTGGGATGTCGATATCGCGATAGTCGAAAAATCTTATGGAAGAGAAGATGTTGAATGAATTGACAGACAAGGTACTGGTAGGGAAGAGGATTTCGGTCGACGAGGGGCTCAAGCTCGCCGTGGAGGCGGACTTCTACCGGCTGGGGTTCCTGGCCGGGGCGATCAAGAAGCGGCTCCATCCCGAGCCCTGGATCACCTACGTCATCGACCGCAACATCAACTACACCGACATCTGCATCTCGGCCTGCAAGTTCTGCGCGTTCTTCAAGGCCCCGGAGGAGGAGGGCGGCTACATCCTCTCCAATGATGAACTGGGGCAGAAGATCGAGGAGACCCTGGAGCTGGGCGGCACCCAGATCCTGCTGCAGGGCGGCCTGCACCCGGACAAGCCGCTGGAGTTCTATGAGGAGATGCTGCGCTTCATCAAGACCTATCCCATCCATATCCACGGCTTCTCGCCGCCGGAGGTCTGCCACTTCGCCAAACTGTCCGGGTTGTCGGTACCCGAGGTCATCAGCCGCCTGCGGGCGGCCGGACTCGATTCCATCCCCGGCGGCGGCGCCGAGATCCTCTCCGACCGGGTTAGGGGCGAGACCGCGCCCCGCAAGTGCAGCGCCGACGAGTGGCTGGAGGTGATGCGCCAGGCCCACCGCCAGGGGATGCGGACCACCGCCACCATGATGTTCGGCCATATCGAGACCATGGCCGAGCGCTTCGAGCATCTGGAGCGGGTCAGGAGACTGCAGGACGAGACCTCCGGCTTCACCGCCTTTATCCCCTGGCCTTTCCAGCCGGCCAATACCGTGCTGGCCCACCTGCCCACCGCCACTGCCGTGGAATACCTGCGGATGTTGGCCCTTTCGAGGATCTTTCTCGACAACGTACCCAACATCCAGGCTTCCTGGGTGACCCAGGGCGGTAAGATTGCCCAATTGGCGCTGTTCTTCGGGGCCAATGACTTCGGCAGCACCATGATCGAGGAAAACGTGGTGGCTGCGGCCGGGGTGGGTTTCCGCCTCTCCGAAAGGGAGATCCGGCAACTGGTCAGCGAGGCGGGGTATGAGCCGCGGCAGCGGACCATGGACTATACCCTGGTCGAAGAGTGATGATCGAACCACGAAACTATCTGCACCGGGCCCCCTGGGTACTGCCCATGGCCGCCGATCCCTCCCTGCCGCCGGTGATCCGCGACGGGGCGGTACTCACCGAGGAGGGGAGGATCGTCCGGGTCGGACCTTTCGCCGAACTGCAGGGCAGCGAGGCGACTCTGGTCGAGCACCGGGGCCGGGTCTTGCTGCCGCCCCTGGTCAACTGCCATACCCACCTGGAGCTCTCCTACCTGGCCGGCCTGGGGCAGGCTACCGGTCCGGCCGGGGAGATCACCGTCTGGATTCGCCGGCTCTTGGCCGAGCGCGAAAAACCGGCCGACCCGGAAGAGGCGCGAATGGCCTCCTGGCAGGCCCTGGCCCAGCTCTATGCCTCCGGTTGCCGGGCGGTAGTCGATATCGGCAACGACCCGGCCAGCCGCGAGATCGGGGCCAATTTCAAGGTGGAGGTTCGTTTTTTCCGGGAACTGCTGGGCTTGAGCGAAGCCGGCACGGCCGCCGGCCGCGAGTTGCTGGAACAATCCAGCGAACCGGACTCCTTCACCGGTCACGCCCCGTATTCCACCAACCCCGAACTCCTGCGGCTGCTCAAGGAAAGAAGCCGGGCGCGCGGGCAACTTTTTCCGGTCCATCTGGCCGAGTCGGCTGCCGAGGTGGAACTGCTCCGTACCGGCAGGGGACCGCTAAGGACCTTTCTGGAGGAGCGCGGGGCCTGGGATGGCAGCTTCACTGCTCCCGGCCTTAGTCCGGTGGCCTACCTGAACAGCCTGGGTCTGCTTGATGAGATGACCCTGGCGGTGCATTGCGTCCAGGTGGACCAAGACGATATCGAGATCCTGTCCCGAAGCGGGGCGACGGTCTGCCTTTGCCCCGGCTCCAACCGCTTTCTCGGGGTAGGCAAAGCCCCGGTTCCCGACCTGCTGGAGGGTGGCGTACCCCTGGTGCTGGGGAGCGACAGCCTGGCCAGCAATCCCTGCCTTGATCTCTGGGAGGAGATGCGACAGCTGAGCGAAGATCATCCCACCCTGCCGCCACTGACCATCCTGCGGATGGCGACCGGGAACGGCTCAACCCTGCTGGGACTGGAAAATGAATTCGGTTCGCTGGCTCCGGGCCGCAGTGCTTCTTTCCTGGCTGCGACTATCGACTTGAGCCCGGCAGCAAACGATGACGAGCTGCTGACCCGGCTGGTCGGCTCCGGCCGGCCGTCCTCCCTGGAATGGGTGGAATAGCATGGCGACGAGATCAAGCGCCCAGGCTCCGGCGGCCCGGATCGGGATGATCAACTTCATCAACACCGCCCCGCTTTACGAGGTCTGGCGCCGCAAGACGCACCCTCCCGACTGGCAGGTGATGGAGGCGGTGCCGTCGGCCTTGAACCGCATGCTCGGCCGGGGCGAGATCGATCTCGGTTTCGTCTCTTCCCATGAATACGCGGCGCGCCCCGATCTCTATGTGATTCTGCCGGATCTCGCCATCGCCGCCTCCGGTTCGGTGGGCAGCGTCTTTCTCTTTGCCCGGCGGGAGCTGGCGGAACTGGACGGGGCGCAACTATTGCTGACCTCCCAGTCCCAGACCTCGGTCAGTCTGCTGAAGATCATTCTGGAGGAGTTCCACGGCCTGCACCCTCACTATGAAATCTGTTCGGTCCGGGATAACCTGGGAGATCTGAGCCGCTTTGCCGGTATCCTGGCCATCGGTGACGAGGCCCTGCTGCTGGCCCAACGCGACGATTTCCCCGTAGTTCTCGACCTGGGCAAGGCCTGGCACGACCAGACCTCCCTGCCCTTCGTCTTCGCGGTCTGGGCGGTGCGGCGCGATTTCGCCCGGCGGTCGCCGCTGGTGCTGGCGGCAATCCACCGGCGGCTGCAAAGCTGCCTGCGCGAGGGACTGGCCGATCTGCAAACGATCAGCAGTGCGGTTGCCCCGCGGATTCCCATGAATCCGCCGGACTGTTACAAGTATCTGCGGGGCATCGAGTATGATCTCGGGCCTGTCAAGCAAGAGGGTTTGGCCCTTTTTTACGATTATCTGATCAAACGCGGGGAGGGGGCAACGGCCGCCCTGCCTCTGCAGTTCTGGGGAGAGGGTTGGCAAGGATGAACAGGCAGAATCCCGAGGAGAAGAAGCAGTTCGTCCGGGAGAAGTTTTCCTCGATCAGCAAGGATTACGATTTCCTCAACTCCCTGTTGAGCTTCAATATCGACCGCTACTGGCGCTGGGTAACCACCAGGATGCTGCGCGAGTTTCCCGAGGGACCGGTCCTCGACCTCTGCGCCGGGACCCTGCCGCTGGCCTTGGAACTGACCCGGCAGGCCCCGGACCGACAGGTGCTGGCGGTGGATTTTTGCGAGGATATGCTGAGGGCCGGAATCAAGACCTTGCCCCGGGACGATAGACCCCGGCGAATCCAGCCGGTCTCCGGCGACGGGGAAAAGATCCCGGTGGCCGGATCCAGTGTCTGGGGCATCACCGTTGCTTTCGGGGTCCGCAATCTTTCCCGTACCGACGAGGGTCTGCGTGAAATGCACCGGGTCCTGAAACCGGAAGGCAAACTGCTGATCCTGGAATTTTCCCGACCCCGGAATCCGCTGATCAAGCCGCTCTACAACTTTTACCTGAACCGGGTGCTGCCGCGCCTGGCCGGCCTGATTTCCGGCGACAAGGAGGCCTACGAGTACCTGGCCGGTTCCATTGCCGGCTTCTACGAGCCGGAGGAGTTGCTGCAAATGATGCGGGAGGCCGGTTTCGCCAGGGCCTTCCGGCGTCCCCTGACCTTCGGGATCGTCACCATTTATGTGGGGGTGAAATGAACGCGAAAAAGATCATCCTGGCCGTTACCGGTGCCAGCGGCTCGGTTTACGCCCTGGAGTTCCTGGAACTGATGCGGCTCCTGGAAGTCGAAGTGCATGGGATCGTTTCCACGGCCGGTCGAAAAGTCATGGAAATCGAGGTCGGACGAAGCGTCGATTCCCTGCTGCCGCTGGCCCGGAAATGGTACCCGGAAGATGATTTTACCGCGCCCATGGCCAGCGGCTCGGCCCGCTTCGACGCCATGGTGGTGCTGCCCTGCAGCATGGGGACCCTGGCGGCCATCGCCCATGGATACAGCGGCAACCTGATCCACCGGGCCGCCGATGTGACCTTGAAGGAAAGAAGGCCGCTGTTCCTGGCGGTTCGGGAAACCCCCTTCAATCGCACCCACCTGGTCAACATGCTGCAGCTCCACGACGCCGGTGCCACCATCATTCCTCCGCTCCCGGCCTTCTACCAGCAGCCGAAGTCGGTGGCCGACCTGGTCCGCGCTTACTGCGGGCGCCTGGCCGAGCAGCTGGGGCTCACCGTGCCGGGGCAGTTTCACTGGGGTGAATAGAACCGCCTGCGGCGGAAGGCGGAAGTAAGAATGCAGAATGCAGAATGGGAAAGGCGGCAACCTGAGGCTGGAGGCGACAGGGTAAGACCACTGGTATGTCTCGAAGCCCCGGCTGCCTCAAATCGTGTAGGTCGGGGTGAGTCTGGCGAACCCCGACGGTGCCCATGGTGCATGGCCCCGGTCATAGCCAAGGCCGGGGCCCAATCTGACTGATCCGTCCGATCGGGCCGAATCGTTCCGGTCATAACCGGATATAAGCAAAGGTGTAGTCATGCTGGCCAAAATCAGGATTCTGCTCGAGATGATCAAGTTCGAGCATACCGTTTTCGCGCTGCCCTTCGCCCTGCTGGGCGGCTTCCTGGCCGTCGGGGGTATCCCGGAACCCCCGGTTCTGGGCTGGATCATCCTGGCCATGGCCGGGGCCCGGACCAGTGCCATGGGGTTCAACCGCATTGCCGACCGCCATTTCGACCGGGCCAACCCCCGCACCGCCGGCCGGGCGCTGCCGGCCGGGGCCGTGCGACTTTGGGAGGCCTGGGCCATGGTCCTGATCGCGGCGGCGCTCTTCTTCTTCGCCTGCGCCCGGCTCAACCGGCTGACCCTGCTGATTTCCCCCTTCGCCCTGGGCTTGACCTTTTTCTATTCACTGACCAAGAGGTTTACCTGGCTCTGCCATGTGATTCTGGGCTGCGCCCTGGCTTTCTCGCCCTTCGGGGGATGGATCGCCGTGCGGGGCGACTGGCAGGGGTTCCCCTGGGCCCTGTCGGTCGCGGTTTTGTTGTGGGTGGCCGGTTTCGATACGGTTTACGCCTGCCTGGACGCCGATTTCGATCGCGGCGCCGGGCTCTTTTCCCTGCCCTCCCGTTTCGGGCGGGAGCGGGCTTTCCGCTTGGCGGTAACCCTGCATTTGCTGGCCTTTGTCCTGTTCGTCGCCACCGGGCTCCAGGCCGGGCTCCACCTGGTCTATTATCTGGGGGTAGGGGTGACCGCCGCCGCCCTTTTTTACCAGCACCTGATTGTCAATCCCCGGGATCTGAGCCGGATCGGGATGTCCTTCTTTACCATGAACGGCTTGATCAGCCTGACCCTGTTTCTGGCCGCCTGGCTCGACCTCTTTCTGTACCGCTGAAATCCCCGGAAAAGGGGATCGGGGATTTTACTCAACCAAAGGCGCGAAAGTTCTTGGCCTGGAATGAGCAATTGCTTAAGGTATTCGGAATTGTTAATTATTGGGAAGGGACGGCTCATCTGTTTAAATTCATACCGGCACTCAAAGCCGGAAAGTTCATCTGGAGGTTGAACGATGACTGATTCGGAATCCACGGCGGGAATGGTCAAAAAGGAAATCGTGTTTATCGCTGTACTGATTGCCCTGGTGGCCGGTTTTCTCGGCGGGGTGATCTACAGCAGTTTCAAGAATCCGGTCCAGGTTGTCAACAAGGGCGGTTCCACTTCGGGAGGAGGACAGCAGAGCAGCCTGACCGAGGAGCAGGCCCGCAGCATTCTGCAACTGGAACAGGAGGTTGCGGCAAATCCCACCAATGGCGGGGCCTGGACCAGTCTCGGCAATGTCTACTACGATACCAATCAATACGCCAAGTCGATCAATGCCTACAAAAAGTCGCTGGAACTTGATCCGAAGCAGGTCGATGTCTGGACCGATCTGGGGGTGATGTATCGCCGCAGCAAGCAACCCCAGGAGGCCCTCAAGGCCTTTGATCGGGCGATCAGCCTGGATCCGACCACCGAACCGGCCCGCTTCAACAAGGGGGTGGTCCTGATCTACGACCTGAATGACAAGCCGGCCGGGGTCAAGATCTGGGAGGAGCTGGTGGCAATGAATCCCGAAGCCAGGGCGCCCAACGGCCAGTTGGTCAGGGATGCCATAGAAGCCGTCAAATAAGTATATTCCTCATAAAATAATTCAGGCCGAAGCTCCCTCCCGGAAGCTTCGGCCTTTTTTGTGGAAATTGTCAATATCCCTATCAAAATATATCCAGCTACAGATAATGACTGAATTCCAGGACCCGGCTGTTGATGCTCAGGGCCGTGTCCGGCTGGTATAAATTGTAGCCCTGATCGGTGAACGGTAAGAAAAGGAGGGTGGCCTCCCGGCTCTTGAACTCGACCCGCCCCAGAGCCGGTAAGATATTTCTTTTGTTGGCACCGCTATCGGCCAGGATCAGGTTCAGGCTTTGCGCCGCTTCCCCCGGTCGCAGGGTGACCGGGAAATGGGCGGCGGGGAATAGATCCGCGGCCGCCGGTAACTGCCATTGAGAGAGAGTCAGGATGGTGGCGATCCGCAAGTAGATGTCGGGCCTGATTTTAAAGGCCGGGGTAAAGAAATACAGGGGTTGGTCGGGACCGGATCTGGCCAGCAGGTGGGTCTGGTTGGTCAGGTTTAGAAAGTCATGGAAGGTGTTGAGCCCCAGATCGGCGGCCTGGCATGCCACTTTCCAGAAAGGCAGGTAGACCTTGGCCTCTTCAACTGCGGGAACGGTGGCGAAAGCCAGAGCCTGAAAGCCGCTGGCGGCAGGCAACCAGAAACTGCCGCAGTTTGAGCAGCCCATGACCACGCTGTCGCCGGCCCCGCTCAGGTTCCAGCCGCAGCCGGGACAGATGGTCGGCAGAAAAGCCGGAGCCCAGCCCCGGGTCTCTTCGAGCACACCGTTCGGAAAATCGGGGCCGGCCTCGGACAGGGAGACCAGCGGATCATTGGTCACCCCGTCGCTGATCAAATTTTCGGCGATCAGCAGAGGCAGGTAAATCAGGCTGGTGGCCTCACCGATCAGGGCCTGATGAAAAATCTTTCCCGAGGCGCCGGGCCCGATCTGATGTGCCGCTTTTTCCAGGACCATCTTCGCCCCGACCAGGTTCTTGAGCAGACGGCCGGACTGCCCGGGGGAGGCGAATTTTAATTTCAGGGCCTGCGGCCTCACTCCCAGGGAGAAAGGTAAAAAACGATAATCCGGAACCCCCAGGGTGGTGAGATCCACGATCCGGCTGATAATTTCATTTTCGGTGCAGCTGAAGACGCTGCCGCGAAAACGCAGGTAGGGAACCTGGAGGTATTCGGCCTCCGGATCCCCGGTCGGCAGGAGATATCGCGGCAGCTCTCCGGTCAGCAGGTAGTTCGAAACACCGCAGTAAGGGCAGGGCAGAAGCCGGTCGCACTCGGCCAGCTCGATGCTGCCGCCGCATTGCGGGCATTCCATTACGCAGACCAGGTTCATCGGGCGCTACTCGACATAGGCTGACGGCGATTGTCGAAGCAACCGCTCTAGTTGATTTTTTCCCCGCAGAAATTACAAAATTCCGAGCCGGGCAGGTTTTCCCGGCCGCAACCCCGGCAAATCCGGGCGCTGGGTTTTTCATTGGCGGCATGGCCGCACCGGGGACAAAATCTGGCATTGGGCGGCAGGTTTTTGCCGCAGTTCACGCATTGACTGAATACCAGCAACTGATGCCCGCAAAGCGGGCAAAACCGGGAGTTGCCGGGGACCTCGTTATGACAGTCGGGGCAGCTGACCAGAGCCGCCGCCGCGACCCCCTCCGGGGCGCCACCGTTGCGGGCGCCCTGCAGAGCCTGGGAGAACATGGCCGGCATCATGAAACCCAACCCCAATCCCAGCCCGCCGCCGGCTTCACCGGAAGACTCGGCGGCTTTTTCCATGGCCGAAGCGGCTTTCAGCTGGACCAACCGATCAAGATCCTTGATCACCCCCAGCCTTGACTGATCATCGATGGTCTTCTGGACCTCCGGCGGCGGAGTGATCGAGGTGATATAGAGCTGCTGCAGGGCCAGGCCGAAATGGCTGAAGTCCTTGACCAGCTTTTCCTGCAAGCCGCCGGACAGTTCCTCGTAGCGTCCCGGCAGGTTGAAGATGGTGTCGAGTTCTTCGCCGAGATGGTCGTTGAAGCGGGAGACGATGACCCTTTTCAGGTATTCGTCGATCTCCGGTGTGGAAAAACTGCCCATGGTTCCGACGATGGTGTTGATGAAGAGGACCGGCTGCCGCACCTGGATGTTGAAAACACCGTGGGCGCGAAGGCGGATCAGCCCCAGTTCCTTGTCCTTGAAGGCGACCGGGTCGCGGGTGCCCCACTTCAGGTTGGCAAAGACCTTGAGGTTGACGAAATAAACCTCGGCCCGGAGCGGGCTGACCGCTCCCCAGGGAACCGAGAGGATCTTGGTGATAATCGGGATGTTGGCGGTTTTCAGGGTGTGACGACCCGGACCGAAGGCGTCGCCGGCCCGTCCTTTGTAAAAGAGGATGGCGGCCTGGCTTTCGCGGACGGTCAGCTGGGCGCCGAATTTAATCTCGCCGGAACCATGCTCGGGAAGGCGATGGGCAATCTCCTGCCCGGTCTCGTCGAACCACTCGATTGCTTCAAGAAAGACCGCGTTGTCAGTACCCATGATGCTTTCCCCCCTGTCGGCCGCTCGGCTGCAACCTCAGCCCCGGTCTAATTCGTTATCATTGCGGACCCCTTCGAATGGGCGCCTGCACCGATATCAACAGCAAGTGCTCAAGATAGAAGATAAAAGGCGGCAAATCAAGGGCGGATCAAGGACCGGGTGGGGCACTGGGCCCTGGGGCCGGGACTCGGGCCTGGCAGGCCGGGGAAAAGCGGGAACCCTCAGTCCGGGGGTAATTCATTGCGAGGCTCGGCGAGATACCCCTTGTGGGCGAGCCGGCGCGCCAAAAGCCCGGC
>Ga0210144_1001310_pt1 | contig 10599 bp, 7 predicted proteins | sample Muzzi_PWA_D2_FD_185532 | JGI IMG/M metagenome (GOLD analysis project Ga0210144, IMG submission 185532) | Wetland microbial communities from San Francisco Bay, California, USA, that impact long-term carbon sequestration - Muzzi_PWA_D2 (SPAdes) | ecosystem: Environmental > Aquatic > Marine >...
CGGCCTCCTCGACGGCGGCGATCAGCCCGGTCACGTGGCGGAATGCCTCGTGGGCCTCGTAGTCATCGGGCACGCGTACCAGGCGAATGGCCTGTGTATCGGCAGCCGGCAGGATCATCAGTTTCTCTGGCATGGTGGACTCCCGGGAGTCAGGTTCGATTAAAGACGGTCTTGCATCGGTACGTACTCGGACAGGCCGTTGCCGATGTAGATCTGGCGCGGTCGCGCGATACGCATGTTCGGGTCGCTGTTCTGTTCGTGCCAGTGTGCGATCCAGCCGGGCAGGCGGCCGATCGCGAACAGCACCGTGAACATGTTGGTGGGAATGCCGATGGCGCGCAGGATGATGCCGCTGTAGAAGTCCACGTTCGGATACAGCTTGCGTTCCAGGAAATAGTCGTCCTGCAGTGCGATGTCGGCGAGATTCTGGGCGATCTCCAGCAGCGGGTCGTTGACGCCCAGTTTCGCGAACAGCTTTTCACTGATCGAGCGCAGCATGGTCGCGCGCGGGTCGAAGTTCTTGTAGATGCGGTGACCAAAACCCATCAGCCTGACGCCGCTGGACTTGTCCTTGGCCAGGTTGATGTAGTCCTGTGCGCTAATCCTGCCCTTGTGAATGGCCTCCAGCATCTCGATGACCTTGACGTTGGCGCCACCATGCAGCGGTCCCCATAATGCCGACACGCCGGCCGCACAGGAGGCGAACAGGTTGGCGCGACTGGAACCAACCATGCGCACCGTGGAGGTGCTGCAGTTTTGTTCGTGATCGGCGTGCAGGATCAGCACCAGGTTAAGCGCTGCGCGTACTTCCGGCTCCGGCACGTACGGGCTGTAGACCTCGGAGAACATCATGTGCAGGAAATTGCTCACGTAGGGCAGTTTCGGATCCGGGTAGATGTAGGGCAGGCCGCGCGAACGCCGGTAGGTATAGGCAGCCAGCGTGCGGATCTTGCTGATCAGCCGCGCAGCCGCCTTCTCGAGCTGGACCTCGGTCTCGAGGTCGAACAGCTGCGGGTGGAAGCAGGACAGCGTGGAGATCATCGCCGACAGGATGGCCATCGGCGGGGCAGCGCGCGGGAAACCGGCAAAGTGATGCTTCATGTCCTCGTCGATGTTTGCATTGCCGGTCAGCTCGCGGCTGAAGCTGTCGTACTCGGCGTGTGTGGGCAGGTGACCGAAGATCAGCAGCCAGGCGACCTCGACGAAGTTGGGATTCTCGGCGAACACATCCAGGGGCAGGCCGCGGTAGCGCAGGATGCCCTTGTCGCCGTCGATGAAGGTAATACTGCTCTGGCAACTGGCGGTGTTGCCGAATGCCGGGTCCAGCACCGTCAGGCCGGTGGTACTGCGCAGCCGGGTGATATCGACGGCACGTTCGCCCTCGGTGCCTGTGACGATCGGCAGTTGGTATTCCTTGCCGTCGATGGTCAGTCTGGCTGTATCGGACATGGCTGTCTCCGTGGTGATTCAGTTGTGTGCGGTTGCCGGGCGCTGACCCGAAGTGCGCATTATAAGGAATAATAAAAATAATGGGGACGGAGGAGTTATATTTCACAATTTCCCTGAAATATAACTCCTCCGTCCCCGTTATTTCAGCTGTTGCAGCCGCATGTGGTTTATCTCTCTCTGGGAGCCACGCAGTCAGCCAGACAGTTTGCCTGCTGCAAGCTTTTCCGGCAGGCCATGGACCCGGCACTGGTCAGCGATATCAGGGCGACAGTTCAGACCGGGACCCCTTTGGGCAACGACCGGTTCCGTGAGCAGGTTGAACAAACCTTACGGTGTCGTGTTGGGCAGCCACGTCGTGGCAGACCCGGGTAAACAGGAAAAGGGTACTGACTCCTTGATGCTGGCGTGAGCAGCAGATGCACATGATTTGTCATGAGACACCAGGCGTGAATGAGGCAGTAGTGCTTTGCTGCCTGTTTAGACAGGATATCCAGGTAGCGGGCATGATCACCGCTGTCGTAGAAGCACGCTGAGCTGTCGTTGCCTCTCTGGATGATGTGCCGGGGGATGCCGGGTATGACCAGGCGTGCGCGGCGTGGCATGGGCCAACCTGCGTAGTTGAACATTGATAAACATTCTTTGGCAGGTGCGACGGGACTGCTGTCAGAAGAGGGTTGAAAACCGGGCCATCCGGCAACGGAAAACGTGGTCTGTCCCCGGTTACTCAGTCCCGGGAGATGACCAGTGCGGTGCGCAGGCGCTGGCGGCCGAAACAGGACATGCCGGAAAAGTCCTCGCGGGCAATCGGCTGATACTGGCAGTCGAGCGCGCTCTGGCTGCCTTCCTCCGGGTCCGGGTCGTGCACGTACAGGCATTCGTTGTCATAACCGCTGACCGTGACCCAGTGGGGCGCCTTCTTGCCCTCCAGGCGCCAGGTGCTGATCAGGACCACCGGGATCGCGTGCCGGCGCAGCACGGCGACGAGCTGGTCCTGGCTGATGTCCGTGTAGTGGATACGTATGCCGTTCTGTTTCGCCTCGGCAGTAAAATTCCTGTGCACCATCTCGATGATGCGTTTCTTGTTGGCATCGCGCACACTGTCGACGAACAGCGGCTGGCGCTGGTTGATCCACACCTCGGCGCGGAAGCCGCGGCGCTGGGCGGCCAGCGCCAGCCCGAGCGGATGACAGCCGCCGTGCCCGGAGGTCATGAAGATGGTGGTGGCCTCGCGCCAGATCTGCAGTTCCTCGTGCTCTGAAGGGGTGTAATCCCTGCTGCAGCCGCGCATGGCCATCATCAGTGCGGCCGGTCCGCAGGTGAACGGCGTGTTCTGGCGGATCCACGGGATGTCGGCGTGCTGTTCCTCGGCGCGGAAGTGACGGATACGCTTTTGCATGCGCAGCGCGTCGGTGTGGTCTTCGTAGTAATCGCGATTGATGCCGAAGCTCTGGTAGCCGAGTGACTCGTACAGCCGGATGGCGGGGGTATTTTCGCAACCGACCTCCAGGCGCATGAAGAAGCGGCCGCTGGCGGCTGCCGCCTCCTCGCCGGCCTCGACCAGGCGGCGGGCAATGCCACGGCCCCTGAAACGGCTGTCCGTGGCAATCGAGTAGAGCCGCGCCAGCCGGGTGCCGGCGTGATAGATCGCCAGCACGTAGCCGGCCAGTTGCCCGTCGACCGTGGCCACGATGAAGGCGCGGCTGTCATGACCGATCCAGTGACGGAAACTGCGCCGGCTCAGCCGGTCGGTAATGAAGGCCTGTTCTTCCAGCGCCAGCAGGTTCTCCAGATCATCGCCGCTGACATCACGCAGGCTGAGCTTGCCGTTCACGAGAGCAAACCCTCCAGCGCCCGGTCAATCACCGTGCGGGCACGCATCAGTACCTGTTCGCGCCAGTCCGGGTCTTCGGGACAGAAGTGCGCGCGCAGTTCGTTGACCAGTGCCGGAAAATCCGCTTGATCGACTGGCTTGCGGCCGTGGCGGGCACGGAAACGGTGATCGCGCAGTATCACTTCGAACAGATTGTCGGTCGGCAGGGTGCCGAATTCCAGTGTAACAAAGCAGCTGTCATCGTCCATGACGGCATGCCAGGCATAGTCCAGCAGGCCCAGCTTGGGCACCGAACTGGAGGTGCCCAGCGCGGGCAACGTGCACTCGTCACCGTACCAGCTGCGGGCCGTGGTGGTGCCCGCGCTGTCGGGCGCATGATCACAGATGATTTCACCGTAGCCATACGGTCCGAGCCCGGTGTGCACATCCACCACGGCCAGCCGGCGTTCGTTCAGCCGCCAGTCGCGGATCAGTGCCTCGATGCACAGGCGGCCAGGGGCCGGCGCCGTGCCGCCGTAGAACGGACCCAGCGGGTCACTGTACTGGCCGCCGCTGACGGCGATTTCGCAGGCCGTGCGGCCGTGCGCTGTACAGTAGTCATCGACGGTCCGGCGGCGGCGCGCGTCATCATCATCGAACAGGGCCGCGCGCAGGGCGCGGTAACCGGGGTTGTCCGGCAACGGCTGGCTGAAGTCGATGAAATTGCGATTCAGATCGATGCCTTCGGCATCGCAGCGCCGGTGCCAGGCATAGCCCCACGGGTTCAGCGCATGAATACACAGGATGGCGAGCGGGTTGGGCAGGATCGCGGGCAGGCGCGCCAGCAGGTCGAATTGCACCGCGCTGCCGGTAAAGCCCTCGATACCGTGCGTGGCGCTGCTGATCACCAGCACGTGCGTGGCATCCGGCGCGCCGAACCAGCCGCAATCGGTGCTCAGCGGGGTGTTCTGCGGCGAGCGGCCGGGGACTGCAAAGGCACGTTGTCCGGTGCACAGGGCGCTTGCGCCGAGTGCGTCAAGCCAGCGTTCCCGTGCCGTCCGGTAATCAGGCGGGAACAGGTCTTGCAACTGCAGCGGGGGGCGGGAGAGTAACGACATGGTCCGGATCGCGAATCAAAGGCGCAGCATAAACCGGTCACAACCGGTTGCAAGCGGAATTTCTCACGGCTGTTTGATGCCGGCTACTTGCCGCTGCCGGCCGCTGCGCGCAGAATCAGGCGCAATGTCAATGCCAGCGCCGAATGGACGGCACCCATGTCCCGAACCCTGATCGTGGTGGACAACCTGGACGACTGGGCACCGTTTTATCCCAGCGAACAGGTGATGAGTTTCAAGAACTACCTGGACGGCGGGCATTTCGGCTCGAACGAGCGCGTCCGTATCATCAACCTGTGCAAGAGTTACCGCTACCTGGGCGACGGCTATTACTGCTCGTTGCTGGCCGAGGCGCGCGGTCACCATGTCATACCCTCGGTACAGGTGCTCAACGACGTGGGCAAGCGCGCGCTCTACCAGTTGCAGCTCGAGGATCTGTCGCAGGCGCTGGAACGCAGCTTCGCCGACCACGACAAAACCGGGCAACTGCGCGTGATGAGCTATTTCGGCACCAGTCCGGAGCCGGCCTGCCGCGAGCTGGTGCGCAAGCTGTTCGAGCTGTTGCCGTGCCCGGTGCTGGAAATCGAGTTGCGTCACCGGCGGGCCTGGGAGGTGATGTCGCTGAAACCGGTGTCGCCACGCGACCTTGACGATGATGCGCAGACCGCCTTCGCGGAGGCGCTGGACCGGTTCAGTCGCCAGGTCTGGCGCGGCGCGCGCAAGCGCAAGCGTTACCGGTTTGATCTGGCGATCCTGGCGAACCCGGAGGAGAAACTGCCGCCGAGTGACGGTGCGGCGCTCAAGAACTTCATTCGCGCCGGGCGCGAGCTGGGTATCGATGTCGAACTGATCAAGGCGCGTGATTACCCGCGCCTGACCGAGTTCGACGCGCTGTTTATCCGTGAAACCACCGCCATCGACCATCATACCTACCGTTTTGCACGCAAGGCCGCGGCCGAAGGGCTGGTGGTGATCGATGACCCGGATTCCATCCTGCGCTGCACCAACAAGGTCTACCTCGCCGACCTGTTCCGCACCCGCAAGGTGCCGGCGCCGCGCACGCACATCCTGCACAAGGGCAGTGGCAGGCTGGTCGAGAAACTGGAGACCGATTTCGGTTACCCCATGGTGCTGAAGATCCCGGACGGCTCGTTTTCGCGCGGCGTGGTCAAGGTGCACGACAGCGCCGAACTCAAGGCCAGCCTGAAGGACCTGTTCCGCAATTCGGCGCTGCTGCTGGTGCAGGAATTCTTCTATACCGATTTCGACTGGCGCATCGGTATTTTCAACCACAAGCCGCTGTACGCATGCCGCTACTACATGGTGAAGAACCACTGGCAGATCTACCGGCACGGTGCGGCACGCACCTCGAGCGGGGATTTCGACACCCTGCCGACCTTCGAGGTGCCGCGCGACGTACTGCGCTCCGCGCTGGCCGCCACCCAGCCGATCGGTGACGGCCTGTACGGCGTGGATATCAAGGAAAAGGACGGCAAGGGCTATGTCATCGAGGTCAATGACAATCCCAATATCGATCGTGGTGTCGAGGACGCCTACCTCGGTACGGAACTGTACCGTCTCATCATGGGGGAATTCCTGCGCCGCATGGAGGAGCGGGGCATGTAGCGTTGTCCGCGCCGGCGCTGAATACCTGTTACCTGATACGGGTCAGTTCGCTTGCTGCCGGTCTGGACTAGGCTTTCCTCATGACCGTGTGCATGCGAATCCTGCTGGCCGGATTGCTGGGCTGGCTTGTCGGTGCCGCGCCACTGGCGGCGGCCGAGCGTGCGGCCGAGCGTGCCGCGCTGGTGGAACTGATCGGGCAGCAGGTACAGGAAACGGCGCAGTTCCTGGGCAAGGCACAGCTGGACGAGGCGGTACTCGATGCGCTGCGTACGGTGCCGCGGCATGCCTTTGTGCCGCCGGAACAACAGGCGCATGCCTATGCTAACCGGCCGTTGCCGATCGGTTACGGCCAGACCATTTCCCAGCCCTATATCGTGGCCCTGATGAGCGACCTGCTGGAGACCGGTGCCACCGACTCGGTGCTGGAAATAGGCACCGGGTCCGGTTACCAGGCCGCCATACTGTCCGCACTGGTTGCCCGGGTCAGCACCATCGAAATCGTGCCGCAACTGGGCGAGCGCGCACGTGCCGTGCTGCAGCAGCTCGGTTACGACAACGTCGAGGTCAGGATCGGTGACGGCTATTACGGCTGGGAGGAGCGCGCGCCGTTCGATGCGATCATCGTGACCGCAGCGGCCAGCCACGTGCCACCGCCGCTGGTCAGCCAGCTCAAGCCGGGCGGGCGCATGATCATTCCGGTGGGTTCACGATTCCTGGTGCAGGAACTGCTGCTGGTCGAGAAATCCGGGGCCGGTGAGGTGAGTACGCGGCAGATCCTGCCGGTGGCTTTCGTGCCGCTCACCGGCGGGCACTGAGACGGCGGGAGCGTCCACGCCGATGCACCCGCAGGGCGCACACGCCACACGGGCACCGGTCATCTCGGTGGCGCTGTTGTCGGTGGCGGTGCTGGCCTACGAGATCCTGCTGATGCGGCTGTTCTCGATCATCCAGTGGCACCATTTTGCCTACATGGTGATCAGCCTCGCGCTGCTCGGCTACGGGGTGAGCGGCACACTCGTGACGCTGCTGCGCGAACGCCTGCTGCGGCGTTTCGGTGTGGTGTATACCGGCAGCATCATGGCCTTTGGCGTGAGTGCCGTCCTGTGTTTCCTGGTGGCGCAGCAGGTTCCGTTCAACGCGGAGCTGGTGCTGTGGGACCCGCGCCAGCCTGCCTGGCTGTTGCTGCTCTACCTGTTGCTGGCCTTGCCCTTTCTGTGCGCCGCCACGGCGCTGGCGCTGGCGCTGATGCGTTACGACCGCTCGATCGGACGGGTCTATGCCTTCGACCTGGCCGGGGCCGGCCTGGGCGGACTGCTGGTCATCGGCCTGCTGTTCGTGGTCAGGCCGCTGCCGGCGCTGGTCGCCATCGGCCTGCTGGGGTTGCTGGCCGCGACGATCGGGGCACGCGAGACCGGCGTATCCGGGTGGCGTGTCCTGCCGCTGGTCTGCGCCGCTGCCGTACTGCTGCTCGGCTGCGGCCTGGGCAGTGAACTCTCTGTCTCGCCGTACAAGTCGCTCAGCCAGACCCTGCGGGTGCCCGGCACGCGGGTGAGCGGGGAGTATTCGAGCCCCCTTGGCCTGCTGAGCGTGGTCGAAAGCACTCAGGTGCCGTTGCGTCATGCGCCGGGACTGAGCCTGCTGGCGACCCGGGAACCGCCCGCGCAACTCGGCGTGTTCACCGACGGTGACGGTATGACGGCCATCACGCAGGACAACGGCGAGCCCGGTGCATTCGACTGGCTCGGGCAGTCCACCGCCGCGCTGCCGTACCGGATGCACGGCCCCGCTCACGTGCTGGTGCTGGGTGCAGGCGCCGGTATGGACGTGTTGCAGGCGCTCAGCCTCGGGGCGGGGCGCGTCACGGCGGTGGAACTCAATCCGCAACTGATCGCTCTGGTGCGTGACCGCTACGCGGATTACGCGGGGCACCTGTACCAGCGGGCCGACATACTGGCCGGGGAGGCGCGCGGCTTTGTCGCGGGCAGCCGCGTACGTTACGACCTGATTCACATCGCACTGCTGGATGCGTTCGGCGCGGCGTCGGCCGGTCTGTATGCGCTCAACGAAAGCTATCTCTACACCGTCGAGGCGCTGCAGGACTATCTTGGGCACCTGAACCCGGGCGGGTATCTGTCGATCACCCGCTGGGTGACCCTGCCGCCACGCGACACGCTCAAGCTGTTTGCCACCGCGCTGGATGCGCTGGCGTTGCGCGGTGCGCCACGCCCGGCCGACCACCTGGTCATGATCCGCAGCTGGCAGACCGCGACGCTGCTGGTGAAGGACACGCCGTTCAGTCAGGCGGAGATCGAACGCATGCAGGGATTCGTACACCGGTGGGGCTTTGACGTGGCGTGGTACCCGGGCATGCAGGCGAGCGAGGCGAACCACAGCAACCGGCTGCGCGAGCCGTATTTCTACCAGGCGGCCGCGCGCCTGGCCGGTGCGGGGCGTGCGCGGTTTCTGGACGACTACAAGTACGTGTTGCAGCCGGCGACCGATGACCGGCCGTATTTCTTCCACTTCTTCAAGTGGCGGGTGTTACCGGAGATCCTGGCGCTGCGCGGGCAGGGTGGCATGCCACTGCTGGAATGGGGTTACCTGGTGCTGGTCGCTACCCTGTTACAGGCGCTGGTCGCCAGTGTCGCGCTGATCCTGTTGCCGTTGCTCGTGCTGCGCCGGCGCGCGGACACCGTGCCGGCTGCGAGCGGCTGCTGGCGCGTGTTCGGCTACTTCAGCGCCATCGGGCTGGCCTTCCTGTTCATCGAAATGGCGTTCATCCAGCGCTTCACGCTGCTGCTGCATCATCCGCTGTACGCAGTCGCGACCACGCTCACCGGTTTTCTGGTGTTTGCCGGCCTCGGCAGCTGGTGGAGCCAGCGCTGGACACGCACGCGGCGCCAGGTGCGCGCTATCGCGTATGCGGTTACCGGTATCGCGATAATCGCCATTGCCTGGCTGGTCCTGCTGCACGCCTGGCCTGTATCGCTCACTGGCTGGACGCTGCCGGCCCGCATCATGCTGACGCTGGTTCTGATCGCGCCGCTGGCGTTCTGCATGGGACTGCCGTTCCCGCTTGGCCTGTCGCGGCTGGCCGAACAGGCTCCGCAGCTCATTCCGTGGGCGTGGGGCGTAAACGGCTGTGCCTCGGTGGTCAGTGCCGTACTGGCGACCTTGCTGGCGGTCCAGTCTGGCTTTTCTGTCGTGATCGTGCTGGCGGTGCTGCTGTACGGCCTGGCCGCGTTGCTGGTGCCTGCGGCGCAATGACACGCACGCTACCCTGTGTTGTTACGCGTCGAGATGCCGAAGGGCAGGTAGCCGGGGCACCAGCCGAGGATGCTGGTGAGCAGGAAGGCTGCGGCCACGATGCCGAGGATGATCGCCGCCAGGCCACTCAGGTGGCCGGTCATATACAGGGCCGCGATGATGACGACGACGAGCAGACGGATCACCCGGTCGATCGTTCCCATGTTACTTTTCATACGTATCACCTCATTTCTGCAGTCCGGCAGGCAACGCATCAGGCGATCGACTGAACCAGCAGAACGAGCCCGGTAATGACGCCGATGCAGAGCAAACAGGCGAGCAGGATTTTCACCGCCTTGGACATTGCCTGCGGGCTGCCGGTATGAACTGAAAGGCAGTTCTCCTGCTAAAGGTCTAGCCAATCACCGCAATTTTGCAAGCCGTGGGCGGCTGGCAACACGCATGAGTCGGCATAACCGGTTCCGTCATTGCGGGGGGCTGGGCAGGATGCTGGCCGGTGCAGGGGTGACTTGTCCCGGCCTCAGGCCGCACTGCCGACCCAGAAGCTCATGTCCTTGGCGAGGAACTCGCGCCACGACATGTAATGCGAACCATCGCAGGAGAAGGTCAGGCTGATCATGCCGTTGAAGATATTGATCGAGGACGAGCGCAGGTACAGCGTTTCGTCGGCGGTGCGCAACTGGCGCATGCCGCGCAGGATGTTGTCCACCCTGTGCTGCGGGATCAGTGCCTCGTCCGGGTAGGCGATACGCTCGTAGAGCATGCAGATATCCGGGTCGGCGAGCGCTTCGTGGTCGAGGATCCGGTAGCGGAACGGGTCCTGGACGAACCAGACCGTGGCGCGGCTGCTGGAAAAATGGATCACGCCCTGGAACATGCCGCGCTCGGTGATCAGTTCCTCGAGGATCGCCATGGCCGGTTCCATGTTCTTGTCCATCAGGCTGTCGGTCCGGCATTGCTGGAACACCGTGCCGCGGATGGCGGGGTCGCCCTTGATCTGGCGCCAGTCATCCGATTCCTCGTAGTGCTCGGCCGTCACCGGCAGGTCGCGCAGGTCGAAATCGACGCCGAGGTAGCCGAGCGTGCGCTCGTCGTTCCTGATCACCTGCAGGGCGGTCATGGACGGCCGGTTCGCGCGCAGGCTCAGGTAGGCATCCGACAGCAGGAAGCCGTCGGCCGGCACCGCCTCGCGCATGTAGGGACGCGACGAGCGGTCGCGGCCATAGTGTTCGGGCATGATGGCGCTGGCGCTGATATTGTCGCTGAGCTGTATGCCGTTGGTATCCAGCACGTACATGAACATGCTGTAGGGTATGCCGCGGAAGCCGTCGG
>Ga0210144_1001312_pt1 | contig 10594 bp, 17 predicted proteins | sample Muzzi_PWA_D2_FD_185532 | JGI IMG/M metagenome (GOLD analysis project Ga0210144, IMG submission 185532) | Wetland microbial communities from San Francisco Bay, California, USA, that impact long-term carbon sequestration - Muzzi_PWA_D2 (SPAdes) | ecosystem: Environmental > Aquatic > Marine >...
GTTTTTCAGGATCATTTAGACGCCTGACGATTGCCCGGCTATCCACCATAATAGGTAAGTGTCTTCCGAAGCTTCTCGTCAATATCTTCATAAAGCTTGTCTATTTCATCTTTTACTTTTTTCCAATTCCGGTCATCCGCCCGCTCCAGATCCTTAAGCTTGTCCTTTGCTTTTTTGTGCTTGCGGATGGTAACATCGAGACCGATATCTTTCATATTTTCTTCTCTCTTTTCCATTTTAGTTTTAATCTCATTCAAGGTTTCGTCAAACTTAGTCATTCTGGCGTCAATTTCCGTGCGGTATTTCACTTTTTAATCCATGAGCCACTCCTCTCTGTAAATTGGTTATATTTTAAAAGATGTTTTGATATTTTCCAACGAGTACGTGTGAACATTTGTATGTTAGATTGTGACTTACTTTTAATAAAACAACATAATGACGCAATCAACTATGGAGTAATACCTGCATTTTGGTATAAAAAAGACAGTAATTATATGAGGTGTCGAAAATTTCAGACACTACCTGAGTGCCACGTCTTTGCGCCAAACCATTGAAACGGTGGACATAAACGGCGGAAACACGGTAAAAGAAATTTCCGAAAAAAAATTGAAGCAGCACCTTCGGAAAAATCAGTTTACATCCGGTCATCGTCATGGGAAATACCTATTTGCGGAACTTGAGAAAAACGGCTGGCTTGTGCTTCATTTCGGGATTACCGGTTTTTTCTCCCATATATATCTTTTTTTACCCATTGTTTCTTTCCGATAAAAGAATAAGTATAAAATATTGGTGCCTATATTCTTATTTAACACACGAAGCAAGAACCCATTGAGCAGCTTTTATAGGAGAAATGGGAAAATATAATTCACCGGAGCGATACATGAGCAGACTGAAATTATACAATATATTTACTGACAAAAAGGAGCGCTTTGCGCCACGGAAGAAAGGCAGGGTCAAACTCTTTACGTGCGGTCCCAGCGTGTATCGGAGGCAGCACCTGGGCAACTACCGGACATATCTGTTCGAGGACGTTCTGCAAAAATACCTGGAATATACGGGTCTCAACGTCATCCGGGTAATCAATTTCACGGATATCGAGGATAAGGCCATTGAGGAGGCCCGGGAAAAGGAGGTCAGCGTCGAGGAACTTAGACGTCCCGTGGAAGAAGATTTTTTCAAGGAATGCAAGAGACTCAAGATACGCCTGCCGGAAACAATTCCGCGAGCCTCAACCAGCGTGGATTCAGCGGTGCGTCTGATTCAGCGCCTGATAGACCGCGGCCATGCCTATTGGCACCAAGGCGAGGTATTTTTTGATCCGCAGACTTACGAAGGGTTCGGCCGTCTCTACGGCCTCGACATGAACCGGTGGCCAGACAAGAAGGTCCGCTTTCGCCGGGATACATATCCGGGGCAGCGTTGGAACCTGGGCGATTTTATCCTCTGGCACAAAATAGAGAAAAAAGAGGGAGAGTTATGGTGGGATACCGATTTCGGCAGGGGACGTCCTGCATGGAACGTCCAGGATGCCGCCATGATCAGCAAACATTTGGGTTTCGAGATCGATATCCACACCGGCGGTGTCGACAATCTCTACCGCCACCACGACTATACCCTGGCCATCATGGAAGGCGCCTCATCCAAACAGTTCTGCCCCTGGTGGCTTCACGGCGGACACTTGATGGTGAACGGACAAAAGATGTCCAAATCCAAAGACAACGTGACCTATGTGGAAGACCTTCTGGACCAGGGATTTCATCCCCGTCACATCCGGTTTTTTCTATTGTACGGACCATACAACGATAAACTGGATTTGCGGTTATCGCAGATGGAGGAACGCGCCGGACATCTGGATCGCATCCGGCGTCTCGCAAGCTCTCTTCAAACACACAACGCTGAGAATCCTCATGAGACCGAGGAAGACCTTGCCGAAAAAATGCGGGTCGCCTTCGAGGAACGAATGAACGACAACCTGGACTTTGCCGGGGCTTTCGATGCAATGGCCGACCATCTGATTTGTGCTGTTAGTGTGGATAAGAAGGATGGAATCAACGCCAAGAGCCGCAATGCACTGCTTGAAGTTATTCGAGATATTGATCGTGTTTTCAGCGTACTTGGAATTTGATTTGGTACTCAAATACCAAATCAAGGAAAATGCAAAAGGGAAAATTTTAAATTCATGAAAAATCCAATTAACATCAAAGGAGCAGTCCTATGTTTAAAATAGAAATAAGAAGCGATGACGGTCGGGAAGCTCAGATTTCCCCCGGGAATTTTTTGTATTACAAGGAGGAAAACGGAAAAGAACATTTTTTCGATTGGAAGCATTTTACCGGCAGGGACCAAGAATTCGTTCGAATATTTGAAACAGCCAGAAGCATTTTAGGATCCATTGAGTCGTTGCTGTCGGATCTTTCGCCGTCCACTTTATAAGACACATAAGAAAAGAGCAGAGGTGTGTAATGAAGATCAGAGTAGATCAATTAAAATGCGATACGTCGGGAATATGTGTAATGGAATGCCCTGAATTGTTTCGTTTTCAAGAAGGGAGCAAAAAGGCAAAAGCCCTTGTGGAAGAGGTTCCCCCTTCCATGGAAAACATTTGTATTCATATTGCCGGACTCTGTCCCAGTAAAGCTATTATTTTGGAAGACTAGTTATTAAAAGAAACGCTTTTGATCAAGAAGGAGGTTACCATGGACGTACCACGAATGGAAAAAGAAGAGTTAAAGTCAAAGATTAATGACCCAAAACTAAAAATTATCGATGTAAGGAGAAAGAAAGAAAAAGAGAAGATCCTAAATGCCCGTCCTGAGGATCCGGATAACCCGGATTCCTGGATGGATCAGTATTCAAAGGATGATACCATATTGTTGTATTGTGGCTGAAATAATGAGAACACCAGTGCCGGTACGGCACAAAAGCTTTTAGAAAACGGCTTCCAATATGTGTCCGTCCTTAAAGGCGGATGGAACGAATGGATGGAAGCAGGTTATCCTACAGAACCATTAATAAGCTGACGTTTAACGAAATATTTGTTTAATTAAAATGAGAAAAGAGCTTAAAAAAGATTAGCAACCACGGCTTATGAAGGCTTGAGGGTCGATCAATATTCTCTTGCTGAATTGAAATCTCCCCTAAAAGGGAGTTGGGGGTTCCCCCAACTCCCATGCCTCATAAATATTTCGCTTAAAATATCAGGAAACTTTTTCGTAGACACCTTTATAATTCACATACAAATCATAGATTCGACGTTTGAGCTGTTTAATTTTTTTCGTCGAATCCGGTTCAGCCCACCGGGGCTCGCTGATGGAAAAAAGGGCATTGTTAAGCTCATCGATAACATGTTCCGTAGCATTACACCACTCATCGGTACACTTGCCGGCCATGGTCTTGGCCTCTTCGATATCTTTTTCCAAAGCGTCCAATGATTTTTCCAAGGCATTGAAATACGTCTGCCATGCCTTGGCCATTTCCGATTGAATTTCATCTCTTGGCATTGCCATTTTTTACTCCTTTTTGAATAAAAGCTAAATTGATCGATTTTCAAGTTTGCCGCGATACTATACTTTGATAACGACATGGCTCAAGTGTCTACCGCATTTTATCCACCCACTTCACCTCCGGGAAGTTCCGTCCAGGCCTGATCCACGTGGGATCCGATCTGGCCGATAAGGTCTTCCATTCTTGATTTTTCTCCCGACCAGTCGCTGGGGCATTCTTTTTCAAGTCTTTCCTTTTGGGCTGCAAGTTCGGTCATCAAATTTTTAATATCTCCGACAACCGGAAGGATCTGCTGCTTGACTTCCGTTCCCCCGGAATCCAACCTGGCTTCAATCTTGCCAAGAGATTCTTTAAAAGCAACGAGTTGTTTTTCCATTTGACCACAAAAATCCTGTAACTGCATAATGACTCCTTTCATGTTAAGAGGTAAAAAAATACGACAAATACAACCAATAAGGATGATAAACTAAGATCATCCTCATAAAAATATGACGATCCATTTTCTTCGCAAACACAATGGGGTGGATTGTGTATTTTTTATATGGAGAATGATGGCAGATGCTTTCGACAGACAAGTTGATTGTCCGAAAAGCGCACCCTGTGCCGATTTTATACTTTGAACCCAAGCATCTCACGTTCATTATGTCCAACCGCGTCGGCAAGATCCAGCAGTGCCGAGTAAAGGGATTCCTCAATGGTAGGATGATAAAACGGCATGGCAAGAAGATCAAATACCGTCAGCTCTTGCTGAATGCACCACGCCAGCAAATGGGCCAAGTGTTCACCGCCCGGAACCGCCATTTCGGTTCCGAACAGCTTGCCGCTTTCACCATCGGCATAGATCCGGATCATGCCGTAATCCTGAAGCATAATTTTTTCACGGCCCCCCTGGAAACGTGCGGCACCGATGGCGGGACGCCTGTTTCGAACGCTATTCCATGTTTCACCCGCGGTGCATATATTCGGTTCGGTAAAACAAATGGTCATCGGTGTCTTGCGCCGGAACCCGACTGCGGGATCGTTCACGGCATTGTATCCGGCAACCTTTCCTTCATGTGCCGCCTCGTGCAGAACCGGATTATAATCATTGGCATCACCGGCGATAAAAATGGGCAAATCCTCGATCTGCATGGTCTTTTCATCGAAAGGCGGCATACCCCGACTGTCGAGTTCGATACCGAGCCGTTCCAGATGCAGTCCGTCGATATTTGCAATTCTGCCGATGCTCACCAGCACCTTGTCAACAATGGTGCTTTTCCCCGCAGATACGACCTTTAAACGATCGTCCTGATATTCGATCTCGACTTCGGCATCGAGGTACATGGGGAAGTTTTCTCCGAAAATCTCAACAGCGGTTTGATTTACTTCAGGATCCTCCAGACCGCCTACCTGTTGCATCTCGTCGAAACCGGAAATGTTGAGGCCCAGGCGTCTGAGTGCCAAACCCAATTCAAGGCCGACGGCACCCAATCCGATGACGGCCATATCTTCGGGCAAACGACTTTGTTCAAAAATTGTGTCGGTGGTCAGTATGTGATCGCTAAAATTTTGCCAATGGCCAGGGATCAGGGGCCTCGATCCGGTAGCGATAATAATCTTATCGGCCCTGATGCTCATTTTGCCGACCCTCAGCTGGCTGGGAGATATGAATTCTGCATATCCTTCGATAAATTTATCCCCCAAAGGTGTGATCAAGTCTTCGATAATCCCGTCCACGAACCTGTCCCGCAACTCTCTGACATGAGCCAATGCCCGGCTTACATCTACAGTGAGGTTACGGCCTCCGTTTATGCCTTCTTCGGGTAAAACGTGTCGCCGATAAAAATCTTTTGAGATCTGGATCAAAATTTTGGAAGGCATGCAGCCCACACGGGCACAGGTCGTACCGAGAATACCGCCATTTATCAATACGAAGTTATCGGTTGTTTCGCGAACTTGCGTCATGGCATTAACGCCTGCCGTACCTGCCCCGATAATCGCAACGTCTGCCTTTTTTTCCATTGCTTGCTTCTTTCAAAGTTTCGATTTATTGTTGATATTCGTTTCACCTTTATGCTTCATCTCCATCAGCCTTGGGAAGCTTCGGGAAGCTAAAATTTATTAAGATAAAATCTCAAGGCCTTATCAAAATCGAGAGATGAAACCTGAATGATATCCTAACAATAACGGCTGGCTTTAAAATTTAAAATAAGGGAATTCATGTAGAAAAGAAATAGGAAGACTGTATAAACGTTATTCTATTCAACACGTTAATCTGTTCAAAAAAAAGTTCTAACCATTTCCGATTCCGGGATCCGTGGAATTCAATCATGGAGTTCGGTCTCCAGGCGAGCGTTTTTTCGATTTTTGATTTGAATACCGAATCTTCCGATCTGGACCCATGGTCCACCCAGACCGGATTGGAATTTCGCAGCCCAAAGACATTCTTTGGCAATACATTGCGCCCGGTGGCCTGTGTGGATATCCAAAATCGCCAGGAGAGTGATTGGAATACGGATATTTCAGGGGGTAACAGGAGCCACCAGTCTTTGCCGGTGGGCATTCTTATCCCGAGGTGCCGCCATCTCGCATCTGAAAAAGTAACCAATACCAACGCGGTGAAAAACGTCAAGCCCATGAAAAAAGACAAATCAGATGCAAACAACAAATTAATTCGGGCTTTGCCGCCAGTGAAAAGATAGGATGCAATATATTTCTCACAAATTGAGGCAGCCCCGGCTATGGCCCCGGAAAATAGGAGCGCATAAAAGAAATGGATCATATGGTCGACAATGCTGATTTTCCGAGATGCATCATAACAGGCTTGCACGATTTCCAGGGTTCAAGAATTGAGTCATTCGTAATTAAAATCTTTAACGGAAGATTGTTACTCAAACGATTCAATAATGTTTTACTTTCTATTCGTCTAAGATTTTGGTCTGGAGCGTTTCCTTGAATGTAAGTGTTCGGTAAGGAAATGGAATCTCTATGCCGGCATCATCCAGGGCTCGTTTAACCGCAGTGATAATTTCCCCTCGGGAACGACGCACATCAACTGGTGTTGAATCCGTCCACCACGCAATCTCGATGTCAATGCTGCTTGAGCCAAAGGCATGGGGAAAAATTTGAATATCTTTGCCAATATCAACCGATTTACAATTATACACGGCTTCATTAATGACGTTTACAGCTTCCTTGACATTTTCGCCATAGGCCACACCAACAATTGTTGATACCCGCCGTTTGTCCCGATCGGTGAGAACCTCGACTGGATTTTTAAAAAGCATGGAATTCGGCACGACCACAAGCTCGCCACTTGGAAGCCGAATCTCAGTCATACGCACCTAGACTTGCTCGACTTTTCCGGCTATACCCTCGCATTCGATAAAATCACCGTTTTCAAAAGGGAATCGCCACAAAATCAAAACACCGGCAAAAAAATTCTCAAATATGTCTTTGAAAGCAAACCCGACTGCAATGGAGGCGATTCCCATTGCACCCAAAGCCTTTGAGGGTGTAAGACCAAGAAAAACGATCATTGCGGCCAATAGAATACCTGCAACCCAGACAGCGATCACTGTGAATCGGTCAGCCAATTCACGCAAAGAGTATTTTAGCCGGGTTCTTTTTAGAGCTTGCGATAAAAGTCTTGATGCAAATTTAGATGCCACCCATGTAAGAATCAGTAAGATAAGTCCGGCCGCGAAATAAGGAATATGTGCAACAAACGATGCCCATATATCCATCAGCGATGATTTGATTGAGACTGTGACGCTCTGTGTACTTTGTTGTCCGTGGTTATTATTTGCTCCGAAAGCCGTTTCCCACACAACTACAGATTGTATAAGACAAATCGGCAATGCGAAAATATGGTTTCTGACTTGTTTAAAAAGAACTTTCATGTATTTATCTCAACATTATTCCCTGTTTTTATCTAAATATTTGCGTTTGAGCCCGCCGACCACCCAAAGCGTTATAAAATTCAATAAACTTAAGACTATGGCAATCTCAAATCGATTGTAGGCAACGGCCAATCCAATAGCGCCGGTATTCCAAATACTGGCGGCAGAAGTGGTCCCCGATACTTTGTCCTTTCCCTTAAATATGGCACCTCCGCCGATAAAACCGATTCCGGTAATGATGCCCTGAAATATTCTTGCTTCCCCATCGGTGGTATCAATCACAGACATACCCACCATCATAAAACCACAGGAAACCACTGCAACTAAAGGAAATGTTCGCAGCCCGAAGTGTCTCTGGCTCTGCTCCCTGTCCAAAGCAATAGGTATGGCTAACGCATAAGCAAAGAGCAGATGCCACAGGTAATGCAGCACCCGCCACCAGTCAATGTCAATTATTTGGGATGGCATCATCGATTATTTTTCCTGAATAATAAATTGATTTTCAAATTCATATAACTTCGAGAAGCAAAAAATAATAACCGAATGTACTATTAACTATAACAATAACATATTAAAAATAACTGAATATTGAGAAAAACAAATAGGGGTAAACATGTATTGTTCGCTCTATTTAGTTATATTTAGCGGTTTTTAGCTGCTATGATGTTGTTTGCGCTGTTTTGTTTTGTGATTTAATAGCGTTATGCTCAAAATGGATTGTCAAGGTTAATGCTTTAAATAGAATTCTTATTGTTTGAGGTCGGGTTATTTTCTCATATAAATAGATCATTGACCCCATTGCGATGGTATAGCCTAAATATTAGTGTTAACAAAGTCTAAAAATTCAAAACGGTGTTTGACGGATCTCCATGTTGTTTTTATAAATCAATCCAATAACTTGAACAAGGAGGAAATAATGCTGTACTGGGCACTTGTGTTTTTTATTATTTCTATAATTGCCGCCGTGTTCGGATTTACCGGCATTGCTGTGGCTGCGGCTGGAGTTGCAAAGATTCTTTTCTATTTATTCTTGGTTCTTTTCCTATTGGCGTTGATATTTGGTATGCGTGGACGGCCGAGAGTTTAAGATTTTAATGTATTTGGGCGCTCAGATATAGTTCGACAATTTTAATTCTAACACTTGGGAGGAACACAAAATGACACGAAAAATTATGTTAATATTTCTGGCATCATTTATTAGCCTGGCTTTACTATTTGCATGCGGTGATGAGAACGAAGCTGATAAATCGAAAACAGACGTCACTTACAAGGATGTAAAAAAAGAAACAAAAGAAGCAATGGAAACTGCCAAAGACTACACCCAAAAGAAAAAAGAAGAGTATCTACAGCAGATGAATGCCAAATTGGAAGAGTTTGATAAAGAAATGCAGGCACTTCAGGACAAGGTATCATCCAAAGCAACTTCGTTGAAGGAAGCTGGCAAAGAGAAATTTAATCAGAACATGGAAGCACTGTCTGAAAAAAAGGAGGCGGTTGCCGAAAAATTGGATGAATTAAAAAATGCAAGCGCTGAAACATGGGATGATGTAAAAGCTGGTGTGGATTCGGCCATGGATGAACTAGGCAAGGCATTCGAACAAGCGAGTTCGCAACTCAAGTCATAAAGTCGGGCAACAGAAAGTATCTCAATCGAATTCATCATCTTGCAAAAAAAGCTTCCTTTCTTCAGGAATGATTATAAAAATGAACACACATTCAAAAAGCTTTCAACGGGACAAAGAAATAATTTTATACGGTTAAAAGGAGAGGGCAATGGCTTATTATTACAGTAAGACGGTAAATTTAGATTTTGATGAGGCTGTTTCCAGTGTAACACAGGCTTTAAAATTAAATCTGTCATGAATATTATTAACGTATGTGTAAGAATGCATAAAACACTTTAAATTCTTCATCCGTAATCGACGAAACTGTTCTTGCGGTTAGATTTGCCTTAAGGGGGCGCAAAGATGATTTATATTGGCCATTTTTCATTCGATGAACTCGGACCGGAAAAAGAGGTCCGTCATGGATATTTCTCATGTGTGGTTGAAGCGGATGACGCCGACGCAGCGACCAAAGAGTTTAAAGAACTTATATTTTCCCGGAATATGATGGATGACATCTTCAGCAATATTGTTTCGGTGTATATAGAGGACATCATTGAAATCCAGAATATTCCGCGAAAAGCGATCGTTACCCGAATTCAATCCTCAGCCGGAGAATTTCCGAAATCTGTTAGCAGAAGCCTCCCTCACAGTGTACCTGCCGGAATCAATGTCTATGGTTGGACACCGGATATTGAGAAAAACGAATCTGATCAAAACACAGAGGAATATAAAACAAGCAGGCCGTTTATAAGATTCTGATAACGTTTCAAATACGAGAAAAGGAGTATTTACTTTCCTAAAAAAATCATACTAAGGATTTGCAGCCGTCGTTTACATTGTTATCGACTTGATACATTATAGTGAACGGTCGTGATCCAACATGTAATCCATCAGCGCCACTTCTATTTTTTCCCAGCCTTCACCATCCACAACAGCCTCCGATTTGCTTTCAGCAAAATCGTAGTCCTGGTAAACCTCGTTGATTTCGGGGCTTTCGGCCTTCAGTGACTCCCAAACAGATTCAGGCTCACCTAAAGCAATCAAGGCTTTGATGGCATCGACAACCGCAACTTTTCCGTCGGGCGTAAATCGAATAAGGTCATTGTCGAGCTTTAAGGTAAACTGATGCTCCATTTTCTCTCCCCTTTTTTGAATATTAATCCATATAAACCATTCATTTATGGATGGACACTATTGAACCCTAATTGATCGGAAGTCGAGGATAACCCAGAGCCAAGGCATCAAGGACGAAGCCGTAGTCGTCTACTGCAAGTTCTTGATAACGTAGGAGATGGGTTGTTATCGGCTTTGCCTTAGGGTAAACAAAATGAGATTATTTGTATAAACTTATATCTCATTTATAAAATAGTTGTGAAAATGCATTCGAACCTGCTAAAATTCATAGTAACTTAAACACTTGAGATATCCTTCCCATTTTGTTTACGATCAATTAGGGTTGAATATAAACGGTCTTTATATTAACAAATTCCTTAAGACCATAGTGGGAGAGTTCTCTCCCGTATCCGCTTTCCTTGATACCCCCGAAAGGAAGACGCGGATCCGATTTGACGAATGCATTGACGAAACAGTTTCCGGCCTCCA
>Ga0210144_1001314_pt1 | contig 10586 bp, 9 predicted proteins | sample Muzzi_PWA_D2_FD_185532 | JGI IMG/M metagenome (GOLD analysis project Ga0210144, IMG submission 185532) | Wetland microbial communities from San Francisco Bay, California, USA, that impact long-term carbon sequestration - Muzzi_PWA_D2 (SPAdes) | ecosystem: Environmental > Aquatic > Marine >...
AGCCGAAATCGACCGTAAGCCATTGAAGGACAATGGTGGGCGGTACTGGGATTGAACCAGTGACCCCTCCCGTGTGAAGGGAGTGCTCTCCCGCTGAGCTAACCGCCCGGTCCGCGCGTTTATGGCGAGCGCCACCTGCCGGTGTCAAGATCAGGTCCGGCGCGGGCTTCCTGCCCCCTCCAGCAAGCCAACCGCCGCATCGAAAAGGTCGTCGAACCGGTCGATGACGACGTCGGCTCCAAGGTCGCGTACGGGAAGGGGGCTGTAGCCGAAGCCGACGGCGACCACCGGCACGCCGGCCGCCCGTGCCGCTCGCACATCGACGTCGGAATCGCCCACCATCACCGACGATCGGGGGTGGCCGCCGGCCGCCGCGATCGTCTCGCTGAGGTGTCGCGGATCGGGCTTGCGATAGGCAAAGGTGTCCTGGCCGGCGATGACCGCGAAGCGGTCGGCGAGCGCCAGCTGTTCCAGGAGCGACCGTGACAGGCGCTCGAACTTGTTGGTGCAGACGGCCAGCTGCCAGCCGGCGTCGCGGAACCGGTCGAGGGTTTCGACGGCGCCGGGAAACGGCCGGCTCGAGTCGGCGAGATGGTCTTCATAGTGATCGATGAACCGCGCGGTGAGCGCATCGAGCCAGCTGTCCTCGGGCTCGCTGCCGTTGGAGCGGAGAGCGGTCGCCAGCATGGCGCGGGCGCCATGGCCGATCATGTTTGCAGCCGTCGCCTTGGCGACCGGAGGCAGCCCCTCGGCAGCGAGCACGGCGTTGAGCGTTGCGATGAGGTCGCCTGCCGTGTCGATGAGCGTGCCGTCGAGATCGAGGACGAGAAGCGGTGGGTTGTTCATCGGGTCGTGCCTTGATCGCGGTGCGGCTTCGCGAGCCGCCCGTTGTGAGGGGCGGGCGCTGCTTGCGGCTTGGCTTACCTCATTGCACATCGCCTGCGCTGCCATGGCGAAGGAAGGCGGTAAGTGCTAACAAGCCTCGCCGTCAGGGTAGATAGGCAATTAGCGGCCTGAACGCGATGGCTTTGCCGGGAAAGCGGGCAGGCAAGGGTCATCGGTCCAAAAGGGGTCAAGCTGGACGGGAATGATGATGGACAAGGTCGAGGGGAACGACGACGAGCGCCGTCGGGCGGCGGAAGCTGCCCTCGACGAGGTGCGCGCGGGCATGAAGCTCGGCCTCGGCAGCGGCCGCACCGCCGCCCATTTCGTCAAGGCGCTTGGGGAGAAGGTCCGGGCCGGCCTGTCGGTCGTCGGCGTCCCGACCTCCGGGAAGGCGGGACAACTGGCCCAGGCGGAGGGCATTCCGCTCACCACGCTCGACGCCGAGCCGGCGCTCGACCTCACCATCGACGGAGCCGACGAGGTCGACCCCGAGCTGCGCCTGATCAAGGGCGGCGGCGGAGCGCTGCTGCGGGAGAAGATTGTTGCCACCGCTTCGGCGCGCATGGTGGTCATCGTCGACGCGGGAAAACGCGTCGACACCCTCGGCGCGTTCCCGCTGCCGATCGAGGTCGTGCCGTTCGGTCTCACCGCCACCCGGCGGGCGATCGAAGCCGCCACCGGTCGCCTCGGTCTTGCGGGGGATATTGCCCTTCGGGGCGGCGCCGACACGCCATTCGTCACCGATGGCGGCCATCATATTCTCGACGCATCCTTCGGCCGTATTCCCGATCCGGAAGCGCTCGCCGCAGCACTTGCCGCCGTTCCGGGCGTGGTGGAGCATGGCCTCTTCCTGGGCCTTGCCTCGGCCGCCATCATTGGCCTCGATAATGGCGTCGACAGGTTGTCCAGGTGAGCCCGTTCTACGAAAGCAGGAGCCGACCCATGTCCTTTATCAGACTTGCCGCCCGCGCTTGCGCCGTTGCCGTCGTCCTCGGCATGACGGTACCCGCGGGGGCACAGGAGATCACCCAGAGCCATCTCCAGGCCGCTCTCGACGCCTTGAAGGCATCGCCGGCGGCGCGCAGCTATGACGACCTCCTCCCCGCCGTTGCGGAGGCGGTCAAGAGCCAGCTCATCAATATCAGGCCCGATCTTCACAGCCAGATCAGCGATACCGTCGACAAGGTCGTGCTGACGCTCGTTCCGCGTCGGGCTGATCTCGACAACGATCTCGCTCGGGTTTGGGCGAAAGGCTTCACCGAAGATGAGCTCGTCACGATCGCTACCTTCTACAACAGCCCGGCCGGCAAGAAGTTCAACGAGATCGGTCCGAAGGTCATCGCCGACGCCTACCAGGTGGCCCAGAACTGGGCGACGCGCGTGCGTGAGGAGCTCCTCCAGAAATCCCGTGATGAACTGAACAAGGAAACCGGCGGGAACTTCTGATCGCGGCCCGCCGGCAGAACGTTTCGGGGGCGGCGATGGAGACGTATGACTTCGATCTTTTCGTCATCGGCGCCGGCTCGGCCGGCGTCCGTGCCGCGCGCGTTGCCGCCCAGCACGGGGCGCGGGTTGCCATCGCCGAGGGCGACAAGGTCGGCGGCACTTGCGTGCTGCGCGGCTGCGTGCCGAAGAAGCTGTTCGTCCACGCCGCTCATTTCGCCGACGAGCTCGAGGATTCGGTGGGCTTTGGCTGGACGACCAAGGGCGTCAGCTTCGATTGGCCCACGCTGCGCGACAACGTGACCGCCGATACCGACTGGCTGAGCGGGGTGTATATACGCAACCTCGAGAAGACTGGCGCCGAGTTGATCCGTGCCCGGGCGGTGATCGAGGGTGCCCACCGGGTCCGTCTTCTCGGTGAGGATCGGTCGGTCACCACTCGCTACATCCTCATAGCCACCGGCGGCCGTCCCGACGTGGACCGCACGATCGCCGGCGTCGAGCACGCGATCGTATCCGACGACGTCTTTCGCCTCGGGCGGTTGCCCCGGCAGATCGTCGTTGTGGGGGGCGGCTACGTCGCGCTTGAATTCGCCGGCGTTTTCAATGCCTTTGGTGTCGAGACCACAATCGTCCATCGTGGCGCCGACCTTTTGCGCGGCTTCGATGCCGATATCCGCAAATCTGTCCATGCGGCTCTCCAGCATCGCGGTGTCGATGTGATGTGCGGCGAGACGATCGCGCGCGTTGACAAAGGCGCGCGGGGGCTTGTCGTGACGACCCATGGCGGCCGGCATCTCGAGGCCGGCGAGGTTCTGCTCGCCATCGGCCGCGTCCCGAACACGGAGGGGATCGGCCTCGAAAAGGCCGGCGTCGCCCTCCGTCCCGACGGACGGATCGCGGTGGACGAATACTCCCGCACCGGCGTCGAAAACATCTACGCCGTCGGCGACGTCACCAACCGTTTCCAGCTGACCCCCGTCGCCATTCGCGAGGGGGAGGCGGTCGCCGACTCGCTTTTCGGCGGGCGGCCGACCGTGGTCGACTACACGGCCATTCCCACTGCCGTGTTCACCCAGCCGGAGGTCGGCACCGTCGGCCTGACGGAGGAGGCCGCCAAGGCCGCCCATGACGCCGTCGACATCTACAAGACAAGCTTCAAGCCGCTCCATCATCGGGTCGCCCGTCGTGACGAGCGGATGATGCTGAAACTTGTCGTCGACGCCGAGACCGACATTGTTTTGGGGTTCCATGCGGTCGGTTCCGGCGCCGCCGAGATGGCCCAGCTGGTGGCCGTTGCGATCAAGGCGGGCGCGACCAAGGCCGACTTCGATGCCACCGTGGCGCTCCACCCGACCCAAAGCGAAGAGATCGTCACCATGCGGGTGCCGGTCGAACGCTACCGCGCCCGGACGCTACTTCCCGAGCCCGCGCCAGCCAAGTAATCTCGGGCGTTCCGGCTGGTCCGCCATTGGGTGGTCGCTGGCCTTCCTAAGCTGTGGCAAAGCCCGTCCCCCGCGTGTATAACCCGCGCCGCGACGGGGCCACGACCGGACACAAGCCGGTCGCGCGACGCCGTTGATCGGGAGTAACAGTGATGAAGAAGGCGTGGACCCCTGACGGCTGGCGGGCGAAGCCGATCGCTCAGGTGCCGGTCTACGACGATCCGGCAGCCCTCGCCGCGGTCGAGGAGCGGATTGCGACCTATCCGCCGCTCGTCTTTGCCGGCGAGGCCCGCAAGCTGAAGCAGGGCCTGGCGAGCGTCGCCGCCGGCGACGCCTTTCTTCTGCAGGGCGGCGACTGCGCCGAGAGCTTCGCCGAGCACCGCGCCGACAATATCCGCGACTTCTTCCGTGTCTTCCTGCAGATGGCGGTCGTGCTGACCTTCGCCGGCGGCATGCCGGTGGTCAAGCTCGGCCGCATTGCTGGCCAGTTCGCCAAGCCGCGCTCCTCGCCGACCGAAGAAAGCGGCGACGTGGAGCTGCCGAGCTATCGCGGCGACATCATCAACGGCATCGATTTCGATCCTGTGTCGCGCGCGCCCGACCCCAACCGCATCGAGATGGCCTACCGGCAGTCGGCGGCGACCCTCAACCTCCTGCGCGCCTTCGCGCAAGGCGGCTACGCCAACCTCGATCACGTCCACCAGTGGATGCTCGGCTTTGTCGGCGAGAGCCCGCAGGGCCATCGCTACCAGGAGATCGCCGACCGGATTACCGAGGCAATGGCCTTCATGCGCGCCTGCGGCGTCGACGCCGACACCGTCCCGCAGCTCCGCTCCACCGATTTCTTCACCAGCCACGAGGCCCTGCTCCTCGGCTACGAGCAGGCGATGACCCGCGTCGATTCGACGAGCGGCAACTGGTACGCCACCTCCGGCCACCTGGTGTGGATCGGCGACCGCACGCGACAGGCAGACCACGCCCACGTCGAATATTGCCGGGGCATCAAGAACCCGATCGGGCTGAAGTGCGGCCCGTCGCTGCCGCCGGATGGTCTGCTCGAGCTGATCGATATCCTCAACCCGGAGAACGAGCCGGGCCGGCTGACGCTGATCTGCCGCTTCGGCGCCGACAACGCTTTCGACAAGCTGCCGCCGCTGATCCGTGCTGTCGAGCGCGAGGGCCGCACGGTCGTGTGGTCATGCGATCCGATGCACGGCAACACGATCAAGTCGGGCAGCGGCTACAAGACCCGGCCGTTCGAGCTCATCCTGCGCGAAGTGGAGAACTTCTTCGCCGTTCACCGCGCCGAGGGCACGCACCCTGGCGGTATCCACGTCGAGATGACCGGCAAGAACGTCACCGAATGCACCGGAGGAGCGCGGGCGATCTCCGACGCCGACCTCAAGGACCGCTATCACACGCATTGCGATCCTCGGCTCAACGCCGACCAGTCCCTCGAGCTCGCCTTCCTCGTTGCCGAATTGCTCAAGCGGGATCGGCGCGAGCGAGCAGCCCGGCAGCCGGCGCTGGTCAGCGCCTGAACCTCCGGCAATTGCCACAATCGTCCCCGCGTGCCGTTCGCAGCCGGGGGTGCGTCGGATCGTCGCCGGACGCTTTGCCTTTCAACGACTTGCGTCTAGCGAAACCTTACCAAGGTTTAATCTGACACCCCTTGCGGTGCCAGATTTCTGACAAATTCCGGCCCAAACTTTCGCGCCAATCGAACGTTCGGACCTGACCCGCCTCCGGCGCTGTCGCGCGCCGGTCAACCCCTGTTTCTTGCCTGATGGAGGAGGTAGATGATGCGTTCCGCGTGCGGTTTTCTTGCGTCCTGCGTGTTTGTCGGCGCCCTTGCGGTAGCGACGACCGCGGGTGCCCAGGACATGACGGCGACCGCGGACCCGCCGCCGCTGACCGGCCTGTGGCTCACCACCGCCTACCCGTCGATCACCGAGCCGATTGGCAAGGACGTCAACATCCAGCTCGCGCTGGTCAACAGGAACCTGCCGCCCGAGCGGGTCGCCCTTTCGGTCGAGAACCTGCCCGACGGCTGGGACTGGCAGATCAAGGGCGGCGGCCAGCCGGTCGGCGCGGCGATCGTCGGCGACAACGACAACGTGAATCTGACCCTCGATCTCAAGCCGCCGGCCAAGGCCGAGGCGAAGAGCTACGATTTCCGGGTCGTCGGAAAATCGAGCGACCAGACCCTGGAGCTGCCGATGACCCTCACGCTGGCCGCCGCCCAGCCGGCCAGTGTCACCATCGAGCCGAAGCTGCCGGCGCTGCGCGGCACGCCGAAATCCACCTTCGACTACCAGGTGACCATCAAGAACGATGGAGCCAGCGACCAGGTCTTCAATCTGGTGGTGGAAACCGCGCCGGGCTTCCAGGCCGTATTCAAGGAGCAATACGGCACCCAGGAACTGACCAGCATCCCGATCAAGGCAGGCGAATCCAAGGATCTGAAGGTCAGCGTCACGCCGGCTCATGACGCCGCCGCCGGCCAGTATCCGGTGATCGTCCATGTCGCGAGCCCGACGCTGCAGGCGGCCAGCAGGCTTGTCCTCGACGTGACCGGCCAGCCGATCTTGGCGCTTTCCGGGCCCGAGGGCCGGTTGTCCGGCGACGCCACGGCCGGCAAGGAGCGCACTTTTGACTTCACGCTTGCCAACAGCGGCACCGCCCCGGTCCAGAACGTCAAGCTGACCGCCAGCGCGCCGTCCGGGTGGAAGGTCGCCTTCGACCCGAAGAGCATCGACACGCTGGGCCCCGACCAGAAGACGCAGGTTGCCGTCAGCATGACACCCTCCGACAAGGCGATTGCCGGTGACTATGTCGTCTCGGTGCGGGCCACCGGTGACGGTGCCTCGGACAGCGCCAACTTCCGGGTGACGGTGCTGACCTCGACGATGTGGGGCATCGCCGGCCTCGGTGTCATCGGCGCTGCGGTCGTGGTTTTGGCGGTTGCCGTGACGAGGTATGGCCGGCGATGAGCGATACAGTCATCGAGGTGCACGGACTGACCAAGCGCTACGGGCATACCGTCGCGGTCGACGGGATCGACCTGAAGATCGAGGCGGGTGAGGTGTTCGGCCTGCTCGGGCCGAACGGGTCGGGCAAGACGACCACGATCCTGATGCTGCTCGGTCTGACCGAACCGACAGGGGGGACGGTGTCGGTGCTCGGCTTCGATCCGTTGCGCCGCCCCCTCGAAGTGAAGCGGCGCGTCGGCTACCTGCCGGATCTGGTCGGCTTCTATGACCACCTGTCGGCCTATGAGAACCTGGCCTATACGGCCCGCCTCATCGGCCTCGACTCGGTCGAGAGCGCCGGCCGGATCAACAAGGCGCTCGACCGGGTCGGGTTGGGTGACGTCGCCCGCCAGCGCGTCTCGACCTTCTCCCATGGCATGCGCCAGCGGCTTGGCCTCGCCGAGCTGCTGGTCAAGGAGGCGCGGATCGCCATCCTTGACGAGCCGACCAACGGCCTCGACCCGCAGGCGACCCAGGAGCTGCTCGGGCTGATCGGCGAGCTGCGCGCCGACGGCATGACCATCGTGCTGTCATCTCATCTCCTCGGCCTTGTCCAGACGATCTGCGACCGCGTCGCCCTGTTCCGCAAGGGCCATATCGGGCTGATCGGCAAGGTGCCCGACCTTGCCCGCGAGGTGCTTGGTGGGGCCTTTGTCATCGAGGTCGAAGCCGAAGGCGTCGACCTTGCGGAGGCGCTCACCGGAATCGATGGCATCGGCGCCGTGACGCAAATGACCGAAGCCACCACCCGCGTCGACGCCGATCGCGACGTGCGGCCCGAGATCGCCAGGCGCGTGGTCGAGACGGGGGGATTGCTGCGCAATATGACGATCAGCCGGACCAGCCTCGACGAGGTTTATGTCCGCTACTTCGAGCAAGCCGAGGAGGTGCGCGATGCGGCGTGAAGGTTCGCCTTTCACCGGGCTGTCGACCGTTGCCCTGAAAGAGGCGGCGGACCACCTGACGAGCGCCCGCATCCATCTGGTGATGCTGCTCGTGATCCTGACGGCGATCGGGGCGATCTACGGCGCGATCGGCGAGATCAAGCAGACCATCGGCCAGGATCCTTTCCTTTTTCTGCGCCTGTTCACCACCGCGCGGCAGCCGCTGCCGTCCTTCGTGTCGTTTCTCGGCTTCCTCCTGCCGCTGGTGTCGATCGCGCTCGCTTTCGATGCCATCAACGGCGAGTACAGCCGGCGGACCATGAGCCGGATTCTGGCCCAGCCGATCTATCGCGACGCGCTGCTTGCCGGCAAATTCCTCGGCGGACTGATCGTCCTGGCCATCTGCCTCGTCACCTTGTGGCTGCTGATGACCGGCCTCGGCATCCTGCTGCTCGGCCTGCCGCCGAGCGGTGAGGAGGTCTTGCGGGGCGTCACCTTCCTGATCTGCTCGCTGGCCTATGCCGGCGTCTGGCTGGCGGTCGCGCTTCTGTTCTCGACCCTCTTCCGGTCGCCCGCGACGTCGGCGCTGGCAGCCCTCACCCTGTGGCTGCTCTTCACCATCTTCTGGTCGATGCTCGCCCCGCTGATTGCCGGCGCGATGGCTCCCATCGATCCGCTCGACCCGATGTCGGTGGTGTCCAACGCCGAGCTCCAGCAGGGCATATCGCGGATTTCGCCCTATACGCTGTTCGGCGAAATGACGCTGGGGCTGCTCAATCCCGCGACCCGGGCGCTCGGCCTCATCTTCATGGGCCAGTTGCAGGGCGCCATCATGGGCGCGCCCTTGCCCTTCTCGCAAAGTGCCCTTCTCATCTGGCCGCAGCTCGCCGGCCTGCTGGCGGCGATGATCCTGGTCTTCACCATCGCCTATGTCGCGTTCCAGCGGCAGGAGATCCGCGCCTGACGATGGCGAAGCGCGGGGTGCGGTCGCCTCTGGCGGCCGCATTCCGTCGAAGGGGGCTGCCTTTCGCCCGCGCTGATGTATTGTCGGGCATGGGTGATGCGAGGAGGGGATTTCCATGGGCGACGCGATCAGCCTGACGGCCGGCGACGGGCACACCTTCTCCGCCTATGAGGCGGCGCCGGCCGGCTCCGTTCGCGGCGGCCTTGTGGTCATCCAGGAGATCTTCGGGGTCAACGCCCACATCCGCAAAGTCGCCGACGGCTACGCGGCGGACGGCTATCGGGTCATCGCGCCAGCGCTCTTCGATCGCGCCGAGCCGGGCGTCGAGCTGGGCTATGAAGGCGCCGACCGCGACCGCGGCATCGCGCTGAGGCAGAAGATTGCCATCGACGACATGCTCCTCGATATTGCTGCCGCGATCGTTGCCCTCGAAGGGTCGGGCAGGATCGGCATCGTCGGCTATTGCCTCGGTGGATCGCTCGCCTGGCTGGCGGCGACCCGGCTGTCCGGCCTCGCCGCCGCGATTGGCTACTACGGCGGGATGATCGCCGCCAACCTCGACGAGACGCCGCGCTGTCCGGTCATGCTCCATTTCGGCGAGGAGGACGGCGGCATTCCCATGGCCGACGTCGAGAAGATCCGCGCCTCCGTCGATCCCGGCACCGTGCAGGTGTTTTCCTACCCGGGCGCCGGCCATGCCTTCAATCGCGATGCCAGCGCCGCCTGGCACGAGCCCTCCGCCAGGATTGCCCGCGAGCGGACGCTGGCTTTTCTGCGCGAGCATGTGGGGTAGAGGCGGACCTGGATTGCCCCGCTCCCGTCGCCGGGCTAAACCGGCGATATGGCAGCAGACCTGACCGATACCATCCGGATCACCGTCGCCCAGCTCGATTCGGTGGTGGGCGACATTGACGGCAATCTCAACAAGGCGCGCGAGGCGCGGGCGCAGGCCGCGGCTGCCGGCGCCGACCTGCTCGTGCTTTCCGAACTGTTCATCGCCGGCTACCCGCCGGAAGACCTGGTCCTCAAGCCGGCCTTTCCCGACGCCTGCCGGGCTGCGGTCGAGGCGCTTGCCGCCGATACCGCCGACGGCAGGCCGGGGATCGTGATAGGCACTCCGTGGCCGGAGGGCGGCAAGGTGTACAACGCCGTCGCTCTCCTCGACGACGGCGCCGTGCAGGCGCTCCGCTACAAGGTGGAATTGCCCAACTACGGCGTCTTCGACGAGTTCCGTGTCTTCGAGGTCGGCCCGCTTCCCGGCCCGGTCGGATTCCGCGGACTGAGGCTGGGCCTGCCGATCTGCGAGGACATCTGGTTCGAGCAGGTGTGCGAGTGCCTGCTCGAGACCGGTGCGGAAATGCTGATCGTGCCGAACGGCTCGCCCTACTGGCAGGGCAAGGCCGACGTCCGCCAGCAGGTGGCGATTGCCCGTGTCGTCGAGACCGGCCTGCCCGTGGTCTACGTCAACCAGTGCGGCGGCCAGGACGAGCTGGTCTTCGACGGCGGCTCGTTCGGCCTCCATGGCGACCGGACGCTGGCGTTTCAGTTGCCGCAGTTCGTGGAAGCCATCGAGACGGTGACCTGGAAGCGGGACGGCGACCTCGGCTGGCGATGCGCCGACGGGCGGTTCGCGACATTGCCCGATCTCGAGGAGGCAAACTGGCGCGCCTGCGTTCTCGGCCTTCGCGACTATGTCAACAAGACCGGCTTCCCTGGCGTCGTCCTCGGCCTGTCCGGTGGCATCGATTCAGCGGTGTGCGCGACGATGGCGGTCGACGCGCTGGGGCCGGACCGCGTCCACTGCGTCATGCTGCCCTACCGCTACACCTCGAACGTGAGCCTCAACGACGCTGCGGCGCTCGCCGAGACACTGGGCGTCCGCTACGACATCGTACCGATCGCCGAGCCGGTGGAGGGCTTCGATGCGGCGCTG
>Ga0210144_1001317_pt1 | contig 10518 bp, 13 predicted proteins | sample Muzzi_PWA_D2_FD_185532 | JGI IMG/M metagenome (GOLD analysis project Ga0210144, IMG submission 185532) | Wetland microbial communities from San Francisco Bay, California, USA, that impact long-term carbon sequestration - Muzzi_PWA_D2 (SPAdes) | ecosystem: Environmental > Aquatic > Marine >...
CCTGGCGTCCGTCTCGAAAGGAAGAAATTCGACCAGGAAATCCGCCAGCACCGGGCCCATATCTCCCTGGACGACCGATTGCTGGGCGAGCATGCACCTCGCATTCTCCGCCGTCTGTGATGCCCACCACGCCCTTCTGGCGATCTCGTTGGTGATGCCCGGCGCGTTGACCACTGCCACCACCGCTTCGGGTTCACCCAGCAGAAGCAGGGATTCGAGAATTCCGTCACGCGTCTGGCCCATGCGCGTCCAGCGTTTCAGATAGACCGGGTAGCCACCCGGTGAGCCCAGCACGTGGCTCGATAACGCCTCTCGCACACGACGCAGGTAAATCTCGTCCCGGCAATTGGGATTCAGCCTGACCCGCGCCTCTCCTTTATCGGAAAGCGCATACAGCGTCATGCGGGATTCATCGATTCGGACAGCCTTGACGGGACCTGCCAGCAGGACATTGATACGCAGCGCGTCTTCCGACGACAAATCCATTGCATGGTGTCCGGCAGGATTCTGGACTGATGGCTGTCAGAAGTCGAAACCGGCCTCGGCGTAGAGTTTTTTTGCCATTTCGGGATTCTTTTCCACACCATTGCCTTCCTCATACATCTTCGCCAGGGTCGTCAGTGAACCGGCAAGTCCCTGCTCCGCCGCCTTGCGAAACCATTCAACGGCTTTGGCGCTGTCCTGGTCGACACAGTCACCTTCGAGATACATGAAGCCGAGACCATGCTGGGCCAGTGCATATCCCTGCTCTGCGGAGGCGCGCATCATCTGTTCGGCCATTTTTTCATTGCGCACCATGCCGAGACCGTTCTGGAACATAATGGCGACACGATGCTGTGCATCCGGGTTGCCGGCATCGGCCAGCGGGTAGAGGAATTTCATCGCCTGGGAAAAATTCTTGGCCTCGAAGGAAGCTACGCCACTGGAAAAATTCTCATCAAAGTCATTGGACAAGGAAGCTACGCCGCTGGAAAAATCCGTGTCAAAGTCATTGGACATAGTGCGCCTCATTGAGTTAACGAACACCAGGCCGGGAATACCCGGACCCGATGGAGATGAGTCTCTGCTGGAGAGGTAGTTATGCTATAGGGTGAGCTACCTGCTTCGAATACCCCGAAAGAGAGAATGTCGCTGATTTGTTTATGGAAACCACACAACATGCAGCGATAATTTGCCCCCCCGATAGGGATATTCGGGGCTATACGGGGCTCCTGTATACTTCTCCGGGTTTCAGGTAACCCCAATTGAAACAACGTGGTAGACGAGTCGCCTGGCCGGACAAACGATTACCGCCAGCGCTTCCGTCAGCTTGCAATCGGCGCACGCAGCGAATTCACCCGCCGTTTGACCGGCGGGGTGTATTGTGAACGTTGACGGCGACGGAGCAACGGGAACCCGGGGAATCTGAACAGAAGCTGTGTTCGAATGTCGTGCCCTGACAGGCAGGTGGCATCGGGACAGCAAGCGCAATGAATCCAGCGGTCGTCACCGGCCGCTCACACCGCCGGCGACACGCGGGATGCATTGCAAGGATTCAAGGCAGCGGCACAGGATCGCCATTGCCGGCAATTGTCTTTGCTTGTTTACTTATCAGACAACACGAGGAGTTGAAGATGAATCAGCAATATTATGATGCAGTCACCAAAATGGAAAAGATGGGTGTAGACCCGGAATACATTCAGGGCTGGCAGGGCGGCTATCTGCTCAACCCGGAGCGCGAGGAACAGCGGGTGACTGAGGCCTACTCCGCGGGTTATGAAGACGGGAAGGAAAAAAATACCGAGAACTTTTCCAACTGGGTCAAGTAACCCGGCTGCATATTCCCGAAAAAAGGCGGGGTTACCCGCCTTTTTTATTCGTTCCCGCCATCTACCGGCGGCAACAAATCGCGCAGGGCCTTTCTCAGCGGTTTCATTGCTTCCGGCACTTCAATATCCATGACCTGGTCGGTGATCCATTTATTGTCCCTTTCACCCATGACCATCCTGACGTTCTCGCCGAAATACCGCCGGAAAGCGAATCCGGGTTCATTGTCCGGGAAGGTAAATTCCGCATAGTCGACCGCCCGTTCATTCAGCCGGTCAATCAGCGGCTGCCGGTACTCGCCCTTGCCCTGCGCATCCGTTCGATTCTCCTGCATGGTATCCGCGAGATGTCGCGCCAGGGAGCCAATGAATTCCTGGCGCTGTTCCATGGTAAACCGGTCCGCCGTCATCCGGTCGACGAGATGCACCAGAAAGGCCAGGAATTCCGTGATGATATCCAGCCGCTGGGCATTGGTATCGGTCTGGAAACCTTCATTCTCTAGATTCAGGGTGCCTTGCTGGGCAATACGCCAAAGAATGAAAGCCAGTGCGCCGCCGGTTTCAGAGAGTGACCGTTCACGGTCCCTGAGGTTCCATTTGCTCTTGACTCGCACGTTTAACTCCTGATGGTTGAATTCGTTTTCTAATCATCCACTAACACCATATTCACCGCAAAGACGCAAAGTACGCAAAGTACGCAAAGAAGATCTTTGTACAAAAACAAACCTGATTATCCCTGAAACTCAGCCCGACAGGGACACGCGGTATCCGGACCCGTGCTACAAGACACCCCGCAAATACCTCCCTGCAGGTTCGACGGCCGCGGTTGCTCCGGGCATCCTGCCCTCAGGCGACACTTGCACATCCCTGTGCTTCATCCTTGCGGTAGACATTCCTGCAGCCCGGGTCCGGAATCATCTCTGCGGTTAATTTATTACGTTAAGGATGGCTACTGTTTCGATAGCTGGCGGTTGGCGGTTCATACAACTGGCGGTTGTCATTATCGCATGCTAGCATAAATTACCTAGTTTTTGAGTCAGGTATTTGTCATGCCAAGCACCCGTACCGTAACCCCACCCGAACCGCTGGAGAATCCCGATAAACTGGCTAACGTCCTGTCGGTCGTGCGCACGAACTGCCATATCAGTGACGCCCTGCATGCGACCGATTACACCCTCTGCGTCTATCTCCTGAAGATGCGCGAATACTACCGCTGGGAACACGAACTTCCGTTCGATGCCTCGATCCCCCAAGAGGCGCTCAGCCGCTGGCTGACCGGCCGCGAGGCGCTCTGGAATACCCTCGAGGGGAAGCCTTTCGAAAGCATACCCCTGACGAGACAGTTGCTCGATCCGTTTGATGCAGTTTCCATCAACAGGGCTCTGAACGACATGGGCTATGTCTACAGCAGCGGGCTGGGTCGCAACATGAAGCCGCATTTCTTTCTGGGTGATCTCGAGCAACGGCGCGAGCACGACGGCTACACACTGTACATCTCCGGCAAGGAGTACGCACGCGATCTCGCCGCACCGCCGGCGATGAGTCTGGGCAGGACGATCTTTATCCGGCGAGAATCGCTGCGCCGCATGCTGTGGGAGAAAATAGAGGAGTGGCGATGGAACCGGCCCCTGAACGCGATGCAGAGGGCGATCGATTGCTATGACTTCGACACCGCGCCCGAGGACGCACTGGATCAAATGACCGAACGGGAAATCCGATCGCTGTTGCTGCACGAGATCGGCGAAGTCATGGCCGGCGAGAAACTCGGCAACGCCTGGGAAGAGTTGCTTTCGGGGATGCCGCATTGCAAGGCGGAACTGATGATGCGGGCGGTACGTGATCACCTGGCGGATGCACTCTCGACCCTGCCCGGACTGCTGGACGAAGCGGAACCCGCTTCGATACACTTCTACTTTGCCAACCTGACCAGCTTGCGCAAGATGCTGTTTCCCAGCCTGCTTGACGCCTATGCTCACTGGGAGCAAACCGGCAAGCCGGACAGACTGGAACAACTGACCGAGGCAGGCAGGAGCCACTGGATGTCGCTGGCACAGGCGATCGTTGCCCTGAACGGCGCCCGCGAGGGCGATCTGCAGCATGAGATCACCACACTGGTGGAAAGCAATATCTTCTAACGGACGTAAAAGCCCTATGCATCACCAGGAATCGAGCAGTGACATCGTCAGACCACGCCCCGCTCTCAGGACCCTCACGGAGATTGGCGAGAACACCTTCATCTTCGAGAAACAACGGGCGTTGCCGGTCGACCTCTGCGAGGAAATGATTCGCCGCTTCGAGCAACACGCAGAAGAGCAGTACGAAGGTCGTATCGGCCAGACGGTCTACAAGGACCAGAGCATCAAAAAATCAACCGACCTGGTCGTAAGCGGCAAGCCGCACTGGAAGGACATCGATCGTGCGCTGTTTCGCTCCCTCGGCGCCGCAATGATGGAGCTGCGGGAAACTTACCCGTACTTCAAGGGACCGTTCAAGGACGTCGGCTACGCGATTCAACGCACCAGCCCGGGCGGTTACTATCACTGGCATATCGATGGCGGCAGCCATGATTTCAGCCAGCGTCAGCTGGTCGCCGTCTGGTATCTCAACGATGTCGAGGGACCGGGCGGTGAGACCGAGTTTTCCCTCCAGAATATCCGCATCAGGCCGGAAGCCGGCAAACTGCTGCTGTTCCCGCCGTTCTGGACGCATGAACACCGTGGCGCAACCCTGCAGAACGGGGTGAAGTATATCGCCACGACCTGGGTGGTGTTTGCCTGAAGGCGCCACGACAGATCAGACTGATCGAGCCGGCGAGCCCCGCTGAATTCCGGCAATACTACGATTTGCGCTGGAAAACGCTGCGCGCCCCCTGGAACCAGCCGCGCGGCAGCGAAACGGACCCGCTTGACCCCGCCGCCACTCATCTCATGGCGGTCGACCCCGGGCAATGCATTCTGGGTGTCGGCCGGCTGCATTTCAGCACCATCGGCGAAGCCCGCATCCGATACATGGGCGTTGCCACGGGATATCGTCGCAGGGGCATCGGCACACTGATCCTGTTCGCTCTGGAAGAGAAAGCCATCGGTCTGGGAGCCACGCGTATCGTGCTCGATGCCCGCGAGGTGGCGCTCGGCTTCTACCGGAAACACGGCTACGTGGCGATCGGCCCAGGCCCCATGCTGTTCAACCGCATCGCCCACGTAAGGATGGAAAAACAGGTTAACCGGTAATCCGCTCCAGCCATGCTTGCTTAAGCAGAGTCAACCATAAAGACAATGAACTCACCGCAAAGGCGCAAAAAACGCAAAGTGTTTAATTATAATCGTTAAAGATTTTCTCTGCGTCCTTTCGGCAACTGCTCCATGCGTTGCTCTAACTCCTGCATCCATGCAGTCGTGCGTCTTTGCGGTGAAAATGGTGTTCATGGATGAACGCCGGGTTAAGTGCCAATCGCATCAGTCCGTGATCAGCTCGGATTCCAGCATTTCTCCATTCGTGTCGATGCGGATGCCCTGCACACCCGGAACCCGCGCGAGGATATAGGCGGACAGCAGCACCATCATGCGTTCATTATTGTTGTGCATGGCAGTCAGCATCCTGTCTCCGATAATCTGGCAGCGTTGCAACTGGTCAGGATTGTCGACCCAGTCCCGGCTCATCTGCCAGCCCTTGTCCATATCCTTGTCGATCGTGCTGAAAAAGTCCTCGCCATCTCTCACGATGTCTTCCGGGACCCTGACGGGATAGGTTTGATCATCAACGACAACTTTCAATATCATGCGCCCGGCCTTATGCTGTGGTTTTAATATGAACCGGTAATCTTACCCCAACCGGCTGTCGACTTGCAGGGGCACCGTGCATGCTTACCCGACTGATCAATGTGCTTGACCCCGACCGGCTCGGGGATGCCAGAAAGCTCGTGACCGGCGGCCGGTTCGTCAACGGCGCCCTGTCCGCCGGCATGGCGGCACAGCGCGTCAAGAACAACCAGGAGCTTGCCGTCGACGAACGCTCGATGCGGCAGCTGAACAACCTGGTCATGGGCAGCCTGGTAAGGCACCCGGTCTATCGCAGCGCCGCACTGCCCCTGAAGGTGGCAGCGCCCTATTACGCCCGCTACTCGGCCGGGATGTCCTATGGAAGCCATGTCGATGACCCGATCATGGGAGAGGGCGATCTCTACCGTTCCGATATTTCTGTGACGATCTTTCTCTCCGGCCCGGACGACTACGACGGCGGCGAACTGGTCATCCAGACCCCGTTTGGCGAACAGTTCGTCAAGCTACCCGCCGGTGATGCGGTGATCTACCCCTCGTCCAGCGTACACCGTGTCGCCGAGGTCACCCGTGGCGAGCGCGTCGTCGCCGTCAGCTGGATCCAGAGCATGGTACGGGACCCCGACAAGCGCGCCCTGCTGCACGAACTCAACCAGGCCAGGGAAAAACTCCTGCACGACCATCCGCAGGCGGAAGAGACCAGTCGGGTCAATCACGCCTACATCAATCTGGTGCGCATGTGGTCGGAAATCTGAGCGAATAGCGCCCATCGCTTCCGGGAGCAATGAATTTAATTCACCGCAAAGGCGCAAAGTACGCAAAGAGACATATCTGCAAAATCCATTCCTGATTACCCCTGAAACTCAGCTATGACGGATGCCGCCTGTCAACGCTGGCAGCGGGTGCGGGGCCTGCGAAACAGGGACCGTCGACAGCAGGGAGGCTGTCGCCGAGCGTACAGGGAGGTATTTACAGCGTGTCCCTGTTTTGCAGGTCCCGCTCACGCCAATCCGTCTGCATGTGCCGGTAGCTGAATTTCAGGGTTAATCAGGAATCCATTAAACGGCTTTGCGTACTTTGCGCCTTTGCGGTGAAAATGATGTTTATGGATGAACACTAATCTGTTTGGCCCAGACCAGTCTCTCGACCGGTACCCGGTCTCACCTTCTCCTTGCAAACAAAAAAGCCGCGTGCCCGGGGGCAAGCGGCTTTTTTAACGTGATACAGGTCGTTTAGCGGTGTGAACCTTTCTCCGCGTGGGCCATGTCGACCAGTTTCATCGCCATTTCCATGTACTGCTGGCGGTAATGGTGCAGAGGATGACCTTCCGCACCGACGAAATAGTCTTCCATACTGACGCCATTCTTGTGTTCATAGTCGATGAACTTTTTCTGCATTTCCATCATCTTGTTGATGAGTTCCTGTTTCTCACTCATGACCTTTTCTCCAGGATACGTATGAATTCACGAAATTATTCTTGAGATGCCGGGAAATATAACCCCTGAGATATGCCGAGTGTATATCCCGAATGGGTTGCCAGGCGGATCAATAACCACCCTTGCGCATGCTTTCCGGCAACCCACCAATGCGACCTGCCTGCTTGCTGGGATTGCCCGGGAACAGGTCAAACAACATTTTCGAGGTCACTTTTTTGCCCCATTTGTCGCCCATGTCCTTGAGCATGGTGCGGTTGTTGGGCTGATTACCGTTATGGTTGATGTACTCGTCACGCAAATAGTTGATGACGTCCCAGTGTTCCTGGGTCAGTGAAATTCCTTCCTGTCCGGCGATCACTTCGGCTATCTGTTCATTCCAGTCTTCCAGTCTGACCAGGAATCCGGTTTCGGTTACATTAATCTGCTTTCCATCAACAACGACTTCCATGGGGTCCTCCTAGCAAGTATCTCGATAAAAAAAACCAGATAAACCATTGGCTCCCGCGGGAGCGAAGACCGCAGATTTTGCCGTCTTGGACTCAAAAGACAACCCCCCGGTCGGGATAAATGCCCTATTCGCCGTCCTGTTTTACCGGCTTGATACCCTTGTGCGGGATAAACAGCCCGCAACCCCGTTTGCGACCCTCGCCCAGACCGGCCTGCTGCAGCCTGACCGAATGTTCCGGCTTGAGATCAGCCACCATCAGGCTGCGGGTAAACACCGGGCCATCCGGAAAGGCGAAGGTATGGGTAATGCCGCAGAGCAGCTTGCGGCAGTCGATATCCAGTTTTTCCAAACGCTCCAGGGCCTGCTGCAGGAATTCCTCTTCATCAACCGCCTCCCGGGTGATGACATAGCGGGAAAACAGGGTCGGCAAGGCGTTGAGCCGATGCACCTCGGACGCTCCCACCCGGAGGGCATGACCGCCGATGTCCAGCGTTTTGCCGGAAAGCTCGCAGGCATCGTCCAGACGGTGCCGGGGAAGTCGCAGCCGCAGGCGGGCACGACGTGACAGGTGCAACAGCGCATTCGGCGTCTCCTCGGGCCGGTACCAGCCGTTGCCGGAAGCCGCGCCATGAATCAGGTGAACGCCGGCCTGTTCCTCCTCCTCCAGCCAGGGCAGCACCTCGAGCAGCCTGCTCGACAGGGACCAGGCATGGTCCACCGGCAGCGTCCGGCACTTGATTGCGAAAGCCACATCAAGCACGTCATCCGGGACGCTGAATTCCGCTGCCGCTTCGTTCTCTTCAGTCCAGAACATAGTCGTCATTCATCCCGATCGAACTATCCTTTCTGTGCCGTGGAAAACGCCGCTTCCAGGCGGTCCTCCCAGTCTTCCGGGGTATCCGGAAACGGCGGACGGACATCCATGCGAAAAAACATCTCGCCGTCGCGGGCCCGCGCCTTGACGGCTTCCGTCAAGGCCGCGAAGGAATCGAGGTCGTAGCCTTGAATCAACAATTCACTTAACCAGAGCATGGCCGCACTCCTGACCAGATCGTGTTCAATTCGCTGCCGCGTATACGGTCATAATAACGGGCGCGGTAGAGCAGTCGTGTACGCCCGCCCGCCAGGTCGTCCGTAAACGCCTCCCGCTTGTGAAGGATATTATTGCAGATTATGCCCTCACCCGGTTGCAGGCGGTAACGAAACAGGAAATCCGACTCGCCGGCGAGCAGTTCAGTCAGAAACCCGACCGCCATGCGGGTATTGCGATCGTCTTTCCAGGCAATGCTGCGGGTACGCGCCGTATAACGCATATGCAGCGACCCGCTGCGGGGTTCCACGGAAAACACCGGACCGCTCTGTGCCGGGCGTATCTCGACACCGCCCTCGGTATTGGCGGGAATGGTCATGGCATCCGGCTGCATCAGCGCGGCCAGATAATCCGGATTCTCGTCGTGCAGCAGCAGGTAGGCGATTTCATGGTCCAGGTAAACATTTTCCCCGCCTTGCGCCGCATCCGATACACAATGCAGCACCACGCCCCTGACCTGCTCCTCGGGCGTGTTGTAATAGCCGTCGGTATGCCAGTTGAGGGGACGGTTGGTGTAGGGTATGTAATACGCACCGCCTGCTCCTGACACCACCTTGAGCGAGGTGATGCTGTCCTCATCCGCACGCAGGTTCCTGTCCAGTCGCACCAGACCGAACTGGCGACCCAGCGAACCCACCAGGTCCTTGTCGGCGAAATCACCGGTGGAAATACGGTATATCGCGGCATTGGCCTTCCGGCAGCGGCTTAGCAGAGCGTGCTTCTCCGCGGGGCTGAGCCGGAAGGGATTCTCGATGCAGACAATCAGGTCCCCGGCCGAGACGGGATAGTCAGAAAGTTTCCACTCGCGCCAGCGCTGATAGGCCCGTTCATCGCTGAGATCGAAAGGGCTGCTGTTCGCGGGAGACCGCAGATTGGTGATTGAGTCAGACATCGTGTGCTTCCAGCCTGTTGACAGGCCGCACAGTTATAACATGTTTACCATCGCTTTATTGCACCGGAATACGAGCATTAGCCAACCAGGGCATTAATGAGAGTCATTCTCACTGGTGAGACATAAAAACATGTCAGAGAACCAGAGAGCCTGCACAAAGTCAGTACAAGTGCCCGTCTTCATGAGAAAAAGTTATGGACGCATCAGAATTTGCGGACAGTTTGATAACTGCTAGAATTTGAATAGTATTTTTTCCAATACCCATTTCGGGATACGACGTTATGTCGCTGCCATCCCATGGGTAAGATAGGCGCGTTCATGGTCCACCTCTAGAATTCGGTTACCGAACAGAAGGACGTTTCCAATCGTGTCCTTAAGTTCCTGATTTCCAGCTGCCTGAGGGATATGCAGGCAAGCACTCGCGAGAAGCACGTATCCATTTCAACTTAGGTGTATGCAGAAAACTACCCAGGAGATCTTCATGGCAAAAGACAACCACCCCACACCAATGCTCGATGACCTGGAAAACGGCCCATGGCCCAGTTTCATTTCAGGTATCAAGCGGCTGCGTGACAAGCACCCCGACAAGCGCATCAACGAGATGACCAACAGCCTCCTCGGGCAGCTTGAACATTCCTATGAAACCCGCAAGGGTTACTGGAAAGGCGGCACCGTGAGCGTGTACGGCTATGGCGGCGGCATCATTCCGCGCTTCTCCGAGGTCGGCAAGGCCTTCCCCGAGTCCAAGGAATTCCACACCCTGCGCGTGCAACCGCCAGCGGGTAACTTCTATAGCACCGCCATGCTGCGTCAGCTCGGCGACAGCTGGGAAAAATACGGTTCCGGCCTGGTGACCTTCCATGGCCAGACCGGCAACATCATGTTCATCGGCGCCACAACCGAAAACACCCAGCATTTCTTCGACGAAATCAACGAATACGGCTGGGACCTGGGTGGTGCCGGGCCGTGCGTGCGCACCGCCATGTCCTGCGTGGGCGGCGCGCGCTGCGAGATGTCCTGCGCGCATGAGCACGGCATCCATCGCCACCTGGTCAACAACTTCACCGACGA
>Ga0210144_1001319_pt1 | contig 10513 bp, 2 predicted proteins | sample Muzzi_PWA_D2_FD_185532 | JGI IMG/M metagenome (GOLD analysis project Ga0210144, IMG submission 185532) | Wetland microbial communities from San Francisco Bay, California, USA, that impact long-term carbon sequestration - Muzzi_PWA_D2 (SPAdes) | ecosystem: Environmental > Aquatic > Marine >...
GACCGTATCAATCTGTTCAAGAGCGAAGCGGAGCAAGCCAATCGAGAATTACAAGCCAGTGAGCATCGTATCAACCAATTTCTGGATGCGCTGCCTGTGGGAGTTATCATCCTTAATACCGCTCAAAAGTTGCACTATGTCAACCAATGGATCACTCAGTCGTTCGCCAGACTGGGTGAGAGGGTTGTGTGGGATCGTAACTGGGACGATTTCCTAGCCGAGCGTCCCGTACTCTATCAGGCCGGTAGCCAGCAGCCCTACTCTGCTGAGCGTCGGCCCCTGGCCCGAGCCTTGCAGGGAGAAAGCGTTGCGACGGACGATATGGAAGTGGTGCGGAACGGCCAACGAATCCCCCTGGAAGTGTGGTCTCGCCCTATTTTTGATGAGCAAGGGCGGGTTCAATACGCTATTGCGGTGCTTCAGGATATTACCGAACACAAGCAAGCCGAGGCGGAATTGCAGCGCTACAAGGAGCGTCTGGAAGAGCAAGTTGTCATCCGTACTGCCGAACTCTCAGCCGCCAACGAGCAACTCCAACAAGAAATCCTTGAACGCGAGCGCATTGAAGGAACCTTGCGCCTGACTCAATTTGCCCTTGATAACGCCTCGTATCCTATCTTTTGGGTTGGGCGGGATGCGGAATTTTTATATGTCAATCAAGCTGCCTGTGAGCTTTTAGGATACTCTACCGAAGTGTTGCTCACCATGCATTTTTATGATATCGATGCCAATTATCCACCTGAAATTTGGACTAGCCATTGGCAAAGTAGCCAAGCCCGTCCGACTTCGGTTGAGTCTCATTTTTGCACCAAAGATAGTCAAAAGATCCCTGTTAGCTTGACCTTTACCTATTTTGAATTTGCCGGTAGGGAGTATAACTTTGTTTTCGCCCAAGACATCTCGATCCGGCTCTGGGCGGCCCAGGCTTTGCGAGATAGCGAGGAACTCCTGCGCCAGGTCTTCTCTTCGATTAGTGACCATATTTATGTAACTGAGTTCACCTCAGCGGGACAGCGAAACAATATCTATATGTCGCCGACGGAAACCCTGACAGGTTATCCGGCAGATAAATTTTTAGAGGATTGGAACTTTTGGCCGTCAACTTTAATTCATTCCGATGATAGAGGACGGGCCGCCGACCAAGCCCAACGCTTGGCCGAGGGGCAAAATAGTGAAGTCGAATATCGCCTTATTCGGGCTGATAATGGGGTGATTTGGGTTCGTGACAGCGGGCGAGTAGAAAAAGACCCGGCGGGCGAAAAAATTACCGTTTATGGCGTGGTGAGCGATATTACTGAGCGCAAGCAGGCCGCAGAAACAGAAGCGCAACACGCTCGCCTGAATGCGTTTAGCGCCGAGGTGGGCCTGGCTCTGACTCAAGGGGATGAATTGCCGGTGATGTTGCAAGCGTGTGCTCAGGCGATGGTTAACCACCTTGAGGTTGCCTTAGCCAGAATTTGGATCTTTAATGAGCCGGAAAATTTGCTTGAGCTTCAAGCCAGCGCCGGATTGTATACCCACCTGGATGGCGGCCACAGCCGTATCTCCGTCACTGAGCAAAAAATTTGCCTGGCTTTCACGGTTGGTGAACCTTTTATCACCAACAGCGTGGGGGATGACCCTCGTGTTGACCAAAAAGATTGGCTCGAACAGGAAGACATTGTTTCCTTAATCAGCTATCCGCTGGTGGTAGAACGACAATTGATGGGGGTTATCGCAATGTTTGGAGGTCAACCTTTTGACCAAAATGTGGTCGAGGCCATGAAGGTTATGGCTAATACTATCGCCCTCTCAATTGACCGCAAACGGGCCGAACAAAGACTACATTTTCAAAAAACGCTTCTGGAATCTCAAATGGAAGCCGCCCTCGATGGTATTTTGGTGGTTGATAGTGATAGGCAGCAGTGGTTATCTGTTAATCAAAAATTTATCGAGATGTGGGGCATATCAGACGATATATATCGGAACAAGTCAAGTGAAAAGGCGTTTCGATCCATGCTCGAACAACTGGTCAAGCCGCAAGAATTCATCGACATAATAGATATTCTATATGAAGACAAAGAGGCTAGAGGGCACGACGAGATTCTGCTGAAAGATGGCCGGATATTTGACCGTTACACTGGGCCGGTTAAAAGCGCTGACGGTGTTTACTATGGTCGAGTTTGGTTTTATCGAGATATTACCGTGCGTAAACAGGTGGAGCAAGAAATCGCTCGCTTGTTTAAAAAGCAAAAGCGTACCGAAAAATCGCTGCGGAGAGTCAACCTACAAATCGAACAGCGGATTGAGGAACTGGCGGCGCTCAACTACATGACCCAGACAGTAGCGACCGTGACCGACCTCCAAACACTGTTAGAAATGATAACCCAGGCGATAACAAATCTATTTAATGCTTTCAGCACCGGTATATCTTTGTTTAACGAAGCTCGTACTGAACGGACCATTGTGGCTATGCATCAGGTTCGAGACGGCGGCAAGTTAAATTTGGTGGGGCAGATTAGATCTCTTGATACCGACCAAACGTATCTGAATTATATTAGCCGGGGTAGCTCCGTCATTATATCTACACCGCAAAACAACCCCCTGATTACTGCTTCGCGCTCGGCTGCCATAGAACGCAACCTGCAATGCTTGATGCTGATACCGTTACGTACGCGCGGCGAGGTAATTGGTACGATTTCGATTTCAACGGACCAGCCGGGCCGTGAATTTACCCCAGACGAAATGAAACTGGCCGAAACGGTGTCAGGCCAATTGGCCGGGGCGGTTGAGAACGCTCGCTTATTTAGTGCCATGCAGGAGGAAATCGTCGAACGCAAGCACGCAGAAAGCGCACTACAATACGCCAATACCGAACTGCAACAATATATTTATGAACTGGCAACGCTTAACCAGATTGCCCAAACCCTGGCCTCAACTCTTGATTTGCAATCTATCCTTGATGGTGTAGCTCGGACCATCGCCGAGCTTTTTGACGCCTCGAGTGTTAGCATTTCGGTGTATGATCAGGCGCGTCAAGAACGCACGATTATGGCCGTTTATGACCCCCAACAATCCTCTCGTCCCCTTCCATTTGGTCAGGCACTGCCAGTGAGTAGTGATTGGACCGATACGACCATCATGGATTCGAAGCAGTCACAGGTCATTGTTCAACCTCACACTTCACCGCTATTTACCCCGGAAGCGCAAGGATTTTTTCGGGTACGACAAGTGACCTGCCTCATGCTGCTTCCCATGCTGGTTCGGTCGGAGAGTATGGGCTTGTTGGGGATATCAACAACCCAAACCAAGCGTCAATTTACCCCAACCGAAGTTAATCTGGGTGAAACAATTGCTGGTCAAATTGCCAGTACCATTGAAAATGCCCAACTTTATAGGGCAGCGGAGCAAGAAATCGCTCAACGCAAACAGGCCCAGGAAGCACTGGCTGTGGCCCGCGACCAGGCTCTTGAAGCCAGCCGTTTTAAAACACAATTGTTGGCTAAAGTTAGCCACGAATATCGCACCCCGCTAGGTGTAATTTTGGGCTTTACGGAAATGTTGAGAGATGGTATCTATGGAGATATTTCTGAGCAACAAGAAAAAGCAACTGCTCAGATATTAGAAAGCAGCAGGTATTTGACGGCCTTGGTTAATGAACTACTTGACGAGGCCCAACTTGAGACTGGCAAATTACATTTGAAGATTAGTAATTTCTCTCCTGCTGAACTTGTGTCCCAGGTTGAGACATCCATGCGTCTCCTGGCCCAAAATAATGGCTTAGAGTTGACCACTAACATTGACCCCAATATCCCGACGACGGTATTTGGCGACCCAGACCGTATCCAACAAGTGTTGGTCAACTTGGTGAGCAATGCCATCAAATTTACCGAACAGGGCAGCGTAGAGATGCGAATATATTGCTCTAACAGCACCTATTGGACAATACAAGTATCGGATACCGGCCCCGGTATTTCCGCCGAAATTCAAGCGGTTATTTTTGAGCCATTTCATCAGGCTGATGGTTCGATAACACGTAAACATCGCGGTTATGGGCTGGGGTTGTCTATTGTTAAACAACTAACAGAGTTGATGGAGGGGAAGGTTAGGGTGGAAAGTGAAATCGGAAAGGGCAGTATTTTCACTGTTGAACTGCCTTTAAAAATTCAAGGGCTAGAGACTTAAATCGGGTGCGTCCTAAATTTTAGGCATTTAAGGAGTGCGAATTGCAACACCTGTACTGTCCAAAGGACATGCGCAAGTATTCACACTCCTTAAATATGGGACATATCTCTGAAGATACTACTAGGAGTTCATAATGACAACGCCAATTGCAAACCAACAACCGTTTGCTTTGATTATTGAAGATGATGCTAATTTATCGGTTATTTTTGCCCAGGCTCTAAAGCAAGCCGGATTTGAAACTGAAGTAATTGAAGATGGCAGTGCAGCGCTTACCCGGCTCGCCGAAACTGTACCGGCGGTAGTGGTGTTAGATTTGCACTTACCCCATGTTTCTGGCGATAAAATTTTACACCAAATTCGGGCCGATGAACGTCTGGTTAAGACACGGGTGATGTTGGCCACTGCCGACGCTCAAATGGCCGAGCGTTTACGCGGTGATTCCGACTTGGTCCTTCTCAAACCCATCAGCTTCACCCAATTACGAGAGTTGGCTGCTCGTTTACGTCCTCCTAACACAGTCGCGAGCTAAATTTGTCTCCTTATCCCATCCCGACTGCCCGCCTGGCGCTGTCTGTCGTATTGCGTAGTAACATAGCAATAGTCATGGGGCCAACGCCGCCCGGCGACGGGGTGATAGCTGCGGCCACCTCTTTGACCTCATCAAAGGCCACATCGCCGACTAGCCGGTAGCCCCTTTCCCTGGTTGGGTCATCAACGGCGTTAGTCCCTACATCAATGACGACAGCACCCGGCTTGACCCAGTCACCACGGACCATCTCTGGTCGACCCACGGCAGCCACTAAAATATCGGCCTTGCGGACCACATTGGGCAAGTCTTTCGTACGAGAATGACAAATCGTCAAGGTCGCATTGCGATGCAGCAACAGCATCGCCACCGGCAAACCGACAATGTTGCTCCGGCCCAAAACCACGGCCTCCTTGCCCTCAATCTCTACGCCTGTACGGTCAAGTAATTCGATACACCCTCTGGGGGTGCAGGGGACAAAGAGAGGGTCACGCCGTTTCATCGACAACCGGCCAATGTTTAAGGGATGAAAACCATCAACATCTTTTTCCAGACTGATTGCACCCAGTATCTCCTCATCGTCGATGTGGTCGGGCAGCGGCAATTGCACCAAGATGCCGTGAACATCGGGGTTGGCGTTGAGGTCTCGAACGACTTTAAGTAGCTCTTCCTGGCTGATATCATCGGGTAAGTCGTGTCCAAATGAGGTGATACCGACTTCGGCACAGGCCTTCTTTTTCATACGAACATAAGTTTGCGAGTCCTTTCGCACGCCAACTAGCACAGCGGCCAAGCCTGGTACTTTGCCGTATTTGGCTTTCATCGCTTCGACTTCATCCTTAATTTCGCCACGGATGGTGGCGGCAATTGCTTTCCCATCAATAATTTGGGCTGACATTTATCTCTCCTTGAGCATGGCTCGATGATTTTATGTTAGGGTAAGAGCCGGACATAGCCGTGATAGCTCTGGCTATTCCAGCTTGATAAGGTTGAGTATAGCATTGCCTCCTTTTCAAGGCAATCGTCTTTGTGTATTTTTGCACAATCATGGCTTGATGGTGGGTTCAATGACTTCAAAGTTCGAAATTTCAATCATTGCCGTGGCCGGGTCTTGCCCCTCTTCCCATGGTCCGTAGGCAATTGGAATCCGCTCCAACTCTTCGGTGAGTTTATCGATCACAATCTCCCATTTGGTTTTGTCTGTCGGTAGAGGAGTTCCCGGCGATTGGCCGATGAGCATGTTGATCTCATCATCGGATAGGTGGAGTATGGCAGTATGAATATCCTCTGCACTGAACGAAAATCCACCGGCATTATCCACCAGATAAGCGCCGTAGGTGCGCAACCCGGTGAGGAACATACGGGTGATGGGTGTTAGTTGGCTCTCCTCAATTAGGTCCCCTTCATTGTCTACAATCGTTTGCTTCAGACGGACTCGCTGACCGGCGGCCAAGGCGTGGGGATCGGTGTTGAAGAAGTCGGTTTCGGTTGTTGAGGCCGGGTAAAAGTAGTCCTTTGAAAGCGGCTCAGATGGGTCGGGGTCTAAGTTGCGGGGGCCTGGGATGGCAAACGCCAGAGCGTGAGCAATCTCGCCGTTCTCAATATCTTCGGGCAGGATCATACCGGCCAGCAATGGCGTGCCATGGGCGCGGGCGCTGTAGTACGTGTCGGGGTTAGCCCCAGGACCAAGCACATCGAAAAAGTCAATCACGCCTGCCTCAAGAATTGTGCTTCCCGGCTGCCCACCGCCTGCACTCTCGCACTCTGCGGTGCGCATGGTTGTTGCCTGCCAGAAATCATACTCCTCAAATGTTTCCGGGCTATAGAGTACCAGGTGCCCATCTGCATCCGTACTCTCCGGCCCGGCGGGGCGCACCATACCGGCTGGGGCCGGAACGATCACCGGCCCGCCTTGCTGGTCAATGCCAAACTTAGGATGGGGCCACTCCTGGTCACCGTCGTAGTTGCAGAGCAATACCTCTTGCTGTTCTGTACCAGCACGAAATATGGGAATAGCGTACTCGTCCAGGCTTATGTCCATAAAGGGCCAGGTTGTAGGTGACTCCTCGTAGCCGGATATTGAGGTGATATCACCGAGCAATACGCGATAGGTGACCAGGATTTGCTGGTCGCTTTCGGGCAAGATCGCTACCCCCGCAGCGGTTTGATTCCAGGCGCTATCTGGAGCAAACAAGGGACTTGGGAGCGTAAAGTCGCGTTGGAGCGATAAGCCATCCGCAGTGGGCGCTTCCTCCGGCGACGGGGTGGTCTCTGGCTCATCTTCATCGTAGCGACACGCTTCTCGATACGCCTCCAGGTCGCGGTTTTTGAGGATCACACTAAAACCCATCTCTTGTGCCTGGGGACAGAATTGACTGGTTGTTATGCCAGTATCGGTGTATTCGGCGGCAAACACGGGTTTCCCAGCGGCAATAAATGGAAGCATCTCCTCACACCAACCTTCGGCAAAGCAGTCTTCGGTCAGTGCCCAATCGAAGTATGGCAACAGGTCAATAACCTGATCGGGGTCGTTTTTCAAGCCGATACTTAGGCCGCGCTCGTGGGCTTCATTGGCCAGCCAGATATTGTATTTTAGTTGATCTTCATAGGTGAGCGAAAAGCCGGTGTCGTTGGTGTAAGCATCGATGTTATCCGGCTCGATACCGTCGAAACCTTTGGCTTGGCACTCATCTAACCGGGCACGCATAATTGGGGCCAACAGATCAAGCTGGCGGATGTCTAACCATTTTTCACCGGGCCAATCTTCGTAATCGTTGCCGATGGCCGGGGCCGGAAATTGGTCTGCATCGGGTCGCCACTCCTCCCAACTACCCACGCTGATGTAACAGACAACTTTACGGCCCTGGCTGTGCAGCGCGGCGACCACGCTTGCATCGTTATCGAAAAGATCAATGTCGACCATATCCACGTCATAAGACTGGTCGATGGGCTGGTCCGATAACTGCCACTGCCAGGTGGTATCTACCCCTGGTTGCCACCAGTCGTTACCAGTGGTAGGCGTGATATTTGTTTCTGTCATTGGGGCTACGTATTGATTCAACGCCCGGTTACCCACGAAGGGTACAAAGCCCAATTCCCGCGATGTTTCGTAGACCCAGGCCACGTTCTCTGGCTCTAAGGCATAGTCCACAGTAAAAATAAGCACTCCCTTGCTCTGGGCTAGAGTCAGGTCTTGTAGATATTCCTCGCTGCTCACATGGAGAGTGCTGTCGGGGAACTCTTCATACATAGTGCGGCAAGGCTCGGACAGACTGGCGATGTAGGCTTCCGTCTCGATCTCGGCTTCGGTGCGCGGTAGCGGGCAATCTCCGGGTGGGTTATTGTCAGCCGCGCCATCGAACCAGACTTGTTCCTGGGCGATAGCATCGATGGCTTCCACGTAATCGTCGTCTTGGGCTAACTCGGCAGCGTTTTGGGCAATGATAATAAAATCGGCCTGCTGGGCATGGGTGAAATCGGCTATATCCTCCACCCACCAAATCATCTCTTGCCGTGGATCTACGCCGTCACTTTCGGCAAAGGCAACCACATTCTCGTCAGAGTATGCCTCCACCCAGTCGAGATAAATACCGTCAAAACCGGTGTCCAAAATGGCTTGCAGCATACCATCTGGGCCAAGCCATATGTCTTGCCACTCCTCGTACCAATAGGCCACCGGATAATTGCCGGTCCAGCCGTCTGGATCACTGCCGGCGATCCACTCCGGGTTCCCAATACCCCAATCCGGCTGCCAGTACGTGCGGAAATCCTCCGCCTGACCAATGTCTATATAGGCCAGCACCCGCTTGGGATGGGCGGCATTATGCAAGCGATCCACAACCTCGGTCATGGGGTAGTCGGTGTTGTTTGCTTCAGAGGGAATAAAGTCGAGGACGACCATATCATACTCAGAGGCGGCCATGCGCTCTACCATCTCCGACTCCAGGTTGACGTCGATCATATAGAACCAGGTAGAGACCTCGGCCAGGTGTGGTTTGTCGGGGGGCTGGTTTTTTATGGTTGTGGGTGGGAGTGGGGCATCAAGGGGCAAGGTCTTAATAAGCCATAGCATGGCCGGCGTTTCTTCATCTGCTGGGGATGGATACGATTCAAAGGCAATCCACTGCCCATCGGGGGACCAGGAAGCCGCGCCATCTCCAGAAGACTCACTGTGAGTGATGCGGACGGGATCGCCCCCATTGGCCGGGATGATAAATATGTTGGGGGTTGGTAGGTCTTCATAGTCGGAAGAATATACAATCCATTGTCCATCGGGGGACCAACTGGCGTCGGTATCGCTGGAAGAGGCCGTTGTGACCGGCTGAATGTTGCTGCCATCGGGGTCCATCGTGTACAGGTTCCAATCATCACTGCCGGGTATTCGGCGTTGGAAGAGGATGCGATTGTCGACGGGAGACCAATTGGGTTGGCGGTTGTCGGTGCCGGTGCTGGGACCGTCAAGTAGGGGAGTTAATTCGGACCCGTCGGCACGTATTTTCCAAATGCTGCCTTGTTGTTTGTCGTCGGGAACCTGATTATCAAATTCAAAGACAATCCACTGTCCATCCGGCGAGAAACTCGATTCGATGGCGTAACCTGCTGTTGCCTGGTTGGTAACACGGAATAGGCCGCTGCCATCGGCGGCCATCGTCCATATTTCGTCGCTATCTTCACGGTCGGAGGCAAACGTGATACGGTTGGTAGCGGCGTTCCAACTGGTACCGGGCAGGTTGACGCTATCGCTGTCTGGGGCGGCGTTAAGCAAGTTTGTGTTGCCGCTGACAAGATCAAGCAGATAAAGGGCGGCCGGCCCCTCGTTATAACCGTTTTCAAAGCGAGTGAAGAGTAGGTGCGTTCCGTCGGGGGAAAAGGCCGGATTCTGGTCGCTGGTATCGGAAGGGGGATCGGTCAGGCGGATAGCGCCATCCGGGCGGGTTTCGTAGGCAAAGGTGAAGGCCGGTCGGTAATTTCCGAGTACATTAGGCTCGTTTCCGACTAACCTTTGGAAGACTGCGGCCAGGTCTGGATTATCTTGAACCCGCAAAACCGAGTCATGGCTGGGATCATCGTCGTTTTCCCAATGTTCATTCCACCAAGAAAAACCGATCAGGCGCGGCCACCGGAAAGCAACGAGGTCTGTTAAGGCAGCCTCGGCCCATTCAGCTTGATCACCGAGAGGATTACCAGCGGCCACGCCAAATTCCAAGAGTACAATCGGCTTATCCGGCGAAAGCGCTGCCAGCCGAGGGTAGACCGCATCCATGCTATCACGAAACTGGGGCCATTCATCATCCATCGGATCGAGTGCGCCATACACGCTGACGCCAAGCCAGTCTACCCACTCATCGCCAGGGTAATATTCCTCCAAACGATTCCACGCTTCATCTGGAATATCTTCGCCATTGGCGTGAAATACCCAGGTAATATTCGAGGCTCCCTCGTCTCGAGCAATCTGAATAATATGGCGATATGCATCCCGAAACCTCTCCGGTCCATCATACTCCGATGGATCGCCGTATCCGTCCTGGGTGCCGCCCCCATTCCAGATACCGTTCCAGGAGAACCATTCCCCATTGGCTTCTGTTCCATATTCGGCGATAAGGGGCGAACCAAAATCCCGTGCTCCTCTGGCCCACACATGCAGGTCATCGTCAAAGTCACCGTTGATGATCCGGTCCAGCGTGAAGATAGGCTCGGCCACATTCTGTTCTGAGCTGCTCCGCAGCATCAAGCGGATGTAGGGAATGCTGCCAGCATCCCGAATCCATGAGGCGGTACTCAAAGGGAAACTCCGCTCGCGAAACCAGTTGTGCGAAAAGTAGA
>Ga0210144_1001320_pt1 | contig 10504 bp, 8 predicted proteins | sample Muzzi_PWA_D2_FD_185532 | JGI IMG/M metagenome (GOLD analysis project Ga0210144, IMG submission 185532) | Wetland microbial communities from San Francisco Bay, California, USA, that impact long-term carbon sequestration - Muzzi_PWA_D2 (SPAdes) | ecosystem: Environmental > Aquatic > Marine >...
AGCGGGCCGATCTCGTTCTCGTCGTCGTTCGGATGCGCGAAGCGTATGGTGGCAACGGCCGAGGACAGATCGGCGACCAGCCTGTCGTAGACCGAGGCGCCGGCATAGATGCGGCAGGCGGCGGTGCAGTCCTGCCCGGCATTGGCGTAGCCAAACACGCGGACGCCCTCGACCACAGCGTCGATGTCGGCGTCGTCGAAGACGATCACCGGCGCCTTGCCGCCGAGCTCGAGATGGGTGCGCTTGATCGACCTGGCTGCCGCCTCCAGTACCTTCTTGCCGGTGGCGATGTCGCCGGTGAGCGAGATCATCGCCACCTTCGGATGGTTGATCAGGTGGTTGCCGACGCTCTCGCCGCGCCCCACCACGACGTTGAGCACGCCCTCGGGCAGGACCTCAGCGGCGATGCGGGCGAGCTTGAGGGTGGTGAGCGGCGTCTGCTCGGACGGCTTGAGCACCACCGTATTGCCGGCAGCCAGCGCCGGCGCGATTTTCCACGCCGCCATCATCAGCGGATAGTTCCACGGCGCAATCGAGGCCACCACGCCGATCGGATCGCGGCGCACCATCGACGTGTAGCCCGGCAGGTACTCGCCGGCCGCCGACCCCGGCACCACCCGCGCCGCGCCGGCGAAGAAGTGCAGGACATCGACGACGGCCGGGGTTTCGTCGCGCACCACCGTGTAGCGCGGCTTGCCGCAGTTCAGCGCTTCGAGGTCGGCGAATTCATCCTCCTCCTCCGCGATGCGCTCGGCGAGCTTGAGGAGCAGGCCGGCCCGCTCGCCAGGCGTCGTGTGCGACCATTTGCCGAACGCCTTGTCGGCGGCTTCGACCGCCGCGTCGATCTGGGCCGCCGAAGCCTCCGGCAGTTTGAGGATTGTCTCGCCCGTCTTCGGGTTGAGGATCGTTTCCTCGGTTTCGGTGCCGCGGACGAATTTCGATCCGACCAGCATCTCGGTTTGCATGGTTCGTGACTCCCTTGGTCTATTGCCCCTGGCCGGAGATGGCCTGGCCATCGCGCGTCAGATAATAGGCGGCAAGAATGGGCAGGAAGGTCAATGCGATGACGATCACCGCGACGACGTTGGTGACCGGCCGCTGACGAGGCCGGACGAGCTCGGACAGCATCCAGATCGGCAGCGTTGTCTGCTGGCCGGCGGTGAAGGTGGTGACGATCACCTCGTCGAAGGAGAGGGCGAAGGCCAGCATGCCACCGGCCAGCAGCGCCGTCGCGATGTTGGGCAGGACGATGTGGCGGAAGGTCTGGAATCCGTCGGCGCCAAGGTCCATCGACGCCTCGACCAGCGACGGCGACAGTCGCCGGAAGCGCGCCACCGCGTTGTTGTAGACGACGACGATGCAGAAGGTCGCGTGGCCGAGGACGATGGTCCAGAACGAGAAGGGAATGTCGGCGAGATCGAAGGCGGCGCGCAGCGAGATGCCGGTGACGATGCCGGGGAGCGCGATCGGCAGGATCAGGAGCAGCGAGATCGCCTCGCGCCCGAAGAAGCGGCTCCGCGCCAGCGCCGCGGCGGCAAGCGTGCCGAGAATGAGGGCAAGCAGGGTCGCCAGGGCGGCGACGCCGACCGACAGGCGGAGGGCATCGAAGATGTCCTGCCTTCCCCAGGCGACAGCGAACCATTTGAGCGTGTAGCCCGGCGGCGGGAACTGAAAGCTGCGGTCCTCGCTGTTGAAGGCGTAGAGGATGATGAAGGCAAGCGGCAGGTGGATGAAGAGGAGCCCCCCGGCAGCAGCAAGCTTGAGACCGATGGAAGGCCGGTCAGACATGCGCGTTCCTCCGCGGCCGCTCACAGCGCATCGAAGGCCCCGGTCCGCTTGGCGATGGTGAGGAGCACACCCATGATCAGGATGGGCACCACCGCAAAGGCAGCGGCGAGCGGGACGTTCCCCGCGGTGCCCTGCTGGATGTAGACGACTTGGCCGAGGATCAGCGACGACGGACCGACGATCTCCGGCACGATGTAGTCGCCGAGCGTCAGCGAGAAGGTGAAGATGGCTCCGGCGACGACGCCCGGCAGCGCCAGCGGCAGGATCACGCGGCGAAACGTCTGCCCGGCGCTCGCGCCAAGATCGCCGGAAGCCTCGATCAGGCGGGCCGGAACGCGCTCGAGCGCCGCCTGCACCGGCAGCACCATGAACGGCAGCCAGAGATAGAGAAAGACGAGCACCATGCCGATGTAGCTCGTCGACAGCGAGGGTCCGCCGATGGTGGGAAGCGCGAGAACTGCGTCGAGCACCCCGGAGAGACCGGCCCTGTCGACGACCCAGCCGATGGCGCCCTCCTTGGCGAGCAGCAGCTTCCACGCATACACCTTGACCAGATAGCTCGACCAGAGCGGCATCATCACCGCGAGATAGAAGGCCGCCTTCATCCGTCCCCGCGCATAGCGGGCCGCGTAGTAGGCGATCGGAAAGGCGACGATGACGGCGAGGATGGTGACGACCGCGGCGATGCTCGCGGTGCGGACGATGATGTCGAAATTGGCAGGGCGGAGCAGCTCGGAATAGGTCTTCAGTGTCGGCTCGCGGACGATCACCCCGGAAAAATCGTCGATGGAGAAGAAGCTCTCGGTCAGGAGCGCGAACAGCGAGCCGAGATAGACGACGCCGAGCCATAAGAGCGGCGGCACCAGCAGCAACAGCAGATAGAACCCGCGGCGCGCCATCAGCACGTCAGAGAAGCGCCGCAACCAGCCGTCCCGCGGCCTGCCGATGTCGATCGCTTGTGCGCTCATGGTCCGTCCAGGAGGTGAAGTGCGTCGCGGCGAAAGACCAGCCGCACGCGGTCGCCTTCGCCGGTCGAAGGACTCGCGGCCGCCGGGACCGAGGCGACCAGGCGTCCCGCAACGGTCGTCAGCTCGATCCGCTTCATGGCGCCGTGATAGAGCACCTCGCCGATCGTCCCCTCGACCGACAGCGCCCCCTCCGGCGGCGTGGCGTCTTCGGCGATGATCGCGATCTTCTCGGGCCTGAGGCTCGCCGCCCGGTCGGCGCCGATCCAGGTCGAAGCGACCTGCGGGTCAATCACATTGGAACCACCGACGAAATCGGCGACGAAACGGGTACGCGGCCGCTCGTAGATGTCCTCGGGCGACCCGACCTGAATGATCCGCCCCTCGTTGAACACCGCGACGCGGTCGGCCATCGACAGCGCCTCGCCCTGGTCGTGGGTGACGTAGACGAAGGTGAGGCCCAGCCGGCGGTGCAGCCCCTTCAACTCACCCTGCATATCCTCGCGGAGCTTGAGGTCGAGAGCGCCGAGCGGCTCGTCGAGCAACAGCACCTTCGGACGAACGACCAGTGCCCGCGCCAGCGCCACCCGCTGGCGCTGGCCGCCGGAGAGCTGCACCGGCCGGCGGTCCTCCATGCCGGAGAGCTTGACCAGCGCCAGCGCCTCGCGGCCGAGGCTCTCGCGCTGGCGGCGAGCCATCCGGCGGATGGTCAGCCCGTAGCAGACATTCTCCAGCACCTTCATGTGGGGGAACAGGGCGTAATCCTGGAAGACCGTGTTCACCGGCCTGCGATAGGCCGGCACCCCGGCCACCGGCTCGCCGAAGATGGCGACCGTGCCGGCCGTCGGCTGCTCGAACCCGGCAATCAGCCTGAGGCAGGTCGTCTTGCCCGAGCCGGACGGCCCGAGCATGGCGAAGAACTCGCCGGGTGCGATGTCGAGGTCGACGCCATCCACGGCGCGCACCGGCCCGAAATGCCGGGCAACGCCGCGGAACGAAACGGCGGCCGGGCCGGTCACGCTCATCGGTCGCGAACGTCCCTGCCTTGCCGCCTCCCCATTCCGGCGTCTCAGATCATTGGCCGCCCTGAATGGCGATATAGTCACTCACCCATCGCGAATAGGGCACGCACGCCGCCTGCGTCTTGCACTTGCCGATCGGCGTCTTCCAGAAGGCGATCTGATCGAAATTGTCGAAGCCGTTGATGGCGCAGCCATCGTCGGTGAGCAGCTCGTTGCCCTTGCAGGCCGCCGGCACCGCCGGCACCGAGCCGAACCAGGCGGCGACATCGCCCTGCACCTTCGGCTCGAGCGAATGCTGCATCCACATGTAAGCGCAGTTGGGATGCGGCGCGTTGACGTGCATCATCGTGGTATCCGCCCACCCGGTAGCGCCTTCATCCGGCACCACCGAAGCGATGGGCTCGCCGCTCGCCTGGAGCAGGTTGACCTGATACGGCCAGGAGCCGGAGGCGACGACGCCTTCGTTGGTGAAGTCGTCCGTCTGCACCGTGGCGTCATGCCAGTAGCGCTGGATGAGCGGATGCTGCTGGCGCAACACGTCCAGCACCGCCTTGTACTGGTCCTCGCTCAGCTCATAGGGGTCCTTGATGCCGAGCTCGGGGTTCTTGTGCATCAGGTAGACGGCGGCGTCAGCGATGTAGATGGCGCCGCTGTAGGCCTGCACGCGGCCCTTGTTGGATTTGCCGTCGGGCAGCGTCTGCTCCTCGAACACCACGTTCCAGCTGGTCGGCGCCTCGCCCTTGAAGGCGTCGGTGTCGTACATCAGCACGTTCGGGCCCCACTGATAGGGCGTCCCGTAGTGCACGCCGTCGACGGTGTGCCAGTCGCCGTTCTGCAGGCGGGGGTCGACCAGCTTCCAATTGGAAATCAGATCGACATTGACGGGCTGCACAGTCTTGCCGGCGATCAGCCTGAGGCTGGCGTCGCCCGAGGCGGTGACGAGGTCGAAGCCGCCGGCGTTCATCAGCGTCACCATCTCGTCGGAAGTGCCGGCGACCTTGACGTTAACCTTGCAGCCGGTCTGGTTCTCGAAATCGGTCACCCAGTCATAGGCCTTGTCGGTCTCGCCGCTCTCGATGTAGCCGGCCCAGGCCACGATATCGACCGCGCCCTCCCCCGGGCCAATCTCTGTCATCATCTCGGCCGCAGTGGCCGGCAATACAAGCGCCATCACGGCCGCGCCGGCAGCAGCAAGTCGAAGTCCCGTCGCCATGAAATCCCTCCCTCTCGCGCAGCGGTCGATGGATGTTCCCGTTACCGTTCGGCTGCGCCCGACAAAGCAGTCTGCTCCGCAACCGCGCCGGCGGCAATGCAAAATCGGCAATCCCTCCGCGACTCGATCGGCTCCGCGGTGAGCCCCCCCGAGGGACCACGATCGAGATGTCCCACAGGTCAACGGAACCGCTTCCACAGGGAACTGGAAGCAACTGCGGCGATGATGATCACGCCGACCAGGATGTCGCGCACATAGCTGTCGACGCTCATCTGGGTCAGGCCATTGTCGAGGGCGCCGAGGACGAGCACGCCGATCAGGGTCGCGAGCACCCGCGGCTCGCCTTCCTCGCTCATCGTCATGCCGAGGAAGACGGCTGCGATGGCGCTCAGCATCAGGCCGCTGCCTTGTGTCGGGTTCGCCGAAGCGACACGGCTCGCATACATCAGGCCGGCAACTGCCGCCCCGAAGCCGGTCAATGAGAAGGCGACGAGCCGCAGGCTCCGGATGCGGACGCCGCTCAGCCGTGCCGCTTCACGATTTCCCCCAATGGCGTAGAGACGCCGGCCGAAGGTGGTCTGCTCCATCAGCACCCACACCACAGCCACCACAGCCAGGGCAAGAATGGTGAGGTAAGGGAGGGTGAGCTTCTGGTCCCCGATCGTGCCAAGCGGAATGCCGTTGCGGGCAAAGTCCGAAAAACTGCGTGGGATGTCGCGCCCGAAGATCGTCTTGCCGCCGCTGATCAGGAAGGCGGCGCCGGAGAAAACGGTCAGCGTCGCCAGCGTGGCGATGAACGGCAGGATGCCGATAAGACTGACCAGCACGCCGTTGATGGCGCCGCCGGCAAGACCGACCAGCAAGGCGATCGCGACAGCAGCCCAGACGGGAAAGTCGTGGACGAAAAGCGTGGCCACGACAACGCCGGCAAGGCTTGCCATCGAACCGACCGAGAGGTCGAAGTCGCCCATCGCCATGACAATGGTCATCGCGGCGGCAACGACCGTGAGCATGCTGACCTGCTGGCTGATATTGAGCCAGTTGCGCGCGGTCAAGAACGTGTCAGGCAGGCTGACCGAGAAGAAGATGACGATGGCGGCAAAGCCGATCAGTGTGCCGTAGCGGCGGAGCAGCGTCGTCACGGTCAGCCTGCCGCCGCCCGTGCCGTCACGGACCCGCGGCTTCGCCCGTAGCAGTGGTCGAGCAGCGCCGCCTCGCTCAGACCCTCCGCGTCGAGGATTGTGGTGATCGCGCCGTCCCGCATGACGAGGATGCGATCGCACATCCCGAGGAGCTCAGGGAAGTCGGAGGAGGCGATGAGCACCGCCATGCCCTTGGCGCTCCATTCCCGGATCAGGGCATAGATGTCGAACTTGGCACCGACGTCCACCCCGCGGGTCGGCTCGTCGAGGAGAAGCACCGCCGGGCGCCCTGACAGCGCCTTGGCAAACACCACCTTCTGCTGGTTGCCGCCGCTCAACTCCCGGCAAAGCTGGCGCGGGCCCCGCGCCTTGAGCCGCACGTTTTCGCCGATCGCCCGGGCAGCAGCCTGCTCTTGTCGCCGCGCGAGAAAGACGCCGCCGCGGCTGAACCGCGCGAGATGCGGCAGCGTGATGTTATCGGAGATCGGCCGCGTCAGCACTAACCCTTCCGATCGGCGCTCGCGAGGGACGTAGGCAATGCCGCTGCGCCACGCTGTCGCCAAGCCGCGCGGCGGCCCTTCGCTGGCTCCCAGCTGGACCCGGCCACGATGCGCACGGTCTGCCCCGGCCAGAAGGCGGAGCACCTCGCTCTGGCCGGCGCCGGCCAGCCCCGCGATCCCCAGGATCTCGCCTTTTCGCAGATCGAAGCTGAGCGGATCGAGCCCGTCGCCCTGCAGACCGCGGACGGCGAGCGCGACCTCGTTCCCTGCCGGCGCCAGCGGTGGCGGATAGGCCTCGTTGACCTGCCGGCCGATCATCATCAGGATGATATCGTCCTGCGAGGTCTCGGCCATCGCCTTGGTGGCGATCACACCACCATCGCGGAGAACGGTCACGCGATTACAGAGCCGCGTTACCTCGTCGAGGCGGTGAGAGACGTAAAGGACAGAGCGTCCCGCCTTGCGGATTTCGCGAAGCACGGTGAAAAGGCGTTCGGCCTCTTCGCCGGTCAGCGCGGCGGTCGGCTCGTCCATCACATAGAGGCGCGCCGTGCCGGCGCCGCTGTCGAGAAACGCCGCGGAGATTGAGACAAGCATGCGGTCGCCCACCCCGAGCCGCGCCATCTTCGTCCGCGGGTCGATGTGGGAAATGCCGAGGCGGCGGAGCGCCTGCCGCGCTGCATCCGCCAGGCGATCCCAGTCGATCAGCCCGCCGAGGCGCCGGGGGTATGAGCGCCCGAGGAAGATGTTCTCGGCGACCGACAGGCTCGGCACGACGTTCAGCTCCTGATGGATGAACCGAAGGCCATGGGCGAAGGCATCGCCCGGCCCGTCAATCGTGGCCGGTTGTCCGTCGATGGCGATGTCCGCCGTATCGGCGGCGACGACACCAGCGAGGATCTTGATCAGCGTCGATTTGCCGGCGCCGTTTTCCCCCATCAGCGCATGAATCTCTCCGGTTGCGATCGCCAGCGAGACCGAGCGCAGCGCTTGCACGCCTGCGTAGGTTTTGGAGACATTGGTGAGGGAGAGAAGGCTCATCGCGCTGGATCAGAAAAGACGAGGCGCCCCGCCGACCGACGGGGCGCCCGCCATTGTCAAAGGATGCTGTGACCGGTGTTAGTTCGCGTTTCCGACATTGGCTTGCGTAATCAGCTTGGTCGGAACGTAGATAACGTTCTGCCTGATCGTTTCGCCGGCGAGCACGCGGGCAACGGCGTCCGCTGTAGCAGAGCCGATGCCCTGGAAGTCCTGGGCGACCGAAGCCTCGAAGTTGCCGCCCGCCGCGATCGCCTCGCGAGCCTGCGGGTTGGCGTCGATGCCGGTGATGACGATCCCCTCGCCCTCACGGCCGGCGCCCTCGATCGCCTGCAGCGCACCGAGCGCCGGCTGGTCCCATGCCGCCCACACCGCCTTGATGCTGCCGGGCTCCGGATGAGCCGCCAGGATCGCCTCCATCTTGGCCCGCGAGTCGGCGATGCCGCCATCGGCGACGTCCGGTGTCACCCGGTCGAGGACGGTGATATCCGGGAAATTGCCAAAGACAGCATCAGCGATGACGCCGCGGACCTGGACCGGCGGAAAGGCGTCATAGACGAACATCACGACATCGCCGGCGCCACCGATGCGGTTGGCGACATAGGCCGCGGTCTCGGCCGCCATGGCGTAGCCGTTGCTGGTCACATTGGTGACGAGCAAGGGATTCGAGCCGGAATCCATCCCGATCACCGGAATTCCGGCGTCCTTGGCCGTCTGCAGACCGGCCTCGACCTGTGACGGATCGACGTTGATGACGATGGCGTCGACCTTCTGGTTGACCACATCCTCGATGCGGCTGATCACCGCCGCAACGTCGCCCTTGGTGTCGATCACGTTGACATCCCAGCCCTTGTCCTTGGCGGCATCCTGGAAGCCCTCCACGTAGAACTGCGTGCCCGGCTGGGCGAGGTAGGGCGTGATGACGGCAATCTTCGGCTGCGCCTGGGCGGCGCCCGAGAGCGCACTGAAAGCGATCACCGCTGCTCCCACGACCGAGAGACCCAACGAGCGAACGGCTGAACGACCGAGCATGTTTCCCTCCAAGATGCGGAAATCCCTATGGCTTCTTGCTTGTAGCGCAAGGCGTCCGCAATATCGCGACGCGTCCGCTTCCTTTCCGCGTGCGCCAGACTATAGGGGATCGGCGAGGCAAAACGCCATAGTGGCGAGCCGGATATGAAGGAGGTTACGTGGCACCGGCGACCTTGATCGGCATCGACGTGGGAACGGGCGCGGTCAAGGCCGTTCTCATGGACCTTTACGGCAAGCCGCTAGCCACTTTCGCGCGGCCGTATCCGACCGCCCGTCCGCGGCCGGGCCATGTCGAGCAGGACCCGCAGGACTGGATGGATGGCGTGCTCGCGGCGCTCGACAGTTTTGGGCAAGGGCACGACCTTGGCGGTCTCATCGGGATCGGCCTCACCTCGCAGGTCAACACCCATGTCTTCGTCGACGGGACGGGGGAGCCGTTGCTGCCCGCCATCGTCTGGCAGGACGGGCGCTGCAGCAAGGACGCGGCGATGCTCGACGCCAGGATCACGCCGGGGCAGAAGGAGGCCTGGTTCGGCGGGCCGATGCCGATCGACGCAAGCCATGCGTTGAGCCGCATGGCGTATGTGGCGCGGGTCGAGCCCGATCTCTACACCCGCACGCGTTATGTGTTGCTGCCCAAGGATTATTGCGCCCTCCGGCTGACCGGCGAAGTTGCCACCGATCCGATCTCGGCGGTGGGCCTGGTCGATAGCGCACTTGATTACGTCACCGATCTGACCGCTCTCGTCCCCGGAGCACGGGAGAAGCTGGCGCCGCTCCGCGACTTCACCCATCGCGTCGGTACGGTCCGGGCCGGACTCCCCTGTGCCGGTGCCCCTTTGTTCCTCGGTACCATGGATGCATGGGCGGGGATGTTCGGCATCGGCGTCACCCGCAATGGCGACGCCATGTATTTGAGCGGCACCAGCGAAGTGCTCGGCGTCCTCTCGTCGCTGCGGGCACCGACGCCTGGGGTGATCGTTTTTCCCACCTACAAGGGGATCACACTGCACGTGGCGCCAACCCAGTCGGGCGGCGCTTCGCTTGACTGGGTCTCCAGGCTGATCGGCCGTGAGCCGGCCGAGATGTCGGCGCTGGTTGCCGGCACGGTACCCTCCGCTTCGGTTCCCCTGTTCCTGCCTCATCTTCAGGGCGAACGGGCGCCGCTCTGGGATCCGGCGTCGCGGGCGGTCTTCGCCCGCGTCGAGACCGCAACCGGACCGGCAGAGCTGAGCCGGGCGGTGATGGAAGGCGTCGCCTTCTCCGCACGGCTGGCGTTCGAGGCGGTCGAGCGTTCGAGCTGCATCGTCGTCGACCACCTGAACATCGGCGGTGGCGGCGCACGCTCCGACGTGTGGTGCCAGATTCGCGCCGACGCATTCGGCAAGACCATCAGCCGTGTCAGGGTGCTCGACGCCGGCACGCTGGGTGCCGCGGTCATCGCCGGGCTCGGAGCGGGCGCCATGCCGTCGCTGGAGGCAGCGGTCGACCAGCTCGTCGCATTCGAACGCGACTTCGAGCCCAACGATGGCACGCGCGAATACTACAACACGAAGTTCGGTAAATATCAGGAGCTCTACGCCGACCTGAAGCCATTCAATGAAGTTTACCCGTCCGCCCTCCCCTGATCACCTGTGACCGGGAGCCTGTCCACGGCAGTTCCCCGATTGACCGGACTAGAGCGTGACCCGATCTGAGTGAATCGGGATTCCCAAATCAGGAGGAAGCTGATTCAAGCTGTCTGCCGGGAGGGAGGCCGGCGGACATGTCGAAAGCCCTGTCGGTCGATCTGAGGGAACGGGTT
>Ga0210144_1001321_pt1 | contig 10499 bp, 8 predicted proteins | sample Muzzi_PWA_D2_FD_185532 | JGI IMG/M metagenome (GOLD analysis project Ga0210144, IMG submission 185532) | Wetland microbial communities from San Francisco Bay, California, USA, that impact long-term carbon sequestration - Muzzi_PWA_D2 (SPAdes) | ecosystem: Environmental > Aquatic > Marine >...
TGCTGCACGAGAAGCCGTTCGCCGGCGTCAACGGCTCCGGCAAGCACAACAACTGGTCGATGGGGACCGACACCGGGACCAACCTGCTCGACCCGGGCGACACGCCAGCCGACAACGTCCACTTCCTGTTCTTCTGCGCCGCGGTGATCCAGGCGGTCAACAAGCACCAGGGGCTGCTGCGAGCCTCGGTCGCCAACATCGGCCAGGACCACCGGCTCGGCGCCAACGAGGCGCCGCCGGCGATCATCTCGATCTTCCTCGGCGCCGAGCTGAACAAGGTCTTCGAGGCGATCTCGACCGGCTCGGGCGACCCGCACACCCCCGCCTCGTTCCTCGAGCTGGGGGCGACCGTGCTGCCGAAACTGCCGATGCACGGCGGCGACCGCAACCGCACCTCGCCGTTCGCCTTCACCGGCAACAAATTCGAGTTCCGGGCGCTGGGGTCGAGCATGTCGCTCGCCTTCCCCAACACGGTGCTGAACACGATCGTCGCCGAGGGGATCGACGAGCTGGCCGACCAGCTCGCGGCGAAGAGGGACGAAGGCATGGACACGGCCGAGGCGGTGATGGAGATCGTCAAGGAGTCCTATCTCGCCAACAAGCAGATCTGCTTCGACGGCGACAACTACGCCGAGGAGTGGCATGCGGAGGCCGAGCAGCGGGGGCTGAAGAACCTGCGCACCTCCCCCGATGCGCTGCCGGAAGTGCTCTCCGAGCAGACCCTGAAAGCGTTCGGCGACTACGACGTGCTCTCCGAGCGCGAGCTGGAGTCCCGCTACGAGGTCTGGCTCGAGCAGTACGCGATCCGCGCCAACATCGAGGCGGAGACGACCTTCTCGATCGCCAAGACGATGATCCTGCCGGCTGCCCTGCGCCACCTGGCGCTGATCGCCGAGTCCGGCGTCTCCGCGATCGAGGGCGAGGTGCGCGGCCTGGTCGACGAGCTGGTCGCCGCGCTGGGCGAGCTGGAAGCGGCCAACGCCTACCCGGAGGACCTCGAGGGGATGGAGCTGGCGATCCGCGCCCGCGACAAGCAGCTGGCGGCGATGGCCCAGGTGCGGGAGGCGGCCGACAAGCTGGAGAGGGTCGTCAGCGACGACCTCTGGCCGCTCCCCAAGTACGAGGAGATGCTGTTCATCAAGTAGGGGGCGCGCCCGGGAGTCCCCCGCCCCCCTCGAGCGGGTTGAGGTCGGCGAGCAGCTCGAGCAGGCGGGGCTCGGGCTCCTCGTCGTCGATCGCCACGACCGTCCCCGGCCAGGCGTAGCGCAGATAGCGGGCGTAGGCCTGGCGCGATCCGAGGTCGGGCTCGTAGATCCACGAGCCGGTGTTCCAGTAGCGGGTGCGCGAGTCACCGCTGGAGCGGACGTCGGCGAACGGCTGGTGGGTGTGGGCGAAGACGATCTTGTCGGTCTCGCGGTTCCAGCCGAGGTTCTCGACCACCCGCGCGAAGGCCTCCAGCGCATGCTCGGAGGGGTCGCTGCGCGAGACGACCGAGGCCTGCGGGTAGACGGGCCGCGGCCAGCCGATCCCCTCGACCGGCTGCTCGCGGTTTTGGCGCGCCGTCTCGGCGCGGACGACCGAATCGAAGTGCTCCTCGCTCGGCAGCGACTCCACCGCCCCATCGCCGACGCCGCGGTCGCGCAGCTCGGCGGCGAGCCGCTTGGCGCCGCGCAGCGGCAGGCCGAGCGCCGAAACCGCCTTGCCCAGCCGCTGGACCGCCCGGAAGACGTTCTGCTGGGCGTGCGTGCCGTGCGGCATCTGGGCGGCAATGTAGAGCCACTCGGTGAGCAGGGTGATCACCGACTCGTAGTCCTCGACCGTCTTCGGATCCTCGGGGCCGCCGGTGGCGATCGACCACAGCGTGCGGGTGAGGATGCGGTCGCCGCGCGAGCCGGCGAGCCGGGCGTGGGGGTCGAGGTAGTGGCCGTGCGTGCAGAGCACGCCGGCGAAGCTGTAGGCCGGGTAGGCGACCTCGACCTCGATCCCGGGCAGGCGGCTCTCGAGGAACGAGTGGAACCAGCGGGGGCCGGGCTCCTCCGAAGCGCCGTTCCCGCCGTTCGGGCTCCGCGGCTCCAGCCCGGCCGCGAGCCGCGCCTCCATCCGGTCCTCGCCATCGCGGTGGACCAGGTGGTGGTCGTGGTTGCCGGCCAGGAAGACCAGCCGCTTGCCGGGCATTCGCTCGGCGATCAGCCGCAGCAGGCCGCCGCAGGCCTCGACCGCCTCGCCGACCGAGCCGAACAGGAAGTCGAACAGGTCGCCGAGGAAGATCAGCTCGTCGGCCCCGTCGAGCGCCGGCGCCAGCCGTTCCAGGTAGGCCTCCTCGCGCAGCAGGTCCCGCCCCGTCCAGGCGCCGAAGTGCGTGTCGGAGACGACCAGGGCCCTCACGCGCGGGACAGTACCCGCATCCGCAGACCGCCCTTCGGCGAGAGGGTCGGCATCTGGCGCACGGTCATCGTCCGCCCGGGGAGAGCGTCGAGGCGGAGGCGCTGCAGCAGCATCGTCGCCACCAGCTTCACCTCGGTCTGGCCGAAGCGCTTGCCGATGCAGATCCGCCGGCCGCCGCCGAACGGTACGTAGGCGCCGCGCGGCAGCTCCGCCTTGCGCTCGCGCGTGAAGCGCTCGGGGATGAACGCCTCCGGCTCGGGGAACACCTCGGGAATGCGGTGGCTGGCCCAGGAGCAGTAGTTGACGTAGGCGCCGCGGGCGACCCGGCAGCCGCCGAATTCGAAGTCGCGGACGGCGCGGCGCGGCCCGATCCAGGCCGGCGGGTAGAGCCGTAGCACCTCGTCGAGGACCATCTCGAGGTAGGGCATCTCCCCCTCCAGCCGCTCGATGTCCGGCGGCTCGCCCCCCAGGACCCGGTCCTGCTCCTCGCAGAGCCGCCCGACCACCTCGGGGTGGCGTGCCAGCTCGTGCACCATGAAGGTCAGGGTCGAGGTCGAGGTGTCGTGGCCGGCGAACATCAGGGTCATCACCTGGTCGCGCACCTCCTTGTCGGAGAACCCCTCCCCGGCCTCGTCGCGCACGCCGAGCAGCAGGCTGAGAACGTCCTGCTTGCCGAGCTCGGGCGCGGCGCGGCGCTCGGCGATCTCGCCGTAGACGATCTCGTCGAGGATCGCCCGGGAAGCGACCATCTTCGACCAGGGCGAGCCGGGACCGCGCAGCAGGCGCATGTGGAAGTCGATCCCGTAGAAGCCGAGCGCCCGCTCGAAATGCTCTGCGGCGGCGGCGCCCTTGCCGGCCTCGTCGGGATCGAGGCCGAGCAGCGCCCGCATCGCGATCCGCATCGCCAGGCTGCGCATCCACTCGTAGACATCGACCACCTCACCCGTCCGCAGCGCCTCGATCGCCGGGGTCGCCTCGGCGACCATCGTCTCGACCGAGGCCGCGACCTGCTCGCGGTGGAAGGCCGGCATCATGATCTCGCGCGCCCGGTCGTGGTAGGCGTCGTCGATCGTCAGCAGGCCGTCGCCGAGCAGCGGGATCAGGTCGCCGAAGCTTGACTCGCGCCAGTGGAAGTTCTCCGGATGGGCGACCGTGACGAAGTGGTTCGCCTCCGGACCGAGCATGAAGACGACCGGATGGTGGAGGACCCGGAGGCTGAAAATCGGACCGTGCTCCTCGTAGAGGGAGAGCAGCAGCGGCAGCGGATCGCGGGCAATCTGAAGCGTGCGGCCGAGGTTGAAGTCCTGCGGGCCCGGCGGGTAGGCGCCGCGGCGGCGGACCCGCAGCTCGGCGCGCGCGTCGTCGAGCAGGCGGACGAACGGGCTGCCGCTGCGCTGTTCGGGCGGCGGGACACGCCGGGGCGGGGGTTTCGCGGTCTCGGTCGGCACCCGGCGGATGTTAGTTGGCTGGCCGGCCAACCCTCAGGCGGGTGAGGTGGCGGCGAGCTGGCCGCAGGCGGCCTCGATCTCGCGGCCGCGGGTGAGGCGGACGGTCGCCGTCAGCCGGTGCTCGGCGAGGATCGCCCGGAACCGCTCGATCCGCGCGGGCGGCGAGCCCTCGTAGGCGCCGGTCGGGTTGTAGGGGATCAGGTTGAGCTTGTAGGCGCGCGGGTCGAGCAGGGCGGCGAGCTGGCGGGCGTGCTTCGGCAGATCGTTGACGCCGTCGAGCATCACATACTCGACGAAGACCTTGCGGCGGCGGCGGGCGAGGTAGCGCTCGCAGGCGGAGAGCACCTCGGCCAGCGGGTAGCGGTCGTTGACCGGCATCAGCTGCGAGCGCAGGGCGTCGTTCGGCGCGTGCAGCGAGAGGGCGAGGGCGAGCGGCATCTCGCACCCGGCGAGGCGGTCGATGCCGGGCACCCAGCCGACCGTGGAGATCGCGGTGCGGCGCTGGCTGACGCCCAGCTCGGGCAGCCGCCCACAGGCGGCGAGCACGGCGTCGAGGTTCATCGTCGGCTCGCCCATTCCCATGAAGACGACGTGGTCGATCGCCTCGGTGCGGCGGAAGTGCAGCGCCTGATCGAGGATCTCGTCGCCGCTGAGGTTGCGACCGAACGCCATCTGGCCGGTGGCGCAGAAGGTGCAGGTGAGCGGACAGCCCGACTGCGAGGAGACGCAGACCGAACGCCGCCCGTCGCGATAGCGCATCAGCACGGCCTCGACCGGCCGCCCGTCGGCGGTCTGGAAGAGCGCCTTGACGGTGCCGTCGTCCGACCTCGCCTCGGCCTGAAGCTCGAGGGTCGACAGCGGCACTTCGGCGGCGAGCTGCTCGCGCAGCGCCCTCGGCAGGTTGCTCATCTCCTCGTAGGAGCGCGCCCCGCGCGCCACCCACTCCCAGACCTGGGAGGCGCGGTAGGACGGCTCGCCGGCCTCGGTGAGGCTCTTCTCGAGCAGCCTTCTGTCCACACCATGAGGTTAGATGGCGTTGGAGTGAAGCGGATCCTCTTCCTTCTCGCCGCCGTCGGCATCGCCCTCGGAACCGCGCCCGCCGCAGCGCCGGCAAAGGGGCGGACGCCGGTGGCCGTGAAACCGACCAACCCCTTCTACCCCGTGCTGGAGGCGTTCGCCGAAGGGACCGTCGAAGTCGGCGCGATCATAGGCGGCTGCCGCCTCGAGCCCTTCGCGCAATGCCCAGGCGCCGAACTGGACAGGGGGAAGCTGACTGGCGCGATCGTCACTTCATCGGACCTTCGCCGCCTTCACGCAGCCCACGCGAAGCTGGCCGGAGCGACGTTCTCGCTTTCCCGCCTCGAAGGCGCCGACCTGCGCCAGGTACGAGCTGCAGCGCTTGTCGCCAGCTACGCCCACCTCGACCGAGCGGACCTTTCCGGCGCCGACCTGACGCTCGGCGGGCTCGCCGAGATGCGCGCCCGCGAGGCCAACCTGCGTAAGGCGAACCTCTTCAGCGCGGACCTCAGCGGCGCCGACCTGCGCGGCGCCGGTCTGCGCGATGCTTTCCTCTTCGGGACGTTAGCCGCGGGGGCCGACTTACGGGGCGCCGACCTGCGTGGCGCCAACCTCACCTTCGCCGATCTCCACCGCGCCGACCTGCGCGGCGCCCGACTGGCGGGAGCGAAGTTCTGCGACACGATCATGCCCGACGGCCATCTCCGCGACCGGCGCCACACCTGCCCGGCTCCGTCCAAACACCCGCGCGGGCCGACGATCTCGATCCCGCCCGGGGCCGCGCCCTACACGGTGCTGAAGGAATCCGGCGAAGCGCCGCAACTGCCCGGCGCGCGGATTCACGGTTGTGTCATCGCCCCCTCCTCGGTCTGCCCGGACGGCAACTTGCGCGGTGCCCATATTCGCGCCGCCTTCCTCTCCTACGCCCGCTTTCTCGGAGCCAACTTCCGCGGCGCCGACCTCGCCCTCGGCAACCTCTCCTTCGCCCGCCTGCGTGGGGCGGACTTTCGCCGCGCGGTGCTCGCCGGCAGCGCCGGTGTCGGGGCTGACTTCTCCCTCTCCGACATGTCGCACGCAGACATGACCCTTGCAGACCTGGTGGGCGCGAGTCTGCGCGACGTCAAGCTGCGAGGCGCAGACGCCCGCGACTCGAACCTGACCCGCGCCAGCCTACGCGGCGCCGACCTCCGAAACGCTCGCCTGGGCTCAGCCGCCCTCGCGGGCACCGATCTGCGCAAGGCCCGGTTTGGCGGCACCGACCTCAGCGAAGCGGTCCTCTCGGGGGCAAGGGTGGACGTGGCCTTCCCGGCCGGCGCCACCCTGTGCAACACGGTGATGCCGGACGGGTCGGTCGCCAACCGGCAGGCCGACTGCTCTGAGCGCTGACCCCTACTGGGCGGGCGGCGGCTGCTCGGGCGGCGGCGGCTGCTGCTCCGACGGCAGCGGCGGCGGCATCTCGCTCGGCTGGCTGGGCGGCGGCTCTTCGCCGGGCAGCGCTTCGGCTTCCTCGCGCCAGATGTCGTTGAGCGAGACCTGGACGTAGGCCCAGAGCGCGGGGGCGAGCAGAATGTAGAGGATGATCGCGATCCAGCCGTTCAGCGGCTCCTTGCCGGCGAGGCGGGAGGCGCCCATGACGCGCTTCACGCCGCGCCAGTAGGCGATCAGCGCCGGGACGATGATCAAGCCGCCGGGAAAGACGGCGAGCAGCGAATTGGTCGGGTTCTGGCCGAGGTCGTAGCCCTTGGCCTGGCCGTAGTCGCGCAGCTCGCAGTTGATCCGGTACCACCAGACGAGGTGGTAGATGCCGAGCGTGATCAGCGGCAGCAGGGCGGCGGCCCACGGACTGCGGACCTTGACCTGATCCTCGGTGCCGCGGATCTTCATCTCATATGCCATTCGAGGCTCCGTTCTGGTAGAGGAGACAGGCCGACCCTAGCCCACGGCGTCGCCACTTGCCAGCGCCTCCACCGCCTCGGCCTGGTCCAGCCCCTCCACCCGGACGACCTTCTCCCGCGATTTCTGGCCCCGCACCACGCTGACCCGCGATGGCGCCACGCCGGCTCGCTTGGCGATCAGCTTGCAGAGAGCCTTGTTCGCCTTGCCCCCGATCGGCGCTGCCGTCACCTTCGCCTGCAGCACCCCATCCCGCATTCCGGCCAGCTCGTCCCGTGAGCCTCTCGGGCGCAATCGAACCCTGATCCGAGCTTCCCCCATGCGACTGCGAATTGTCGCTGCTTTGCGCCGTTCTGCGCGTGCCAACCGAAAGAGCCGAAGGCCGGCGATCGGGTTGGCGCCCGGACAGCGGCGTGACCCTATGATCGCCCCGGCCAACCCAGTCGAGGAGGAGCGATGAGCAACTACGCAGTGAAGAGGATCGACGAGATGGACGCCGCCTTCGGCGGCGGCTTCAAGCGGGCGCGCGCCGAGCTCGGGGTCGAGTGCTTCGGCATGCAGATCATCGACATGCCGCCCAACTTCGAGAACTATCCCGAGCACGACCACGCCGAGGACGGCCAGGAAGAGGTCTACCTGGCGCTGCGCGGGAACGGCGAGCTGGAGATCGACGGCGAGCGATTCCCGCTCGACGCGGACCACATGATGCGGGTCGGCCCGGGCGTCAAGCGCAAGATCTGGCCTGGCGACGAGGGGATCCGGGTGCTGGCGCTCGGCGGTACGGCCGGCGAGGCCTACAAGGCTCCCGACGTGACCAAGCTGGGGGGATCCGACCCCAGGGCGAGCTGAGCCGAGCGGCCTCGACTTCAACGGCTGAACCCGCCGCGGGCGAGCGGCAGCTCGGACGGGGCGCCGGGGGCGGCGGCCAGCAGTTGCTGCACCGGAGATATCGCCGCGTTCGAAGGCGAGCGCCGAGCCGGTCATGTAGAGGCGCCAGATCCGCTCCCGCTCCTCGCCGGCCGCAGCGATCGCGGCGTCGCGGCCGGCGGCGAGGTTGGCGACCCAGAAGCGAAAAGTCAGCGCGTAGTGCTCGCGCAACGACTCGGCGTCGCGCAGCTCGAGCCCCGTCGTAGGGACCGTCGTCCACTTCCCGGTAGTCGCGTACTCGCACCTCGCAGCGACGCTCGAGCCCAGCCGCGGCGATTCGCCGCCGCGCCAGCTCGGCCTGCGGCTCCGAGAGGGTGACCCCGACCGCGCGACGGGCGATGCAGCCGCAGCGCTCCGGTCCGAGCCGCGTCGAGCAGCGAGGCGAGCTTGTCGCCCAAGCCGAGCCGCAGATCACGCAGCCGCTCGCCAGCGCGCAGCGCCCGTTCCAGGTCGCCATCGAGATCGAGGTCGCCCGCCACCCAGGCGCGCCCCAGGCCAAGCTGACCGGGCGCCGTGGCGACATAGGCGAGGGCGCGACGGTCATGGACGAGGAGCGTGTCGCCGCTGCCCTCCTCCGGCCGCAGCTGCATCCGCCCGCCAGGGTAGACCGCGGCCGCGGCTTGCGGCAAGGTGTCGGGCAGGCAACCGAAGGAGGTTCGATGAACAAGCAGGTGATCACGCTGGAGATGTCGAGGGCCGACGCGGAGGTGCTGTTGGGAGTGCTCGCCTCCGAGCGCCACAATCCCGACGTAGAAGCTGTCTGCGACGCGCTGCGCGCCCAGCTGGACGAGAAGCTCGCCGGCGCCTGATCAGGCCGGCGAGAAGAAGATCGTCAGGCGCCCATGATCGCCGGCCGCCGTGGTCCGGAAGTTCCGCGACGCCCGCCGCGTGCCGCCTGCGGGGCGGCTAGCTTTGTCACGTGAACGGCTCAGCAGCAGCCCTCTTCGACGCCGACGCGGCGGCCTTCACGGGGACGGTCGAGGTGCTCGGCGTCATCTTCAGCGCCGAGGACGACGGCTACGCCGTGCTCGAGGTGCAGGACGCCGAGTCGGGCGAGGGCTTCGCGCTGGTCGGCCCGGTCGCCCACCTGAGCGCCGGCGAGCGTGCCGAGGTGAGCGGCGACTGGCAGACCCACTCGCGATACGGACGCCAGCTGAAGGCGCGCGGTGCGCTGCCGCTTGACCCGGCCGACCGCGCCGGGCGGATCGCCTACCTGACCTCGCTGCGCCACATCGGGCCGGCCCGCGCCGAGCGCCTCCTCGACGAGCACGGCGAGGGCGTGCTGGGGGCGATCGCCGCCGATCCGGCCGGGGTATTCGCGGCGTTGCGCGGGGTGAGCGCCGACCAGGCGGCTGCGGCGGCCGAGTCGTGGCAGGCCTCGCGCCCCGCACGGACTTGCTCACCTCGCTGCGCCGATCCACGCCCGATTCGGCGAGCGATCGACGGCGGTCCTGCACGAGGACCCCTACCGGCTGACCGAGGTCGCCGGGGTCGGCTTCGCCCGCGCCGACCGGATCGCGCTGGCCGCCGACGTGCCGTCGGAGTCGCCCCGCCGTGCCCAGGCGGCCGCCGCCTTCGCGCTCGCCGAGGCCGAGCAGCAGGGGCATTCCTACCTGCCGCTCGAGGAGCTCGCGCGGCGCACTGCGAAGCTGACCGGCCTCCCCCCCGAGCCCCACACGCTGCTCGCCTCGCCGGGCCTGCTGCTCGACGAAGGGCGGACCTACCGGGAGCCGACCCGGGCGAGCGAGATCGCGGTGGCAGCGACGCTGGCCGCACGCGCCGCTGCCCCGCCGCAACTCGACCACGACCCCGGTGAGGAGCCCCCAGAGGCGACCGACGGAAGCCGCCTCACGGACGAGCAATGGGCAGCGGTGCGCGGCGCCTTCGCCGCGCGGATCTCGGTGCTGACGGGCGGCCCCGGCGTCGGCAAGACGGCCTGCACGCAGGCGATCGTCGCCGAGGCGGACCGGGCCGGCGCCTCGATCGCCCTCTGCGCGCCGACCGGCCGCGCCGCCCGCCGGCTCGAGGAGGCGACCGGCCGCGAGGCCCAGACCATCCACCGGATGCTGGAGTGGATGCCGGGCCGCAGGCCGGCCTTCAACCCGGAGCGCCCGCTGGCCGCCGACCTGGCGATCGTCGACGAGGCCTCGATGCTGAACCTGCGGCTGAGCGAGGTGCTGCTCGGTGGGCTCGCCGAGTCGACCCACGTGGTCTTCGTCGGCGACGCAGACCAGCTGCCGCCGATCGGAGCTGGCAAGCCGTTCGACGACCTGATCGCCTCCGGCGTCGCCCCGGTCGTCCGGCTCACCCAGATCTTCCGCCAGGCGGCGCGCTCGATGATCACCACCGCCGCCCACCAGATCAACCGGGGGCGGTCTCCGCGCCTGACGCCGGGGGAGGGCCAGGAACGCGACTTCTTCTTCATCGACCGCCCCGCCCCTGAGCGGGCCCTCGAGACGGTCGTCGAGGTGGTCGCCGAGCGGGCGCCGCAGAGCTTCGGGGTCGACCCGATCCGCGAGGTGCAGGTACTGGCGCCGATGTACCGGGGCGCGGTCGGGATCGACGCGCTGAACGAGCGGCTGCAGGAGCGGCTCAACCCAGACGGCGAGCCCACCGTGGGCAAGCGCTTCCGGATCGGAGACCGCCTGATCCAGACGAGGAACTCCCACGAGCTGGGCCTGATGAACGGCTCGATCGTCTTCCTCCAGGCCGACGACCCCGACGAGGAGACGATCCTGGTCGACACGGACGAGGGGGGCACCCTGGTCATCCCCTACGACGAGACGGCGACCCTGCGGCTCGCCTACGCGATCTCCGTCCACAAGGCGC
>Ga0210144_1001324_pt1 | contig 10484 bp, 9 predicted proteins | sample Muzzi_PWA_D2_FD_185532 | JGI IMG/M metagenome (GOLD analysis project Ga0210144, IMG submission 185532) | Wetland microbial communities from San Francisco Bay, California, USA, that impact long-term carbon sequestration - Muzzi_PWA_D2 (SPAdes) | ecosystem: Environmental > Aquatic > Marine >...
GTCAGCCTCCGGCCGTGGCCGCCCGGAACGCGTCCACGGCAGCGCGGTGCGGCTCCGTGAAGGCGGCGCGCACCTCGTCGCCGACCACGAAGGAGGCCGGTCCGATCGCCGGGCCGAGCCAGGCCAGCAGGTGCTCGGGCGCCACCGGCAGGCTGGCGACGGTCTGCTCGATCACGCCGGCGGCCAGCCCGCGCCAGCCGGCGTGGATGGCAGCGACGCAGCGCGCCGCCTGGTCACACAGCAGTACCGGCAGGCAGTCCGCGCTGAGCACGGCGCACACCACACCCGGCACAGCGGTCCAGGCGGCATCGGCGCCGGTTGCCGCGGCGGCGCGGGCCGCATCCACCACGGCGGTTCCGTGCACCTGCCTGAGCCAGCACGGCTCGGCCGGCAATGCCAGTTGCGCCGCCAGCAGGCTGCGATTGCGCGCCACCGCAATGTCCGCATCGCCGACATGATCGGCGGGATTCATGCTGGCATACGGCGCCACGCTGACCCCGCCGTGGCGGGTCGTGCTCACAGCGTGCACCGCGGCAGGGGCCGGCCAGTCCGGCACAATCCAGTCATTCAGCATCGGCCTGCTCCCGCGCATCCGCGCGCAATACCTCGACCAGCCGTGTCATGTCCGCCGGCATGGGGGCTTCCCAGCTCACCGGCTCACCGCTCAGCGGATGCTGCAACGCCAGGCGGGTCGCGTGCAAGGCCTGACGCCGGAATCCCTGCAATGCCGTGACGAGCGCCGCACTGGCCCCGGCCGGCAGGCGCAGCCGCCCGCCGTACACCGGGTCGCCGACTATCGGGTGGTGCCGGTGTGCCAGGTGCACGCGGATCTGGTGCGTGCGCCCCGTTTCCAGCTGCACGCGCAGCAGACTGTGTGCCCGGAAACGTGCTTCCACGCGGTAGTGCGTCAGCGCCGGTTTGCCACCGGAGACTACGGCCATGCGTTTGCGGTCGACCGGGTGGCGCCCGACCGGCGCATCGACGCTGCCGCCGGCAGTCAGCACACCGTTGACCACTGCCAGGTATGCGCGGTGCACCTCGCGCGCAGCGAGCGCATCGACCAGCGCCTTGTGGGCAGCCAGGCTGCGCGCCACGACCAGCAAGCCGCTGGTGCCCTTGTCGAGACGGTGCACGATGCCGGCGCGCGGCAGCGCCGCCAGCGCCGGATCATGATGCAGCAACGCATTCAGCAGGGTGCCGTGCGGATTGCCGGCTGCCGGGTGCACCACCAGCCCGGCGGGCTTGTTGATCACCAGCAGCGCGGCATCCTCGTACACCAGGTCCAGTTCGATCGGCTCCGCCGCGTCGCGGGTCTGTTCCTCCAGCCGGGCATCGATGACCACGCGCTCCCCGCCCATGACCCGGTCACGGGCGCGTACCACGCGGGCATCCAGCGTGGCCGCGCCGCTGCGAATCCACTGCTGCAGGCGGGCGCGTGAACAGTCCGGCACCAGCTCGGCCAGCGCCCGGTCAAAACGCAGCCCGCGCAGCGTGGCGGGGATGGTGAATTGTCGGGTTATCCGTGTAGTCATACGCGCCGGAGGTTTGGGTTATACTCTCGCGTCGTGCGCTCTCGCACGCCCGTCGAAAGTGCTGATTTTGACATACAAGTCCACACTGGTTTTATTGTTCCTCCTGCTGCTGGGCGCCGGCGGCTGCTCGCTGCTGCCCGATCAGGTCGACAAGACCAGGGACTGGTCTGCCAACCAGCTCTATAGCGCGGCCAAGGAAGAACTCAACGACAAGAATTACGAGCAGGCCATCAAGTACTTCGAGTCGCTGGAGGCGCGCTATCCGTTCGGCCGCTACGCACAGCAGGCGCAACTCGAGATAGCCTACGCCTACTACAAGTTCGACGAACCCGACCTGGCCATTACCGCGGCCGATCGCTTCATCAAGATTTACCCGCGCCATGCCAATATCGATTATGCGTGGTACCTGAAGGGCCTGATCAACTACAACCGCGGCAAGACGATCGTCGACCGGTTCCTGCCACAGGACCCCTCGGAACGCGACACGGTCACCATGCGCACCGCCTACGACGACTTCGCGCACCTGGCCCAGACATTCCCGGACAGCAAGTATGCACAGGACGCGGCGCAGCGCATGATCTACCTGCGCAACAACATGGCCGAGTACGAACTGCACGTCGCCGACTATTACATGCGCCGCAAGGCCTGGGTGGCCGTGGTGAACCGCAGCAAGTACGTTATCGAGAATTACCAGCGCACGCCGGCGGTGCCGCAGGCCCTGGTGTTCATGGTACGCGCCTACCGCAGACTGGGCGCGGACGATCTTGCGGAGGATGCCATGAAGGTGCTGCGACTCAACTTCCCGCAGCACCCCGCCGTGGCCCTGCTGGATGCACCGGGCGGTTACCCGGCCGACCGTCAGCCCCCGTTCTGGAAATTCTGGTAACCGCTGGTGATCGGGTAGCGCCGGTCGCGGCCGAAGGCGCGCTGCGTAATCCGGATACCAGGCGGCGTCTGGCGGCGCTTGTACTCGTTCCGGTTCACCATGGCCAGCACGCGGGCCACCACCCCGGCCTCGAAACCGGCTGCGATTATCTCCTCAAACCCCTGTTCCCGCTCGATATAGCGCTCCAGGATCGGGTCGAGCACCGGGTACGGCGGCAGGCTGTCCGAGTCCTGCTGCCCCGGGGCAAGCTCGGCCGACGGGGGCCGTTCCAGCACGCGCCGGGGGATCACCGGCGCCAGGCTGTTGCGGTATTGTGCCAGCCGGTAGACCAGTAACTTGGGCACGTCCTTGATCGGCGCAAAGCCGCCGGCCATGTCGCCGTACAGGGTGGCATAGCCGACCGACATCTCGCTCTTGTTGCCGGTGGTCAGCAGGATGCGGCCGGTCTTGTTGGACAGCGCCATCAGGATCACGCCACGACAACGCGCCTGGATATTCTCCTCGGTGCTGTCAGCCGGCCGGCCGTCAAAGGCCGGCGCCAGCACTTCCATGAAACTCCCGAACGGCCGCTCGATCGGTATTTCCTGGTATTGCACCCCGAGCGCAATGGCCTCGGCCTGCGCATCCTCGATACTCATGGCGGAGGTATAGGGTGACGGCATCATCACCGCATCGACCCGCTCCGCACCGAGCGCATCCACCGCCAGCGCCAGCACCAGCGCGGAATCGATGCCGCCCGACAGGCCGAGCACCGCGCCCGGAAAGCCGTTCTTGCCGACATAGTCGCGGATACCGAGTACCAGTACCCGGTAGATCAGCTCCTCGGCAGCCAGGTGCGGCACCGGGCCGACCGGGCGCGGCACCACCTGCTGCGTCACCTGCAGGTCAACCACGTACAGATCCTCCGCGCAGGCCGGTGCATGTTGCGTGACAGTCCCGCCGGCATCGACCACGAACGAACTGCCATCGAACACCAGCTCGTCCTGCCCGCCCACCAGATTGACGTACAGGATGGCCAGGGCGCACTCGCGCGCCCGCTGCAGGACGACCTGCTCGCGCGCGTCGTGTTTGCCGGCATGAAACGGCGAGGCATTGATGTTGACCAGCAGCCGCGCACCCGCGGCGGCGGCCTGCATGGCGGGTGCAGGTTCCCAGATGTCCTCGCAGATGGTGATGCCGACCGCCACCCCGGCAAGCTCCACGACACAGGGCTGGCCACCCGGCACGAAATAGCGTTTCTCGTCGAACACGCCGTAATTCGGCAACAGCTGTTTGCGGTAACACGCTGTCAGGGCGCCATCCGCGATCACCGCCGCCGCGTTGTACAGGTGGCTGCCCTCGCGCAGCGGAAAACCGACGATGACGGTGATCCCGCTGATCTCGCGCTGCAGCCGCTCCAGCGCGGCATCGACCTGGTCGAGGAAGTGCGGACGAAACAGCAGGTCCTCCGGTGGATAACCGCTCAGCGCCAGTTCGGGGAATACCACGGCATCAGCGCCGAACTCGTCACGCGCGCGCACTGCCGCGGCCAGCACCCTGTCGGTGTTGGCCTGCACGGCACCGACCAGGAAGTCGAGCTGGGCCATGACGATACGAAGGCCGGAGGCTGCTGGTTTCGGGTTCATGGGTGAGAGTCTTAATGCTGCCGGTTTGCAATGCAAGATTCATATTCAATGCTACTTGCAGCTTTCGCCCCGCCGGGGCGAGTTACTTTTCTTTGGCGAAGCAAAGAAAAGTAACCCGCCGTCAGGCGGAACCTGAAGGTAATGAAACTGCCGGAATCAAAAACCAGGTACAGCGAACGGCAAGGGGCAATAAATACCAGAATTTCATTCCGCCAGCGCCCGGCTCATCGCCGCCCCCATCTCCGCCGGCGAACGCACCACCGTCACCCCGGCGGCCTCCAGCGCGGTGATCTTGGCCGCCGCGGTACCCTGCCCGCCGCTGACGATGGCGCCGGCATGGCCCATGCGCTTGCCGGGCGGCGCGGTGACACCTGCGATATAGGCCACCACCGGCTTGCTGACGTGCGCGCTGATGTAGTCGGCCGCGCGCTCCTCGCCGTTGCCGCCAATCTCGCCGATCATGACGATGCCGTGCGTGTCCGGATCGGCCTCGAACAGTTCCAGGCATTCGATGAAACCCAGGCCACGGATCGGGTCGCCGCCGATGCCGATGCAGGTGCTCTGGCCCAGGCCGCTGCGCGTGGTCTGGAACACCGCCTCGTAGGTGAGTGTGCCGGAGCGTGACACGATGCCGATGCGGCCGGCCTGATGAATGACGCCGGGCATGATGCCGATCTTGCACGCGCCCGGCGTAATGATACCGGGGCAGTTCGGTCCGATCAGCCGGACGGTGGTTTCGCGCAACACCGCCTTCACGCGCAGCATGTCGAGTACCGGGATACCCTCGGTGATGCACACGATCAGTCCCATGCCGGCCGCGGCCGCCTCCAGGATGGCGTCGGCGGCAAACGCCGCCGGCACGTAGATCATGGTGGCATCGGCTGCGGTGGCTGCCACGGCCTCCCTGACGGTATTGAATACCGGCAACCCCAGGTGGGTCTGGCCGCCCTTGCCCGGCGTCACGCCGCCGACCAGTTGCGTCCCGTAATCGAGCGCCTGCTGTGCGTGGAAGGTTCCCTGCGCCCCGGTAAAACCCTGGCAGATGACGCGGGTGGCGCTGTCGACCAGCACGCTCACGCGGTCGCGCCCCGGGCCGCGGCGACCACCTTGTCGGCCGCGGCGGCCAGGTCGCCGGCGGTCTCGACGCGCAGCCCCGAGCGTTCGATGAGTTCCAGCCCGGCCTGTGCGTTGGTGCCTTCCAGCCGCACCACCACCGGCACGTTGACCGAGACCTCGGCGATGGCCTGCAGGATACCCTCGGCGATCAGGTCACAGCGTACGATACCGCCGAAAATATTTACCAGGATCGCCTCGACCTGCGGGTCGGACAGGATGATCTTGAAGGCCTCGGCCACGCGTTGCGCGGTGGCACCACCGCCGACATCGAGAAAATTGGCCGGCGCACCACCGTGCAGCTGGATGAGGTCCATGGTCGCCATGGCCAGACCGGCACCGTTTACCATGCAGGCGATGTTGCCGTGCAGGCGGATGTAATTGAGCCCGTGCCGGCGGGCGCGCTGCTCGCGCTCATCTTCCTGGCGCTCATCGTGCCATGCCGCAAGCCGCTCGTGGCGAAACAGCGCGTTGTCATCGAGATCGAGCTTCGCATCGAGCGCGATCAGCGCGCCGTCATCCGTCACCACCAGCGGGTTGATCTCGAGCAGGCCGGCATCGCAATCCTGCAGCAGGCGGCAGGCGGCCGTCAGCAACCGCGCCAGCGCAGCGACCTGCTGTCCCGCCAGCCCCAGTGCAAAGGCAATATTGCGGCACTGGTAACCCTGCAGACCGGCCGCCGGGTGCACGGTCTCGGTGATAATGGCGTCCGGATTGCTCGCCGCGACTTCCTCGATGTTCATGCCGCCGGCACCGGATGCCATCAACATGACCCGTTCGCTGGCGCGGTCCACCAGCATGCCGAGGTAGATCTCGCGCGCTATCGGCACCGTGCGTTCAACCAGCACCGCATCCACCGGCAGTCCGCCGGCATCCGTCTGTCCGGTGACCAGGCGGCTGCCCAGCAGCGCATCGACCGCGCTGCGCAATGCCTGCGCATCGTGTACCAGCCGTACACCGCCGCCCTTGCCACGGCCACCGGCGTGTACCTGCGCCTTCACCACCCAGGCAGCACCGCCCAGCGCAGCGGGTACGCCGTCACAGGAGGCGGCATCCTGCAGCAGCCTGCCCTCCGGCACCGGGATACCGTACTCGGAAAACAGCTGCTTGGCCTGGTATTCGTGCAAGTGCATGCAGCGGAGTGTGTCAAACAACACTGCCGTCGATCAAGTGATAGTCACACGACATTGGCCGCTGGCCGTGGATAGGTAGTATCATCTGCGCATCGCATGACGCCCCCCGGAGCAACCACTCATCACGATGCGCACCCTGCTGATCTTCATTGCCCTGGCTGTCATCGTCACGGTCGGCAAGCGCCTCTGGCAACAGCGTCGGCCGCCTCCTCGCCACACGCGCAACGGCCGCATGGTGCAGTGCGCGCACTGCGCCATCTACATCCCGGAGCAAGAGGCGATCAGACAGGACGGGCGCTGGTTCTGCTCACCACAGCACCGTGACGCGGCTGGCGCCTGATTTCCGGACCGTGCCTGATTCCGGCAAGCACAGGACAGACGGTTTGTCATCGGGGACGGTCCGGCGCGACCCGTCCGGGATGCTCACCTGGCAGCCGTTGCGTCTGCTGACTTTCTACCGGAGCATCCTCGCCGGTCTGCTCACCGTGCTGTATTTCAGTATCCAGGACAAGGCCTCGCTCGGCATCCAGCTGCCCTGGGTCTACGCCGGAACCTGCACTGCCTGGCTGGCTTTCAGCATCATTGCCGGTTTTACCACGCGCCTGCGCCGGCCGGGATACCGGCTGCAGGCAGTCAGCCAGATACTGGTCGATATTGCGGCCATTACCCTGCTGATCTTCTCGAGCAACGGTCCGGAAAACGGCCTTGGTATTTTGATGATCATCGCGGTCGTGGCCGGCAGCATCCTGCTGCCGGGGCGCATGGCATTCCTGTTCGCCGCTGTCGCGACCATGGCAATCATGGGCGAACAGGCCTACAGCATGTTGCTGAACGGTGATCAGGCGACCTTCAATATCACGCGCAGCGGTCTGCTGGGCCTGACGCTGTTCGCCACTGCCGGCGTCAGCCACCTGCTGGTACGCCGCATTCACGAAAGCGAGGCGCTGGCCCGGCAACGCGGCGTGGATATAGACAACCTGGCACGACTCAACGCGCATATCGTGCAACACCTGCAGGCCGGCATCATCGTGACCGATTACCAGCACAACATCAGGCTCATGAATGACACCGCGCGCAAGCTGCTCGACTATCCCTTCCACGAGGACGGCCAGTCACTGGAGATGCTGTCGCCGGATCTGTACCGGCAGTTGCTGGACTGGCGCCGGCATCCGGAACAGGACCCGACCCTGCTCAAGGTCGGCACGTCAGGCAGGATCCTGCCGCATTTCACCCTGATCGGCACCGCCGAGGGACTGGGTGCGCTGATCTTCCTGGAAGACACCGCAGCCATGGAAAAACAGGCTCAGCAAATCAAGCTGGCCTCGCTGGGCCGGCTGACCGCCAGCATTGCGCACGAGATCCGCAACCCGCTCGGCGCCATCAGCCATGCCACCCAGCTGCTCGATGAAGACACTGCCCTGAATGCCGGTGACCGCCGACTGATGACGATCATCGGTGACAACACCGCGCGCGTGAACGCTATTGTGGAAAACATCCTGCAGCTGTCGCGGCCGGGCACGGCCATCCCGCAAACGCTGGCGCTGCACGACTGGCTGGCACGTTTTGTCGAAGAGTTCGTGCGCAGCGGCAGTTGTACCCGGCAACAGATCGAGTTCCGGGTCGACCCGGCTGATCTGGATATCTACATGGACCCGAGCCTGCTGCACCAGGTGGTCTGGAACCTGTGCCAGAACGCCATCCATCACGCCACGTCAAAGGCGGCCACACACGTGCAACTGGTCGCCGCACACAAGCATGGCACCGGGACAGTGCATCTTGATATCATCGACAACGGTCCCGGCATCGCGCCCGACATGGCAGACAAGATCTTCGAACCGTTTTTCACCACCAGCAGCAGCGGCACCGGCCTCGGCCTGTATATCGCGCGGGAAATCTGCGAGAGCAACCAGGCCGAAATCGTCTGCCGGTCCGTGCCTGACGGCGGCAGCTGCTTCCGGATCACATTCCCGGCCGGCCGGCGGCTGCCGGTCGCCTCGTTCACCCAGGCCACCGGCGCATGAGTCAGCATCGCGCGCTGATCATCGACGACGAACCCGATATCCGGGAGCTGCTCGAACTCACGCTGGGACGCATGCAGATCGAGACCCGCAGCGCGGCCGATCTCGCCGCTGCCTACCGGCTGCTTTCCAGCGAACACTTCGACCTGTGCCTGACCGACATGCGCCTGCCGGACGGCAACGGGCTGGACCTGGTGCACCATATACAGGACAGACTGCCCAGCCTGCCGGTTGCGGTTATCACGGCCTATGGCAGCATGGACAGCGCCGTGGAAGCGCTCAAGGCCGGCGCCTTCGATTTCGTTTCCAAACCGGTCAACCTCGAGGTGCTGCGCAACCTGGTCAACAGCGTGCTGAAACTCACCGATGACTACCGGCAGCGCGACCGCCGCACACGCGACACCCTGCTGGGTAATTCAGCGCACATGCGCGGCATCCGCTCAACCATCGAAAAACTGTCACGCAGCCAGGCACCCATCTACATCTGTGGCGAGTCCGGCACCGGCAAGGAGCTGGTGGCGCGGTTGATCCACAACAAGGGACCGCGTGCCGACAGCCCGTTTGTGCCGGTCAACTGCGGCGCCATCCCCTCCGAGCTGATGGAAAGCGAATTCTTCGGGCACAGCAAGGGCAGCTTCACTGGCGCTACCGGTGACAAGGAGGGCCTGTTCCAGGTTGCCACCGCCGGCACCCTGTTCCTCGACGAGGTCGCGGAACTGCCCCTGCACATGCAGGTCAAGCTGCTGCGCGCCATCCAGGAAAAGGCCGTGCGACCGATCGGCGCGCAGCGTGAAGTGCCGACCGATGTACGCATCCTGTCGGCCACGCACCGGGATCTCGGCGAACTGGTCACCACTGGCCAGTTCCGCCAGGACCTTTATTACCGGTTGAATGTCATCCAGCTCGAGGTACCACCGCTGCGCGAACGCCGCGAAGACATCCCCATGCTGGCGGAACATTTTCTCAACAAGCTTGCCCGCCAGAACAAGCGCGGCAACCTGGTACTGAGTGAAACAGCGCTGCAGGCGCTGATGCAGTACCCGTTCCCCGGTAATGTGCGCGAGCTGGAAAACATACTTGAACGCACCATCACGCTGTGTGAAAGTCACAGCATCGGCGCGGCGGACCTGCACCTGCCGGACACCGGACCGGCCGTACCCGGCCTGACCACCGCCCGCCCGGAAGGAACGGACAGCGGCACGCTGCCGCTGGATACCTATATGAACAGCATCGAGAAGGACGTGCTGATCCGCGCGCTGGAGCAAACGCGCTACAACAAGACCGCCGCGGCGAAAAAACTCGGTATCACCTTCCGGGCCCTGCGCTACCGGCTGAAAAAACTGGGTCTGGAGTAGCCAGGTATTGATTTCACCCATCGAGAGTGACGTAATACGTCACATTGTGACGTTTATGTGGCCCCGGTCTCACTTAAAATGTGACCTGAATACGTATTTCACTGACCGGCCGACCCGGCAGGTTCGGCTCGACCGATCAAACAGATTATGTACCACTATGTATGTAATGGAGTTTTAGCCCGCTTCCCGATATATTTTCAGCCCGCCCGGTGTTCTGCATAAAACTGGCACGGTATGTGAATAACAAATTACAGCCAAAGATTCCGGGCAAGCGTCCGATACCGTGGCTGTAACCGGGATGCTCGGTAGCGGGCTACCAGAAATTGAAGTAACCACTGTTCATGAACCAGAGAGGAAACACCATGAAACTGCAAAAAGGTTTTACACTGATCGAACTGATGATCGTGATCGCCATCATCGGCATCCTGGCCGCCATCGCGATCCCGGCCTACCAGGACTACACCGTGCGTTCGAAGGTCTCTGAAGGACTGAACATCGCTGGTGCCGCCAAGCTGGCCGTCGCCGAGACGGTGCAGACCCTCGGTCGTTTTCCGACCAGCGGTAATATCAGCTACGGTCTGCCGAATTCTTCCAGCATCCAGGGAACGTACGTGTCGCAGGTGGCTGTCGATACCAGTGGTGCTACCGGCACGATCACCATTACCATGAACCAGAATGTCGGCGGTACCCCGACGGCCAACGGCACGGCCCTTACGCTGACCCCGCAGACCGGCGCCGGCTCCGTGCAGTGGACCTGTGCCCCGGCTTCTTCCAGCGGTGTCCCGGCCAAGTACCTGCCGGCCAGCTGCCGCTAATAGCAGA
>Ga0210144_1001328_pt1 | contig 10466 bp, 10 predicted proteins | sample Muzzi_PWA_D2_FD_185532 | JGI IMG/M metagenome (GOLD analysis project Ga0210144, IMG submission 185532) | Wetland microbial communities from San Francisco Bay, California, USA, that impact long-term carbon sequestration - Muzzi_PWA_D2 (SPAdes) | ecosystem: Environmental > Aquatic > Marine >...
AATCCGCTACGTCAAACGGCGGCGGAGCGGGGTCGAGGAGTCCCATTGTCGCTGCTCAGAGCCGGCGCCCTGGCGAACTGCATCGAGCCGTCGTCGATCGGGCCGCGCCTGATCGTGTGGATGTCGAAGAAGTAGTTCTGCCGCAGCTTCCATGGTTCCTTCGAGCCCTGTTTGGGGAAACGGTGGAGCGAGCGCAGCACGTAGCCGGAGTTGAAGTCCAGCAACGGCTGGGGGGTGACGGAGCGGTCGGTCACGTGGGGCGTGCAGCGCCGGTAGCCATGGGCATCCATGTGGGCCAGCAGGCGGCACACGTACTCCGAGGTGAGGTCGGCCTTCAGCGTCCAGGAGGCGTTGGTGTAGCCGACCGTGAAGGCGAAGTTGGGGACACCGCTCAGCATCATTCCCCTGTAGGCGAGGGCCGCGGTGACGTCGACCGGGCTGCCGTCGACGCTGAGCTCGATCCCGCCCAGGAAGAGGAGGTCCAACCCGGTCGCGGTGACGATCACGTCGGCCTCCAGCTCCCGCCCCGACCCGAGCGCCAGGCCCCGCTCGGTGAAGGTCGAGATCCGGTCGGTGAGGACCTCGGCGCGGCCGCGCGAGATCGCCTCGAAGAGGTCGCTGTCCGGAACCAGGCACATGCGCTGGTCCCAGGGGTCGTAGGGGGGCGTGAAGTGGGTGTCGACGTCGTAGCCGGCCGGCAGCGAGCGCTCGACGCCCCGCCGGATGAATCGCTTCACCGCCTCCGGCCGGCGGCGGCTGAGCTGGAAGAACGCGGTCTGGATCAGGATGTTCTTCCAGCGGACGATCGCGTAGACGGCGCGGTCCGGGAGCAGCCGCCCCAGGCCCCTGGCGATCGGGTCCTCGGCCGGCAGCGAGGCGATGTAGGTGGGGGTGCGCTGCAGCATCGTCACCTTCGCCGCGTGCTCGGCCATCGCCGGGACGAGGGTCACCGCGGTGGCGCCGCTACCGATCACGACGACCCTCTTCCCCGCGTAGTCGAGATCCTCCGGCCAGTGCTGCGGGTGGACGACCGGCCCTTCGAAGCGCTCGACCCCCTCGAACTCCGGTGTGTAGCCCTGGTCGTAGCGGAAGTAGCCGGTGCAGGTCCAGAGGAAGTCGCAGGTCAGGCTGACGGTCTCGCCGTCCTCGGCTCGCTCGGCCTCGACCGTCCAGCGCGACTCCTCCGTGGACCAGCTCGCTCGCACGACACGGTGGCCGTAGCGGATCCGCTCGTCGATGCCGTTCTCCTCCGCGGTCTCGCGGACGTAGTCGAGGATCGAGGGCCCGTCGGAGATCGTCTTCGTCCGCGTCCAGGGCCGGAAGCGGTAGCCGAGGGTGTGCATGTCGGAGTCGGAGCGGATCCCCGGGTAGCGGAACAGGTCCCAGGTCCCGCCGAGCCGCTCGCGGCCCTCGAGGATCGCGTAGGAACGGCCCGGGAAATGCTCCTGCAGGTGCCAGGCGGCACCGACGCCGGAGAGTCCGGCGCCGACGATCAGCACGTCGAGGTGCTCTGGCGAGATGCCCCGGCTAGGCGAGGTGTCGTGCCCCACGGCCCGGGCATTCTTTCAGGCCCCTAGGTCACGGGCTTCCCGTTCGGCTTGACGACCAGCCAGAGACCGCCGAACTCGTCGACGTTCTGGCAGAGGATCGTGCCCGGGGAGTCGTCCACGTAGTAGTAGACCGGGTGGCCCGCGTAGGTCACCTGGCGTTTGCCGTTGCGCCGCTTGGTCGTGCCCAGCAGCTTCGCCTTGGCGCCCTTGCCGGCGCGGGGCTTGCCCTTGGTCAGGACCGGCGGCCAGGCGCGGGCGCATTCGCCGTAGCACCGACTGCGCTTCGAGCTCTCCTTGTCGAAGAGGTAGAAGGCCTCTCCCTTGCCGTCGGCGATCACCCGGCCGTACTGCGAGCCGACGACCTTGACGGTGGTGCCCTTCTTCTTCTTGGAGGCCGTCGCGGTCTCCGACCTCGTCGCCTCGTCTTCGCTCGCGGCCGGATTGGAGGTCGTGCCTTCGGTGGCCGCCGCGGCCGTGCCGGCGCTCGCTTCGCTGTCGCTGTCGCTTCCGCAGCCGACGACCAGCGCCAGAGCCGCGGTCAGCGCGGCGAGTGCGATCCCTCTCATGCTTCCTCCTCGTCGTGGTGGGTCTACAGCGAGTATCCAGGCAGCTCCTTACGGGTCGATTACGACGAGTCCATCGCAGGCGCGTCGGCGTAATCAGTTCGTAATCGGCGCCTGCCACCCTCTCGGTCGTGGTTGCCCTGATGGCATTCGCCTTCGTCGCCGGCGCGGCGACCGCGGTCTCGCCCTGCGTGCTGCCGGTGCTGCCGGTGGCCCTCTCCGCCGGGGTCACGGGCGGCCACCGCCGCCCGCTGGGGGTGGTCGCCGGCCTCGTCCTCTCCTTCACCTTCGCGATCGTCGCCCTGGTCTACGTGATCGACGCGCTGGGCCTACCCGACGACCTGCTGCGCAATGTCGCGATCGTCGTCCTGCTCGGTTTCGGGATCTCGCTGCTCGTCCCCTCGGTGGCCGCTCGGCTGGAGGCCTGGATCAGCCGCATGGTTCCCAACCTGCAGTCCAGCGGCAGGTCGGGCGACGGCTTCTGGTCGGGCGTCGCGGTCGGGCTCAGCCTCGGGCTGGTCTACGCGCCGTGCGCCGGTCCGATCCTGGCCGGGGTGATCACCGTCTCCGCCTCGCAGTCCTTCAACGCCGGGCGGCTCGGCGTCGCGCTCGCCTACGCGCTCGGCAGCGCCGTCGTCCTCTACCTCCTGATGCTCGGCGGCCGCCGCCTCACCGGGCGGCTGTCGCGCTACGCCGGGCGCCTGCAGATGGGGATGGGTGCGGTGATGGTGTTCGTCGCCCTGCTCATGTTCGCCGACTACGACACCCGCTTCCAGACCGCGATCGCCAACGATCTGCCCGACTTCGTCGTCAACCCCTCCAAGGAGCTGGAGGAAGGCGGGGGCGTGCGCGAAGAGCTGGCCGACCTGCGCGGCGGAGACCACGACGAGGGCACCGTCGGCGCTGCGGCGACGGCCCAGGCGGTGTCGAGCGAGCGGTCGCGGAAGAGCTCCCTCCCGGTCCTCGGCGCAGCTCCCGAGTTCACCGGCAACCAGCGCTGGTTCAACACGCCGGGCAACCGGCCGCTCACCCTGCGTGAGCTGCGCGGCCAGGTCGTCCTGGTCGACTTCTGGACCTACACCTGCATCAACTGCATCCGCACCCTCCCCTACCTGAAGGCCTGGGACGAGGGCTATCGCAACAGCGGGCTGACGATCGTCGGCGTCCACACGCCGGAGTTCCCGTTCGAGCGCGACGCCGGCAACGTCGGCGACGCGATCGACCAGAACGGGCTGCGCTACGCCGTCGCCCAGGACAACGACTACGCCACCTGGAACGCCTACGGCAACCAGTACTGGCCGGCGAAGTACCTGATCGACGCGAGGGGGCGGGTCCGCTACACGCACTTCGGCGAGGGGGAATACGAAGAGACCGAGGACGCGATCCGCGAGTTGCTCCGCGAAGCGGGCCGCCAGCCGGCGAAGCAGATGACCGAGGTGCGAACCGAGCAGGCCTCGGCGCTGGTCACCACACCCGAGACCTACCTCGGCGCCGCCCGCGCCGACCGCTTCGCCAACGGGCCGATCTCCCCCGGGACCCACGACTACGAGCCGCCCCCTGAACTCCCCCCGGACGCGCTCGCCTACCAGGGGACCTGGCGGATCGCCGAAGACTCGGCGACCTCGGTGCGCAATGCGCAGTTGCACCTCGCCTTCGGCGCCCGACGCGTCTTCCTGGTGCTCGGCTCCGACGACGGCTCCCCCAAGCCGCTGCGGGTGCTGCTCGACGGCAGGCCGATCTCCGCGGCGGACGCGGGTCGCGACGTCGAGGACGGCCGGGCCGAGGTCGGCGAGCAGCGCCTCTACCGGCTGGTCGAACTGCCCCGACCCGAACGCCACCTGTTGACTCTCGAGCTCGCGCCGGGAATCTCCGGCTACGCGTTCACGTTCGGATGAGGTCGCTCGCTGCGACAATCGAGGAGATGGCGGAGCCCGCGATCCGGCGAACCGTGCTCGTCGTCGACGACGAGCCGACGATCTCCGAGGTCGTCGCCCGCTACCTGGAGCGTGCCGGCTACCGCGCCGCCACCGCGGGCGACGGTCTCGAGGCCCTGCGACTGGCGGCGGAGGTCGAGCCGGACCTGGTCGTCCTCGACCTGATGCTGCCGCAGCTCGACGGGCTCGAGGTGCTGCGCCGCCTGCACGCCGACGGCGAGGAGCGGATGCCGGTCATCGTGCTGACCGCCAAGGGCGAGCAGGACGACAAGCTCGCCGGACTGCGCCAGGGAGCCGACGACTACCTTGTCAAGCCGTTCTCCCCGAGCGAGCTGGTGGCCCGGGTCGACGCGGTTCTGCGCCGCGTCCACCCGCCGCAGAGCGAGGAGGGCACGCTCAGCTTCGACGGCCTCGAGATCGACGCCCGCGCGAGGCGGGTCGCCCGCGACGGCGTCGAGGTCCAGCTCAGCCAGCGCGAGTTCGACCTCCTGCACTTCCTCGCCTCCCACCCGGGCCAGGTCTTCTCCCGCGACCAACTGATGGACCGCGTCTGGGATGCGGGCCTCTACTCCGACACCAGCACGGTCACCGTCCACGTGCGCCGCCTGCGCGCCAAGATCGAGCCCGACCCCGAGCAGCCCCGCTTCGTGCAGACGGTCTGGGGGGTCGGCTACAGGTTCCAGCCATGAGGCGCTCGCTGCTGATCCTGGTCGCCGCCGCCGCGCTGACCGCGGCGCTGGTCGGGCCGGCGCACGGCGCCGAGCCGGCGCTCGTCACAGCCGCGCTCGTCGTCGCGCTCGGCGCTCCGGCGCTCGCTCTCGCGCACATCCTCGTCGCCCGCCGGCGACGACTGCGGTCGCTGCACCGGCAGTTCGCCTTCACCGCGGCGGTCGTGGTCGGGGTGATCCTGCTCGCCGTCATCGCCACCGCGCGCCTCATGTTCGTCTCCGACCACGACGCGCTGCTCGTCTCGGCGATCGTGCTCGGCGCCGGCCTGGTCGCCCTGCGGGTCGGCGGCCTGGTCGCCGGCAGCGTCGCCCACGACGTGCGCGGCGTCAGCGACGCCCTGGCCGAGGTGGGACGCGGCGAGCGCGAGCTGCGAATCGCCTCCGCCGCGCGCGACGAGATCGGCGATCTGGCCCGCGCCGCCGACGCGATGGCCGAGCGGCTGGCCTCCGAAGAGCGCGCCCGCGACAGCTCCGAGTCGGCGCGGCGAGAGTTGGTGGCGGCCGTCTCCCACGATCTCCGCACGCCGATCTCCGCGCTGCGCCTGTTGATCGAGGCGGTCGACGACGAGATCGTCGACGAGGCAACCCGGCGCCGCTACCTGGCGACGATGCAGACCCACATCCACTCGCTCAGCGCGATGATCGACGACCTCTTCGAGCTGTCCCGGATCGAGGCCGGCGACATCGACTGGTCGATGCGCCAGATCGAGCTCGCCCTGCTGGTCGACGAGACCGTCGTCGCGATGCGGCCCGAGGCGCGCGCCCGCCAGGTCGAGATCAGCGCCCAGCTGGAGGACCGCAGCCTCTCCGCCCATGCCGACCCCGAGCGGATCCAGCGCGTCCTCTTCAACCTGATCCGCAACGCGATCCACCACACTCCCGCGGACGGCAGCGTCACCGTCCGGGCCGAGGCCGGTCCGGACGCCGTCGAGGTCGAGGTGTCCGACACCGGCGCGGGGATACCCGCCGCGGACGCGGCCCGGGTGTTCGAGCCCTTCTACCGGGGCGGCGCCGACGCGGCGCGCGACTCCGACGGGGCCGGGCTCGGCCTGGCGATCTCCCGTGCCATCGTCGAGACCCACGGCGGCGCGATCTGGATCGCCCCGGCGGACGGGGGGACCCGGGTCCGATTCAGCCTGCCGCTCCACGCCCCGGCGCCCTCCCCCGCGGCCTGAGTCCCGGGGGGCTCAGGGAGAGGCGTTCGCTAGGAGGTCGGCGTGCAGCTCCGCAGCACCTTCCCGGCCAGTCGCTGTCCTCCGGAGAAGTCGAGGTCGCCGCGGGTGAAGAACCTGCCCGTGGGGCAGGTGGCGTACAGCAGGCTGCGCTTCTTTCCCTTGTGTCGCCATGATTTGCCGATCCCCAGCCTCGCGAAGGTGAGCGAGCCCTGGCCCGCCACGATGGTGGGGATTCGGATCAGCGTCTTGGTGCCGTAGACGCCTGAGTGGATCTTGCTGATCACCGCCGTGGTCACAAAGGTGGTCGGAGCCGGGACGAAGGCGTAGACGTGGAAGACCAGCACCGGGTGCCCCTTCTTCGGCCTGGCGTTGAAGATCAGCAGCGCGCCGCTGGCGAAGAACGGGTCCTGTTCGGGGAAGGCGATCTCGGCTCCCGCCCGCCCGCGGCCGACCAGGGAGTCCCGGCAGATGCCCAGCGCCTGGTTGGTGAGGGTGCTCTTCAGCCGGCTCACGCTGCAGCGCGGCAGGCCCCTGGTGTCGATGCCCGCGTGCTTGTCGAATTCGAGCGCCAGGGTTTTCGCAGCGGGTGGATGGGTCCGGTCGGCGGTCCGGATCGTGCTGGTCGCCTGCAGCCTGATCGGAGCGGGCGACTTCCGCGGCAGCTTCTTCGGGCTGAAGCCCCCGTCAACGGTGACGATCAGGTTCCCGGCGCGGACCGTCTGCGCCCCCAAGGCCCCCGACGAGAGCGAAATCCCGGCGAGCAGCGCGAGCGGCGCGGCGCAGGCGGCAATCCGTATCGGGCGACGACGCGGCAATCTCGGACTCACTTTCCCGGCGCGAGGCGCTCAATCCTCACCTTGGCCTCCAAACCACTCCAAGCGTACCGTCTGTTTCTAGTCCTGCCAAGCGCCGGGGTGCGGGGCGCTCAGCGCCCCCGGAACCGCGCCTGACCGGGACCCTTGCTCAGCAACGACTCGATCCCGTGCGCGAGGTCCTCGCTCTCGAAGAGCGGCGCGCAGGTGGTGGCGGTGAGGGCGTCGGCGGCGCCGACTCCACGCTCCCTGTAGGCGAGCAGCAGCTCCTTCGCGACCGCGTAGGCGCGGGTCGGGCCCGCCGCCAGCCTCCTCGCGAAGGCCATCGTCTTCGCGTCGAGATCCGGGTCGGGGAGCACCCGATTGACGACCCCCCACTCCTCGAGCTTCGCGGCCGGGTAGGGGCGAGCGGTGTAGACCATCTCGATCGCCTGGCCGGTTCCGGCCCGCGCGGCGAGCCGGTAGGGGCCGCCGATGATCGGGGAAAGGCCTATGACGGGCTCGGCGAACGCGAACTGGGCATTGTCGGAGGCCCAGATCAGGTCCAGGGTGAGGACAGTCTCCAGCCCGGCCGCGAGGCAGAGGCCCCGCACCGAGGCGAGCGTCGGGAAGGGCAGGCGCTCGGTGCGATGCGCCAGCTCGAGGAAGCCGGCGATCCTCTTCTCGCCCTCCGCCGCGGTGAGCCCCCCGAAGACCTCGTCGGCCTTCGCGCCGGCGGTGAAGTTCTCGCCCTCGCTGCGCAGGATCAGCGCCCGGATCGAGGATTCCCCCGCTTCCCCGGTGGCGGCGATCAGGTCGCCGATCAGCTCCAGGTCGAAGAGGTTGAGCGGCGGGTCGGCGATCGTGACGATGCCGAGGTCCCCGTCGCGCTCGAAGGTCGCCTTGCTCGAATCCACCGAGTGCGATGTATACCCCTTCCCTGGTAGCGTCGGAAGTCGAGGTGGAGCGCTCAGGGACAGAGAAAGGAACGGTGCTGGTCACGGGTGGCACCGGCTACCTGGCCGGGTGGTGCCTGATCGAGCTCCTGCGGCGCGGATACGCGGTGCGCACCACAGTCCGCGACCCGTCCCGCGAGCCGGAGCTGCGCGCCCGCCTCGAACCCCATGTGGAGACCGGCCGCCTCGCCGTCCTGGCCGCCGACCTCAGCTCCGACGACCACTGGCCGAAGGCGGCGGAGGGGTGCGACTACGTCCTCCACATCGCCTCGCCGTTCCCCCAGGTCCAGCCGAGCGACCCCGACGACCTGATCGTCCCCGCCAGGGAAGGCACGCGGCGGGTGCTCGAGGCGAGCTTGCAGGCCGGGGTGCGGCGCGTCGTCGTCACCTCCTCGGTGGCCGCGATCCGCGGGAGAACCGCCGGCCGGCCGCTCACCGAGGCGGACTGGACCGATCCGGACGACACGACGCTCACCCCATACGCGAAATCGAAGACGATCGCCGAGCGCGCCGCCTGGGACCTGGTCGAGGAGCGCGGCGAAAGCGACCGCCTCGCGGTGGTGAACCCGGGCGCGATCCTCGGTCCGCTGATCAGCGACGACCGCTCCTACAGCCTCGAGATGGTCGAGCGCCTGCTGAAGGGAATGCCCGGCGTGCCGCGGATCGGCTTCAGCATCGTCGACGTCCGCGACGTCGCCGAGCTGGAGATCAAGGCAATGACTTCCCCCGAGGCCGGCGGCAAGCGCTTCATCGCGGTCGACCGCTTCCTCTGGATGGCGGACGTCGCGGCGGTGCTCAGGGACCGCCTCGGGGAGGGCGCCGCGAAGGTCCCCCGCCGCACGATCCCGAACCTGATGGTGCGCGCGATGGCGATCTTCGACCCCGGGGTTCGGGCGATCGTCGGCCAGCTCGGCAAGAAGGGGGAGTTCTCCAACGAGCGTGCTCGCTCCGTTCTCGGCTGGTCGCCGCGTCCGGCCGAGGAGACCGTCACCGAGTGCGCCCAGAGCATGATCGACCGCGGCATCGCCGGCGGCAGAGACTGAGCCTCAGCGCTCGAGCAGCCGCTCGCGCAGCGCACTCAGGTCCGCGTCGGTGAGGCCGCCCTCCCGCAGCGCCGCCTCGGCGTCCAGCTGCGAGAGCGTCGTCAGGATCGCCTCGGTCGCGGTCGTTCCGCGAGCCGCCAGGAAGGGCTCGATCTCCGCCCCGTGGTCGGGTTCCCCCCTGCTCTCGTACAGCGCCCGAAGCCGCGGCGCGCTGAGCGCATAGTCGGCGGCGATCTCCTCCGCGGAGACGCCGACCAGCGCCAGGACGAGCATCGCCACCTGGCCGGAGCGATCCCGCCCGCCGACGCAGTGGAATGCCACTCCGCCCGGTTCCGCGCGGGCGATCGCCGCGATCGCGGCGGAGCTGCGCTCCGGGAAGCGGCGGATGTGCGGCCCGAAATACAGAGGCGTGCCGAACTGCGGCCCAGATCCCCACTCGCCCCAGAACTCCCGGTCCTCGGAGACGTCGAGCGCGACGTGGACGGTCTCGACCGAGTCGGGCCGGGGCGCGGCGTCGGGGAGCAGCTCGTCGTCGTTGCGCAGGCCGGCGGCCCGGAGGCCACCGAGGTCGCGCGCGTTGAAGCAGCCCTCCCAGGCCAGATCTCGCGAGCTGCCCGCCTCCACTGGACCTGGTTCGCTCCGCTCGTCTATCCGGACGCCGCCGTGCGGCGTCGGTGGGAGAGCGCGTAGGCGCGCGGGCGGAAGCGGAGCACCGGGTCGTCGGAGAGCTCGATCCCGTCCGTTGTCCGGGTCGGGTCGAAGACGAGCTCGTCACCGGATTCGCTGGGGGCGGTGACCTCGAGCGAGCCGGCCGTGACGCGCTCCCGGTCCTCCGGCCACACGGAGGAGGGATCGTGCGGGTCGTCGCCGGGGCCGGCCATCTGCAGCTCGAGCTCGAAGCGGACCGGTCCCTCGCCCAACCGCCACTCGAGCTCCTCGCGCAGGTAGTCGCGCCCGCGCCGCTTCGCCTCCCCGGAATCCAGGTCCGCCAGGTGGACCGTCGGCCTCCAGGTGTAGCGGACGTAGCGCTCGTCGCCCTTCTCGTCGAGCCATTTGAAGGCGTGGATCGCGTAGTAGGGGCGCGCCGCGTAGCTCGGCGGCGGCGCCAGGGTGGAGCGGTTCGCGAGGACGGCGCCGAGCGCCCGCGGGTGGCGGGCCAGGAAGAGCGCCAGCCTCATCGCGGAGATCGGGTCCGGCTTCGAGTGGCGGACGAGCTCGAGGAAGGGATCGACCCCGTCGAAGGGAAAGCGGGGCACCGTCTGCGCCGAGATGTCGGTGCGCGAGCCGTCGCCGAGATGGAATGCGACGCCCATGCCGCGGATGTCGGGGGCATAGTCGGGGACGGACGGGTCGCCGCTTGCGTTGGAGAAGCGCACCGTTGCCGGCACCCCCTCGCCCCGCATGTGCGCTGCCCTGGTCAGCTTCGCGGCTGCGGGAGCGGCCGTGAACCGTCCCGCGTAGACGCTGCCCTTGGCGTGCAGGGCTCGGTGGCGGGGATGGACGCCGAACCGCTCGCCGATCACCTCGATCGCCTTCTCAGGCGAGGCCATGCAAGCAAGGGTATCTCCCCCCGCAAGTGGGAATAGAGCGGCAAATCGAGTACGATCCCGCGCCTCTACGGGCAACCGGAAACGGTCGTATGCACGACTTATCTAGTTATCGGCACGGATCTCGAATCCTTTACCGCATCGGTCGATCGCCCGCGAAGCGCGCTTTCCCCCTCCTC